>Ga0316603_10000420_pt1 | contig 21475 bp, 17 predicted proteins | sample OWC_soil_day10_n_FD_207649 | JGI IMG/M metagenome (GOLD analysis project Ga0316603, IMG submission 207649) | Wetland soil microbial communities from Old Woman Creek delta, Ohio, United States - OWC_soil_day10_noCT | ecosystem: Environmental > Terrestrial > Soil > Wetlands | place: USA: Ohio... | reverse complement strand
TCGCCGAGTCATTGACGCGGGTGCATCATGGCTACACCGCCTGCGCCCGCAAGATGCTCTGGCGTCCCTTCATCAACAGGCTATCGAGGCATGTCATGCAAACTAAATTCGTGGGGAAACCTCAGGGTCTGTCCCCGATTGTTCTTCCATAATACATATTTGCTATAAGGCCGCGCTCAGGGCCGGGCTCGTCCAACAAACGGTTCAGATCGTGGCTTCGCACGATCTAACCTTAGTCGTTAGACCGCTTGGCGGCTTACTAGTGTTTGAAGTAGGCGCGCGAGGTTCTTTCTTGATTCTTCAGGATGACTGGAAGTCCCCGATACCTTCTCCCTCAGGTATTGCCAATCCCAGCTAGACTCCATATCGGGGTTTGTCAAGAAGCGACGCACGCTCTCAGGTTCCGAAAGATAAATTCGTTGAAGGAATTTGGAGACAGTGTCAAGCATGTCGTGTACGTACTCGTATTCTTGCGTGAGATGCTCTCTCGCGAGCGAAAGGTAGCGATCTGCTTCGCCAATTCGATCGCTCAGTAGATAGTACTCAGCTATGTCTAGGTACCCCCCTTCCTTCTTGTCGCTAAGCTCGGTTGCGCGTTTAACGACTTCTGCTGCGGGAACAAAATACTTTAGCTTTCCGTAGCAGTAACCAAGGGCTCGCCAGTAGTAGTAGCGCGTTGGATTCAGGCGAAGCGCATGCCGAAGCGCAACAGACGCAGCTGCATAGTTCTTCGTCACGTCAATGAGAACCTTTCCGCACATGCCCCAATACTCATGCCACAGGACAAATGGCGGGAACCGAAACCTGCCATTTAGGGCAGGCAATATATAGATATCTATTCCGAGCGCATCGTCGGAAAGTAGTAATTGCGCCCACTCTAGCTGGCACTTGAATATCAATCGCCATATGATCTTCTCTTCCGAAGGAAGCAGTCGGATGAACTCTTGGCGCTCGTCCTCAAATGTTTCAACGAGCGCATCTACCTGCCATTGATTCAGGGTTGGCCATGCATCAACAACCCGTCGCTTCTCGCCCTTGCTAAGAGAAAGCGACTGCGAAAGCAGCATCAAGAAATATGCTCGATCACACTCTGTATTGTTGTCCGGCAGAAACTTATTCAGGAATACCGTGTGAAGCGTTGTGTCCTCAAGTGGCCAACTCCAATCCGGGAATTGTTGATACGGGTTAACGATCTGAACAGTCGCTAGTGCATCAGTGGTAATTGCGAAGGCTTCGATTTCTACCAGAAGCTCCTGTTCAAATTGAAGGCTCCCTCGGAATGACGCCTTGCCAGTGACCTCTCTGATCTTCTTAAGCGCCGCATCGACCATCCACTTAACAAGATCCCTGATTTGTTCGCCAGCATATTCAATTGTCGGGGACAGCAACTTGTCGATGAGCGGAATGGAAAACTCGATGTTGAGCTCATTTTTTGTTATCACCTGTAAGGCATTAGGGTTCTTCTCTTCTGAGGTTCCCATGTAATTCTCCAAAGATACAAAAAGGTCTGCGGGGATAGCGGTCTAACGAAAAGCGTTTATCCGCCGCCGAAAGCAGCCAAAGGAAAAAAGGGGCCAGGCTCGAATTTCCTGGCTTTTAGCGGGAGAGACCCCCGTTCCGCGTAATCCTATCAGCATTCCGGCTTACCCGGCCTATCCCATTGCACTGCTTGCATCGCTCCAAGCCGCGCCGAATGGCGATCCTGGCGATGGCTGGCCTGCAAGCGCCTTTTGACGGCGTTGTAGCGCATGCCTGCCTGAAGCCGCCATTTGACGCGGCTTCCAGGCCATGCTGCCTCGGGGAAGAGAAACGGGAGCCGGGCTTGCAGCTACCGCAAGCCCTGCCTTCAAACGACGTACTCCGAAAACCTACTTGCCCCGCTTGATCGCCGTCGTGCCCGGCAGTTTGGCGTCGAGCAGCACCTGCCGCACCACTTCCACCGCCGCATGGCGCGGGTAGCTGGCGCGCCAGACGAGGCCGACGCGGCGGGTGGGTTGGGGGTCGACGAAGGACTTCACGCGCAGCAGGGGGTCCGTCTTGGCGATGCCATCCACCGCCGCTGCCGGCATCACGGTCACGCCGACGCCGGAGGCGACCATGTGGCGGATGGTTTCCAGGCTCGATCCTTCCAGCACCTGGGGGCCGCCCTGGCCGGCGAGGGAACACATATCGAGCACTTGATCGCGGAAGCAGTTGCCGGCGCCGAGCATGAGCAGGGGTTCGGTGAGGAGTTCGGCGGGAGCGATTTCTTTCTTCTTCGCCCAGGGGTGGGCGGCGGGCACCAGGGCGCGAAACTCTTCGTCATACACCGCCTGGGCCACGAGGCCCGGCTCGTCCACCGGCAGGGCGAGGATGGCGACATCAAGTTCGGCGGCCTTCACTTTTTCCAGCAGGCGGTGGGTGAAATTCTCTTCGATCAGCAGCGGCATGGCCGGCGCCCGTTCCTTGACCAGCGGCACCAGGCGCGGCAGCAGCCAGGGGCCGATGGTGTAGATCACGCCCAGGCGCAGGGGGCCGGCGAGGGGGTCGCGGCAGGCGACGGCGATTTCGGCCAGTTGCGCGGTTTCGGCCAGCACCTTCTCGGCCTGGGCAACGACGCGGCCGCCGATCTCGGTCAGCCGCACTTCGTTGGGGGCGCGCTCAAACAGCGCCACGCCGAGTTCGTCTTCGAGCTTTTTCACCGCCACCGAGAGGGTGGGCTGGGAGACGAAGCACTTTTCGGCGGCGCGACCAAAGTGCTTTTCCCGCGCCAGGGCGACGATGTATTTGAGTTCGGTGAGGGTCATTCGTCTTCCATCATGCGACCGAGGGAGAGGCCGACGCCGCCGATGAAGAAGCCGATGATGGCGACGTAGTAGAAGGACACCATGCCCAGCACCGGCCCCAGCAGTTCGTTGCCGGCGAGGAAGATGATGATGATGGCCGCCAGGGCGAGGAGCAGGAGCAGGCTGCCCATGGCGCGGGTGGCGGTGCCGAACTTGGCCACCGGAACATGGCGGCGACCGAGGGCGAGAACCACGTAACCGAGGGTACACAGCAGGGGGAAGCTGGCCCAGGTCACCAAGCCCGGCGTCGCCGGCCCGAGGCCGAAGGGGGCCAGCAGGAGAATGATCCCGGAGAGGATGCCAAGCACCATGAACACACCACCAACGATCAGCACCATGAGGCGCTCCTTTTCTGCAATGTAGCTGAACAAATAAAAATATGCGCCGGGTGAGATATCGAGCGCAGCGAGCAAGCCAGTAGCCTCCCCCGCGAGGGGGAGGATGGGAGGGGGCGGATCTTTATGCCGCCTTTCCTGTATTTCATAGCCACGGAGGAGGTCTCACTGTCACAAGCGCTAAGGAGCCGAGTCTACACGCGACCCAGGGCGGCAAGGGTCCGGTCAGCCGCCAATACTCCCCGATAGTTGGCTTCCTCGAACAGGGACAGACCGGAGGCATCGGCGTGGGCGAAGCTGACGCGGCCCCAGCCCGGTTGCAGCGCCTGCCGTTGATCGCCCCAAAGTACGCCCGGCGTCGGCCGCGCCATGGCGTGGCCGTGGCGAAACACGTCAATGCGCCGGGTGAGGGCCGGCAGGTCGCCGTGGGCGCGGGAGAGATCGGCGAGGATGCGCGCCGCCCAGGCTTTGCGGGGGGTCTCTAGCAGACGCTGGCGGGCCAGGGCCGGCGCCTGGTCGGAAAGGGCGTGGTAGTAGGTGAGTACCGTCGGCCCCGGCCGGCTGCGGATTTGCTGGTGGGTGGCGACCACGTAGCCGAGGGCGGGGCTGTCGAGGAGCACATTGTCCCAGGACAGGGGCGCGCCGGCGCCGGCGTGGGGCAATTCGTCGAGGGTCAGATTCGCCACCAGCCAGGGCGCGTAGCTGATGCCGGCGATGGCCGCCGCCAGCGGGGCCGGCAGCCCGGCCGCGAGTTTGGGCAACAGGAACAGGGGCGCGGCCCAGATCAGGCGCTCGGCCTCGATGCGCACTGAGCGGTTTTCCGCCGCCAGCCATACGTCGGCGGTGACGCCTTTCTTGCCCTGTTCTAATCTGAACACCGCCGCGCCGGGCATCAGGCGCGAACCGACCCGTTCCACCAGTTTCTTCACCATCCAGCCGTTGCCCTCGGGGGCCGTCAGCACCGCATCGCCGGCGGCGTTGGCGGCCTCGCCGTTGCGGCAGGCGAAGTAGTGCAGGCCGGCCCAGGCCGAGGTGGCGCCGTAGTCGGTGCCGTAATCATCGCGGCAGGCGTAATTCACATACCAGTGCAGATGGGGCGAGGTGTAGCCGTTGCCGAGCAGCCACTCTTTCATGGTGATGCGGTCGAGGGCCGTCCAGCGGGCGTCGCGGGACGACAGGTCGAGGGGCAGGGCGAAGGCGCGGCGACCGAGAAAATCCGTGGTCTGCTTGAGTTCGTTGATGCGCTCCTGGAAGCGCGCCATCTGCTCCCGCTCGGCGGCGGCGACGCCGAGGCGCGGCATCACGCCCTCCTGCCAGAAGCCGCCGATATACAGGCGTTCCTGGGGCGCATGGCAGAGGCGGGTTTCGTCGTAGCGCGGTTTGGCAGCTTGGGGATCGCCCTCGATGGCGCCAAGATCGGCGAGCATCTCCCGCACCCACACCGCTTCCCGGGGCGGCAGGGGCAGGTAGTGGGCGCCGAAGGGGTGGGCCGAGACCTCGCTCTCGCCCCAGCGGGAATTGCCGCCGGGCTGGGTTTCCAGTTCCAGCATCTGGTAATCGCGAAACCCGGCCCGGTCCAGCCGCCAGGCCGCCGAGAGGCCACCGATGCCGGCGCCGACGATCAGCACCGGCACCCGTCGCGTTTCGCCGGGGGGAGGAAAGTCGCCCTGGCGCAGGCGGTGGCCGAGATCAAGATTGCCGCCGCGCAGTTCGCCGGGGGGCATCGTCGAGGCGCTCTTGCGGCTGCAGCCGATCAGAGGCACCGCGCCCAGGCTTGCGGCGGCGGCGAGAAACTGGCGACGCTTCATCGCATCACATGCCGCCACTCGGCCTCGAAGGTGCGCACCAGGATCTGGTCATTGAGGCGGTTGGGGATGGCGGGGTGGGCCGGGTCGGGACCCATGTCGGCGGGAAACTCGAACAGGGCGGCGGTGGTTTCCGGGGTGAGGAAGCGCAGCGGCACGGCGTAGGCGGCGGGCGCCACGTAGGCTTCCTTGCCGGCGAGGATGAAGCCCCATTCGCCGAAGCTGGGCACCAGGGCATGGTAGGGCGCGACCTGGAGCCCGGATTCCTTGAGGGTTGCGACCACGATCCAGAACGACTGCCGGGCATAGAAGGGGGAGGTGGCCTGGACGACGATGAGGCCGCGCGGCGTCAGGCGCTTTTGCAGCAGGCGATAGAAGGCGGTGGAGTAGAGCTTGCCCACCGAGTAGTTGCTCGGGTCGGGGAAGTCCACCACGATGAAGTCGAAACTCTGCTCCGCCTCTTCGAGCCAGCGGGCGGCGTCGGCGTTGACGATCTTCACCTTCGGCGAGGCGAAGGCATCGCCGTTGAGGGCGCGCAGTTGCGGCGCGGTGGCGAAGAGCTGGGTCATGGCCGGGTCGAGGTCCACCAGGGTCACGCTTTCCACCCCCGGATACTTGAGCACCTCCCGCACCGCGAGGCCGTCGCCGCCGCCCAGCACCAGCACCCGCTTGGCCCAGGGCAGATTGGCCAGGCCCGGATGGACCAGGGCTTCGTGGTAGCGGTATTCGTCCTTGGACGAGAATTGCAGGTTCTGATTCAGGAACAAGCGCAGGTCGTCGCGCCAGCGGGTGACAACGAGGCGCTGGTAGGGCGTGGTTTCGGCGTGGACGATTTCTTCGGCGTAGATCCAGCCCTCGGCAATCGTAGTAAGACGACCGGCACCGATCAACCCCACCACCAACACCAGCACCGCCAGTCCCGAGGCCAGGCGCAGGCCGGGGCGGCGACCGAGTTGATGGCGAAACAAACTCAGCGCCCACAGGGCCACGGCGACGTTGAGCAGACCGAACAGCAGCCCGGTACGCACCAGGCCCAGGTGCGGCGCGAGGAAGAGGGGGAACACCAGGGACACGGCGAGCGCCCCCAGGTAGTCGAAGGACAACACCCGCGCCACGAGATCGGAGAACTCCACCTCGCGCTTGAGGATGCGCATCACCAGGGGAATCTCCAGCCCCACCAGCACCCCCACCGCCAGCACGGCGAGGTAAAGCAGGACACGGAAGGGGCCGAAGCTGCCGGCAAAGGCAACAAACAAGCCCGCCGCCGCAAAGCCGCCAAGCAGGCCGACGGCGATCTCGATCTGGATGAAGCGCCCCACCAGATCGCCGCGCACATACTTCGAGAGCCAGGAGCCGACGCCCATGGCGAACAGGTAGGCGCCGATGATGGTGGAAAACTGGGTGACCGAATCCCCCAGCAGATAGGAAGCCAGCGCCCCGGCGATCAGCTCATAGGCCAGCCCGCAGGCAGCAACAATGAAGACCGAGGCAAGGAGGGCGAATTGCAGGCGTTTGCTGTTGGATGCAACAGTCGCGGACGACTCATCCGCGACGGGCGATGAAGGCTCCGACACTCAGTGAATCGCTGCCGCGACGATGACGCCGATGGCCAGACACATGGCCGCCACCACCAGGGCCAGGGGCAGATTTTTTCTCTCGACGATTTCGCCCCAAAGATCATAGGGAGTGAGCTTGTCGATGATGATGAAAGACACCCAGAAAATCACCACGCCGAGGATGGAGTAGACGAGGGAGTTGAAGAGGACTTTCGGGTCGAAGAATTCCATGGCCAGTGTCTCCTGTGGCTATTTGTGGAAGGTGCTGCGGGCACCGCTGGAACGGGTAGGACGGGAGTCGGCCACGTCGTCGAAGAGACCGACGCCCTGATACTGGGCCCAGGAATAAACCCCGAGCACCATGAGACCGACAAACATGTAGATACGCGCCATCATTCGTCGTCCTCGCCGCTGGTGACGATGGGGTGGTCGCTCTCGGCCCAGCGCGTCACCTCGAAGCCGCCCTTGCGCATGCGGGTCCAGATCGGGAACAGCATGAGGAAGATTACCGCCAGCAGCAATGATGACCAGCGCGGGCCGGCGGTGGCGATCTTGATTTCAGCGCCGACCCGGGGCGCCAGCGGGTCCATCTCCGGCTCCTCGGCCAGCACATAGGTGCCGGGGGGCAGGTCGGTGAAAATCACCTCGTCATCGCGGGAGCCCTCGGACCAGCTTTCGCCGCCATCAACGCCCTCGTAGCGGCTGATTTCCCGGTAGGCCTGCCAGGCTTCGCCGGTGTCCTTGTTCACCAGGGTCATGTTGAGGCCGACCCAGTTGTTGCTGAGATTGGTGCTGTGGCTGACTTCCAGACGCCGTGCGCCCTTGGGCAGGGGAATTTCCCGCGTCAGCTTCGGTTCGTCATCATCGTTGGGGCCATAGCTCACCGGCTGGGTGGTGAGATTGCTGCCGGGACCGATGATGAGAAGAAGGATGTAAATGGCTGTCGCCGCCAGACTGAATTTCCAGAAACGGCTACAGGTGCGGCGATGATTCTCTTCGTGGGGATTGATCTGGTTGGCATACACGCCGCGGGGCGGCGGCAGAGCCGTCTTGAGGCCGAAGGCGGCCACGATCTCGCCTGGCTCGATGTAGTCACAAAGGCTCCAGGTCTGCTCGTTCGGCGTCACCTCCTGGGAGAGCATGCGCGGCGGCAGCACGTAGTCGTGGATCGTTGCGGTCTCGTCGAGAGTGACGCGCCAGGGGAACTCGCCGATGACGTAATCGACACTGGCCTGGTAACTGGAGAAATGCTTGAAGTCCGCGCCGTCCATGCGTACCTGGCCGGCGCCCGCGCGCAAGGTGCGCGACAAAACCCGCGCCACGTTCCAGTGGCCGTCGTATTCCGTCAGCCAGACGAAGCGTCCCTCGGGCGCCGCCAGCACGTATTCACGCCAGTAGTAATGGATGCCCTCGGACTCGGTGGAGCGACTCATGTAGCCGATCACTTCCACCGCCTCGCCTTGCAACGTGCCCTTGCTGCCGAGAGCAATCAGCGGCGCCGCTAGCAACTGACGCTGGGCCTGGGCGATCTGGGCGACTTTCTCGTTGCGCGTGTCGAGTACCGCGCCGCAGGAACCGCAACCGACGGTTTCGATCTTCTCGTGGGCCACCTGTAGCGGCGCGCCGCAGGTGGGGCAGGCGAAACTGCGCGCCTTGAGGGTCGGCTGCGGCAGCGCACTCAGATCACGCAGATTGGCCCAGGCCAGACTCTTGAAGGCCACCGGCTCGCCGATGAAGACCAGGGGCTTGGCCGGATCGTCGCTGTAGTCGAGGGTGGCGAAAGCGCCGTTGTCGTCGCGCAGGTCGGCCACCGGCGCCGGATAGCCGGCCCCCACCTTGAACGGCAGTTCCCCCTCGCCGGAAACGCAGGTGGCGGTGAGCAGGTTGGTGAGGGTGAAGGCGCGGCCGTCGATCATGTAGAGGCGGCCCAGCTCCAGCTGGTCGAAGGCCGGCAGGGCCTCGCTGACGCGCTTCGCTTCGGAGACCACGTATTCGCCATTGGCCTCCGACAGCCAACCGCTCTTCATGTCGTCGAAGAGGATGTGCCACTCGTTCCACAGGCCCTGGTCCCAGTTGAGCTGGATGCGGCCAATGAGACCAAACTGACGCCCCCGCCAGCGCCCCTCGGCGCCCCGCTGCAAGGGGCTCCGATCCTCCACCAGGGCCGCCATCTTGCCCAGGTTTTGCAAGGCCTCGCCGTCCTGGAGCAAGGTGCTCTGGCAATAGTCGCACACCGCCAGCACCGAGGCGACGGACTTGAACTCCACCGGGGCCCCGCAGGAGGGGCAACGGGCTAGGCGGGCCATGGGCGCAGGTGGCTTAAACCAGTTTCTTCAGCAGTTCCGCCTTCTTCGCCTCGAACTCCTCGGCGGAGAGAATGCCTTTCTCCTTGAGGCCGTGGAGTTTCTCCAGGGTCGCCACGACGTCATCGGGCGACACGGCCGCAGCAGCAGCGGGCGCGGCGGCTGCCGGGGCGGCCGCCTGGGGCGTCAGCGCCTGGGGCGTCAGCGCCTGGGCCATGGTGCCGGCGATCTGCTGGCCCATGCCGAAGCCGACACCGACGCCGGCGCCGAGGCCGGCGAGGCCGCCTTCGTTCTGGGCTGCCAGGGGAATCGCCTCGGCGGTCTGGAACTGGGTGTAGGCCTGCATGCCGCCCATCATGTTCACGCCGATGCGCTTGTCGAGCATCGCCTGGAGTTCCTCAGGCAGAGAGATGTTCTGCACGTTGAGGGTGTCGAGCGCCAGGCCATAGCCGGCGAAGAGCGGGTCGAGCTTGGTCTTCAGCGCCGCGCCGAACTCGTTCTGGTTGCCCGCCATGTCGATGAAGGGGACGCCGGATTCGCCGAAGATGTCGGAAATGTGGCCGACGATGGTGTTGCGCAACTGGCCTTCCAGCTCTTCGGTGGAGTAGCGCTCGACGGTGCCGGAGAGGCTGGTGTGGAAGGTCTTGGCATCCACCAGATGGTAGGAATAGATGCCGAAGGCGCGCAGCCGCACCATGCCGAAATCCTTGTCGCGCACGGTGACCGGGTTCGGTGTGCCCCACTTGCGGTCGATACGCTGGCGGGTGCTGAAGAAATAGACGTCGGACTTGAACGGGGACTCGAACAGCTTGTCCCAGTTCTTCAGGTAGGTCAGCACCGGCAGGGTCTGGGTGGTGAGCTTGTACATGCCGGGGCCAAACACGTCGGCCACCTTGCCTTCGTTCACGAACACCGCCATCTGCGACTCGCGCACCGTCAGGCTGGCGCCGTACTGGATTTCAAAGTCGGCCATGGGGAAGCGCATGGCGAAGGTTTCGCCATCCTCTTCGGTCCACTGGATGATGTCGATGAACTGTTTCTTGATGAAATCCATCAGGGCCATGGCAATCTCCTCACATTAAGAGAGGGATATGATAGGTGGGGAAACATTTCCTGTCCATGAATCACGAAGGAGGCCTTTCATGAGCGATGCCATCGAGGAAAAGCAGGCGTTCTACATCTCCGGCTGGCTGTTCCTGCCGATTTGGCTGGCCCTGGCCGGCGCCGTGGCCTGGTCGGTAGTGGGCCGTACCGCCCTGATGGGAGGCGCACCATCGGTGCCCGGCATCATCGCCCTGCCGCTGTTGTTCTTCATCGCCAAGGGCTTCAACATCCAGGCGCCGAACATCGCCGGCGTGTTCACCTTCTTCGGCCGCTACGCCGGCACGGTGCGCACCGACGGCTTCTTCTGGGTCAATCCGTTTTTCCAGCGGCAGAAAATTTCCCTGCGCGTGAACAACCTCAATACGCCGACGCTGAAGGTCAACGACCGCGCCGGCAATCCGATCGAGGTCGCGGCAGTCGTAGTCTGGCGTGTCGCCGACACGGCGCGGGCCACCTTCGACGTCGAGGATTACGCCACCTACATCATCATCCAGGCCGAGTCGGCGCTACGCGCCGTGGTCAGCGGCCGCTGGTACGACGGCGATGCCGAGGGCCAGCATTCCCTGCGCGCCGACCTGGACGCGGTGGCCCAGGTGCTGGCATCCACCATTCAGCAACACGTGGCCCTGGCCGGTATCGAGATCGTCGAGGCGCGCATTTCCCACCTCGCCTACGCGCCGGAAATCGCCAGCGCCATGCTGCGCCGGCAGCAGGCCGCCGCCGTGGTGGCGGCGCGCAGCTACATCGTTGACGGCTCGGTGAGCATGGTCAAGCAGGCCATCGACCAGCTCGAAGCCAAGGGCGTGGTGCGCTTTGCCGACGCCGACCGCATCAAGCTGGTGACCAACCTGATGACGGTGCTGGTGGCCGACAACGAAACCCAGCCGGTGCTGTCGGTCGGCAAGGAGTAAGCCATGGCCGCCCCCCAGACACCCCCCGCCGGCCGCCCCGGCCTGCCGCTGTCGCCGATATTTTTCGTTGCGTCGTTTTCCGCTTCCCTCTGCATCGCCGCCGGCATCCTCGGCCTCTTCGCCCCCGATGTCTTCCCGCCCCTGGCGGAAAAGGGCGTGGCCTATGCCCTGATCGGCGTCGGCGTCGTGTTCGAGGGATGGTCCCTGTCCATGCTGGTAAGCACGATCCGCCAGCGGCGGCGGTAACGCTCGTGGCTGTAGAAGCCAACCACCAATGAAGAAACACGCGAAAAGCAGCATAAAGACCCGCCCCCTCCCATCCTCCCCCTTACGGGGGAGGCTATTGCTTGGCTCGCTGCGCTCGATATATCACCCAGCACTCATTTTCGCTATTTCACGCAGATGATCGAAACCCACATCTCGGTCGTCCGCTTCAGTGCCGACCGGGCCTACAAGACCAAGAAGCCGGTGGTGCTGCCCTTCCTCGACTATGGCAGCGTCGACAAACGCCGCCACTGGTGCGAGGAGGAAGTGCGCCTGAACCGCCGCTTCGCGCCCGATCTTTATCTCGGCGTCGAGACCCAGGACGACGGTGAGCCGGCGGTGGTGATGCGGCGCTTCGACGAGGCCGGGCGCCTCGATCACCTTTGCGCCAGCGGGGCACTGACCCCTACCCAGCTCAGCGATTTGGCGCATACCCTGGTGGCATTCTTCGATTCCGCCGCCAGCGCCGGCCCGCAGCAGCGCTTCGGCGAACCGGCCTGGGTGGCCGCCCCAGCCCAGGAAAACTTCGACGAACTCTTCGCCCTGCTGCCCGACGAAGCGCCGCGCCTCAAGGCCCTGGAAGCCTGGACCCGCGCCGAGGCGGCCCGGCGCCAGCCTGCCTTCGCCCGGCGCAAAGCCGAAGGCCGCGTGCGCGAAGGCCACGGCGATCTACACCTGGGCAATCTTGTGCTGATCGACGGCCGCGTCACACCCTTCGACGGCATCGAGTTCAACGACGACTTTCGCTGGAACGACGTGGCAAGCGAAATCGCCTTCACCACTATCGACCTGCTCGACCACGGCCGCGCCGATTTGGCGGCCTGGTTTCTCAACGAATGGCTGACCTGGAGCGGCGACTTCGGCGCCATCGAGGTGCTGCCCTTCTACGCCGTGTATCGCGCCCTGGTGCGAGCCAAGATCGCCGCCATCCGCCATGACCCGGCCGAGGCCATCAGCTATCTCGACCTGGCTCAGCGCCTCATCACCCCGCCCGCGCCGCGCCTCGTCATCACCCACGGCGTCTCCGGCAGCGGCAAGAGCCAGGCCAGCAGCGCGCTGCTCATGGCCGACCCGGCCGCCCGCACGATCCGCCTGCGCTCCGACGTGGAGCGCAAGCGCCTGTTCGGTCTCGCCCCCGACGCCGCCAGCGACGGCGCCATCTACACGCCAGACGCCAACCGCCGCACCTATGAACGTTTGGCGGAACTCAGCGAACAACTTCTCGCTGAAGGCTGGTCCGTCATCGTCGACGCCGCCTTCCTCAAGCGCAGCGAACGCGACGACTTCCGCGCACTGGCCGGTCGCCTCAGCGTTCCCTTCGCCATCCTCGCCTGTAGCGCCCCGGTGGACGAACTGCGCCGCCGCCTCGACGCCCGCCGCGACGACCCCTCCGAAGCCACGGTAGAGGTGATGGAAAAGCAGTTCGACTGGCTCGAAGCCCTGACGCCGGAAGAGCAAGCGCACAGGGTGTTGCCCGCACTGCCTTAATTCACGTCAAACTCATGTTCGGAGTCACGCCATGCCCTCCTGCCAAACCCCACGCCGGATCGCCGACCGTCTCACCACCGTGCTCCATGGCCAGGAGGGCAATATCCGCAAGATCGTTGCCGCCTGGGTCGCCGGCCTCCATGTGCTGCTTGACGACTATCCTGGCACCGGTAAAACCACCTTAGCCAAGGCTTTGGCCCGTTCGGTGGAAGCCGGCTTCTCCCGCGTTCAATTCACGCCGGACCTGCTGCCCAGCGATATCGTTGGTGTTTCCATATTTGATGCCACGACCCAGGCTTTTCGCTTCCACGAGGGCCCGGTGTTCGCTCATGTCCTGCTGGCCGACGAAATCAACCGTGCCTCTCCGCGCACCCAGTCAGCACTTCTGGAAGCCATGGCCGAGGCCCAAGTGACGGTAGACGGCCAGCGCCGCACCCTGCCGCAACCTTATTTCGTCATCGCTACCCAGAACCCGGTGGAACAGGCCGGCACCTATCCCCTGCCGGAAGCCCAGATGGATCGCTTCGGCATCCGCCTTGGCCTCGGCTATGTGGGTGCCGAGGCGGAGGTACGGCTACTGGACTACCGGGCTGAACGCCACCCCCTCGACGATCTGACGCCCTGTGCCTCCATCGCCGATCTGCTGGCGGCAAGGGAGGCCGCGGCAAACATCGAGGTCGTGCCCGCACTGCGCCAGTACATCGTGGCCCTGGTCCAGGCCACCCGCAATCATCCCGAAGTACACATGGGCGCCAGTCCCCGGGCCTCCATCGCTCTTTTCCAGTTGGCCCGCAGCCTTGCCTTGTTCGATGGCGAAGCCTTCGTCACACCGGACCGTGTTCAGGAAATCGCCATCGATGTACTTGCCCACCGAATCGCCCTCGATCCCCAGGCACGATATTCCGGCACCACTGGCGCCAACGTGGTGCGTGACATCATGTCCCGGATCCCGGTGCCGGTCTAGGTTGGCGCCATGGTCAGACTGGCTCTGTTCCGGCACATTTTCCGCGCCAGCCGCTGGGTGCGGGATCGGCTAACGGCCACTGGCCTAACAGTATTAGGCCTCGCAGTCTTCGCCGCCGCCTTCGGACTGGACACCCAATCGAACCTGGCCCATTCCGTGTTCACCCTCAGCGTCAGTTTGCTGGTCCTGGATGGAGTGGCAGTGGTTCTGATGCGCCGCCGTAGCGGCTCGCTCCAGGCCAGGCGACTACTACCGCGCTTTCTCAGCGCCAATCAGCCTGGTCGCTACCGACTTCAGGTTTCCAACCCGGGAAGCCGGGCCCTTCCTGCCGGCACCCTGCTCGAACAACTGGCCCAGCCCTGGCCTATGGCCAGCATCCTGTCCTCCATTAGCTATCCCGCCTACCTGAACCTGTTGCGCCGCCTGCGCGGACTGGAACTGCAGCGCATCCTGCTGCCTCCTTTGCTGCCGGGACAACAGGTGGAACTTGACGTCGCTGCACTCCCCACGGCCCGCGGCTTGGCTGGCTTCGAAGCCCTGCAGCGAATCATCACCGGTCCACTTGGCCTAGTGGAAGGTCGAATTGCCGTTGATGTGGTAGCGACTACCCTGGCTATCCTACCGGCCCGTCTCACAGTGTCAGTGCCACCAGCCTCTAGCCAGCGCCACTTCCAGCCCGGTGGCATCTCCCTGGCCCAGCATGTGGGCGAATCGGAGGAGTTTCGTGCCCTACGGGACTACCGGCCGGGTGATCCACTGCGTTCCATTCATTGGCGCAGCTTTGCCCGTATCGGCAAACCTCTGGTGCGGGAAACCCAGGAAGAATTCTTCGCTCGCCATGCCCTAGTCCTCGATACCGCTAGTGCCTACGGATCAGGTTTTGAGACAGCGGTTTCCCTCGCCGCCGGTCTTGTCGCCCGTCCCTTGGACGCCGACAGCCTGCTCGATCTGATGTTCGTCGGCGACCGGGTACATCGCCTTTCCAGCGGGCGCGGCCTCGGGGAAACCGACACGCTCCTGCGTGTCCTGGCCACCGTGATGCCCACCCCCGCCACTGGCATTGACGCCCTGCTGGCCAGCATGGAACGCCACGCCGGCCAGGTGTCGTCCCTGATCCTCATTTTTCTGGCTTGGGACGGTGTGCGCCAATCCGCCGTGGACCGTCTGCTGGCCCGGGGTCTACGGCCCCTGGTTCTGGTAGTCGAATCCGCAACACCGGCGAGAACCGAGGACGATCGCCGCTATGCGGGCATTTTGCGAAGGATTCCAGCCCCAGAGGCAATGGCATGACCACCCCTGCCGCGATCCAGGCAGTTGGCCTCGTGCTGTGGGGTGTCTGTGCCGCACAGCCATGGCTCGGCGGCGCCCTGGCCGGGATACTGCTGCTCCCGGGCCTCGTCCGCCTGCGGCTACCCCTGGACACGAAGGGGCTGGGCCGCATCGCCGCTGTTTGCCTGCTAGCCGCTCTCGGCACGGTCGCTACCTTCCTTGTCGTCCAAGGCCTGCCCGCCGGCCTGCTGGGGGGAGCGGCCTGGCTACCCCTGCCCCTGTTCCCCCTCGCCATTGCCACCCGCCTGACCGACGCCCCTCTAAGGCTGCCGCACCGGTCCGGTCCGCCACAGGACTTTGCCGCCTCCTATCTGGCCCTCGTCCTGCTGGCTTCCGGCATTGCCACTGCTCCTGCAACTTGGTATTACTGGGCCCTAACCGGTGTGGCAGTAGCCTGGCTATTTCTTGCCCATCGTCCCGCGACGAAAACTGACCTCGCTGCCTTCGCCCTTGCCGCCCTGCTGGCCAGCGGCCTGGGGTTCGTCTTCAGCAATGCGCTGGAACAGACACATCAGGCACTGCAGGAATGGGCAGTGGACTTCCTCTCCGGTGCCGACACCGACCCCTACCAGAGCCAGACCCGCATCGGCAATCTCGGCCGGGTCAAACTTTCCGAGGGCATCGTCTGGCGCGTTCAACAATGGCCAGCACGGACGAATCTGCATTTACGCAGCGGCATATTCACCCACTTTAATGGCCACGACTGGAGCGCGCGCCAAGATGCCTTCATTCCCATGGCACCAGCAACGCCCGGTGGCAAACCGGCTCTGCGCCTGAGCGGAACAAGCCACGCCGGCCGCGTGTTACTGCCCCTGCCACTGGGAATGAGTCAAATCGATGCCGTGACCGGCACGTTGGAACGCAATGCCCTCGGGGTTGTTCGCCTCAGCGATGCACCGCCGCGGGTGAACTTCACCGTTCTAACGGACGAGAGCCCACCGCTCCCGCCTCAAGCCGCCGATCTGGCCCTGCCGCCACGCTACCGGGATTTGCTGGGCAAACTGCCGGCACTGGCGGGGTTGCGCGAGAAGCCCGAAGCACAGCGTCTGGCAGCACTGGAAAGCTGGTTTGGCGAGCACTTCCGCTACACCCTTTTCCTCGGCAAAAGCGGCGAAGAGGCGCGCGACCTGGAGCGCTTCCTCTTCGTCGACCGGGCCGGCCACTGTGAATACTTTGCCAGCGCCACGGTGCTGCTATTAAGGAACCTAGGCATCCCGGCCCGCTATGTGACGGGCTACTCGGTGCAGGAATACAGCACTCTGGAAAAAGCCTTCCTGGTTCGCCAGCGCCATGCCCACGCCTGGGTCGAAGCCTATGTAAACGGACACTGGATCGAGGTGGATACGACACCCTCTACCTGGCTGACGACGGAAGAACAGCAGGCCCCCTTCTGGCAGCCGCTGAGCGATTTCCTTTCCTACGCCTGGCTGCACTTCGTCACGTGGCGTGACACTCTGAGCAGCGACGATCTGCTGACGGCTGCCACCTGGACAGTGCCGCCACTCTTGTTGTTCCTTGTCGCCTTCCTATGGCGGCGCCTGCGGCGCGAAGCCCGGGTCAGCAACAGCAGTGCACACCCCGCGGACGAGTCCGTCGCTGAAGCCAATCCGTCGCGCATCGCGCTGATTCGGCTGGAAGCGGAACTGGCCGCGCTGGGCCTGCCACGTCACGCCGCCGAGCCACCCCGACGCTGGCTGCAACGAATCGCCCACGAAGGTGTCACGGTTATCGATGCCGCCCGGCTTCAGGAGGCCGAAACTATCATCACGGCCTTTTACCATGCATGTTATGGCAGGAAAACGACCGCATCGTAAAGCCTCCGGCACTCTTTAACTATGCCCCACATTCTAAGATGCCCAGAAGGCTGAGACGGGCCGCTTTTATGCGTTGCCGGCACGACGGCACCACACGATTGCGGCCAGGTTGCGCAACGTCCGGCAGATAGTTTGGCATTGCTACTTGGGTAGAAAGTGGCAAGGAAACCCGCCTAACACGGACGCTCACCTCAACTCGGTTTGATGCCAAGCCTCCTTGGTGTGCCAACGCACAGTGTCGGGGCAGTGTGCCGAGGCATCCTTGGCCCTATCGGCACAAGGAGGGCACCTGATGAACGAGATCACGATACTGGGCATTGTCGGCAGTCTGCGTAAGGACTCCTTCAATCATCTCATCCTCAAGGCGGCACAGGAGTTGAAGCCGGACGGCGCTGTGCTGGATTTGATCGACCTCCATGGCATTCCCGTGTTTAACCAGGACGAGGAAATGACGCCGCCGGCCAGCGTGGTTGAATTCAAGCGACGAATTCTCGCCGCCGATGCGATTCTGTTTGCCACGCCGGAGTACAACTATTCCGTGCCCGGCGGACTCAAGAATGCCATCGACTGGGGGTCGCGGCCCTATGGCGAGAGCGTCTGGCTGGGCAAGCCGGCAGCCATGATGGGAGCGTCCGTAGGCAACCTGGGCACCGCCCGCGCCCAATATCACCTGCGGCAGATTCTCGTCACGCTGGACATGCCCGTCGTCAATCAGCCGGAAGTCATGATCAGCAGTGCCGCGCAGCGGTTTGATCAGAACGGCAGGCTGACCGATGAGCCAACCCGGAAGTTGATTCAGAAGCTTTTGGTCGCGTTGCTGCACCTGACAGACATCAGTTCGGCGCACAAGTAACACGCGATTGACGATTACCCCCCCAAGGAGAGCAATCATGAAAACAGAAACCCTGTCGCGCAGGAATGCACTACGCGGCGCTCTGGCCGTTGGATGTGGCCTGTGTTTGCCGACGCTGTTCGGCTGCGATTCAAAAAAGGCCCCGGAACCAAGCGGCACGGCGCCGACGATGCCGCCGGAAAAACCTTCCGCCACCGGCACCGTCACGCCAGCGCCAGCGCCATCACCAACACCAGCGCCGACCGCAGCGCCGAACGCTGCGCCAGCGGCAGTGGTCAAGATGACAAAAGCCAACGCGCAATACCAGACGCAGCCCAAGGGCGATCAGAAGTGCAGCGGTTGCCTTCATTTCGTCGCGGAGTCCAACACCTGCAAGCTGGTCGAGGGCGAGATCAGCCCCGAGGGCTGGTGCATCTTGTACGCCAAGAAGGCGTAGCGCCGTCCTTCAACAGCCGCGGCGCAACGTCTCGCTAGTGCCGCGGCGGCAAGCTGCCGTCGCCGGCCTACGACCCCAGCGGCTGGAACAGCACATCCAGATCGGCTGCCGTGAGCAGATGGCCGCCGCCGTCTTCGCCCGGCGCCTTCTGCTTCAGCAACTGGTCGGCGAGGCCGCGTTTGCGGTCTTGCAGGGCGAGGATTTTTTCTTCCACCGTGCCCTGGGTCAGCAGCTTGTACACGAACACCGGCTTTTCCTGGCCGATGCGGTGGGCGCGGGCGGTGGCCTGTTCTTCCACTGCCGGGTTCCACCAGGGATCGTAGTGGATCACGGTATCGGCGGCGGTGAGGTTGAGGCCGGTGCCGCCGGCCTTGAGGCTGATGAGGAAGAGAGGAACGCGGCCTTCCTGAAAGTCGGCGATCGGCGTTTCCCGGTCGCGGGTCTGGCCGGTGAGCTTGGCGTAGGTGATCTTGCGCACTTCGAGTTCGGCTTCGATCAACTCGATCATCGAGGTGAACTGGGAGAACAGCAGCACCTTGCGGCCCTCGTCGATCAGCTCTTCGAGCATTTCCATCAGGGTTTGCAGCTTGGCCGAGGCGGCGGTGCCCTTGCTGACCAGGTTTTCGGCGGCCGGCAGCTTGACCAGGCGCGGGTCGCAGCAGACCTGACGCAGCTTGAGCAAGGCGTCGAGGATCATGATCTGGCTGCGGCCGACGCCCTGTTCGGCCAGGGCCTGGCGCAGCTTCTTGTCGAACACCACGCGCAGGGATTCGTAGAGGTCGCGCTGGCCGCCGTCGATCTCCACCCAGCGCACCATCTCGGTCCGCGGCGGCAGGTCGGTAAGCACCTGTTCCTTGGTCCGCCGCAGCAGGAAGGGACGTACCCGTTCCGCCAGTTCCTGGCGCGCGCCGTTGTCGCCCTGCTTTTCGATCGGCACCCGGAACACCTGGGCGAAGCGCTTCACCTTGCCGAGGAAGCCGGGCATGAGGAAGTCGAACTGGGCCCAGAGTTCGCCCAGATGGTTTTCCAGCGGCGTACCGGTGAGGGAGAGGCGATGCCGCGCCTTGAGTTGCCGCGCAACCTGGTGCGACTGGGCCTTGGGGTTCTTGATGAACTGGGCTTCGTCCATCACCAGCAGGTGGTATTCCTGAGCCAGCAGCACGTCGCGGTCGCGCACCAGCAGCGGGTAGGTGGTGACGATGATGTCGACCTCGGCCATCTGGGCGAAATTGCGCGCCCGGTCGGGGCCGTGGAGAGTCAGCACCTTGAGGTTGGGAGCGAACTGGGCCGCCTCGTTGCGCCAGTTGGCGAGCAGGCTGGTGGGCGCGATCACGAGACTGGGGCGGTCGGCGCGGCCTTCGGTCTTTTCCAGGTGGATGTGGGCCAGGGTCTGCACCGTCTTGCCCAGACCCATGTCGTCGGCAAGGATGCCGGCGAGGCCGTATTCGCGCAGGAACTGCAGCCAGTCGAGGCCAAGCTGCTGATAGGGGCGCAGGGTGGCATTGAAGCCGGGGGCCGGCGGCCGGCTTTCGATGCCGGAAAAGTCCTTCAGCTTCTGGCCGAGGGCGCGCAGGGTCTCGCCGCCGACCCAGTGGGCCGGCTGCTCTTCGAGGCCGGCGAGGGTGATGGCGTGATGGCGCGAGAGGCGGGGCCGCTCGTCGTCGAGGAATTCCAGCAGCGGCAGCAGCCAGGCCTTGAGGCGGCCGGCGGGCACCGGCAGGATGCGGTGCTCGTCGAGGGCCACCGGGTAGGTCTGGCTGTCGTCGAGGGCGCGCACCCGCGCCAGCAGGCCAGCCTGTTCGCGGATCAGGCCGAGCAGGGGCTGCACCAGGCTGATGCGCTCGCCGCCGACGCTGACGCCGAGGTCGAGGTTGAACCACTCGCCGCCGCCCTGGATTTCATCCTCGTCCACCTGCACAAACCAGTCATCCGCTTCCGCCACCGAGAAGGGAAAATCGTCGCTGATGGTGACCTGGACCCCAGCCGCTTCCAGCGCCGCCATGCCGTCGCTGAGCAGCGGCAGCCAGCCGCTGGCGTCGAAGCGCGAGGGCATCAGGCCTTCTTCGGTGGCGTCGAGGCGCTGGAAGTTGGGCAGGCGGCTCGGGGTGCTTTCCAGATCAAATTGCTGCAACAGGCGCCAGACGGCGGCCTCGGCCTCCAGGTCCCGTTGCAGGGAACGCCATTGGCCGTCGGCGTCGCGGTGGCGCAGCAGGGGCGACGGCTCGGCGGCGCCACTGACGATGATGCCCTGGGGGTAGTCAAAATACAGCTCGGCAATGGCATGGCGCGGATTGGTGGCGCTCATGACGCGATGGCGGAAGCGGCCCTGGGTCAGCACCAGGCGCGCCTCGGGCTTGCCGGCGCTTTCGGTTTCGGCGGCTTGCGGCAAGGGCAGGTCGATGGCGCGTTCGCGGGCGATGTGTTGCAGGCGCTGGCGCGCCAGGGGAGCATCGGCCTCGTTCAGGGGCGGCGCCTGGATCAGCTGTTGCAGCAAGGCCGGCGGCAGCTCGGAATGCAGTTCGCCGACGCAGCACTCGGCGCTATCGAGGAAAGTCAGGGGCCAGGTCGGCATCCAGCGCATGGTCGGCGGCAGGTCCACGCTCAGTTCCTGCAAGCCGGCCTCGTTGCGCTTCCAGGCCAGGGCCAGGGGGCGTGACTCGGCAAGGCGCAGGGCGTCTTCCATGCGGCCATCAAGGAACAAGCGGCCGCTGCGCTGGGCCTGGCGCAGCAGCAGGGCGCCGGGTTCGCCGCGCAGTTCGACGCTGTCGTTGTAGTAAAACGAGCCGCCGGCCTGGAGGGCAAGGAACAGGCGCAGAGGCTCCACATCGCTCTCGCCGACCACGTCGCGGGGACCGCGATAGCCGCCGAGGTCATAGGCCTGGGGCCGGTAGGGCGCCGGCTTGCCAAAGCCGCCGGTTTTCATGATGCGGCTCTTGCCCAGGGCCAGTTGCACCGGATGGCCGGGGAAACCGGTGCGCAGCAGGTACACCAGCTGGTAGGAACCCGTGACGCCCTTGGCCGCAGGCTTGGCGCTGACGGCGGCCGGCGCCGGGGCCGGCGCGTCGAGGCCTTCGAGCCAGCCCAGAGCCTCGGCGCTGGGCTCGGGGAATTCGTCGGTGGCGGTGGCGGCGGCGCCCTCATCGCCCTCGTCATCGTCCTCGCCATCGAGGGACCGGGTCAGGCTGGCGCCGCCGTCCTTGAGCACCGTCAGCAGCAGGGCGACGATGTGCTTGCAGTCATCGCCCACCGGGCAGTTGCAGGTGCTGTCTTCATAGAACACGCGGCCGTCGTCTTCCTTGGCCAGCCAGAGGGTCTGGCGGTAGGGCTTCTTCAGGCTGCCCTGGCACACCCCGGCGACTTCCAGACCGCCGTCTTCCGAGCGCTTCACGCCCTCGACCTGGGCCCGGCCTTCCACGGCGTAGGCCAGGCCGCGCTGCACCGTGGCGGCATCGAAGCTGCGCGAAAGGGCGTCGACAAGATGGGGGGGA
>Ga0316603_10000419_pt1 | contig 21523 bp, 11 predicted proteins | sample OWC_soil_day10_n_FD_207649 | JGI IMG/M metagenome (GOLD analysis project Ga0316603, IMG submission 207649) | Wetland soil microbial communities from Old Woman Creek delta, Ohio, United States - OWC_soil_day10_noCT | ecosystem: Environmental > Terrestrial > Soil > Wetlands | place: USA: Ohio... | reverse complement strand
ACCAGGCAACTGCATAAGAGCCACCCATACCCAAAATTGAAAAGCAGAGAACAAACAACAGTGTGCCTACCGACTTACCCTGAAGTGCAAGGAAATAGTAAGCCATGATTACAGCAACAAATGCAAATAACATTAAAAGAAATTTACCCTGTTGCAACAGATATGTTTTACAGGTTTGATAAATTGTTTCGGAAACTTTCAGCATCGATACATGTGCTTTCTGTTTCTTTACCTCATGGTGTAACCAAAGGCTAATACCCAATGTAAAGCAGATTACCAACGCGCCATAGAACAGAAAGTTCCATGCAGTAATTTGATTTCCGAAGATGAGAAATGTTCCTTCATGCAGGTCAGGAATGGCAATGTCAGCTTCGCTGGCAAAGGTACTGACTGACACAAAGAGACTTGAAAGGATGAGCATTACTGCTCTTTTCATGTTTTTCATACAAAATGTGTAGTTTGATATTAATGGGTTTAAAAAAATAAAAAAAAACGCCCAAAGTTAGTAATAAGAAATTGATTTCGTTTTACGATAATTATTAAAAATACGTTAAAAAAATACTATTCTTCGCATAATTTGGTCGTTTTTGAACAAAATGAAATTTCATGTTAAAAAATAATTCAAATAAGCCCCGAAGCTAACTGATTGGTTTCGGGGTTTATTTGAAAAATCTTATTTTACGAAAAACGAAAAAATAAAATTTTGAGCATTCTGTATATTTTCTTTTTGTCTCGGCATTTGCACACTGTTGTTTGTTCTTGTAATTGGTTGTGAAAATGCTATCCTTTATCAAAGTTCAGAATACGTTATTTTATTAAACTTTATACATTAATTATAAATAACTTTCTGTTTTGATTATCAGTGTGTTGAGAAAATTCCGCTTTAGGTGTTGATAACTTGTCATAAATATTTAATCTAACAATTAGGTTTTTACGTATTTTTTGATTTATTTTTGCAACGATTTATTAAAAAAAATATAAACGTTAAAAAACAATTTTTACTATGTTTATGAAAACAAAACTATTTGTCTTATCAATTTTATTGATGAGTTTTGCTGCTTTGAATGCCCAGGTGACCACGTCAAGTATGAGTGGATTGGTTACCGATGCTAAAGGAGCTGTTGTTGGAGCGGCTGTGGTTGCTACACACACACCTTCGGGAACCACTTACAGAACCATAACCAATGTAGAGGGTCGCTATAATCTAAACGGTATGCGTGTAGGTGGACCTTATACTGTAGTAATTACTTACGTTGGATATGGTAAAAGTACAACAAACAACATTACATTGAGTTTGGGGGAAAACTATGCTATGAATGTGGTACTCTCAGAACAAGCTTCCACTTTGAATGAAGTTTTAGTTACTGCAACCCGTACAAAATTTACCACAGAGAAAACCGGTGCGGTTACGAATATCACAAACACCCAAATAGCAAATTTGCCCACGGTAAGCCGCAGCATTATTGACGTAACCCGCCTTTCACCTTATGGAGGTAATGGAATGAGTTTCGCAGGTACTGATGGTCGTACGGCAAACTTTACTGTGGATGGAGCTAATTTTAATAATAACTTTGGTCTGAGTGACAAACTTCCCGGTGGAGGTAATCCGATTTCAATTGAAGCTATTGAAGAATTGCAGGTTGTAATCGCTCCATACGATGTTCGCCAGACGAACTTTATAGGCGGAGGTGTTAATGCGATTACAAGATCTGGTACAAACACCTTTAAGGGTAGCGCTTACGCTTTTCACAGAAATGAAAACTTACGCGGTGATGCTGTAATTGGCAAACAAATTCAGGGAGCACGTGATAAAGACCGTAATACAACATACGGTTTTACTTTAGGTGGCCCAATTGTCAAAAACAAACTATTTTTCTTCGTAAACGGTGAAATGGCAAAAACACCAACAATTGCTAATCGTTGGAGACCTTCAACTAATGGTGTTGCTGATGCAAACAATTATATTTCACGCACAACAGTAAGCGACTTGCAGACGGTTTCTGACTATGTAAAAAGTAAATATGGATATGAAACAGGATCTTACACAAGTTTTCCAGCTGATGAAAGCAATTACAAACTTCTTGCTCGTTTGGACTGGAATATTACAAACCAACATCGTTTAGCTTTACGCTATAACTACACAAAAAACCTCTCATGGGTAGCTCCTAATGCTACTTCAATGGATGGGGGTGATCGTATGACGGAAGCCCGTTTGTCGCAGGCTTCAATGTCATTTGCCAATTCAATGTATTCAATGAGTAATAAGGTTCATTCGGTTTCTTTGGACTTGAACAGCCGTTTGTCCGACAACTTATCAAATCAACTTTTAGCAACATTCTCAAAGCTCGACGATGTGCGCGGCTCTAATTCAGACGAATTTCCTTTTATTGACATTTTGAAATTAAAAGAGGATCCAACCGGTTGGGATAAACCTGTACAACAGTCCTATATGTCATTGGGCTATGAACTTTTCACCTGGAATAATGCTGTTCACAATAATGTATTGAATGTTAAAGATGAATTGACATATTATTTGGGAAATCACAAAATCGTAGGAGGTCTCGCATATGAATATAAAATGGCAGATAATGCCTATATGCGTAATGGTACAGGTTATTACCGTTACAAAAGTCTTGACGACTTCCTAAACGAAGCTGCTCCTGAAATTGTGAACTTAACTTATGGCTATGGTGGAGAGAGCAATCCTGCAGCACGTGTAAGAACAAGCAAACTTGGAATTTACGGCCAGGATGACTGGAGTGTGAACGACAAATTAAAACTTTCGTATGGACTTCGTATCGATGGACTTTTCTTCAATAATAATGATTTGATAACAAACAATGCTATTTTGGCTCTTGATTATTCCGGCCGTAATATTGATACAGGGAAATGGCCTGCAACCAATATCATATTTTCTCCCCGCATTGGTTTTGTATGGGATACATTTGGTGATAAGAGTCTGAAAGTTCGTGGAGGCACCGGTCTTTTCTCTGGTAATTTACCGCTTGTATTCTTTACCAATATGCCTACGAACAGTGGAATGGTTCAGTATCAGGCACAAATTAGTGGTAAAACTAAGGTTTTTAATGGCTATTCAGGTGCATACACTACTGATGATAAAGGAAATAAGTTTATTGATATGTCACAGTTTGCAGGTGGTCTGATAGTTGATGCCAACGGCAAAGCGACAACTGCTGCATTGCTCGAAAAATTGACATCTTTAGGTTTTCCTACAGCCATTTCACCCGAAGACGGAACTGTTCCTACTGGTGGTATTTCTGCTGTAGATCCAAACTTCAAAATGCCGGAAGTGTGGAAAACATCACTTGCTGTTGACTACGCGTTTAAAACATCTTTTCCATTCTCTGTATCAGTAGAAGGAATCTTCAACAAAACTATCAACGGTGTTTCTATTTCAGACTGGAGTATCCCGTCGGTTGGTGGTTTCGCCCGTTTCAATGGTGTTGACAATCGTCCGGTATATTCCGCGGGTTATCGTGTCGGTACAAAGGCATTTGTGCTGGAAAACACAAGCCGCGGTTATGGCTGGTCAGGCAACATCACTTGCAATGCTCAACCTACAAAATGGCTTAGCATGATGGCTGCCTATACACACACTGTAGCTAAAGATGTAACCGGAATGCCCGGATCAAATGCGGAATCTGCATTTACATACGTTCCTACGGTAGAAGGACCTAACCACATTAAATTGCACAATTCTCAGTATAACACGCCCGATCGTTTGGTGGCTTCACTTACAGCCAACGACAAGAGTGGCAATCATTATAGCCTTATCTATGAAGGGTGGCTCGGTGGGGCAAACTACTCATTTATGACCGTTAACGATATGAATGGCGACGGTTACAACTACGATGCAATCTATGTGCCAACAGATGACGAAGTTGCTAATAATCAATTCCGATTTGTTTCTGAAAGCGATAAAACTCGCTTTATGGATTATGTTCATGCCAATGACTATTTGAAAAACCAACAAGGCAAATATGCGGAAGCCTATAGCGTTTACTCTCCCTGGGTACACCGCATTGACTTTAGCTACAAACACGATTTTGCTCTGAATTCAGGCAATAGCTTACATAAACTACAACTTAGCTTAGATGTAAAGAACGTAATGAACTTGTTCAACTCCAGCTGGGGTGTAGCTAAATATCTGAACTCAGCAATTGGTTCGGAAGCTCGTATCCTTAAATATGAAGGTGTTGATGCTGAAGGATTTGCAACATTCTCGACTCCCTCTTCTGTTAACGGTAACACGCAAACGTTCACACCAAGCTATTCTTTGGGTCAATGCTGGTATGCTTCAATTGGTATCAAGTATATGTTCAACTAATTAAAAATAAGAAAATATGAAATTTAAATATTTATTTCCAGTATTCGTTGCAATACTTGCCCTGATGACAAGCTGTAACGATGAAAAAAATGTAACCTTGCTCGATGAAATTCAGGTTTCGTCTTCCTACGTAGCAATTCCAGTGACAGGTGATTCAGAAACAATTACAATAACAGCTAAGCAGGACTGGGCAGTAGACACTGCTGCTTTAAGTAAAAGTAAAGTTAAATGGTTAGTAATTTCAAAAATTTCCGGGAATTCCGGAGAATCTGAAATTACATTCAGTGCGCCAGCTACTCTGAATGGACGTTCTGCAGAAGTTTTAATTAATTGCGGTGGCGTTACTCAGAAAATTAATGTTATCCAGGGTTTACCTAAAGTATCTTCTGCAACTGCTGCAGAAATAAATGGAAGTACAGGAATAGACGGCAAACTTTATCAGGTTTCAGGCGTTGCAACCAAAATAGAAAACACTATTTATGGTAACTGGTATTTAACTGATAAAACAGGAACAGTTTATATTTACGGAACTCTTGATGCAAAAGGTCAGACAAAAAACTTTGCAAGTTTAGGAATTGATGTGGGTGATGAAGTTACTGTTGAGGGACCAAGAACAACTTATAATACAACAATAGAATTAGTCAATGTAACGGTTGTCAAAATCAATAAATCACTTATCAAAGTAGATTCTGTTAAAAACGCGGCTCTACCTGTTGAAGGTGGTGAATTTACGGCATACCTTAAATATAAAGGACAAGGTGTATCTGTTGAAATTCCTGAAGATGCTAAGTCCTGGTTGTCAATCTCGTCTATACAGTCAACTGGAACTAAATCTGTTATAAAATTCAAAGCAGCTGCAAATACCGGTGGAGATCGCAGTACTACCATCACATTCCGAACCACAGACGGCTCAAAAGAATCTTCCGTGCCGACAACGCTTAGCCAAAAAGGCGCCATTGTAAATGCTTCCATTTCTGAATTTCTCGCTGCTCCGGTCGGTAATATCTCATATCGTCTGAAAGGTGTTATCACTTCGATTGCCAATGCTACATATGGCAACTTATACCTGAGAGATTTCTCTGGAGAAACCTACGTGTATGGGATAAAAGATTTTGCTACAAAGGGTCTGAAAGTAGGAGATATCATCACCATTGTCGGCAAACGTGCAGAATATAAAGGTACTCCTCAAGTGGGTTCTGCCATTTTGGAGAGTTTTATTCCTGTAACTGCAGCAACCATTGCAGAAATGTTAACAAAGCCTGATGATCCTAATACTTACTTTAAGGTTAGTGGCGTAATTACAAATATTGCAACAGGTGATTATGGAAATCTTACCATTACGGATGGTACAAATACACTTTATTCGTATGGTTGCTATCCCGGATATGGTGCAACGGGTGACTTTAGAAAAGGTTTGATTGCAGCAAAAGGTATTAAAGTAGGTGATACCATCACTATTATTGGACCAAAAGGTTCTAAAAACAGTGTACCGCAAATTTCAAATGGTTTTTATTTTAGTCACGTAAGTGCACAATAATTGCCAAGAAATATAAACTCTCACAGAAAACCGCTTCTTCATCTGAAGCGGTTTTTTTATTGTACACAATTAAATTTGACGCGAATTTCACTATCTTTGTGAAATAATAGGCAATACATTTAAATATATGCGTAAAGAATTTCAATTAATTCTGACACCCGAAGAAGCTGCTACTGAAACTCTTTTTCATAAAAAAGTAGCAGAAAATGCTGAAATAGAACCCGACAGAATATCACTGATCCGTATTCTGAGAAAATCGATCGATGCCCGTACCACTTTCCCTAAAATCAATGTTGCCGTTGAAGTTTTCTGGGACGAAAATCCACCAGAAAAATACGAAGTTCATATTGATTATGGATACGTGGGCGATAAACCTGCCGTGCTGGTTATTGGTGCTGGTCCGGCCGGACTTTTTGCCGCGCTAAAGCTCATTCGGTTGGGTATAAAACCTGTTTTGGTTGAAAGAGGAAAAGAAGCGCGTCTGCGAAAACTGGATATTGCTCAACTGAACCGCAATAAAAGCATTAATAACGAATCAAACTACTGCTTTGGTGAAGGTGGTGCTGGTACATTCTCGGATGGTAAACTTTACACACGTTCGAAAAAGAAGGGTAATATTAAGGATGTTCTCGATACTTTTTACTTTCACGGTGCAGATGAACATATACTCTATGAAGCTCATCCACATATCGGTTCTGATAATTTACCTCTGGTTGTTGAGAATATGCGAAAAACCATCCTCAGTTGCGGTGGAGAATTTTATTTCGAAAAAAGACTGGAGGAATTGATTGTTGAAAATGACAGGATTACCGGAGCAAAAATATCCGGTGATGAAGTTCTGAAAGCTGATGCGTTGATTTTAGCTACCGGACACTCTGCTCACGATATCTATGAAATGCTTTACCGTCAGGGAGTGGAGCTGGAAAGCAAAGGTTTCGCGATGGGTGTCAGGGTAGAACACCCTCAGTCGTTGATTGACAACATACAATATCACACAGTGAAAAAAAATGACTATTTGCCAGCAGCTTCTTACGCATTGGTCGAACAAGTCAACGGACGTGGAGTATATTCTTTTTGTATGTGTCCCGGAGGGCATATTGTTCCGGCAGGGACGATCGAAGAAAGCATTGTTGTCAACGGGATGTCGGCTTCAAAACGTAATTCTCCATACGCCAATTCAGGTATAGTTGTCGAAATTCATCCCGATGACATTCCGCAGGAATTTCAGCAATACGGTGTCCTTGCCGGACTAAAATTTCAACAATATGTGGAAAATCTGGCTTACAGAAATAACGGAGGAAAAGGATTTACGGCACCAGCACAACGTTTGGAAGATTTTGTGAAAGGCAAACTATCGGCTGATCTTCCTGAATGCTCGTATCTTCCCGGATTGGTATCGTCACCATTGCATTTTTGGTTACCTGACATGATAAGTAGTCGTTTACGGGAGGCATTTAAGAAGTTTGATCGTAAGATGCACGGTTACCTGACCAACAAAGCAGTGGTAGTAGGAGTGGAAACACGTTCCTCGTCGCCGGTGCGAATTCCCCGCGATCCCGAAACACTGCAACATATCAGGATTAAGGGACTATTTCCTGCGGGAGAAGGTTCAGGTTACTCCGGTGGTATTACCTCATCGGCTATTGATGGTGAAAATTGCGCAGAAAAAGTGTCTGAATATCTTCAGAAATTGAATTGAATAAAGAAATTTAATGTAGAAAACTTAAACTTCAAATATCCACAAAAAATATTTTCTTTGAATTATGATAATTGATAAAACAATACAGATTTAAATTGGAAAATATGATTATTTTTGTTGAATAACGAAATAACTTCCTCTGAAAGCTAATTCTGTTAAGGTACTGGACTTCTTCCTTGTTTTTTTGGGAGGACACCGTTAGCCACGGTATCTTCATTTGAATCGGCAACATTCTTTTAATGGACAGCAATCTGCAAAATAATAAGGAAAGCATTCTGATTCACGCTTTAATAAGTGGTTCGTACGACGCTTTTGATGCAATATATAAAATGTATGCAAAACGCTTGTATGCTTACAGTTATCAGTTTACCAAATCGTCGGAAGATGCTGAGGATATTGTGCAGGAAGTATTTATAAACCTGTGGAAAAACCGCGCCACAATTCGCCGGACGGACACCTTGCAATCGCTTCTTTTTGTAATGGCAAAATACAAGCTGATAAATGCTTACCGCTCAAAAATAAACAGCATTGAAATACACCATGTGCAGGAATTGATGAACGAACTTTCGGTGGAAGATACGAGCGAGCAGATAGAATACAGCGATTTATTGGGACAATTTATAAAAATATTGTCTAAATTACCCGTTACGCAACAGCGGGTGATCGAACTTTCGAGGTTTAAACGCTGGTCGAACAAGGAAATTGCCGAAGCCTTGTCGCTCAGCGAACAAACGGTAAAAAATCAGCTCTCGATAGGACTGAAAACGTTGCGTAAAAAGTTTCCCGAAGCGATGTTACTTTTTTACCTGTTTGAAAATTTTCATATCTTTTACTTTTAATGGTACTTTTTTAGTTTCCAATTGTCTTATATTAAAACGAAATTGTGTGGACGAACTACAAGATAAATATAAAAAAGATACTTTGGCTTTAGACGAGTTTGTATTGCTGAGAGACAAAGTGAATGCTCTGACCGACGAACAACTTGCAAAACAGTTGTTTGAAGACTGGATTCAGAGTGATATTGATACTTCTCAGGTCGATTCAGACCGCATCCATGCACTGAAAGAAAAAATTGATATTTCCATCGGGCGAAATTCCAACCGTAAATCAATAACGCTCGGGCGCATCGGTCGTATTGCGGCTGCCGTGTTGCTACCTTTTTTTATTTTATCCACCCTTTATTTTTATAACCAAACCCGTTTAATTGATTCCGAAGAGATGATTGTGACTACCGGCGTTGGGGAGCGTGCAAACATAACTTTGCCTGATGGAACCAATGTATCGTTAAACTCTCAATCAAGATTGGCTTATTTGCCGAAAGAATTTAACAAAAAACAGCGTGAAATCACTTTCAAGGGTGAAGCCTATTTTCAGGTGCATAAAAATGCTGAATGCCCGTTTCTGATTAATGCTAAAGGGCTTAACATAAAAGTATTAGGTACCGTTTTCAATCTTCATGTGCGAGATAATGAAACGTCTGCCAGTTTGGCATTAGAAGAAGGCAGCGTATTGTTTTCGTCTGAAAAAACCAATAAAAATGTGACCCTTGAAGTGGGAAATATGGCTGTTCTTGACCAAAAAACCGGAGATATTACGGTGGTTCGTCTGAAAAATATTGAGAATGCGGCAGCCTGGAAAGCGGGATATTTAAAATTTGAAGAAACCGAATTATCAGAAGTGATAAATAATGTAGAGTCAAGCTACGGAGTGAGTATTGAAATTGACAAGGAGTCGCTTTCCGACTTATTTTCCGGAACATTGCCGTCAAATAACCTGAATGAGGCATTGCTTATTCTCGAAGAATCATACCATCTTAAAAGGAGTACAACTGGGAACAAGATCTTATTAAAGCAAGAATAACCGATTCATCTTTATACTCATTTTGGAATTTTTCATATCGATGTAAATGCACATTCAACAACGTTTTGCATTATACATATTTCCACCCCGCGATAAATCCCTGTATCATAGAGTTATACGCCTGAATAATAAATCTACCGAAAGCAGTTGCTTTTTTCAACAGTATCCCATTTTCTCTTAATTCAAAAAAAATCATATTTCTTCGGTACTTTTAATGTTAAAAACTGTCTTTTCTTTAAGAGACAGTAAAAACGTTTTCTTGATAAACAATATTTAGTATTAACTTTAAATTTGGTTACGTGGAAAGAGTTCCACATAATTAATTAAAAAAACATTATTTACACATGAAAAAGCGTTTAAAGATGCAGTGTTTCGCACTGTTCTTTTTGCTTTGCGTAGGAGGAATAGCTCATGCACAAATAAAAGAACAGACAGTAACAGTAAATTTACAAAATGCTACTCTCAGTAAGGTATTTTCCGTTATTGAGAAACAGACTACTTACCATTTTTCGTATCGCGATCTGGTCATAGACAACAAGAGCGATATTACGATTTCAAAAACGTCTGTTCCGGTTTCCGAAGTTTTAAATACCGTATTAGCCGGTCGGAATCTGGAATATACGATTATTTCTTCCAAATCAATTGTTATAACTGATAAACAGGTAAACGCAAAAGGAGGGGGTGGAAGCGTAAAAAAAGTATCAGGATCAATAAAAGATGAGAAAGGTGAACCGATTATCGGGGCGTTAATAAAAAACAGTAGTTCTAATACGGGAGTAATGTCGGATACAAACGGAAAATTCATCTTAGAAGCATCTGAAGAATCTATCCTCACAGTATCATACATTGGATATAAAACCAAGAGAATAATTGTAAAATCAAATGATAACTTAAATATTGTTTTAGATGAAGATGTTCGGAATTTAGATGAAGTAGTTGTAGTGGGATATGGAACACAGAGAAAGATTAATTTGACTGGATCTGTTCAGAGTATAGGCAGCAATGATATTGTAAGACGAAGCGTTTCGAATGGTTCTAATGCATTACAAGGACTTGTTCCCGGATTAACGGCAGTACAAACTTCAGGACAACCCGGAAACGATCAGTCTTCACTGAAAATTAGAGGGTTAGGTTCATTAAATTCAACGGTTTCACCATTAATTCTTATCGATGGAGTAGAAGGAGACATGAACCGGATTGACTTGAATAGTATAGAATCAGTATCTGTGTTAAAAGATGTGGCATCAGCGTCAATCTATGGTAGCCGTGCTTCAAACGGTGTAATCTTGATAACAACCAAACGAGGGAAAAATGGCAAAATAAAAGTGTCATTCAACGGATATACCGGTGTAAATAAACCAACATCATTGCCTGAGGAAACTAACGCTGTAGAATATATGACAGCGATGGATCAGGCGCGCCTAAACAATAATGAAACACCTTTATATACTGACATTATTGAAATATATAAAAATGGAGGAGTAGATAACCTTAATTATTACGATACAAATTGGCGGGATGAAGTAATAAAGAGTTCAGGGACAGTACAAAACTATTCAGTAAATGTAAGTGGAGGCTCTGAAAATTTGAAAGTATATGCTTCAGCCGGAAATTATAGTCAAAAAGGTTTAATAGACAACAATACATACGCAAGAACAACGGCAAGTTTAAATAGTGATATGAAGGTGAATAAATGGTTGAGCATTGGCTTGGATATGAACATGAGACAATCAGTTGCCGTATCTCCGGTTCTTGCAAGTCCGACAACGATTATCGGCTATGCCTTGACAATGACACCTATTATGTCGGGTATTAATGCCGATGGAACTTGGGGTTATGGTATTAATGGAACAAATCCTATAGCCATGGTTCGCTTAAACGACTGTGTGTCAAAGAGTATTGCGCCTCAATATATAACAAAAGCATCAATGGTTCTCACTCCATTTAAAGGAATAACAATCAATGGTTCATATTCATGGAAAAGGGACGATAGCGAAACAAAGGCATTTGTAAAACCTTATGATACCTATGAGAATGGTGTTTTCAAAGGTTCCTTTCCAACAACAGGATCATCTGCATCCGAACAAAGATCTAAGAGCGTGTTGAAACAATATAATTTGACAGGAACATACGAAAACACTTTTGGTAAACACTATTTTAAAGGAATGCTTGGGTATCAAAGTGAAGAATTAAATGCAACCTACTTAATTACAGGACGTAAAAATTATGAATACGAAGGCTATACCGACATTGTGAACGGTGATGCTTCAACAGCATCAAATTCATCGTCACGCACTGCATGGTCAATTCTTTCGTATCTATATAGATTAAATTACTCATTTAATGACAAATATTTACTTGAGATTAATGGGCGTTTTGATGGTACATCAAGGTTTATATCAAAAAACCGATGGGGTTTTTTCCCCTCAGTATCTGCCGGATGGCGTGTTTCTCAAGAGAATTTTTGGAAATACATGCCAAAACAGGTAGAAAGTTTGAAATTACGTGCATCATACGGAATATTAGGCAACCAATCAATTAGTGGGTATTATCCATATTCGGCAGCGGTTGGGAGTGCTACAGAATATGGCTACTGGTTTGATAAAGAATTTTCGTCTGGTGTGGCACAAATCCAACTTGCTAACCCTGATATTACTTGGGAAAAATCACGTCAGATCAATGTTGGTTTAGATTTTTCAATGTTGCATAGCAGATTGAATGGAACGTTTGACTATTATGTAAGAAACATCTATGATATGCTGCAACAATTTCCTGTTCCGTTATTTGTTGGAATGACAACACCCTGGAGCAATGCCGGATCAATGAGTAACAACGGTTGGGAATTAACTCTTTCATGGAATGATTATATAGGAAACGTAAAATATTCTGTGTCAGGAAACCTTTCGGATGTGAAGAACAAAATAATCAACCTATATGGGCTGGAGTATAAAAGCAGTACAACTATTACCACAGAAGGACATCAATATGGAAGCTGGTACGGATATGTAGCTGATGGTTATTATACTTCAAGGGAAGAAATTGATAATTCAGAAGTGTTACCTTACGGGGGAAACAGAGCAAATGTTTATCCCGGTTACATCAAATATAAAGATATTAGTGGAATCGATGGTGTGCCTGATGGAAAAATTGACAGTTACGATAGAACAATCATAGGTAACCCAACACCAAGGTATGAATATGGACTTAATTTAGGGCTTGAATGGAAAGGAATAGATCTCTCGGCTTTATTCCAAGGTGTTGGAAAAAAAGATATTTACTATTCAGGAGCAGGCGCAAGAGCACTAAGTGGAAATTACACCATTTATAAATATCAACTCGACACCTGGACAGAAGATAACCCCAATGCAAAATTCCCATTATTACTTGCCGACCCTAACGGAACAAACCCCAACAATATGATTTCGTCATTTTGGGTAAAAAGTGGCGCCTATTGCCGATTAAAAAATCTCGTAATAGGTTACTCAATACCAAAAAAATGGACATACAAGGCTCAAATTTCAAAAATTAGAGTTTACGCAAGTGCTCAGAATATCTTGACATTCAGTCAAAACTTCTATGAAGGTTTTGACCCGGAGAGTAGTGTGGGTTCAGGTGCTACCATGTATCCAATAAACAAAACGTTCCTACTTGGATTAAATGTCGAATTCTAAATAAATATTACGATGAAAAATTATATAAAATCAATAATTGTAATGGTGTGTATCATTACATTTTACAGTTGCTCCGGCTTTTTGGATAAAACAAATCCAGCATATGATAGTGATGGGTTCTTTGAGACAGAAGCAGGATTGAAAGAAGGCGTAACAGGAATCTATTCCCTACTTTACTTTGATATGAACTGGAGTGTTCCGGCATGTATTGTGCTCGACCATTACACAGCTTATGGACTTGAACAGGATCAAAACAATTCAATTGGAGCGGGAGGCGCATTGAATCCGGCAAACAGCAAAATTCAAACATTCTGGAGCGGTGAATATCAAATTGTTGCACGTGCAAATTCAGTATTGAATGGTGTAGCAAATGTAATTGAAAATATGAGCACTGATGCACATCAATATTACGCAGAAGCAAAAGTATTGAGAGCATACGCCTATTATAACTTAATTTCTGCTTTTGGAGATGTGCCATTTTTCACTTCTCCTGTAACTATTGATCAATATACAGCAGGAAGGACAAATAAAGGTGAAATAATTGATTATTTGATAGATGATCTGAATGCTTGCGCAGAAGATATGCCTTGGGTTGTAACGGAACGTGGTCGTGTCGATCGATCTGTGGCTTACGGACTAATTGCAAGAATGGCACTTTTTGCCGGTAGTCTCGACGTCAATGGTGAAGGACAGAAATATTTCAAGATTTCAGCGGACGCAGCAAATAAGGTAATTCAGAGCGGACAAAGACGTCTTGCCGATAAATTTGGCGACTTATTTAATTTGACAGGTCAGTCAACAGATGGCGTACGCAGCGAAGCATTATGGGAACTAATGTACTCAACAAACGGTACGAAACGGCTTCACACGGTTGGCTATGGACACATGTCAAGAAACTTTGCCTCATCAGTACGTTTTCCCAGCAGCCTAATCGCTGATTCATACGAGTGCATTGACGGTAAACGCATCGACGAATCTCCATTGTACGATCCACATCATCCGACCCGCAATCGTGACCCGCGCTTCAATGCAACGTTGGCAGGACACGGCGACACGTTGAACTATACAAACACCGATGGCAGTAACCCATTGAAAATGGTGATAAATATATATGACCCTACCACACGCTTCTATCCACGACGCAATGCGTGGTATTCGGCAAATAATGTTGACGTAACCGGTACAAGTCCATCACTTGTAAACAACGGTGTGGGCTATTTATGGAGAAAATATGCCGATGAAACAACCGAACAGTTGATGAGCTCATCAAGCAATTTAATGTTGATGCGTTATGCCGAAGTCTTATTGACCTATGTCGAAGCAAAGATTGAACTGAACGATATAGACAAATCGGTTTACGATGCGATAGACGAAGTGAGAAATCGCGCCGGAATGCCTTCGGTAGCAGAAGCGATAAAAGGTAATCAAGCAAAAATGAGACAGTTGGTAAGGCGTGAGCGCAAAGTTGAATTTGTGCTTGAGGGATTATTGTTTGTTGATGTTCGCCGTTGGAAAATTGGTGATTTATTAAATAATCAGCCATCTTATGGACAGCCATTGGCTACAATCAAATATGAAGGATTGGCTGATACGGATATTCCAAACTTTAAGACTTCAGAACGTGCCGATATGAATGATATTGCAAACTATGAAGGCTACAAGGACAAATTACGCGTACGTGACAAAAACCGTTTTTGGGCAGACCGATTCCAATGGTGGCCGATACCACAACTTGAATGCGACCGTGACCCATCATTGACGAACCCTGATTATTAATTTTGTACAGACTTATTATGCGCAGAGAATACAATAATAATCTTAAAATTTCAATATTACTGATAATATTAAACGCATTGACGTGGACATATTGTTCAGCTAAGGTTACTGTGGCTAACACCGAGCATAGTGTGATACTTTCAAACGCAAATATTCGTGCTGAATTTACAAAAGAAGGCAAATTCGATATCCTGTCGATGAAATATGCAGACGGACGAGAACTTGTCAAAACGGGTGACAACCAATCGCCATGGACAATAACCTACCTTGGAACCCAAGGAGAAAATCCTGTCCTTGAACCGGCTGGATGTGCTGAATATAAAGGATATAAAATTGAAAGCAACGATACCTCCAAAACTCTTGTTTTTGAATGGTACACCCGCATAAAATATGACGGTGAGCACTATCCGATAAAAATGTATGTCAGTTTGAGTGACAAAGGCGATTTATTAAAATGGAATCTTGAGGCATCGGTGCCTCAGAATTGGACAATTACTGCATTTTCATTCCCTAATATTTCATTAAAAAGACCAATTGATGCAAAAGTTATCACTTCGGGTGGTTGGGGAAACGAATATCAGTTGGAGCAAAATGGGGCGTATGAGGCAAATTATCCGTCATACAGTGCCTCTATGCAAATGATCATGCTTGATGATGGCAAAGGCGCATTTTATTATTCAACAGAAGATTTTAATGCTTGTGGCAAAAAATTCCAAGTGAAAGAGTCAAAAGGAACGGTTAGGTTCACGCTGGACGTTGTCACTTCTGCCGGATGGGCCACAAATAATCTGTTCAAAATACCTTGGACTACAGTAACCGGAGTTGATGAGAAAGGTTGGAGCGCTGCCGCGTTGCGATGGTATCGTCCGTTCGCTCTGCAAACTGAGTGGGGCAGCAAACCTCTTTCCGAAAGAAATATTCCGAAATGGCTTATGGAAAATGACTTATGGTTGCGTGCAAAATATCTAAACGACACAACAGTCGCATCTGTCAACAAATCAATCGATTATTTTGGCGAAAGTATCTGTTTTCACTGGTATTTTTGGCATCATTACAGCTATGACTCTCATTATCCTGAATATTTTCCGGCACAACCAGAATTTGCATCAATTATTGAGCAGGTAAAAAAACGTAATTGTGAAGTCGTTCCATATATAAACGGTCGACTTTGGGATTCAGGAACAGACAGTTATCAGGTTCTCAATGGTAAGGAGGCTTCATGCCGTAAACCGGATGGTACTTTATACACCGAGGTTTATCCCACATCAATGGTACTTAACACCGTAACTTGTCCATCTTCCCCGATTTGGCGTAATATAATATTAAATCTTGCAGATCGCATTCAAAACGAACTGCACACAAATGGACTCTATATTGACCAGATTGCGGCGGCAGCACCACAGCCATGCTATGCTAAAAATCACAACCATCCGGCAGGAGGAGGTGAATTCTGGTTTCACTCTTATCGCGATATGATTGCCGATTTGAAAAAAAGCCATTTGAAGAAGGACAATATCGTGTTTTCGGAAGAAAATGCCGAATGCTATATTCCGTCATTTGATATTTTACTAACAGTAAATACTCCACATAATAAGGATTGTAAAATCGTACCCTTGTATCCGCTGATTTATTCCGACAGGGTATTGACAAGTGCATTTACTTATACACCCTATACAGATATCACTTCGGGTGATTTCAGATATGAAAATATGCAATGTTTCCTTTACGGATCGCAGCTCGGCTGGGTTGATCCACGATTGTTGTGGGTAAATAAGAAATCAGAATATGAGGCAAAATTTTTACTGAATTTGACAAAATTACGTAAAGACCAGCATGACGTATTCATTGGCGGGAGATATGTGCGCGAATTTATACCGACCGGAGACAATCCGGTGATTGACATACCGATTTTTGGAAAAGACAATGTCGTAAAAGGCTCGGAATGGATTTCACCAAAAGGCAAACGTGTGATGTATGTGGTAAATAGTGACAGCAGACCTCATACCGTGATGTTACCAAATGGAGAAACAATAACAATAAAATCAATTTCGGGAGATAGGATTAATTTATGAAAAAGATATTTATTTATTTGATTGTAATACAGGCTTTTGTTTTACCTCGTTCACTCCAAGCAAAGACAACGTGGATTTTGCAGGGAGTGACTTATGAGGTCGATACATTGAGGCATTATCAAGTGGGTCCTGGAACAGCATTTACGGTCGTTGATTTGAATGGACCTGTTAAACAGCGTGTATTTTATACGGTAACAGACCTAACCAACCCAAACGTTGAGATCAAAGCAATCTGCGGGAATGATGAATTGAAAGCGAGTTATACGGTACCACAGATGGTGGCAAATCACGCAAAAGATGGGAACGCTTATTTTGCCGGTGTAAATTCAGATTTATTCTCAACACTTGGACCAATTGGAACTACAATTGTTGATGGAGAGATATATAAAGTGGCTAAAACATCGACTGGATGGTTTCAAGTTGGTGTTGACAACAACAAGAATTTTTATTACGGTCAACCTTATACAACGTATAAACTGAATTCAACTCCAACAGGACAGATGTCACCAAAGGGAGTGAATGTTGCACGTGCGTCAAACGATTTTATCATTTATACCTCAAAATTTGGTACCAAAACAGGGACAACTGCCGGAGCAACCGGTGTTGAAGTTGGTGCCGTAGAAATGGATGGAGGATTGAAAGCGAACGGAGTAACAAAAATGAAAGTTGTTACGGCGCCCCAAACAAACATTGGCAATATGACAATTCCTGAAAACGGCTTTGTACTTTCAGCAAATGCTTCGTGGTATATGACTCCATTACAGAATTTATCAGTAGGCGATGTAATCGAAATCACGCCAACATTTACATTAAACAGTGCTACTATAACCGGTTTAACTCAAATGAGTGGAGGTTGTCCGGTGATATTGAGCAACGGTACCATTCAGAATAACGACGGATTACTCGATCACTTGACTTCACGCCGTCCGAGAACATCAATTGGAACAGATGCAACCGGAACGAAAATGGTGCTTCTCGTTGTTGACGGAGATGCTGCCAATAAAGATGTATCAGCAGGTTGTACTTCAAAAGATTTGGCAGCAATGATGCTTGCTGTTGGCTGTACAAATGCCTTGAATTTCGATGGTGGAGGTTCATCAACAATGTATACAGAGCCATTTGGAGTGGAAAACGTGCCAAGTGAAGGCGGTGGCGGACTTCGCAAAGTTCGTAGTGGTTGGTTTGTTACTACTGCCGATAAAGGTGATACCGAATTGAAAACAATTGCATTCGCTGACTACGCAAAGAATCTTTTGATCAATGAGGAATATGCACCTGTTATTTATGGATACAACGATGTTGGACTTCTTGTAAACACAAATTTAGCAGACTTCACGTTGTCTTGTGCAAATCCACAATGTAACATATCTGCAGACGGTAAAAAAATAAAATTCGCTCAGAGCGGGACTTATTTATTGACAGCAACATCAGGATCTATGACGGCTCATGTAATGGTGAATCTAAAAAACACTTCTGGTATAAGCGATGTTGTGTTTGACGACGATTGCAGGTTGGTTCACAATATCATAAATAGATCAGAGAGTGCACAACTGGTAACAACAAGTGATGTTGATGTCAAAATTTTTTCGATAAATGGGGAATGCGAGGCACAAATAAAATGCAAAGGTGGGGGAACGCATAATTTGCCAACATCAACATTAGCCTCTGGCGTGTATTTAGTTAAATCCGGAGATAAAACTGCTAAATTAATTATTAAATAAACTTTTTTCTAATTAAAAAATATACAAAAATGAAAAAACAATTACTTTTTGCTGTAGTAAGTCTATTGACTTTCTCAGCTGCAAATGCTGGATCCTTTATGGATGGTATTTTAAAATGTTTGTGGATGAACACGGATGTTGCGCCTTTAGCAACGGATGCTCGACAAGCAGTTGCTAAAGACGGGAAATTCTATCTTCAGAACCATACTACTGGTAAGATAGAAATTTGGAATGAAACAGGTAAAATAGACGAAATTGTAACAGGCCCCTCAACAAATATTGGCTTGGATGATGCAGGAAATATCGTGGTGAGAACCGGAACATTCCCTAGTGCTCCTTCTTCGTCCGGCGATGGTGTCAAAATTATCTCTAATGATTTCAAAACGGTTAAGACTATTTCTTTGACAGGACTTATTGCAGGGCGTGCAGACTTCTATGGGCATATTCCGGGAAATGTATTGTCAGCTACAGGTGGTTATTTATATTCTGGTGGAAACTGGGTGGGTAACTTTGCCGAAGTTCCTATTGTTAATGGTGAACAGGATAAAACAAATACTTACTCTTACAACTTTTCCGGTTATGTGAATAGCAACATTAAAGTTGATGGTACGTTTACAACCACACACCAAATTAGCGCTTATAATTTTATGCCCGATACATTAGCTCTGCTTAGCCCTAACTACCAAAAGACTGGTATTTCTTCCGGATTTGGAAACTCAATTTATTGCTTGGGTTATGACGCCGAATACAATTGGGTGCCAAAAGGATTCTTTATTACTCCTAACCACAATGGCGCATCAGGATATCAGTTCTTTGAATGTGATGGAAACAAATATGTGATTTATTCTAGCGGTTCGAATATCGCTGACGGTTTCTCTATCGCCCGCGTTGCAGTTAAGAATACTCCCGCTAATGAAGATACTGATGCTAATTATCGTGTTGCTTCTAAATATGCAGAAACGAAAGACGATGGCAGTGGCACACCTCTTTATACAAACAACGCATTTTTTGGCAACCACTTCAATGTTGAACCAAGTACAGAAGCCCACAAAGTATATATTTATCAATATTTCCCGAGTGGATACATTGCTAAATATGAACTCGACCTTACTGCATACGCAAATACTACTTCAGTAATAACATCAAAAGAAACAGAAAACCGTGTTCACGGAATAAAAGGTGCCGTAGTAGTTGAGGGAGAAGGAACAGCAAAAGTTTACACTCTTACAGGTGCTTTTGCAGCTGAAGGTAAAGGTGTAATTAGTGTTGCTTCCGGCATATATATAGTAAAAGTAGGAAATGAAACTTCTAAGGTTGTTGTAAAATAGCAATTAATTGTGATTGTATTAACAGGTAATATGAGTGTCACTGTAATGTAAAGGTGACACTCGTATTTTATTAACATAGCGCTAATATTCTTATCCAATCTACCTATGCACTTTAAACAATTTATAGTAATTATTTGCTTATTGACTACAACGGCAGTTTTTGCCGGCTCATTAACATCAGATGATGATATATATAAGATTGTAAACAAGTTAACACTCGAACAAAAGGCACGACTATTAGTAGGTACAGTGGGAGTTAATGATGAGTTAAGTCATATTGTTGCAGGTGCTGCCGGATGGACATATCCAATAAACAGTCTTGGAATACCATCAATTAATCTTGCCGATGGGCCTGTGGGATTAAGAATTGACCCTGTTTTAACCGAAATAGCTAAGACAGAGTATGACACAAACGGTTTGCCTATTGCCGGCACTTCAAAAACTGAGAAACAAGAAAAACTAAACTATTGTACCTGTTTTCCCTCAACAACAGCGCTCGCTGCTACTTGGAATAAAAGTTTAGCACATTTGCAAGGTGAAGTTATGGGAACAGAAGCAAAAGACTATGGGATAGATATTATATTAACGCCGGGTATTAATATTATTAGAAATCCACTTTGTGGTAGAAACTTTGAGTACTATTCAGAAGATCCTTATTTAACAGGTAAGATGGCTTCGGAATTGATAAAAGGAATCCAACAACAAGGAATTGGAACATCGCTTAAACATTTTGTAGCCAATAATCAACAAACAGGTAAAAAATATAACGATGCACGCATTTCACAGCGTGCATTGAGAGAAATCTATTTAAAGGGATTTGAAATTTGTGTCAAAGAGTCTCATCCTTGGACGGTCATGGGTTCTTACAACAAGATTGCAGGAGAATTTACTCAAACAAATAAGCAACTTCTCATCGAACTTCTTCGAAATGAATGGGGATTTGACGGGATGGTATTAACAGACTGGACTGTAAGACGCCCGATTTCCGGTTTGATTAATGCTCGTTGTGCCTTAAACATGCCGGGAGAGAAAGATATAGTTGATGGAATTATCAAAGCAGTCAAAAATAAGGAAGTCACTGAGAAAGCATTGAATGATTGTGTTCATGATGTACTTAAAGTGGTCTTGAATTCGGTTACTGCACATGGGTGGAAATATTCCACGCCGGATCTAAAAGCAAATGCCATAGCTTCGCAAGATGTGGCAGAGGAGAGTATGGTACTTTTAAAAAATAACGAAAAATTATTGCCGATCAACACAAATTCCAAGATTGCTCTTTATGGTACATCGGCTTACCAATCAATAGCAGGAGGAACAGGTTCTTCAAATGTAAATAAGGCTTATATTGTTGATATTTCAACGGGACTTGAGAATGACGGCTACAAGATTGATGGAAAATTGAAAGATATCTATAAAGACTATAATGGAATACAAAATAAATTGCTCGATACCAATGCGGATATTCCTGATTGGCAAAAAATATCTTACCATCGTCATGTGATTCCGGAGAT
>Ga0316603_10000418_pt1 | contig 21524 bp, 21 predicted proteins | sample OWC_soil_day10_n_FD_207649 | JGI IMG/M metagenome (GOLD analysis project Ga0316603, IMG submission 207649) | Wetland soil microbial communities from Old Woman Creek delta, Ohio, United States - OWC_soil_day10_noCT | ecosystem: Environmental > Terrestrial > Soil > Wetlands | place: USA: Ohio... | reverse complement strand
CTATAAAAAGGCGATTCCGTCAAAGGCTGATTTAATTATATTTGCATCTCCAGTTTATGGAGGACGTATTCCATCAAGAATTATGAAATGCTTTGAAATGAAGTGTACAAGAGGAAAGCATATAGTCGGAGTTGCAGTATATGGCAATATGAGTTATGGAGTAAGTCTTAAGCAGTATAGGAAATTGGCTAGAAAGCACAATTGTTCATTAATAGGTGTAGGAGCATTTATTGGTGAACATACTTATTCCTTAGAAGAAGCACCCATTGCAAAATGCAGACCTAATGAGAAAGATTTAGAGCAGGCAAAGTTATTTGCATTGGCAATTCAAGATAAAGTAAATAGAGGAATAGATGCTGAAGTTAAAATGCCAAATACAATATTTCCATTATTCATAGAAAAGTTTCCAGAAAATATGATTAAAGCAGCGGTTAAGAAACCTGTTATTCAAGGAGACTGTAACAGATGTTGCTTGTGTACAAGAAGTGTCCTACGAAAGCTATAGATTCTAAGACATTGATAATAGACAATAAGAAGTGTATAAGATGTTTTTCATGTGTTAAAAAGTGTAATAGAAAAGCACGAAAAGCAGAATTAATTATAAAAGGACTAAAGTATCCTTTCTCTTATTTTGGAAGAAAAAGTGTAAATAGTATTTGGTCCGTATAAATACATTTTATTGTTATGTCGACAAAAGGTAATAAAAACTTATGGTGACAGTCATATGAATTACGGGGTAATAAAGTCTACGTTTAACCGTTACGGAGAACTGCATTACAAGTAATGTTGACTGTTAAAGAATGTAATGGTAGTATTATTTTACAAGTAAGGTTTATTTTTCAATATTAAAAGTGTAATACATTAAGATAGGAGTGATTCTCGTGAGATTACCAATAGCACCTCCAAATTCATAGCAAAGGCTGCTATGAAGAGATTAAACTTTTAGAATATTAATTTACTTTAAAGTAGTCTTTGCTTAGATCTTTATTTTCAGTAAGGAGGAGCAAAGTAATGGCATATATTAAAGCACAAAGTGTGCTGCCTGAAGAAATTATAAGGTTGGTGCAAGAATATGTAGACGGAGAATGTTTATATATCCCAAGAAAGAGTGGCAAGGAGAGGTCTTGGGGTGAGAAGAATGGCACAAAGAAAAGTTTTAAAAATAGGGATACTGAAATTTTTAATAAATATATTAGTGGAGCTACTATTGTTGAGTTAACAACCATGTATTATCTTTCAGAAAAAAGTATAAGAAGGATAATAAATAAAGAAAAACTATTAATGGTATAATACAAAAGGATATTTTCTTATTAATATTGAGTTGGTAAGAAAGCATCCTTTTTTCTATTCGTTAGAAAATGCTCATGTTTTATTAACAATAGTTTATGAGATTTGAATAGGCGGGGAAAGGTGTTAAAATATGTATATAAAGTATTTTAATAGGGGGGGGATAAACAATGGAAGTTGAATTTAGAAGACCAACAGAAAGTGATGCTAAAGATATGGTAACATGGAAATATGAAGGCATATATTCTTTTTACAATAATGATAAAACAGAAGCTAAAAAAGAGTGGATAAGTAATATGTATAAAGAAGAAAATACATTTTCTATGTATAATGAGGAAAATGAATTAATAGGCAATTGCTGTTTTGAATATGATGATGATCATAATGAATATTTGTTTGGAGTGCAAATGAGACCCTGCTTAACAGGTAAAGGGATGGGAACAGAAGTAGTAAGCAATATATTGAATTTCGGGAAAGAAAAATACAAGCTCAATGAGATAGCTTTGCTTGTTGCAAATTTTAACAAAAGAGCTATAAGACTATATGAAAAATTGGGGTTTAAAATTATAGAAGAGTTTCCAGCTCATGTGAATAACGAGGACATAATATTTATTTTAATGAGGAAAGCTTGGTAAAAGTGAGTATCCTTGCAATATTATGTAATGTCATATGTTGATAATATAAGTAAATATCGATAAGATAATTGTGTTAGAAGAGTTGTAAAATATTCCAAATTAACTCTTAGAAAGGTAAGTAAATTATGAATGATGAAAGAGAGAAATTAATACTTGATTTAAGAAGGATTAGAGATAATAAGGATCGTATAAATCCAGATGAAAACATACATAATTATGTTGACTTAATGCTTAAATACATTGGAGATACCAATTTTGAACTTCGTGAAAGATTAATTACGAGCATGATGTGTAATTGGATCATAGATGATTATGTCACAGAAGAAGATATTAAAAAAATATTTTACACTGTAATTAGGGAAGAAAACTTATTACATGGAATTGGAAAAGAGAATGATGATTCTGTTTATACAAGGAGTTTTTCTGTACTACTTGCAGCATGTGTTTTGTTTAAACATATACAAAAGAGTATTTTCAAACAAGATGAATTTGTTTTTATTAAAGATAAATTAATAGAGTATTATTCATTGGAGAAAGATTTTCGTGGGTATGATCTGAAAAATGGATGGATTCATACTGCTGCTCATGGTGCAGATGCACTGGCAGAATTGGCTCAATGTATAGAAACAGATGAATTAGTTCATAAAGAAATTTTAACAGTAATAAAAAAGGTTATCTTAAATGAGGAATATTTATTTACCAGATTAGAGGATGAGCGTATTGTTACAGCAATTACTAGAATACTTAGTAGAGGTTTAATCTCTCATCAATATTTTAAAAACTGGTTAGAAGAATTATGTGCTTGCTCACCAAATTTTGAAAATTGGGATAAGGAATTAAGTTCCTGTTCCTCTACAAGGAATTTTTCTCCTATACCATATACAAAGTATAATAATATAAGAAATTTTATTCGTTCCTTGTATTTTAGATTAATACATGAGAAAGATAAATCAGAAATAACTGATGCTTTAATAGTAATTGAAAAAAGATTAAATGCCTTTATAGAAGATTAGTTTACCCATTTCGCCTGTAGGTGGCTTAAATAGCTGCTTACAGGCGGTTGTGTTTTTTTGGTGGGTGAGGGTAGCTCCACTGGAGTATTTAAATTTGGATTTTCATTTCTAATCTTATGTATTCCATAAAATCACTCCTTAATTTTTATAGAAATTATTTTCTTAAAGTTATAAATAATTAATTTATATATTAATATAATTGGCGATAAAAGAATAGCTGAAATAAGCAGCGCAATTCTAATTGAATAAATAACTCCAAATGAACCTACAATAGGGCCGCCTAAAATTTGACCAATTGAATCAACTTGACCTCTGATTGAAAAAATTGTTGCTCTTATAGTATTATCAGTAATCATTTTGCTCAACATCGTATCTAATAATGGACTTGTAATGCTCCTCATTATACCAATAATCCAGAATAGTATTAGTGCAATATATAAATTGGTTGTCATGCTAAAACCAATTAGTGAGAGAATAAGTATTAATGAGCTTATTAGCAGTACTTTAATAATTAAGTCCAATTTATTAAAATGTAACCTTTTATTTAATATTTCTAAGGCAAATATTGATAATAAAATAGAAATGGCTCTAATTATCCCAAAGGAAATAACAGAATTTACTGTTTTGATTAAAGCATAATTAAAATCTTTTAATAGATGAGCAGTCCATAATCTATCAAATCCTTCACTATATAAACCATAAACAAAACCTAGAGTAAGTAAAAGAAGGAAGAGGTTATTAAGTTTAATATGGTGTTTAGTATTTTTCAATGTATCTAATATTTGTGTCCATTGAGAGTGATTTTCATGAGAAGCTGGTTTATAGCCATCTTCCGTCATTACAATTGTTAAAAAAATAGATAGAAGAATCATACCAACTCCACCAAATATAATCGGTAAGTTAAGATCAATTAAGCCTACTATTATACTAATTGGAATTGCAACTAATTCTCCAAGTTGTCCTAATTGAGAGCCTTTAACAAAAATATTTCCTGAATTTGTTTCTCCTAATTCATCAATAATCCATGCTTCAGTAGCACCACTAATAAATGTATAACCTATTCCAAAAAATAACTGAGATATAATTATGGTAAAGAAAAATGCAAAGGAACCTTCTATAATAAAACCAGCGCCCATTAAGATATATCCAATAATAATAGACAACTTCCTACTTTTAGTATCAGCAACAATTCCAGTGGGTATTTCAAATAAAAATACAGTTATTTCTAATACTGTTCCCACTAAGACTAATTGCAGTGGATTTAATTTAGCTGTGTTTACATAGTATAAAAGGTTGACAGTGAAAATAAGAGAAAAAAGTGTCTGGGATATAAAAGTAATAATAAGATATAAATTGTAGGGTTTAATTTTTTTCATATATTTATCCTCCAAGAACAAGTGTTAATTATTAGGTACATATTAACACATATGGAAATGTGTCGCTTTTCCTATTTTGCTAATATGATTAGGTACGTTAGAGAATAGTGAATAGGTAAGAAGTAAGATGTAAAGGGTAAAAGTGAAGAATTAATAGTTGAATATAAACTAAAAGAGCAAGTTTTTAACTATTTTCGTAGGTGGTTGTGGTTAATGTGATAATAGGATAATTTAGGATTTATATAAATGATTTGTAATTTGACAATATAGGATAAGTGCCGTTATAACTTTTATGGTAGTATATAGATATCGTATGTATATAAATTTGTATAAGAGGGTGTCAACATTAATGGATTACATAGATTTAATACAAAAGACTATAGATTATATTGATAATAATATAACTAAAAGGATTACTGTTGATCAGCTTGCCAAGCTTGCAGGCTTTTCTACTTTTCATTATTATAGAGTGTTTCAAAGCTATGTTGGAATGCCTGTTATGGAATATGTAACGAGAAGAAAGCTACAATATAGTATTTTTGATTTAAGTAATGGGGAGAAGATATTGGATATTGCATTGAAATATGGTTTTGAAACTCATGCTGGGTTTACTAAAGCTTTTAAAAAGTCATTTGGTTATCCTCCTAATTATTACCGAATGCATTCTCCAGAGGGATTTCCAAAGAAAATTAGCTTGATTAATATAAAAGAAAATAAAGTTGGTGGCATCGTAATGGAGCCTAAAATAATTACAAGGGATTCCTTTATGTTAGTTGGATATAAATTTGATACTACTTTGAGAAATAATGCGTATTCTAGAGATATTCCTGCCTTTTGGAATAAATGTAATATCGAAGGAAAGGAAAATAAATTGTATAATACGCAAAAGGTAATTAAACATGGAGAATACGGGATTTGTGTTAATACTAGCATAGATACTGACGAATTTTCTTATATATTAGGTGTGGAAGTGGAGAACTTTGATAATACATTAGAAGAAATGATTGAGCTTGAAGTCCCAGAAGCAAACTATGCAGTTTTTACAACACCAGAAGTAGAAGTGAAGGATTTTGTAGATAGCATAAAAGGGTCTTGGAAATATATTTTGGAGGAATGGTTCCCAAACTCAGGCTATGAAATTGATAGTAGTAAACTTGATTTTGAATTCTATGATGAACATTGTCATCCTTGGGAGTATAAAAAAGTATGCATGAATATTTATATCCCGATTACTAAGATGATTTGATTATGAATTTAATTAGAGAAAAGCGTATAACTGTTACAGATTAAAAACAATTGAAAAATTTAAGTCGATTATGAAAAAATTAAAAGAGGATATTCAACTAAGGTTTTACGAACATAATTTGTAATTGAGAAATAATTGACATTAATTGAGTTGTGAGCTACTATAATATTAATACAGATGGTTCGATAGTTGTCAAAATGTTAGGAGTAATTATGCACACAAAAGAGTTATCAAAAATATTTAAAGCCCTTTCAAATGAAAATAGATTAGAAATATACCTTCAAATAGTGAAGAGTAATGAAAAAAGCTTTGACGCAAAATGTGAATGTTTTATAAGTGATGTTATTGAGAAGCTAAATATAGGAGCACCAACAATTTCACATCATTTAAAAGAACTGAGCAATGCAAAACTAATCTTTACAGAAAAAAGAGGGAAATTTTTAGTTGCTAGAGTAAATGAAGAGCTATTAAATGAAATTAATGAATTATTAAAAATAAAAAAAGAATAAGTTAAGGTAAAAAAAGACTTCGCTTGATTTAAGGCTTGGTAAAAATAATAGATTAGTACTTTATCGATTATTTTACCAAGTCTAAATTTGAAATAACATTTTGATAGTTATCGAAGTTTGAAATGGTTTAACTATACAATAAAGGAGTTGGGGAATCATGGTTATTACAAATAGTACAATCTTTTATTTTTCAGGAACAGGAAACAGTTTAAATGTTGCAAAGGACATAAAAAATAATTTTGAAAATTTTGATCTTATATCTATTACTAAGACAATTGATGAGGATAAAATTGAAGTTAAGGGAGAATATTTAGGTATTGTATTTCCAGTATACATGTGGGGATTACCTTTAATAGTGGATAAGTTTATAAAGAAGCTTAATGTAAGTAAAGATACGTATGTTTTTGCAGTATCCACAATGGGCGGTGCGGTTGGTAATGCATTAAAGCAAGTAAGTGAGCTGATTGAAGTTAAGGGTAGTAAATTAAGTGCTGGTTTCACTATAGTTATGCCAGATAATTATATTGCTATGTATGGAGTAAAATCAGAAGAGAAGCAAAAGAAAGATTTTGATAAAGAGAAAATAAAGGTAGAGGAAATAGTTAAGGTTATCAAAGAAAAGAAGGACCATGGCTATGAAAGAAGTAATATACTAGTTGAAAAAGCTTTTGCTCCTTTAATGTATAAAATGATATATAAGTTAAATAAAAAGGATAAGAAGTTTTGGGTAAAGGACAACTGTACTTCTTGTGGTATTTGCGAAAAGATTTGTGGGGTAAATAATATAGAGCTAAAAGATGGTAAGCCAACATGGAAAAACAAATGTGAGCAATGTATGGCCTGTATTCAATATTGCCCACAGGAAGCTATACAGTGTGGAAAAAGGTCTGAGGGTAGGAGAAGATATAGAAATCCTAATGTTTCTTTAAAAGATATGATAGATGGAGGAGTGAATAAATAATAAATTTGTAATAAATGAGTAGGTATAATAGAAAAAGACATAAATAGAGTTTTGGAAAAAGGATTTTAATATCCTTAATCCTTGTAGTTAAAAGATGTAAAAACCTCACTTGCAAGTGATACGGAGAACCGGTGTGGCTGAGCAAGATGTATGCCAAATTCAACTTCATTAGCTCTTACAAGGGTAAAACCTAGGTGGAACGGATAAAACGCTGACATAATGCTGCCAGTGTTTTAGTGCTATAATGAAGAAAAATACAAAATGTCAATGGAAGATCAACATGATCTATACGGTAGCAGGCACTGTGGATAGGGCCAGTATGGGTGTGATGCTGTCTGCTTAACTGAACTTGTGTCTTAAAAAGAAACACAACAAATAAAAAGATGTTATTAGCTAGGGGGGAAATAATGCTAAAAAGAGAATTATCATCAGGGATTATAGAATATGTTTTTGAACCAAAACAAAGACAGCATTTTGGTAATAGGATAACAGCATTGCATAGCGAAGGCAAGGTAATCCTTATTGACACAGGTTATGAGCATCAAGCTATGGAGGTCATTAGTGACTTGGATGCAAATCATTTAGAAATAGAAAGTATAATCATCACTCACTTTCATGACGACCATATGAAGGGGCTGAAGGTAATGCCAAGTGTACCCGTATATGGAAGTAGCTATTATAAGAATACTCTTAATATGTGGACACCAAAAGCAGATCATATATACTATACTCCAACAGTGTCTGTTAAGGCTCCTTTAAAGATTCAATTTGGAATCCATGAGATTGAAATTATACCATTCCCTGGTCATTCAATATGCACCAGTATCATTAAAATAAATGATGAGTATATACATGTAGCAGATGAATTAATGTTTTCCAATAAAGGGGAACCAATATTACCCTGTATCACAAAAGAAGATGTAAGAAGGCAATGGGAGTCAAATAATAAATTGAAAGGGTATATTAATTATACTTTTATATTTGGCCATGGGGACAATATCAAAGATAAAAGGCAGATTGAGGATGCAATTGAAAATACAATTCGCTATTTAGAAAAGATTCTAAGTAATAGTAATAAGATCACTTTTGAAGAAGCAACCAGTGAATGCAGCTGTGCATTTTTGCATAAAGAATGGCATGAAAATGTATATAAGTAGTATGAAAATTTCTTATTAATAATGAAACCTCTAATTAACAGTAAAATACGTTAATTAGAGGTCCTTATAGAGTGAACTGAAAACAATACAGGTTAGCTATATTTCTTTATGATTAGCAAATATTTTTGACAAATGTTTTACTATTTCTTCCATGTGCATACCCCTGGAACCTTTAATTAATATAACATCATTTTTTGTTACTATTTTATTTAAAGTCTCACAGGCACTTTCTTTAGTTTCACAATAGTATGTCTCTGTATGAACTTTTGCTTCTTCAAAGATATATTTTGAATCTTTTCCAACTGCAATAAGAATATCACATTTACCTGCAAGATATTTACCAATGTCTCTGTGAACTTCTTCACTATATTTGCCCTGCTCCAGTATATCTCCTAAAAGGGCAATCTTTCTATTTCCTTTAAAAGAACTAAGAGAATCTATTCCTGCCTTCATGGAAAGAAGGTTAGCATTATAGCAGTCAACTATGATTTTTATATTATCCTTAAGCTCTAAAATATTCATTCTAAGCTTATATGGCCTGAAAGCCTCAATTCCTTTTTTTATTACTTTAATATTTAAACCAAGTATTTCGCCTACTGCAATGGTTACTAAAGCGCTATAAATAAAATGGGTCCCAGGGATGTTTAACTTAAATAAATGTGGTTCACCTTTGAAATTACACTTAAATTCCACTCCGTCTTGTCCATTATCAACTATATCAAAAGCGTTATAATCTCCATTTCCCTTAGTTGATACTTTAATTATTTTAAAAGGCTTATCCTTAATTGCAGAAAGGTATTCATCGTCGTTGTTTATGATTAGTATGCTTTTGTCATCAAAGAATTTCGTAATTTCTAACTTGGCCTTCAATATATTTTCTTTGCTTCCCATGACGCCAATGTGGGCGGTGCTGATATTTGTAATTACAGAAATATTTGGACGAACTATATCAGCTTTTTCCTGCATTTGCGAATAGGTGCCTACGCCCATTTCAAAAACTGCTGCTTCATGAGTGTTGTTCATTCTTAATAAAGTTCTTATAGTGCCTTTATTATCATTATCATTTCCTATAGTTTTAGAAACTTTGAACTTTTGCATGAGTACAAGTGCGATCATGTCCTTAGTACTAGTTTTTCCCGCACTTCCCGTCACTGCAATTACAGGAATTTTAAATTTGCTCCTATAATATTTGTATATTTTTTTGCAAGCTATATTAGTATCCTCTACTATTATTTCCGGTACAGAACTGTTTATTTCCTTTGGAATAATAACAGCTGCAGCGCCCTTTTGACAGGCTAACTCTATTAGTTCTTTTGTTATTGGGGTACTTTTGGTATAAGGGATAAATAAAGATCCCTTCCTTATATCCACAATTTTTCTCGCTATATGCTTAACAATAGTTTCGCTACTGCAATTGATTGCTTTTCCGTTAACTGCTTGAATAATTTCTTTTATTATGAGCAGCATCACATTCACCTCAAAATCTTATTGTATGTTCCTTAAGCTCAATTTATTATATTCAATAAAGTCAAATTCCGAACCAATACATGCAATGTTTTATCATCACATTAGTTACAGTTTTTTCATAAAATATATGAAGAATAGACTATAATTTACCGTTGGAAAGTTTATCTGTTTGGTGTAAGGAGGTGAATATATTACAATGAATAATATTAAGATAGAATATGTTGAATCATGCTTTACCAGGTGTTGCTTATTTACGAGGAAACAACTTGAATATTATGGCTTAAGCAATAATGGAGAAACTCTTACTTTAACAATGGGTTCACTTAGTACTAATGTAAAAAAAATAATAACTAATAATAATGTAGAATCTAATAAGTTATATTTATCAAAAGATTTGAAGCAGGAATTATATATTCCTGAGGATACTATTTTTCAAATAAGGAAAACAGGGGAGGAGCATTTAGAAATAGGGCCTCTCATTGGGGTTTTTGTAAGCTCTAAAAAAATTAAAGCTTTAAAAAAACAAAATAGAGATAGTGTTTATGAAAAATTATCAGCTGCCAGCAAAAGGCTAAATGGAACATGTTGTTTCTTTTCTATTGAAGACATTGATTTTAATAAAGATTTGATAAATGCTTTATTTTGGAATAAATCAGAATGGGTCAGTTCCGTTATGCCATTGCCTACTGTGATTTATGACCGCTGCTTTGGCAAATGCAGCAGAGAATGTAGTATTAAGCTTAGAAAAATGTTAGGAGCTAATTACCATGTTATAAATGCTGTGCCTAAGCTTGGCAAGTGGGAAACTATTGAAGCTTTAAGTAAAAATCCTCGATTAGTTAATCTAATTCCTAAAACCATAATATATAATTCTAATGAAGATATAGAAAATGCCTTATTGAAGTCTTCTAGAATTTATTTAAAACCAAATTCTTTATATAAAGGAAAAGGAATTTTTAGAGTTAGTCGTGGTTTAGATAATGATTATATAGTAGAGCATAGAAATAGAAATGAAAATCAGGCTTTTAGTTTAGCTAATCTAGATTATATTAATGAGCTGCTTATTAAATTCAAAAAAGAAGGTGAAGGTTATCTAATACAAGAAGAAATTAAAAAGGCATGTTTTAGAAATCAGCCCTTCGATTTAAGGCTTTTATATCAAAAAAACTGGAAGGGAATATGGCAGCTAAGTGGTATTGCTGTAAGAGTAGGAGCAAAGGATAGTGTAATTACTAGTCCAAGAAGCGGAGGTTCAGTAGAAAATATATCAAATGTTTTAAAAGAAGTATTTAATGAAGATGTGAGAGCAAAAGACGGATTATATGAAAATATAATAACCATAGGAAGAGAAGTAGTTATGGAAATTGATAAGCAGTTTGGAGATTGTGTTGAGCTAGGTCTAGATATGAGTATAGATGTTAATGGGAAGATATGGATCATTGAGGTGAATGGGAAGCCCTTAAAGGTAAGTTTAAAATGGTTAAACAATAGTGATATTATTGATCGATGTTATAATCGTCCTATTGAATATGCAGTCCACCTTACTGGATTTGAATCAGCAGATATAGAAGCGAGCAGGTTAATAAATGTTTTAGGAATGATAGTAGATGAAAATGTATTTGAATATTTAAAAATATATGAGCATCATTTGATTATACTGAAAAAGCTATTTAAGATAACATTATCTATTATAAAAATGTTAAGAATCTAAGTTCAAATAGCACTGAACCTAGTTACTTGGAGGTATGTGGTAAAGATGATTTTTGGGGTATTAATCAGTGAAAAGATTTTTTTGAGCTTGATAAATGGTAAAAATATTAGGGGGTTGAAGTTATTAGCTTGTGAAGCGGTGAAGGAAGGCGTCAAAATTATTGTTTTCTCACCAAAAGGAATTGATTGGATTGATAGAAGTATTGATGGAGCTGCTTACAATGCTCTAAAAGATAAATGGGAGCCAGAGAAGAGTTCTTTTCCTGATATTATTTATGACCGAGGAATTTTTAACCGTGAGGAGAAGGCACTTGGAAAACTGGCAAGAAAGCGTTTTAAAAAAGAATATGAGATTCAATTTATAAATAATAAACATTATTTTAATAAATGGGCTTTCCATAAGACCTTTTCAGCCTATGAAGAATTAAAAAGGTATTTGCCTGGTACTGAAGTATGTAAAGATTCCGCAGCGCTTGTTAGATTTATTAATAAATACAACACAGTATATATAAAGGATTCAAATGGCAGCAGAGGAGAAAATATTTATAGAGTAGAAATGGTGGACAATGAGCAGGCTAAAATAGTTTATCAGGATAAAGAAAAAGTTCATGAGGAAAAAATAAACCTTCAGGACATTTATCAGTGGATAAAGAATGGTAAATTATCTAATAAAAAAGTTATCCTTCAGCAGGGAATAGAATTAGCATCTGTGGAAGGAAGACCTTTTGATATTAGATTGCTTGTACAAAAAAATCACTTGGGAGTTTGGCAAATAGTTGATAAGTCTGCTCGCATTGGAGCAAGTGATAAAAGTATTATTACTAATATAAGTAATGGAGGAGAAGCAAGAAAATTTAATGATATAGTAGAGGTAGTTTTTCCCGAAAAGTCATTAACTATTTGCGACGAAGTAGATAAGCTTGTATATAATGTATGCATTAGGCTGGAACAGAAATATGGGCATTTAGGTGAATTGGGTATAGATCTTGCTTTAGATAAATATGGAGTATTGTGGATATTGGAGGTTAATGGAAAACCAGCAAAAACTTGTGTAATGCACTCGAAAGATAAAAAAAGTATTCATAGTGCATATAATAACATTATCCAATATAGCAGATATTTAGTGGAGAAAAATCAATAGCATAAGTTATTTTAAAATAGAAAAAGCCTGCAGGTTTAGGTCTGCAGGTTTATTTTATAGAAGAATATCTAAGTCTTTCGTAGAATAATTAGGATAATCAAAGATCTTTCCTTCCCAAGTTCTTATTTTTATATAGTTTTTTCCTCTAGAGATAATATATTCAGGCAAAACCGGTACTTTACCGTTGCCATCTGGAGCATTTATGATATATGATGGTATAGCCATACCAGAGGTAAATCCTCTTAGATATTCCATTATTTCAAGGCCATCATCTACAGAAGTATTAAAATGAGTAGTACCTGATACATTTTTGGCATGGAAAATATAATATGGCCTGACCCTGCATTTTAGTAATTCTTGATTTAATAGACGCATAACAAACTTATCATTATTTATTCCGTTCAATAATACTGCTTGATTACCTAGTGGAACACCTATATTAGCAAGTTTGTCGCAAGCTTCTTTTGCATCCTTTGTTATTTCAAGTGGGTGATTAAATTGGGTATTTATATATATTGGCGGATATTTTTTTAGTATATTAAGAAGGTTATTAGTAATTCTTTGAGGCATTGTTACAAGGACTCTTGTCCCAATTCTAATAAGCTCTACTGATTTTATTGAATAAAGTTCTTTAAGAATCCAATTAATATAATCATCGGAGAGGGTCAGCGCGTCGCCGCCAGTAATTAACACATCACGTATCTCAGGATTACTTCGGATATATTCAATAGATTCTTTTATTACTGCTTTTGATCCGTGTTTATCGATAGTTCCTATATTTCTTCTTCTTTGACAGTGTCTGCAGTATGAAGGACATACATTAGTTACATTAATAATTAATCTATCTGGATATCTTCTAGTTACAGCGCCGGCAGGGTTGGTGTATTCCTCTGCCATAGGATCCAGACAGCCTTCCTCATTTAATTCCAGTATGGTTGGCACACACTGTAATTTTACTGGATTTAATTTATCATCATCCATTAAAGAAGCATAGTAAGGAGAGATTGCCCATCTATATTTTTCTTGAACCTTTTTTATATTTTCTATTTCTAAATCGCTAAGAACTATAATTTGTGACAGCAGATTTACATCGCTTATTTTATTGTTTATTTGCCAATTCCAATCTTTCCAGTTTTCCTCTGTGGCTTTTAGCAAAGAGAGTATTTTTTCTTTTTTTTCTTTGATTTTTTCTTCTTGTAAGGGATTCATGCCTCTAGGGATTGAATCCTTTATTGCTAAATAATCTTTTATTTTGTATTTTAACTCCTTGGCTCTTTCAAGAGAAATTTTTCTTTTATCCTCAATTGGTTTCATAGAATATCTCCACCTATAGAATATATTTGCTTAACCTTTTAGACCTCCAAGTTCAGTATCAGCAGATTGAAAAACTGTTAAAAATACTGCGTATTCGATAGGTCTTTTATTGCAGCGAGCAACAAGAGCAGGATTATTCAACCTTTTTAAACTTACCTTTAAAGGTTTTCCATTAACTTCAATAATCCATATTTTTTTATTTATATCTATTGTCATATCAAGACCTAATTCTACGCAATCTCCAAAATTATCGTCAATAGTTGAGCATATTTCCTTACCTATTTTAATTACATTTTCATATAAGCCATCTTTGGTAGAAATATCTTCATCAAATGCCTCTTTTAACACCGTTGAAAAGTTTTCAACAGCTCCTCCACTTCTAGGGCTAGTAATAACACTTCCTGGTGCAGCTATGCGCACAGCTATTCCACTAGGCTGCCAAGAACCTCGCCAATCTTTTTGGAATAAAAGTCTGAAATCAAAAGGATTACCCCTGAAGCATGCTTTTTTTATTTCTTCTTGAATAATATAACCTCCGCCTTTACTGGAAAACTTATTGAGATGTTCATCTAAATCAGAGAGCGTTTGTAGATTTGCAATACAATTTTCTGTTTTGGTTCTATACTCCAGTATATAGCTATTGTCCAATTCTTTACTAATTCGAAAAACACCATTACCTTTACTTAAGGAATCAGGCTTTAAATAAACACTAGAAAATTTTATTAATTTTTCCTCCACATTTTTTTCAGAACCATAAGGAATTGTTTCAGGAATTAGATCCTTCAATTTAGGATTCTTTATTAGTGTATCAATAGTTTCTAATTTTTTAAGCTTTGCCATGGCATTAATAATATGATATTCAGAACTTAAACTTCCCCTTAATTTCATACTTTGGGAGCGGCTATTATTATCAACATTGCGATCATAAATTACTAGAGGCAAGGGCAAAGTTTGCATAATCCATTGTGAATTTTTTCTGATAAAGCCTTTAACCAATTTTCTATTCCAATCAATGTTTTCAATAGAAAATAGACAGCTTAATCCATATAAACTTTTGCAGGCAGCATCATATTGTTTATAAGCAACAACATTTATTTTATTCTTAAGATAATCGGCCTTTTTTGAATTTATAAAAATCCCAATTAATGGACCTAGTTCCAAATGGTCAGCAGCTATTTTTTTAACTTGTAATTCAATATTCTCAGGTATATATATTAGATCCTTTAAAGTTTCAGATAAACAAAGGATGTTAGGATAGCTATGATTATTAATAACCTTTTTTACATTAACGGTTAATGAACCGAAGGTTAATGTTATATTATCTGATGAACTGGAAATTCCATAGCTTGTCAGTTGTTCTTCTGTGAAATAACAGCAATCACCTTGATTTTCTTTTGAATAGGTTATTTTAACAGTATTCATAGGAATACTTTCACCTCCAAATTAATTGCCTTTACTCAACTGCTATTAAAAGGTATATTAGTGAAAATAATATTACTGCACATTTTATAATTTAATATATGTCATTAAGTTAGGTTTTGATAATAAAGAAATTCAAACCAATACTCATCCTTCTTAATATTTTGTGGAAATACATAACAGTTTTTTCAACGTTGAGCAGAAATTGGGACTTGTTAGATTCTGTTTAGAAAAGTGCTGAAATTAACGAAACACCCGTAGAGTGGGTGTTTCACAGTCAATGTACTACAGAACTTCTTTTTTTATCTTCTCATTAATTTTGTTATATATATTTTTAACCATATATGGTTCGCTGCAATAAGATGACAGCTCATTAATAGGCAGCCATTTTACACCTTTGGTTTCTTCTTCATTTACAACTAGAGCCTCATCTTCACTAGCTTCAAGCAAATAAGTAACATTTAAATGGAGATACTTTGTCTCTTGTTTTATTTACTATGTAACCAGAACTTGTTACATGCATTATCTTATTTTCTCTTGTAAGCAAGTTATTATAATTTTTACATGCTTCTAATATTAGTTCCTTATCCTTCAGCTCCTGCTCATAATAAGGTACATACTTTTCTATCTCATATCTCCAATTCATCATTATTTTCTCCTTTTAAATTAATATATTTTAATTTTTCATATTTATAATAATTCTAGTTTTTAAATATACTACGGCTGTTTACTTGTAATTCCGTTGAAGTTAATTGAATAATAAATTCTTCAATTGCAGATATACTAGCCAAAACACAAATTACAAATACTAACACAGTAGTATGAATTAATGAAATTAACATTGGGAATATGAATAATATTAGACCTGTGATTTTATTTCCGTAAGTGTGAAGCATTGCAAAAGTTTTATATTTTCTCATGGCCACAGCCATCGATAGTAATCGGATAATACCAATTAAAACTAGCCAAATAATTATTTTCATTGAAGGATTTATAATAGGATAAAATACATAGAATAATACACATATCATTATTAAATCTGCTAAGGAATCTATCTTTTCACCAAGACTGCTTGTTGTTCCTGTTTTTCTAGCAATAAAACCATCAAGAATATCACTTAATCCACAGATGATGTAAATTGTGTAAAAAGTTAAGTTTAATGGCTTAATAAAAAATAAGATTAAAGAAAAAATTATTCTACTAAAAGATATACAATTTGGTATTGCTTTCATTTTCAAAGTTACACAATTTCCTTTCTTGCTATTCTTATTATATTCTCCGGTTCACCCTCATCATCAAGCTAATTATTTTAATATATATTATAACATAAAATTGGTGATAAATATGTAAATAGGCTGTTTATTGGAAAGGATTATCATTTATCTTTAAAAATGTCATGACCATTGGGTTTGATAAGGCGGTAATAGCAGAATACTTCTCCGTACAGGACTTTATTGAAAAACAGAAAGAGGTTATCATCTATAAGAGGTCACAAAATTGGGTATTCTATTCGAAATTGAATTATTGTAATTACATGGTATAATTTAATCGATATATTGATTCGACTTTGTATTATAATGTGAATCAGGAATGATGTGCTAGGAGGAAAAGTTATGAATGCGAAAGAGTTCGTTGAACTGTTTCATACAGAAAAGAATAATATGCTGAAAATGTATTTTAGCAATCCAAAAGATACCGAAGTTGGGTTAAAGATAGGTAATCTTGGACTCACTACGGAACAAATGGAGAAAATGCAAAGTATCATTGATACAGTTCTTACAGATGCTATGTACACCATTTTATTAGGGTTAGATGGAGAAGCCGCAATTGGAAATGTTCAACAAACCTATAAATTATATGACGAAAACGGATGTGAAATTTCAAACTGTGGAGAGATAGAACAGTATGCATATGAATATTTTCACGAAGATAAGTAATTAACTTTACTAATAAGCAGAATTTTATTAATGCACATTTTTCTTATAAAGCATCACAAGGGTAAAATTTTGCGAACTATCTCCGTAAAATATATTTTGGAAGGTGATTAAAATAGGAAAATATACTGAAGTGAAGATAATAGATATGAAATGGTTCTCCCAGGAAGCAAATGAAGCAATTGTATCATTTGAGGTTAACAATAAGGGGTACCAAGCATTTGGATTTCCTGTGGATTTTGAAGTAGGAAACTCTTATAAAGTGGAATTTGGCTTTATCGAAGGAGTAGATGTTCAATGGGATGTAATGTTTAGTGAAAATAAAGATAAAATTAAGGATTTAATTATTAAGCCAAGCAGTACATGGTCATATTCTGCTTACGGACAAGTATTGTCAGTTAATCCAGTTATAGTTGACTGTGGTATCGGAGAATTTGATTTAGCATACCTTTCAAGAGATGAGAGGTTAATAGGAGAGTATATATTTTTCGATATCTCAAGGCTAGACATATATGAATAGTTAGTTTGCGCTCTTATTAAGTTATGTCGCAACTGTAATTTATTGCGACGCAGGACGGCATAAAACAAAGCTAATGTAAAGAAATAGACATTTATTATAGCTATATACTATAATGGTATATATATACATAGGGTAAAATGTATTATATATTTTAACATAAGAAAGGGGCACAGTTTTTTATGAGAAAGTTTATTATCAAAGCATAGCAGAGGCTATTGCATACAGAAAAAATATTAACATATGTATTAGCCTTTGCTCAATCCTAAAAGTATATTTATATTTATGTTTAGGAGGAGCATGCAATGAGCTATACAAATGCTAGGGATATTTTCCCAGATGAAGTATTAGAAATAATTCAAAATTACGTAGACGGTGAGTATATTTATATACCTAGGAAAGAGGAAAATAAAATTTCATGGGGTGAACTCTCACAAAGCAAAAAGGAACTTATGAATAGAAATGTGAGAATATATGAGGATTATTTAAAAGGAATGTCTACACAATGTCTTTCAGAGAGATATTATTTGTCCCCCAAAACTATACAAAGAATTATTTCAGAAAAGAGAAGATGCGATAACATAGAATGTGCTACCTGATTTGTCAGGTGGCGCATTTTCGTTTATGAATTAAGTTTGAGGTTGCTGTATTAATATACGGGATGATATCATTTTAACAGACATTTTATTAATAAATTTATAATGGACAATCTAGATAGGGGTGTTACATATGATAACAGAGTTAATTTCTGAATTAAATACCCGTGGTGTTGATTTTATCAAGACAGTTGATATATCAATGCTATCGGAAAAGGAAAATAGAGGGTACGATACTGCTATTTTAATAGGAATACTTCTAAGTCCCGAACTTATCTTGGGTCTTTCAAAAGAAACTATAGCAGTTCCTTCCGAGTTTTGGGAAAAGGAACACAGTACTCATGAACTTGCAGAATGGACGGCAGATTATATAATTGCAAAAGGGTATAAAGCCTTTGCTCAATCGGATGGAAATCTAATAAATGGATATTATGAAGAAGCTACGAAAACCACTGTACTTCCACATAAAAAAATTGCTATATTGTCTGGAGTGGGGTGGATTGGTAAAAATAATTTGTTAGTTACTGAAGAATACGGAAGTGCATTGTGTATGTGTACCGTTTTAACAAATGCACCATTACCTACTGAAAAAAGAACAATGATAATGCCTAAATGTGGTGAGTGTACTGTTTGTAAGGACATATGTCCTACCTATGTAATCCATGGTGCTACTTGGGAACCAGGTATGAATAGAGATTTAATTGTGGATGTATACCACTGTGAGTGCTGTTTAAAATGTTTAGTGAATTGTCCATGGACGCAAAAATATATGAAAAGTAATATTACAAAGTAAAATGAATTGATTTATTAATTCGCCTTTTTCATATAAGATGCAGCAAAGTAGAATTGCAGAATATAGTTGAAAAATTTATCCGTCAATTGCTAGAAGAAAATGGGGTTGAGTATACACTTCTCAATACAGAATGTTTATTGGGATAAATAAGAAAAAGCATTGACCAATTATTTTAGGTCAATGCTTTTCTGTATATTTAAAATGCAGCTAGCTTAATCCAAGGCCTTTTCGTTTATTTAATATGTGTGCTTCAATGTTATTCGCTACTTCCTTTGGATTATCACCTAAGGCAATCTTGCCTCCAGTGAGTCCTTCTACATCTTCAGTAAGAAGCTTTACAAGTTTGCTTGCTCCAGTTAAAAATGGGGTAGGGGATAAGTGTGTATAAGCTCCATAGGCCACAGCGAAAACACCATCTATAGTAGCTTTTTGTTCCATCCACTCAGGAGCAGTAACAGCAATAGGAAGTTGTGGTATATCCACATCAAGATGGTTAGCTAGTTCTGTAACAAGCATAGATATTCTTCCAGTATCAGTACAAGTTCCAAAGCTTAAAACAGGAGGAATCTTCAGCATATTACATACTTCTTTTAATCCTTCTCCAGCCATATTTATTGAATCTAAGTTACATAGCCCAGCTACTTCTAGTGCGTGATTACCACAACCACCAGCTACAACTAAAATATCTTTTTTAATTAATTCTTTTACTAAGTTAACTGTATTCCAATCTTGTGGACCATTTCTTAATGTTGAGCAATTTGCTAAAGCTACAACTCCTTTTATTTTTCCTGCTGCAATAACGTCAACAAGGGGATCTAGCTTATTTCCTAGAGCTTTCAATACTGCTTCTGTTGAAAAGCCTGCTATTGCCTTCTGAGTTATTTTTGGTACTTTAGGAGTAACCTTGCCTTTTCTCTTTTTAAAGTTTTCAATAGCTAAGTCTATTAACTTATCAGCCATCTCATCTACCTTTGCAGGATTATATGGAATCATATGATTTAAGCCAGGAAGATTTATAATAGTACTTACTCCTACCAAGGTTATTTGGTATTTTTCTGCATAGCAGTCTATAGCAGGTGGGGAGCAATTCTCCTCCATGGCAAGAACGTCAACGGTACCTGTAGCTAATAGTGGTTCTATTGACAGCCAATTTCCCATTAAGCCAACAAATACATCATCTACTTCAAATCTTTGAAGTAATTCCTGGCCGGTTTCAATGGAGCCTACCACCCTAAGTCCTTTAGCTCCAGCAGCTTTTGCTTTTTCTTGTATTTCTTGAATTTTTGCCTTTTGTATAGTAGCAACTCCAGCCCAGGGTTGATGTCCGTTAAATACTATATTTACATATTCAGGGTCCATAATTCCTAGGTCAACATTTACTTCATGGGGCATAGGAGTTCCAAAGAGGATATCCTGTACCATTTCAAGTCCAATTTGTGCTGTGTAAATAGTAGCTAAGCCTAGGCTTAAAGCCTTCTTTGCTAGAGATACATAATCTCCATCCACATTTGTTAAGCAGCTTGCAACTGCAGTTTGTTCTTCATGAACTACGCCAGAGGGATAAATGCCAAGTTTTTTCCATACGTCCTTTCTCTTTTTTGGTGCGAAAACATCTACCATAACACTGGGTTCTTCAACGTCTTTCCCCATTTCAGCTTCTAAAAAATTCGCTAAATCTACTGCCAGCTTATTAACCTCTTGATTTGTATTAATTCCAACCTTTTCACACATCCATTTTAGCTTATCTATATCTTTAATTGCAAAAGGAGTCTTTCCTTCCCCAGTAGCTCTTAAGGTTCTAAAAGCTTCATAGGCATGATGACCGTATGTACCGGCGCCCATTATATTTTGCAGCAGCAAGTTTCTCATTGCCATTGCATCTGGACCAATGCCACATACTCCTTTATCCTGTTCTCCTTTAAGATTAATTCTACATGGACCTTGAGAGCATAATTGGCAGCTTAGTCCTTCAAGGCAAAACTTGCATCTGATTTTTTCTTGGGCAGCCCATCTATCAAATACATTTGACATACCATCTTCTCGAATTCTTTTAAGCATTTCTTCTACAGAATCGTGGTAACTGACACGTCCCTCAGTTTTTTCTAGTATAGTTTCACTCATTACAAATGTCCTCCCATTTGAATATTATGGCACTTCTGTTTTATAAATTTAAAATAAAAGTACTAAAAATAGTCTTTCTTATAAAAAAGTGAATTATTCATAAGTAATCTAATGACTTGCTTAAGACTATTTTTATATGCAAAAATATCGTATAATAAGTAATAAAATACAATAAGTTTAGCAATAAATGCTTGTGAAATATTTAAAATTGAAAGAGCTTAAGTAAAGGAATTGAAATAGATTATGAAAAAATTAGCGATAGGAATATTAGCCCATGTAGATTCAGGAAAAACAACATTATCAGAAAGCATGCTCTATTTAAGCGGAA
>Ga0316603_10000417_pt1 | contig 21550 bp, 18 predicted proteins | sample OWC_soil_day10_n_FD_207649 | JGI IMG/M metagenome (GOLD analysis project Ga0316603, IMG submission 207649) | Wetland soil microbial communities from Old Woman Creek delta, Ohio, United States - OWC_soil_day10_noCT | ecosystem: Environmental > Terrestrial > Soil > Wetlands | place: USA: Ohio... | reverse complement strand
CCGGCAGGGCACGCGATCTCGCATGGCGCCACGGTCTCCCGCGGGCCCCGACGGGCATCGCGCCACGCGAGCCACCAGATCATCCCGGCTTCCGCCAGGAGAAAAAGATGCCCGGCGGTTGTTCCCCTCCAGAGGGCGAGGACGAGCGCGATGCCGAGGGGCAGGAGGGAGGCCCAGAACACGCCGTAGACGGTCCGGCCCGAGTAGAAATGGCCAAGCCCGGGGTATACCAGGGATAGGCGACCGGCGACCCGGCGTATCCGCTCCCGGTTGATCTCCCAGAGGAGGCGGTCCCGCTGGTCGAGGCGGCCGGAGCACCGTTCGCACCGCCTCTCCTCACCCTTCCGCTCGACCTCGCAGAGGACGCAGTCCTTGTAGCCGAAACGGAGGAGGTTCTCCGGGCGCAGGAAATCCATGATCCTGCTATTCTGAGGCGCGTGTGTTGAGGAAATCAATGATTGTTACGGGCCGTCCCCGGGAGGGGGGATTTCACCGACAGGAAGTAAATGGCGTCCCCGGCCGGATTTGAATTGGCGCCGCCGCCGTGAAAGGGCGGTGTTTTCATTTCCTCCCGTTACCTCCGTTTACCGATAGCCCGTTGCCCTGTCTCGGTTAACCAGCGCCATTTGAGGGTCACCCGTCCTCCCCTGTTTATGCCTTTACTTGCCACAACGAATAGGGAAAGGCGGGAAAGGTGGCGATCCATGGGCAATGCACCCAATCGTGGATGAGGGCATCATAGAGAAAAGGGATGGTTTTGGAAAATATGTTTTGCCAATGTCAAAGTATTTTCATATGCTTCGTGCATAGTATATCGCTGCACACCTCCCAACAAAGGAGGTCACTACTGTGAAAACGCTCTCTTTCCTTCTCCTTGCAGTTGTATTCGCTGGTTGCGGTGGAAACCAAGGTAGTTCACCTCCCATGGCCACAACATTATCCTCCAACCAATTCTCCAACCAATCCTCCAACCAATCCTCCAACCAATCCCTAAATAATGGTTTCGCCGCACAATACTCCATCACCGACCTGGGGACGTTTGGCGGTGCCTACAGTTTTGCATCTAACATCAACAATGCCGGAAAAGTAGTCGGCTATACAAGCCGTGGAGCTTTCATTTTGGACAAGAATAAGGGAATACAAGAACTTCCCTTGATAGAAGCTTTTGGCATCAATAACAGGGGACAGGTGGTTGGTACGGATATAGCTGGACCTTTTAATCCGGTTTTATGGGACAAAGGGGATTTGACAGTTTTAATCGGAAGCAACGGAAGGGCGAATGATGTTAACGATCCCGGGCAGGTTGTGGGTTTTACAAGCGCCTTCGGCGGTAATGCTCACCCATATTATTGGGATAACAAATCCGGCATATTAGATTTGGGCATATTTGGAGGAACCGACGGAGAAGCGACTGCCATAAACAATTCAGATTATGTAGTTGGATGGACGGATGTTCCAGAACCTGAAGGGGATGGCGTTGCATTTATATGGGACAAAAAAAGCGGAATTAAAAATAAATTAGGCACACTTGGAGGAGATTGGAGTGCTGCTTTCGATATCAACAATTCAGGAACGGTGGTTGGGATCTCGCGCATTAATCCAAATGACCCTGAACCAGCCCATGCTTTTGTTTGGGATAAAGGAATAATGACAGACCTTGGCACAATGGGTGGTATTTATAGCGACGCCTCAGGAATAAACGACCGTGGTCAGATAGTTGGAATTTCATTTGATTCAAATGGTGTTGTTAAGCCGGTTATTTGGGAAGGTGGCCAGATAACAGACCTTAATACTCTTATTGTTGGAAATCCTGTTTTTGATTTTTTATTTCCGCGAGCGATTAACAATGCAGGCCAGATTGTGGGGGATGGTCTAATAGGTGGAGAAGCGCACGCATTTCTATTAACACCTTTAGCAATAACCGAATCCTCTTCCGAGGTCCTCTCTTCTCGAATGATCTTAAACAGCAGTCCTTCCGGACTCGATGGATTGGGTTCTATCAAGGGACAGGAACAATTATCGCAATATCTCATACTCCCGTCCCCCCCCCAGTCCCCACACCCCCCCACGCTACTCCTCTTGAGGAATGGGTTTATGCGTATTGGCGGGGTTTGGGTAAAGAAGTTCAAGAAGTAATCGACACTGACTGATAACGTGGAACGAGGACGGGGCCATCGGCTCCGTACTTTTCTTATGTGGTCTCCCGTCAAGGAATATCGAGCCAATGGCCTTCCGAGGGTTCCTGCGGGGGCTTTCGATTAGGGACGTATAGGGCAGCGTAGTGGCAAATAGACGGTTCTCTTCACGCCCCCCGGTACCATGAAACCGCTCCGCCCGTTCCGAGAAAATCCCCAATCCGGGTGCGAACACGCCCCTGGAATGTGCTCCGCTGGTGAAGATTATTCCTTCCCCACCAGCGCACAAAATCGTCCCGGGACGAGGTGAGGCGAAAGGGCAAAAGGAAAGAGGGTGGATACCATTCTGCTCCTAGTATTCCTGGACGTTCAATGTGAAGCCATGGCACTTCCTCAGGATGAAGATGTCGCCCTTCGTCAGGAACTCCGGCTCGTCACCGCCGGCGTGATCCTCCCCGGCCCGCAGCACCGCGTACTCCTCGGAGTCGCGCCTCTTCACGATCGCGGCCTTGATCCTTTTTTTCTCGAAATGGGAAAACCACGTCAGAATCTCCGTCGGGATCTGGCTGTACCGGACTCTCGCGGACACCACGCCGTTCCGGGAGTGGATGGCGAGAACGTCGGCCCCCTGGGGGGCCAGCGCATAAAGCGCCCCGCAGACCTTCTCCTCCGGAAGTTCCGGAGTCACCCAATCCGTGAAACGGTACTGGCCGGTCAGGCACCACCTCTTCTCCTCCCGGTCTATCGCAATCGCTTGCTGCATCCCTGTCCCTCCCCGTCGGATAAATTCCAGTCGACCCGGTATCCGCCGTTGCGCAGCTCCCGCCGGAGTGATCGGGTGTCGGCCGCAGGTCCACGGAGTATTCCAGCCGCCTGTTGGAGTAATCGACACGCACCGGGGCGAAAGGTTCCAATCGATATTTGACGACACGAATGAAGCCCAGCGAGTCCGTCCCGCTGGCGAGAAGTTGAGCAGGACCACCCACCACGCACGCATAAACGCCCCGGACGCGGGGAACCGGTTTTCGATTGCAGGGAGTTACGGTAGGAGTAGCGGCATAGAATAAGAAAAAGGGGCTTCGGATTCTCCGAAACCCTTTGTTATTAATGGCGTCCCCAGCCGGATTTGACCGATGAGCCTCCGCCCACCCTCGGCTACGGCCTGCGCGGCGGGGCTCGGAGCTTACGCGCTCCCGTGCGTCGCGCTCTTCCTCCTGTTCGTCGGCACTCCTCGCCCGTTCAAATCCGGCGCATAGACGCCGCAGCGGAACAAGAATGGCGTCCCCAGCCGGATTTGAACCGGCGTCGCCGCCGTGAAAGGGCGGTGTCCTTGGCCGGACTAGACGATGGGGACGCGCGGGATGGTGAGCCCAGCTGGGATCGAACCAGCGGCCCTCTGATTAAAAGTCAGATGCTCTGCCAACTGAGCTATGGGCTCCCCAAGCAGGTCATTATGAAGACCGGGAGCCGAAAGTGTCAAGCGCGGAAGGGGTTTTTCCGGATGATGGTCTCGTTCCTGTCGGCCCCGACGGAAACCAGCGAAATCTCTACCCCGGTTACATCCTCCAGCATGTGCACGTATTTCCGGGCGGCCTTCGGAAGGTCGCCGAACTCCCGGGCGGAGGAGATGTCCTCCTTCCACCCCTCCACCTGCTCGAAGACCGGTTTCGCCGCCTCGAAATCCTCGAGGGACAGGGGAACCTGGTCCCGGCGGACCCCGTCGACCTCGTAGGCGACACACACCTTCAGCCGCGGCATGCCGGAGAGGACGTCGAGCTTGGTGAGCGCTACCCCCGAAAGCCCGTTCAGCCGGGCGGCGTAGCGTACCACCGGGGCGTCGAACCAGCCGCAACGCCGCGGCCGCCCCGTTGTGGAGCCGTACTCGTTCCCCCGGTCCCGGATTCCCTGCCCCTCCTCGTCGAAAAGTTCCGTGGGGAACGGTCCGCCGCCGACGCGCGTGGCGTATGCCTTGGAAACCCCGATGACCGCGCTGATCTTCGTCGGCGAGACGCCGGACCCCGTGCAGGCGCCCCCGGCCGTGGTGTTCGACGACGTGACGAAGGGGTAGGTGCCGTGGTCGATATCGAGGAGAGTCCCCTGGGCCCCCTCGAAGAGGACCTTCGCCCCCTGCCGGATCTCCTCGTTGATGAAGAGGGAGGTGTCGATGAGGTGGACCGAAAGCCGCTCGCCGTACGCCAGATACTCCTCGTACGTCCCCTGGAACGGCACCTCCCCGGCGCCGTAGTAGTTCTTCAGGAGGAAGTTCTTCAGTTCGAGGCCGGCGCGCAGCTTCTCCGCGAAGGCGTTCGGCCGGACCAGGTCGCACAGCCGGATGCCGGTGCGGGCGATCTTGTCCTCGTAGCAGGGGCCGATCCCCCGCGCCGTGGTGCCGATCTTCCGGTCCCCCAGCCTCTCCTCCCGGGCCTTGTCCAGCAGGATGTGGTACGGGAGGATTACGTTGGCCAGCAGGCCGACCTTCAGCTGCGAGTCGTCCTGGAGGTAACCCCGCTCCTTCAGCCGGCCGATCTCGGACAGGAGCACCTTCGGGTCCACCACCACGCCGTTGGAAATGACGCACTTCTTCCCGGGGTGGAGGATGCCGGAGGGGATCAGGTGGAAGACGAACTTTTCCCCCTTCACCACGAGGGTGTGCCCGGCGTTGTTGCCGCCGGTGGGACGGACGATCGTGTCGGCGAATTCCGAGTAGATGTCGACGATCTTTCCCTTGCCCTCGTCGCCCCACTGGGCGCCGATGACGATGACGCTTTTCACGCGGTTGGCCTTCCTTCGCGGCCGCTTCAGAAAACCAGGTAGCGGGCCGCGGTGATATTGGGCAGCTTGCGCAACTGTGCCAGCACGTTCTCCGGCACGGTGTTGTCCACGTTGATGAGCGACACCGCCGTCCCGCCGATCTCCCGGCGCCCGAGCTGCAGCCCGGCGATGTTGATCCCCTTCTCGCCGAGGAACGTCCCGACCCGGCCGACCACCCCGGGGACGTCCTGGTTCTGAAGCATCAGGATCCCGCCGGAGAGTTCCGCCTCGATGGGGAACTGGTCGATCTTAACCACCCGGGGATGGCCGGCGAAGACCGTGCCGGAAACGGACGACTCCCCATGCTCGGTGACCGCGGCCACCCGCACGAGGCTCGCGTACTCCTCGGCCTTCGGGGCCCTGGACTCGACCACCTTGATTCCGCGCTCCTCGGCCACCATCCGGGCGTTGACGAGGTTGACCTCCTCGGTCTGGTACTGGAGCAGGCCCTTCAGCACCGAGATGGTGACCGGCGCGGTTGCGAGTTTTCCGACTTCCCCCACGTACTCGACCCGGATCTCCTTCACGGGGGTTGCGAGCAACTGGCCCTGGAACGCCCCCAGGCGCTCGCCCAGCATCAGGAACGGCTTCAGCGTGGGGAGCAGCTCTCCCGCCACGGAGGGGAAGTTCACCGAGTTGCGGATTGTCCCTTTTTTCAGAAAGTCGCAGATCTGCTCGGCGATCAGTACCGCCACCTTCTCCTGTGCCTCGGTGGTGGAGGCGCCAAGGTGCGGCGTCAGGATCACGTTGGGGTGTGAGAGCAGCGGCAGGTCCGCCGGCGGCGGCTCCGTGGCGAAGACGTCGAGGGCCGCACCCCGGACCTTCCCGGACTCGAGGGCGGCCAGAAGCTCCGCCTCGTTCACGAGGGCGCCGCGCGCACAGTTGATGAGGCAGACGCCTTTCTTCATCTTCGCCATGGCCGCGGCGTTGATCATCCCCTTGGTCTCCGGGGTGAGGGGCGTGTGGTAGGTGATGAAGTCGGAGCGGCGGTACAGTTCGTCGAGGGTCGCCATCTCCACGCCCAGGCGCGCGGCGTCCTCCTTCGACACGTACGGATCGTAGGCGACCACCACCATCTTCAGCCCCAGGGCCCTCTCGGCCACGACCTTCCCGATGGCGCCCAGCCCGACCACGCCCAGGACCTTGTCGGTGAGCTCCGTACCCATGAACCTGTTCTTCTCCCACTTCCCCGCCTTCATGGAGGCGGTGGCCTGCGGGACCTGGCGCGCCAGCGCCATCATCAGGGCGACGGCGTGCTCGCCGGTGGTCACCGTGTTTCCTCCCGGCGTGTTCATCACCACCACGCCCTTCTTGGTGGCGGCAGACTTGTCGATGTTGTCCGTGCCGCTGCCGGCCCGGCCGATGACCTTCACGCGCGTGGCGTTCTCGAAGCTCGCGGCGGTGGCCTTTGTGGCCCCCCGGACCACGACCGCGTCGTAGCTGTTGATCACGGCCGCCAGCTCCTCCGGCGTCATCTTGCCCTTGACGTCGACCTCGATCCCTTCCCGGACGAACACGTCGATGCCCACCTTCTGCAGGTTGTCCAGCGCCAGAACCTTCATGCGAATCGTCTCCCGCGAGAGGATTTGGGGGGAATAACAACCACCAGTTACTACCAGAGGCCCCGGGAAAAGTCAATCGCGGCCCGGGCCGTCGCCGGCGCGTCCGGCTGCCCCCGGAATGTCGCATTTGACAACTCGGGGAGAACGGGATATTCCATTGTGCGGATGCAAGAAAACGGCGTTTTGCCGGGACGGGTATCGTCCTCCATGGTATCAGCGGTGCGTCGCACCATCGCGGGATTCCTTGCGGCTTCCGCCGTCCTCGCCTTCCCCTTCCATGCCGACGCGGCGGAGTCCCTTCCCGGGACACCCCACTCCCATTTCCAGGCCCCGGAGTCTTGCCCGAGATGCCACCTCACCGGCCAGGAAGGGCTTCCGGACCCCGCCCGGATCTCCCCGGAAGCGGACGCCCTCTGCCTGGAGTGCCATCGCAGGGAGAACCTGGGAAAATCGCACCCGATTGATGTCCGGCCGGCGGAACGGTACGGGAAGGCGAACGTCCCCGCGGACCTCCGCCTGGCCGACGACGGGCGGATGATGTGCCTCACCTGCCACGTGGCGCACGGCGCGTACCTCTCCGCCGTCCGGGCGTTCCCGGAACAGGCATCCGAGGAGCTCGCATCGGTGGATGAAGGCCGCTTCCGGACCTACTTCCTGCGCCGGTCCGACCCGGAGCGCGGCGCCGCCCCCCTGTGCGAGGCATGCCACCGGTTGCCGCGATGACCCGCCCACAGCGCCCCCACCGCCGGAAGATCCGGTACGTCACCCCCCGCCTCCAGGGCGGGGCGGCGCTGCTGTTCACCGCCGTGATCGCCGCCGGCGGGATCGCCTTCGGGGCGCTGGCCGGAAAAGTTCTCCGGCGGATGCTGCTTTCCGCCGCCGTCCGGGGGCACTACCCGATGCGGTCGGCGTTCGAGATCGTCCGGGACCCCCTCGCCGGCCATCTTGCGGCGCTGTTCGCGGGGACCTTCCTGCCCGCCGCGGCCCTGTTCCTGTTTCTGGCCTGGTCGGCCCGCCGGGGCATCGACCGGGTCGGTCAGGCGCTCCGGGCCTCGGCGGACCGCGACCTTTCCACGCCCACGGGGGTACGCGGTTGCGCGGAGATCCCCCGGCTCGGCGAACTGGTCGACGGCGCGCGGGCAGAGACCCTCGCCTCCCTCCGTTCGATCCGGTCGGAGGCGGAGAACCTCGCGGGCGACGGCGTGCCCGCAGAGGAGTTCCGTCTCCGTTGGGACGCGCTCAAGCAGAGGATCCGGGGGATCGCGCCGTGAACGGCACCGCCAGGACGACGGACAGCGGCGGGCCGATCGGCCACCGGTACATCCTCGGTATCCTGCTGCGGCTCCTCATCAACTTCGCGTTGGGGGTAGGGGTACTGTACGCCATCCTCTTCTTCGTCCTCTCCAAGCCCCTCGCGGGGGAGTACGCCGCCGTGTATCACCAGCTGCGGGGCCTCGCCGCGTACATGAGGCCGGTCGTCACCGTCTCCGTTCTTGCCTACGCGCTGCTGGCCTCCCTGTCGACGGCTGCCCTCTGCGTGTACATTCTTCACCGCGTCGCGGGCCCGCTCTACCGGATGGAGCGGGTGCTGGAGGAGTTCCGCTCCGGCGCCGCGACCCGGCCGGTCTCGTTCCGGCACGGCGACCAGGCCGGGCAGCTTGCGGAAGCGTTCAATACGTGGGTCGGTGCCCTGCGGCAGGACCGCGGGCGGTTTCTCGCCCGGATGGAGGAGGCGGAACGGCTCTGCCTGGTGGACGAGGCGACGTGTCGCGCAGAGATGGAGAAGGCGCTCCGGCAGGTAGCGGAAGAACTCGCCCGGTACCGATAACTGGCGGGGGACACTCTTCCCCTCCGTCCCCCAACGGATCAAGAGGTTCCCCCTGACCTGAAAGGTAAGGCGTGAGGGCAAAAAAAAAGGGCAGGGGGATTGTGTCCCCCTGCCCGCGGGATCCGGAAGCCCTTGTGGGGCCGGACCGCTTGCCCGGTAGAACCGGTTACTTCTTCGCCGGGGGAGCCGCCGGAGCCGGGGCTGGAGCCGGCGCAGGGGCCGGGGCTGCCGCCGGAGCGGGGGTCTTCTTCTCGGCGGGCTTCGCTTCGGCCTTCTTCTCTGTCGTCTTCACCTTCGTGACCTTTGACGCCATGCCGTCGGCATACTTCACGGTGACTTTGTCGCCGACCTTGTAGTCGCCCAGCTTCACCTTGTCGCCGGCCTTCAGGTCCACGTTCCCCTTCTTCCCCTTCACCGTGAAGGTGCCGGCCGCCGCGTCCACCGCCTCGATCGTGCCGGTGACCTGCACGGGCTTCGGCTTGGCCGCCTTTTCCGCCTTCTTCTCGCCCGCCGGGGCCGGTGCAGGGGCCGGGGCCGCTTCCTTCTTGGCCGGGGCCGGCGCCGCCTTCATCGCGTTGTCCGCCGCGACCGCGAAGCCCGCAGCCGAGATGGCGAACGCCACTGCCAGAACCACTGTGAACAGCTTCTTCATTTCATTCCCTCCAGGAGGATTGATGGTTAACCTTGGGAATGTTTATTTCAAGGATAGTGCCAATGCGATCGCAAACGAAATCCTGTTTATATTCAATACATTGATGGTTTCCCCCACTCCCGAACTCCTTGGAGGTTCCCCAACTGGAGGGCGGATTCCCCATTTGGGGAACGATTCAGGAGGATATGATCCCGAACTTCCTCAGCCGGTAGATGTACGTCTTGTAGCTCATCCGCAACAGCTCGGCCCCCCGGGCGTGGACGCCGCCGGACCGCTCGACGGCCTGCCGCAGCAGGTGCTCCTCGATCTTCTCGAAGTCCACTCCGTGGGGGGGCAGGTCGAACGCCTTTGCGGGTACCGCCTCGGCTCCCTCCCGCATCTCCCGCGGCAACTCCTCCGGCCCGATCTTCCCCCCCTCGGCGAGGACCACGGCCCGCTCGACCACCGAGGACAGCTCCCGGACGTTTCCGGGCCACGGGTACCGCATCAGCAGCCGCATCGCCTCCTTCGTGATCTCCCGCACGGGGGGAAATCCCTTCTCCCCGTGCCGCGCGAGGAAATGCTCCGCCAGCAGCGGTATGTCCGATATCCGGTCCCGGAGGGGCGGCAGGGTGAGCTTCACGATGTTGAGCCGGTAGAAGAGGTCCGCGCGGAACCTCCCCTCCCGAACGAACTCCTCGAGGTCCCGGTTCGTCGCGGCGACGATCCGCACGTCGATCGGGATATTCTCCTTCCCCCCCACCCGGCGGATCTCCTTCTCCTGGAGCGCACGCAGCAGCTTCGCCTGGATCTCGAGCTTCACCTCCGCGATCTCGTCGAGGAAGATCGTGCCCCCCTGCGCCGCCTCGAACAGGCCGATCTCCCGGCGCACCGCGCCGGTGAAGGCTCCGCGCTCGTGACCGAACAGTTCGCTCTCGAACAGGGTGTCCGGCAGGGAGGCGCAGTTGACCGCCAGGAAGGGGGCCCCGCTCCGGCCGCTCATGGAGTGGACGTTCCGGGCGATCACCTCCTTTCCCGTGCCGCTCTCCCCGGTCAGCAGGATCGTGCTGTCGCTCTTGGCGACCCGGGGAAGGATCCGCTTGATCTCCCGTACCGCCGCGTGCTCCCCCAGTATGGGGACGGTCCCCGGGAAAAGTTTCTCGGAGAGGACCCGGTGGGACTCCCGCAGCCGGAGGTTCTCGATGGCCCGCTCGATGATGATCAGGAGCCGCGCCCGGTCCACGGGCTTCTCGAAGTAGTAGTATGCCCCCTTCTTTATGGCGTCCACGGCGGTCTGGATCGTGCCGTAGGCGCTCGTGAGGAGAATGGGGATGCCCGGGTTGCGGGAGTGGACGGCGTCGATCAGCTCCTCCCCCGTCATCCCCGGCATCACGAGGTCGGTCAGGACGAGGTCGACCGGCTCCCTCTCGAGAATCCGCAGCGCCTCCTCCCCGCTCCCCGCCAACATGGGGTTGAACCCCTCGCTCTTCAGGATCGCCCCGAGGATCTCGCGCTGGTTCCGCTCGTCGTCGACGACGAGGATCGTCCCCTTCATGCCGCCCCACCCCCCGCCGCCCCGCGGGGCAGCACGACCTCGACGCGCGTCCCCTTCCCGGGTTCGGAGGAAAGCAGGATCTCCCCGTCGTGCGCGTCCACGATCTTCTTCGTGAGCACGAGCCCCAGGCCGAGGCCGGATTCCTTGGTGGTGAAGTACGGTTCGAATATCCGCTCCCGGTCCTTCCCGTCGATCCCGACGCCGGTGTCCCGGATCACGATGGCGTAGCGGGCGCCGTCCCGGGAACCCGCCGAGACCGTCAACGTGCCGCCGGACGGCATGGCGTCCACCGCGTTGGCCACCAGGTTCACCACCGCCCGCCGGACCATGTCCGGGTCGGCCATCACCTCGTCGCCGTCCCCGTACTCCCGCTCCAGCCGGATCTGCTGGGACCGGAGCCGGTCCCCCGCCATCCGGAGGACGCTCTCGAGGATGTCGGGGATGCGCACGGGCGCCTTTTGCGGCTCGGATGGCTTGCCGTACATGATGAAATTCGTCACCAGCTCGTTCAGGCGTCCGATCTCCTCCTTGATCCGCCCGACCAGCTGCCGCTTCTCCGCCTCCGCCTCCGGGTCCTTCCCGCCGGCGATCCCGTCCAGGTGTTCCACCGCCAGCCCGATGAAGTTCAGGGGGTTGCGGATCTCGTGGGCCACTCCCGAGGCGAGCCGTCCCAGCTGGGAGAGGTACTGGGCTTCGCGGACCTTCTCCTCCAGCGCGCGGTTCTGCCGGAGTTTCGCGATCATCCCGTTGAACGCGCGCGTCAGGCGCCCGACCTCGTCCTTCCCCCCCTCCGGCAGTTCCTGGGCAAGATCCCCCGCCGCCACGTTCTCCGCCGCGTGGGCCAGCCGCTCCACCGGGGAGACGTAATGGGAGGAGATGCTGACCGCGAGGACGAGCCCGAGGGAGAAGATCAGCAGGGTGCTGAAGAACCGCAGGTAGAGGTTCCGCCGGATCGGCTCCGTGAAGTCGTCGATCTGCATCCGCACGTGGATGTACCCCATCGTATCGCCGCCCACCTTGACCGGCACCACGAGGTCTTTGGACTGTATCTTCTCTCCGGTGTCGTCGCCGAATGTGGCGTTGATCACCAGCTGCTTCGGATTGAGCTTCACCTTCGCCGGGCGACCGATCGCCGACGGGTTGGTGCTGTCGATGACTCCCATGTCCTCGTCGACGATGGACACCTCGCGGATCCCGGACTTCTTCAGCAACTCCACGTACCGGAGGAGACGGTCCCGCTCCGAGTCGCCCGGCGCGGTCATCTGGCTCACGCTGACGCTGATCGCGTTGGACAGCTCGAGGAAACTCTCCTCGAGCTCCCGCTTCAGCGGCTCCCGGCCAAGATGGTACGGGATGTACACCGAGCCGAGGGAGCATGCAAAAAGGATCAGCATGACCACCGTGAGCTTGAACTGCAGCCCCCGGTCGCGGAAGGGAATGACGAGCTTCATGGCACCTCCAATGAAGCGGCCCCCGGAGGTGCCGGCCCCCGGGGGCCTCTGCCTGCAGCGTTCCTGCGGCCGCGCCCCATGCCTGCGGGGATCACCCGCCGTACGCCGGCACCCGCGCCGCCGCCAGGGGGATGAATCCCGCCGGGCCGGACGGCGCCGCCAGCCGGGTCTCCGATGCGATCCGGGCCACCCGCGCCATCCCCGCCCGTACCGCATCGGCCCCGTACATCTCCCTCGTCACCCCGCCGGATGTCGACACGGTCACTTCCACCGAGCCGTCCCCGGCGGGAACGGCCGTGATCTCCCGCACCGTCCTGCCCCCCGCGTGCTCGACCGCCGTGACCTTCCCGGCCCCGTCGTCCCGGACGCGGAGGGTCGAAACCAGGGTCTCTCCCTCGTACCGCTCGACCGTCGCCGACGTCCCGCCGCCGTCGCGGGCAAGCAGAAGGACCGACTTCCCGCCGGCGTCGGCCTGCTCCATCGTCACCGGCCCGGACGCGATGGAACTCCTGCCGGACCAGAACTCGACCAGGTTGAAGATGAGGAAGTCCAGGGTGGCGGTGAAGCCGTACGGGATGATGAAGAGCCAGGTCACCGCGCTCCGCAGGTACTTGTCCTCCACCGACTTGTTGACCTCGTACAGCTGGCTCGTCAGCGGGAAGCTCCCGAAGCAGCCCGCGGACAGCGCCCCGAACGCCACTACCAGCACCGCGGCGGTCGCCGCGACAGACCGTTTCCCCCGCATGCCCCTGCCCCCCTTGCCTGAATTTACGGGAACCTGTCCATTGTAGTGCCTGGCGGGAGGGCGGCACAATCCCGCAGGCGGAGGACACTCTACCCCTGCTTCCCCGGTTGAAACCAAGAGTGTCCCCCCGAAAGGTGAAGCATTGTAATATGCCGGGATGGCTGGAGGGCTCGCGTTTGCGTGACCGGTCGGGGCACCTTCTCAAACTCGTCGCGTTCCTGATCCTCGTCGGGGTGTCGGCGTACGTCCTCTTCTTCACCCCAACGGGCGAACTCTTCCGGACGCACGAGGGGAGAAAGCTGCTGGTCGCGCGGCTGGACGCCATGGTCCAGGGGGCCGGACCGCTGGGCCCGGCCCTATTCATCCTCGTGTACTCCGTGGGGATCCTGTTCCTGCCGGCGACCCCCTTCACCATCGCCGGGGCGGTCATCTTCGGGAAGCTCCACGGGATGGTGTACAACCTCGCGGCGGACATCATCGGGGCGTCGGTCTCCTTCTTCCTCGGGAGGTACTTCCTCCACGGTCTGGCGCGCGACTTCCTCGAGACGAAGCTCCCCTGGCTCGACCGGAAAGCCGCGGAGGAAGGGTTTTCCGTGGTGTTCTACCTGCGGATCTTCTGGTTCCCCTTCATCGTCCTCAACTACGCGGCGGGGGCGACGAAAATCCGGTTCCGTGACTATCTCCTCGGTACGGCACTGGGGCTGCTGCCGCCGGTTTTCCTCTTCACATACTTCGTCGGCTCCATCCGGGACGCGCTCGCGGCGTACCGCACCCCTTCCGACCTGCTGAACTTCCACACCGTCTTCCCCGTGCTGCTCCTCGTCTTCTCCTTCTTCATCCCGGCGATCGTGAAGCGGCTGCGGAAGGACCGGGAACCGTCCGAATGAAGCACCGGATAGGCCTCTCCCTTCGCGGGAACGCGGACGGGCACCGGTGATCTCCGTCGTCATCCCGACGCTCGACGAGGAGGCGTCGTTGCCGGGGACGATCCGGTCGTGCCGCGACGCGGGGGATTGCGAGGTGATCGTGGCAGACGGGGGAAGCCGGGACGGGACGTTGGAGGTCGCCCGGCGGCTCGCCGACCGGGTGGTGGCCGCGCCCCGGGGACGGGCTCACCAGATGAACACGGGGGCCGCGTCCGCCCGCGGCGACGTGCTTCTCTTCCTCCACGCGGACACGCTCCTCCCTCCGGGCGGCCTCTCCGCTGTCCTGGCGGCGCTGCGGGACCCCCGCGTCGCGGGCGGCGCCTTCCGGGTCGCCCTCCGCCCCTCGCCGGGCGCCGGCGTCTACGCCCGGGCGATGCTATCGCTGACGGGGCGGATGATCAACCTCCGCTCGGCGGTATCCCGCTCCCGCACGGGGGACCAGGCGATCTTCCTCCGGGCGGAGACGTTCCGGGAGCTTGGGGGGTACCCCGGGATACCGCTGATGGAGGACGTGGAACTGTCGCGGGCGATGCGAAGGACCGGCAGGACCGTCCTCCTGCCGCACCGGGTCGGGACGTCCGGTCGTCGGTGGGAGGCGTGGGGCCCCGTCCGGACGATCCTGCGGATGTGGCGCCTCCGGCTCGGCTACCTTCTGGGGATGGCCCCGGAGCGGTGCGCGGAGATCTACCGGCGCCCGCCGTTTCCCCTCACCCGCCGGCTCCGGCGGGCTCCCAGGTCAGCCGGAGGGGGGTGAGCGGATTCACCAGGTCGGGGTGCCGCGGAAGGACCCGGGCGGCGAACCCGTACCGTCCGCTCCCCGAGCACGGTATCTCCGCGCGGTAGACCTCCTCGTCCCCTTCCCTCCCGACGTGGCGCGCCGGCAGGACGACCCCGTGCCGGATCTCCCCCGCGGTGGTGTACGGGCCATGCCAGATCTCCACCTCCACGTCGGCGGGTGCCAGTTCGCCGAGGCGGACGTGCACGGTGACCCCCGCCGTGTCTCCCACACGCATGTCCTTGTGCTGGCGGATCTCCTCCACCCGGATCGACGCGGCGGGCCACGCGGCGGCCACCCGGGAACGCCAGGAAGCCAGCCCGCGGGCGGCGGCGAATCCTTCCGCGGAAAGACGCGATCCCGCGCCGTGGGCGGGCATGTAGCACTGTTCCGTGTACTCCTGCACCATCCGGTGGGTGTTGAAGTACGAACCCAGCCGGTGCATGGACGCCTTCATCATATTGATCCACGCACGGGGGAGCTTTCCGCGGTCGCGTTCGTAGAACAGCGGGACGATCTCGGTCTCCAGCAGGCTGAAGAGGGCCTCGCACTCCACCCGGTCCTGCTCTTCCGGGTTGCCGTACACCTCCCCGCTGCCGATGGCCCACCCCACCTCCGGGGAGTACCCCTCGTCCCACCAGCCGTCCGGCACGGAGACGTTCAGCGCCCCGTTCGCCGCCGCCTTCATCCCGCTCGTCCCCGAGGCCTCGAGGGGGCGGCGCGGCGTGTTCAGCCACACGTCCACCCCCTGCACCATGTACCGGGCCACGTTGATGTCGTAGTCCTCGATGAACACGAGCCGGTTGTGGACCCGCGGTTCGGAGGCGAAGTGGATGACCGACCGGATGATCTCCTTCGCGGGCAGGTCCTGCGGGTGGGCCTTCCCCGCAAAGATGATCTGCACCGGCCGTTCCTCGTTCGTCAGGAGCCGGACCAGCCGCTCGGGCTGCTGGAACAGCAGGTTCGCCCGCTTGTAGGTGGCGAACCGCCGGGAGAAGCCGATGGTCAGGATCTCGGGGTTGAGCACCTCCTCCGCCGCGCGCTGGAGCGCAGGGCCCGCCCCCTGCCGCTGCAGCTGGTTCTTCAGCCGCTTCCGCGCGAAGAACACCAGGCGCTCCCTCCGGGTCTGGTGGATGCGCCACAGCTCCCCCGGCGGGATCGACTCCACCCGGTCCCACACCCCGTGATCGGCGGGCTTTTCGAGGAAGCGGGGACCCAGGTACCGCGTGAAGAGCTCCCCAACCTCGTGGCTGATCCACGACTGCGTGTGGATCCCGTTGGTAATGCTGCGGATCGGCACTTCCGTCTCCGGGAGCTCCGGCCAGAGCCCCTTCCACATCCTCCGGGAAGTCTCTCCGTGGAGCTTCGACACGCCGTTCGAGAAGGCCGCCATCCGCAGGGCGAAGACCGTCATCCCGAAATCCCGCGCCTTGCCGTCGGGGAGCTGCCCCAGCGAGAGGACCTGCTCCCACGGCAGCCCCAGGCGCCGCGCCTTCGGTTCCAGGTATTTCCGCATCAGTTCGGGATCGAACAGCTCGTTCCCCGCCGGGACGGGCGTGTGGGTGGTGAAGACGCTGGAGGCCAGCACCGCCTCGCGCGCCTCGGCGAAGGAGAGCCCGTGCTCCGTCACCAGCTCCCGGATCCGCTCCACGATGAGGAAGGCCGAGTGCCCCTCGTTCATGTGGTAGACGGTGGCGTGTATCCCCAGCGCTTTCAGCGCCCGCACCCCGCCCACGCCGAGGAGGATCTCCTGGCGGATCCGCATGTCGCGGTCCCCGCCGTACAGCGTGGAGGTGATCTCCCGGGAGCGGGGGGAGTTCCCCCGGATGTTGGTGTCCAGGAGATAGAGTGGCGTGCGCCCGACGTCCACGCGCCACACTCGTGCCTTCACCGTCTCCCCCCCCACGTACACGCCGATCTCGAGGGGCGTTCCGTCCTCCCCTTGCTCGATGGTCACCGGCATGTTGTACCAGTCGTTGTCCGGGTACAGCTCCTGCTGCCAGCCGTCGAGGGAGAGCACCTGCCGGAAATACCCCTTCTGGTACAGGAGGCCGACGCCCACCAGGGGGACGCCGAGGTCGGAGGACGACTTCAGGTGGTCTCCGGAGAGGACCCCGAGGCCGCCCGAGTAGATCGGGAGCCCCTCGTCGATGCCGTACTCGCAGGAAAAGTACGCCGCCCGGAAGCCGGCCTCCTTCCCGTGGGCCTCCGAGAACCACGAAGGGGCCGCGAGGTACTCCCGGAACGACCGGTGGACGCGCTCCACGTTGGCCACGAAGCTCTCGTCCCTCGCCGCCGCCTCCAGGTCCGCGTGGGGGATGGTGCCCAGCATCAGCACGGGGTTCTGGTACGCCTTCTCCCAGAGCGCGGGATTCAGGCGGATGAAGAGCTGGACCGCCTCCCAGTTCCAGGAGAACCAGAGGTTCCTCGCGATGTCCTGGAGGGGGAGCAGCTCCCTCGGGATGTTCGGGCGGACGTGAAAGTGGCGGACGCGCATGACGACCCCTTCGCCTTTGTATTGCCCACCAATAGACAACAGGCGGGGGCCCAAGTCAATTCTGCCCCCCGGCATTGTCCAACCGGGGGTACCCCGGCAGCGCGGAGCTCGTACCGGAGCGGGGCGGCATTCCCCTGGGGGCTAAAGCTTTCCGCGGGAACCGCCGAAAATATCCTGGAGATGAAACCTCTCCGGCCCGACCCCGCCCCCGGCGGGGAGGAAATTCCCTCGCCGCCCGTCTTCTCGGCCCTCCCGTTCGACGGGCCGGGCGATGCGGACCGGTTCCTCGCCGCGCTGGTCGCCGCATCCCCCCTGGCCATCGTCGCCTTCGATCCGGAGGGGGTGGTTACGCTGTGGAGCCCCGCGGCGGAGCGGACATTCGGCTGGAGCGCGGAGGAGGCGCTGGGGCGGGACCTTCCCTTCGTTCCCGCGGACCGGCAGGAGGAGTTCCGGACCCTCCGGCAGCGCGCGCTCCAGGGGGAGTCGTTCATGGAGCCGGAGCTCCACCGGCGGCGGGCGGACGGCTCCCCCGTCGTGGTCAGCGCGTCCACCGCGCCGCTCCGCCGGGGGGACGGGACGGTCTACGGGATCCTGTCGGTCCTGACGGACGTGACGGAAAGCGAGGCCTCCGTGGAGCCGGGTGCCCGCAAAGCGGCGGCCGCAGTGGGGGATGCGGGACGGTGGTTAGCGGGCGATGTCGCCCCGGGTACGGAAACGGTCCTGCTGGTGGAGGACGTAGACACGGTGCGCGCCCTTGCCCGGGAGATCCTCCGCCTGAACGGCTACACGGTCGTCGAAGCACGCCACGCCCGTGAGGCGCTGCTGCTGTCCGAGGCGCACCGCGGCCCCATCCACCTGATGCTCACCGACGTCGTCATGCCGGGGATGAGCGGGGGGGAACTCGCGAGGCGGCTCCGAACCCAGCGGCCGGCGACGCGGGTGCTCTACATGTCCGGCTATACCGATGACGCCATCTTCCGTCGCGGGGTCCAGGCGGAGGGCATCCCCTTCCTGCAAAAACCGTTCACGGCCGCCGCCCTCTCCCTCAAGGTTCGGGAGGTTCTGGACGCCCCGTAATCACCCGGTTCCCCTGCGGACTGCCCGTTTCCGGAAAAGGAAACGGCCTGCGGATCGCTCCGCAAGCCGTCGAAAATTCTGGTGGAGCTGATCGGGATCGAACCGACGGCCTCCTGAATGCCATTCAGGCGCTCTCCCAGCTGAGCTACAGCCCCACGTTTTGCAGCCAAAGAATCTACCCGAAGCGCCGGGAAAAGGCAACCGCCGATTTCGCCGGCGTCCGGATCCCGGATCATTTCATCGCGAGGAGGTACACAGCCGACTCCGCGAACAGGTTGGGGCGGACGCCCCGCAGCACGCGGCCGCCCCGGTCGTTGGAAAGGTAGATCCGCCGCTCGACGCGCAACCCGAACCGGTCGCAGTAGCCGTTGAAGTCCGTGATGGAGCAGAAGTGGATGTTCGGCGTGTTGTACCAGTCGTACGGGAGGAACTCCGTCTTCGGCATCCTCCCGCGCAGCAGCAGGTACATCCGCATCTTCCAATAGGCGAAGTTGGGGAAGCCCACCACCGCCATCTCCCCCACCCGCAGCATTTCCCCGAGGACTACGTCGGGTTTCTTCACCGCCTGCAGCGTCTGGTTGAGGATGATGTAGTCGAAGGAGTGGTCCGGGTAGTCGCGCAGCCCCTCGTCGATGTCCCCCTGGAGGACGGGAAGACCCTTGCCGATGCAGGCCCGCACCCCTTCGTCGGAGATCTCGATCCCGCTCCCCCGCACCTCCTTGTTCCGGATGAGCTTCTCGAGAAGCGAGCCGTCGCCGCACCCCAGATCGAGGACCTTGGCGCCGCGTGGAACGATGTCGAGGATGATGTCGTGGTCGATCCGCGTGCCGCCGGGGCTCAGGGGTCACATCTCCTGTGGAACGGGGTGAATGGGCATTCTAGGCGCCGTGAACCGGGGTGTCAAACGGCGGTGGCACCGGCAGGAGGAAGCTGCCGGGCCAGTTCCCCGAGCTGGTGAAGGATCCGCGCGGTCGCCCCCCAGATCGTGATCTTCCCGTAGTCCAGAAAATACACCTTGTACGGCTTCCCGAGGAACGTCGTCTCCGCTGCGCGGTACCTCGGGAAATCCGCGAACAGGGAAAGCGGGGCGTCGAACACCTCCGCCACCTCGAACTCGTTCAGGAGGAACCGCGCGTCGTCCGGGATCCGGGCGACGAACGGTTTGATGAAAAAGCCGGTCACGGTCGGCACGGGTTCCATCGAACCCAGCAGTTCCACGTCCCCGGGCCGTATCCCCAGTTCCTCCTCCGACTCCCGAAGCGCCGTGGCGAGGAGGTCCCGGTCGCCCGGGTCGCGGCTGCCTCCCGGGAAGCAGACCTGCCCCTTGTGGTGCGGCACCCGCTCGGTGCGGCGCGCGAGAACCACGCTGACCGCGCCACCGGATATCCTCAGCGGCACCAGGACCCCCGCGGAACGTAGGCCCTCGGGGGGCGATTCCACCTTGCCCACCGGCAGCAGCGCGCGGCGCAGCCGAACGAAGAACCGGTCCGCCGTCTCCAAGGAGTTCACCTCGACCTCCCCGCGAATCCCGTTCTCACGCTGGGATTCCCGGATTGTCCGCGGGGTTTCCCGGCCCGCCGGCCGGGAACGGATCCCGTCGCCCCGTCACTCCCCCGCGGGATCGATCACCGCGAGGAGCTGCCCCTCCTCGACCCGGTCGTTCACCTTCACGCCCAGCTCCCGGATGACCCCCGCGACGTGGGCCTTCACCGCGTTCTCCGTCTTCATCACCTCGATGTTCATGACCTCTTCGCCCCGGCGGACGCGGTCCCCCTCCGAAAGCACCCGGTCCTTCGTGCCGATCCGCCACACCGTTCCCGTGACGGTCGCACCGACCTCCCCCTTGCTCGCCGGGTTCGCCTTGCGCACCGCCTTGCGGGCCGCCGCCGCTTCGGGCAGTTCGACGGGGAAGACGTGCATGATGTTGTCCACCGACAGCACCACGTGCTTGACGCCCCCCACCCCCTCCCCGATGGAGACGAGGCGGATCTCGTGGGGCTTCCCGGTAATCGTGATCGTCACCTGATCGCCGGGCCTGCGGAGCCCGTTCAGCCAGACGGAGGTGGGCAGGACCGTCGTGTCGCCGTACCGCTGCCGGAACCGCAAGAAGTCGACCGCCGCCTTGGGGTGCATCAGATAGAGGAGGAACTCCTCCGGCGTCGCGGGGCGTCCCAGCTCCGCCTCCAACGCCGCCCGCGCCCGCTCGAGGTCCTCGTCCGGGAGTTGGGACAGGGGGGAGGAGTTTACCCGCTCCTCCCTCACCTTCTCCGCCCACCCCTCCCCGAATACGCTCCGGTACACCCACTCCTTCGGCCAGCCGAACGGCAGGGGGCCGTACTTTCCCAGCAGCAGGTTCTTCAGGTCGTCCGTCGCTCCGGCGTAGAGGCGGAGCAGCAGGTTCTCGTCCGCCTGGGAGAGCGCCTCCAGCCGCTCCCCGGACTCGAAGAAGCGCTCGAGGACGCCGAACAGCCGCCGGATGGCGTGCTCCCCGCCTTCCTTGTGGAAACGCTGGATGATCCCCGCCCACGTGGTCCAGGTGATCTGGGAACCCGGCGTCACGTCGAAATATTTGACGAGCCGGTTGCCGTACGACATCCCCTTCAGGATGTGCGGCATCAGTTCGAGGAACCCGCCCTTCTGTGCCTGTTCGAAGGAGGACGGGAAGGCGCCCCCCGGCATCCGGTGCACCGTGACGTCGCTGGAGAACCCCTTGAACTGCGACTCGAACCGCTCGTATTTCCGGACGAAGCCGCGGATGACGTCGGAGGCCTCGTCGGCGTGCTTCATCTCGAGCCGGACGTCGTACCCCAGTTCCCGCAGGTACCGCACCAGCGGCCGCACGGGGGGGTGTCCGTAGAACCGGGAGAACGCGTCGTCGGTGACGTCGAAGAGCTTCGCTCCCGCTCCGGCGGCGGCGGCCATCGCGGGGATCACCAGGCCGTCCGTGGAGTGCCGGTGGTACTGGATGACCAGCCCCGGGTGCTTCTGCAAAAACGCGTCGATTAGCCTGCGAATCCGCGCCGGGCTCCCCACCCCCGCCATGTCCTTCACGCACAGGATGATGTCCCGCGTCCCCCCGCACAGCGACACGATCTCCCTGAGCACCCGGAGGTAGTAGGCGTCCGAGCATTCCGGCGACTCGGTGAAGGAAATGGCGGGGGAAAAGATCTTGCCGCCCCGGAGCACCTCCTCGGCCACGGGCGCCATGTTGGGGACGTAGTTCAGGAAGTCGAAGCAGCGCCACACGTCGATGGTGGGCAGGAACGACTCCACTGCCAAGCGCACGATGTTGCGCGGGTACATCCGGTACCCCCAGACGTTCGTCGCGCGGATCAGCGTCTGGGTGAGCACGTTCGGCAGAAGCGAGGAGAAGAGACGCGCCTCCTCGAACGGGTGGATCATGTTGTTCATCAGGTTCTGGTGGAGGCGGGCTCCGCCGTGGACCTCGACGGAGAAGTAGCCCGAGGCGTTGTAGATCGGCATCAGGCGGGAGAGGTCGTGGAGGGTGAAGCGGTTCTTGAAGTCGCTCTGGCCGGTGTCGCGCGGGCCCGTCTGGG
>Ga0316603_10000416_pt1 | contig 21563 bp, 34 predicted proteins | sample OWC_soil_day10_n_FD_207649 | JGI IMG/M metagenome (GOLD analysis project Ga0316603, IMG submission 207649) | Wetland soil microbial communities from Old Woman Creek delta, Ohio, United States - OWC_soil_day10_noCT | ecosystem: Environmental > Terrestrial > Soil > Wetlands | place: USA: Ohio... | reverse complement strand
AAGACGTAGAACGTGGTCAAGTCTTGGCTAAACCAGGTACAATCACACCGCACACAGGTTTCGAAGCAGAAATCTACGTGTTGGGTAAAGATGAAGGCGGTCGTCACACACCATTCTTCAACAACTACCGTCCACAATTCTACTTCCGTACTACGGACGTAACGGGTGCTGTGACTTTGCCAGCGGATAAAGAAATGGTGATGCCAGGTGATAACGTGTCTATCAGCGTTGAGTTGATTGCCCCAATCGCGATGGAAGAAGGCTTGCGCTTTGCGATTCGTGAAGGTGGTCGTACCGTTGGTGCGGGCGTGGTTGCGAAAATTACCAAGTAATACATAGGTGATTCTGTAATACGATGCACAAAGTGGTGCGCCACTTTGTGCAAATAATTGTTCTTTATTTGTTAATGGTGAATCGTTAGAAAACCACCTCGTTCTTTAGGAAGAAGTAAAATGGCTAAGCAAAAAATTCGTATTCGTTTGAAAGCATTTGATTATCGTTTGATCGACCAATCCGCTGCAGAAATCGTTGAGACGGCAAAACGCACAGGCGCGATTGTCAAAGGTCCAGTACCATTGCCAACACGCATTCAACGCTTTGACGTATTGCGTTCACCCCACGTGAACAAAACCTCGCGCGATCAGTTTGAGATCCGCACACATCAACGCTTGATGGACATCGTTGATCCAACAGAAAAAACGGTTGATGCCTTGATGAAACTCGACTTGCCAGCAGGCGTGGACGTAGAAATCAAAGTGTAATCAAACTGTTTGAACATGGTTGCAAAGTTGTAGAAAGTTGTAGAAAATTGTACAAAAAATCGCACTTCAAAGTTGGAGTGCGATTTTTTTATAGTGAACACTCAAAATAAAAATCAAATGCCACTTAATCAAGCGAAAATGCAAAGCAATGTGGCAACAAACGAACATTGCCCTGCAAAAACCCAAACTTCTTTTGCACGCGCCTTGCCTATTGAGACAAATAGCAGTATTATGGGAGGCTGTCCTAATATTTTAGGGCGCGTTTGTATGGCATCGGGGTGCGCAATAATCATTTTGCGCGCTGTATATAAAATCTCTCTCGACCAATCGTAGTCGGGAATGGAGTTTAAAAATGATTCACAATGGACTGGGTCTGTTGGGACGCAAGGTCGGTATGACCCGCATTTTTACTGAGGATGGCACGTCTATCCCAGTAACGGTGTTGGATGTATCAAACAACCGCGTTACCCAAGTAAAGACACCTGAGACAGATGGTTATGCCGCTGTTCAGGTCACATACGGTACTCGTCGTGCATCACGCGTGGCAAAGCCCCAAGCAGGGCATTTGGCAAAAGCGGGTGTAGAAGCGGGTTCGTTCACTAAAGAGTTTCGTTTGGATGTTGAGGTTATTTCTCGGCTTTCAGCGGGCTCAAATGTTTCGGTTGAAATTTTCCAAGCAGGTCAAAAAGTTGACGTATCTGGCGTTACCATCGGTAAGGGCTACGCGGGTACCATCAAGCGTCACCACTTTGCATCTGGTCGTGCATCGCATGGTAACTCGCGCTCGCACAATGTTCCAGGTTCGATTGGTATGGCGCAAGATCCGGGTCGCGTGTTTCCTGGTAAGCGCATGACGGGTCACTTGGGTGATGTCAATCGCACAGCACAAAATTTAGAAATCGCGCGTGTGGATGTAGAGCGTGGGTTGTTGTTGGTTAAAGGCGCGGTTCCGGGCGCTAAAAACGGCAATGTCGTTGTACGCACCGCAGTGAAATTGAAAGGGGCGAAATAATGGATATCAAGCTCCTAAATGCACAAGGTCAAGAAACTGCATCAGTTGCGGCTTCGGACGCGGTTTTTGGTCGTGAATACAACGAAGCGTTGATTCACCAAATCGTGGTGGCGTATCAAGCGAATGCTCGCTCTGGTAACCGCGCACAAAAAACCCGTGAGCAAGTCAAGCACTCTACCAAAAAGCCTTGGGCTCAAAAAGGTACAGGTCGCGCGCGCTCAGGTATGACATCTTCGCCCATCTGGCGCGGAGGTGGACGTGCGTTCCCGAATTCTCCTGAAGAGAATTTCACTCAAAAAGTTAACCGTAAAATGCATCGTGCCGCATTGTGCAGTATCTACTCACAATTGGTTCGTGATGCGCGCTTGGTGGCAGTTGAAGATTTCGCCATCGATGCGCCAAAAACCAAATTGGTTGCGGATCGTTTAAAGGGTTTGGGTTTAGAGTCCGTGATGATTATCACCGATGATTATTCTGAAAACCTGTTCTTAGCATCGCGCAATTTGCCGCACGTTTATGTGTGTGAAGCAAAATACGCAGACCCATTGTCGTTGTTGCACTACAAAAAAATCGTAGTGACCAAGGGTGCTATGGCGCAAATTGAGGAGATCTTGTCATGAATCAAGAACGTTTAATGCAAGTACTCTTGGCACCGATTGTTTCGGAAAAAAGCACCATGATTGCGGAAAAAAATGAGCAAGTTGCTTTCCGCGTGATGCCATGTGCGACCAAGCCTGAAATCAAAGCGGCAGTCGAATTATTGTTTAAAGTTGAAGTGGATGCGGTTCGCGTGGTCAATCGCAAAGGCAAAAGCAAACGCACAAAATACGGACAAGGCCGCCGTAATAACGTCCGCATTGCCTACGTTGGTCTGAAAAAAGGTCAAGAAATTCGCTTCGATGAGGAGGTGAAATAATGGCACTCGTAAAAGTAAAACCAACCTCGCCAGGTCGTCGTGGTTTAGTTAAAGTGGTCAATGCAAGTTTGCACAAAGGCGCGCCTCATGCGCCATTGCTCGAGCCGCAAAAACAAAACGCAGGTCGTAACAATAATGGTCACATCACCACACGTCATCGTGGCGGTGGTCACAAACACCATTATCGTTTGATTGACTTCAAACGCAACGACAAAGACGGCATCGTGGCAAAAGTAGAACGTTTGGAATATGATCCCAACCGTTCGGCAAACATCGCTTTATTGTTGTACGCAGATGGTGAGCGTCGTTACATCATTGCACCTCGCGGTGTGGTGGCAGGTCAAGAATTGGTAAGTGGTTCAGAAGCGCCAATTAAACCAGGTAATACATTGCCCATCCGCAACATCCCAGTGGGTTCAACCATTCACTGTATCGAAATGAAACCTGGTAAAGGCGCGCAATTGGCACGCTCGGCAGGTACTTCGGTGCAATTGTTGGCTCGTGAAGGCATCTATGCTCAATTGCGTTTGCGCTCAGGCGAAATTCGTAAAGTGCATGTCGATTGCCGCGCAACCATCGGTGAAGTGGGTAACGAAGAGCACGGCTTGCGCCAAATTGGTAAAGCAGGTGCATCACGCTGGCGCGGTGTTCGTCCTACGGTACGTGGTGTGGTGATGAATCCTGTCGATCACCCACACGGTGGTGGTGAGGGTCGTACATCGGGTGGTCGTCATCCAGTGTCACCTTGGGGTCAACCAACAAAAGGTTATCGCACACGCAGCATCAAGCGTACAGATAGCATGATTGTTAAACGTCGCTACAAATAAGGAGTAACAAATGGCTCGTTCAGTTAAAAAAGGTCCATTTTGCGACGCTCACTTATTGAAAAAAGTGGATGCGGCAATTGCAAATCGTGACAAAAAACCAATCAAAACTTGGTCTCGCCGTTCGACTGTTTTGCCTGATTTTATCGGCTTAACAATCGCTGTACATAATGGTCGCCAACACGTACCCGTCTATATTTCAGAAAATATGGTCGGTCACAAGTTGGGTGAATTTGCCTTGACACGTACCTTCAAAGGTCACGTGGCAGACAAAAAAGCGAAGAAATAAGGAAAGCGCTATGGAAACTACTGCTATTTTACGTGGCGTGCGCTTGTCGGCTCAAAAAGGTCGTGTTGTGGCCGATTTGATTCGTGGTAAACAAGTGGGTCAAGCGTTGGACACCCTCACGTTTACACAAAAGAAAGCGGCTGTCATTATCAAGAAAGTCTTGGAATCAGCGATTGCAAATGCTGAGCACAACGACGGTGCTGATATTGATGAGTTGCGTGTGACCCGTATCTTTGTCGATAAAGGTACATCACTCAAGCGTATGTCTGCCCGTGCCAAAGGCCGTGGCAACAGTATCGAAAAACAAACTTGTCACATCACTGTGGCTGTCGGTTAATAAGGAGCAATTAATGGGACAAAAGATTAACCCTACCGGCTTCCGTCTGCCAGTCACACGCGATTGGGATTCACGCTGGTATGCAAGCAACAAAGACTTCGCAACAACCTTAAACGAAGACTTAAAAGTACGTGAATACCTCAAGAAAAAATTGAAAAACGCATCAGTTGCACGCGTTTTGATTGAACGCCCAGCAAAAACGGCGCGCATCACAATTTTTTCAGCGCGTCCTGGTGTGGTCATTGGTAAAAAAGGCGAAGACATTGAAGTTTTGCGCACTGAATTGCAAAAATTGATGAAAGTACCTGTCCACGTCAACATCGAAGAAGTGCGCAAGCCTGAAATCGATGCGCAATTGATTGGCGATTCAATCGCACAACAATTGGAAAAACGTGTCATGTTCCGTCGTGCAATGCGTCGTTCGATGCAAAACGCCATGCGTTTGGGCGTGGGCGGTATCAAAATCATGAGTTCAGGTCGTTTGAACGGGATTGAGATTGCGCGTGCAGAATGGTATCGCGAAGGTCGAGTGCCACTTCACACATTGCGTGCGAACATCGACTACGCAACATCGACTGCGTTGACTGCTTATGGCATCATCGGCATCAAAGTTTGGGTCTACAAAGGCGATACGTTGTCACGTAAAACCATACCAGGCACTGGCTACGAGCACGATGGTAAAGATGATAAAAAACCACGTCGCGAAGGTCGCGAGGGTCGCCCAACGGGTGATCGTCCCCGTCGTGATGGCGCACCAGCAGGTCGCACTCGCCGCAAGGCAGATGCCCCAGCTGAGGCTAAAACAAGTGCAGGAGAATAAATATGCTACAACCCGCACGTAGAAAATACCGTAAAGAGCAAAAAGGTCGCAACACTGGCGTGGCAACACGCGGTGCTGAAGTATCGTTTGGTGATTTTGGCTTAAAAGCCGTGGGTCGCGGTCGCATCACCGCGCGTCAGATTGAATCTGCGCGTCGTGCCATGACCCGTCACATCAAACGTGGTGGCCGTATTTGGATTCGTATTTATCCTGACAAACCGATTTCAAACAAACCTGCAGAGGTTCGTATGGGTAACGGTAAGGGTAATCCCGAGTACTATGTTGCTGAAATCCAACCAGGTAAAATGTTATACGAAATGGACGGCGTGTCAGAAGAATTGGCGCGCCAAGCATTCCGTTTGGCAGAAGCCAAGTTGCCACTCAAGTGCGTGTTTGTAACCCGCGCCATTGGTGGTTAAGGAGCTAAAATGAGTGCTAAAGAACTAATGACCAAAGACGCGACAGCGTTGAAGGAAGAGTTGAATGCCTTGCTCAAAACGCAATTTAACTTGCGCATGCAAAAAGCAATGCAACAACTCAACGATGTTAACCAGCTGAAAAAAGTACGTCGCGACATCGCTCGCGTGCGCACTGTCATGCATCAGAAAGCAGGTGAATAATGAGTGAAACAACATTAACCAGAACCTTAGTCGGTCGTGTTTCGTCTAACAAAATGGACAAAACTGTGACGGTCGTTGTTGAGCGTAAAATGAAGCACCCGCTTTACGGTAAATTCATCGTTAAATCGACGAAATACCACGCGCATGACGAAACCAATCAATACAATGAAGGCGATTTAGTCGAAATCGAAGAAACGCGTCCAGTGTCTAAGACCAAGTCTTGGGCCGTGACCAAGTTAATCGAAGCGGCTCGCGTGATTTAATATGATTGGTAACAAGTTGTAAGAAACACCGCAATTTGCAACCGCCAACGACGAAAGTGGTTGGCGGTTTTGCAAACAAGGCAAGCAGGTCGCCGATGTATTAAACAGCAAGTTTAATAACTGTGGCAAAAAATTACAAACTGTGTCAAAAATGCAAAACAACCAAGCGATTGGCAAAAAACATGACTGACTCAGTGCAAAGTGTGAAAATAAACCTTGTGTTTGTAATATGAATGCAATATAATTCACAGTCTTATCTGAGGCAACTTAAAGTTAAAATTTGATGGGCGCAAACTGCGCAGTGACAAATTTTGATGAGGTAAGATTCAAAGTCTCGCAAGAGATTCAACTCCAGTGCTACTTTTGTGGGTGCCAGCAGGCAACGTACAAAATGTAGTGAGACCAAAACTGACCGTTCGTGCTGATGGCATAACGATTAAGTTGGGAAAGATATCATGATCCAGATGCAAAGTAGGTTGGATGTGGCCGACAACACCGGCGCGCGTTCCGTAATGTGTATCAAAGTGTTGGGCGGCTCTAAGCGTCGCTACGCTGGCGTTGGTGACGTCATCAAAGTCAGCATCAAAGAAGCCGCGCCTCGTGGTCGCGTGAAAAAAGGCGAAGTATACAACGCAGTTGTGGTTCGCACCGCAAGTGGCGTTCGTCGTCCAGATGGCTCAAAAATTAAATTCGATGGCAATGCTGCGGTATTGTTGAATGCGAAATTAGAGCCAATCGGTACGCGTATTTTCGGGCCTGTCACACGTGAATTACGTGGTGAGAAGTTTATGAAAATCGTATCATTAGCGCCAGAAGTGCTGTAAGGGGAGCGACATGGAAAAAGTTCGTAAAGGCGATGTCGTGGTGGTTTTGACAGGCAAAGATAAAGGCAAAACAGGTGTGGTCACTCGTCGTGTGGACGCGGACTATGTGACTGTTGAGGGTATCAAAGTTGCAAAACGCCATGTGCGTCCAAACCCAATGGCGGGTATTGAAGGTGGTGTTGTCGCTAAAGTGATGCCGATTCATATCTCCAATGTGGCGTTGTTTAATGCCAAAACCCAAAAAGCGGATCGCGTGGGAATTAAAGAAGTGGACGGTAAAAAAGTTCGCGTATTTAAATCTAGCGGCGAAGCCGTAGCGTAAGGGATAATCATGGCACGTTTACAAAGTATTTATAAAGAAAAAATCGTTCCAGAATTGATGGAAAAGTTTGGTTACAAATCAGTTATGGAAGTACCACGCATCACCAAAATCACCTTGAATATGGGTGTGGGCGAAGCGGTCGCGGACAAGAAAGTCATGGAACACGCGGTTTCTGATATGACCAAAATCGCAGGTCAAAAACCTGTGGTGACTGTGGCGCGTCAAGCGATTGCGGGCTTCAAAATCCGTGAAGACTACCCAGTGGGTTGTATGGTGACCTTGCGTGGCGTAAAAATGTATGAATTTTTAGATCGTTTGGTGACGGTTGCTTTTCCTCGTGTGCGTGACTTTCGTGGTGTGAACGGTCGCTCGTTCGATGGTCGTGGTAACTACAATATCGGTGTGAAAGAGCAAATCATTTTCCCTGAAATTGAATACGATAAAATCGACGCGTTGCGTGGTATGAACATCAGTGTGACCACCACAGCAAAAACCGATGAGGAAGCCAAAGCATTGTTGGCGGCTTTCAAATTCCCATTCCGTAATTGAGGATCGATAATGGCTAAATTATCCCTGATCAATCGTGAAAAAAAGCGTGAAGTTTTGGTGGCTAAGTTTGCTGCTAAACGCGCTGATTTGAATAAAATCATTCAAGATCAATCAAAGTCTGAAGACGAGCGTTATGAAGCACGCTTGAAGTTACAACAATTGCCACGCAACGCAAACCCAACCCGTTTGCGCAATCGTTGCCAATTGACAGGTCGCCCTCGTGGCACATTCCGTCAGTTTGGCTTAGGACGTTCAAAATTGCGTGATGCGGCCATGGCTGGGGAAATCCCAGGCTTGACCAAAGCAAGCTGGTAATTGGCAAAGGAGAAACGAAAATGAGTATGAGTGATCCAATCGCCGATATGTTGACACGTATTCGCAATGCGCAAATGGTAGAAAAAACTGCCGTTTCAATGCCTTCATCAAAATTGAAGGTTGCCATTGCCAATGTGCTCAAAGAAGAAGGCTACATTGAAGAATTCAAAGTGGGTGGCGAAGCAGCCAAACCTGTTTTGGATATCGCATTAAAGTATCACGCAGGTCGTCCTGTTATTGAACGCATTTCACGCGTTTCAAAACCAGGCTTGCGTATCTATCGTCACTGCGCTGGTATTCCACAAGTGATGGACGGCTTAGGTGTCGCGATTGTCTCCACCTCTAAAGGTGTGATGACCGATCGCAAAGCCCGTTCATTGGGTGTGGGTGGCGAAGTTTTGTGCATTGTTGCGTAATTGGAAGGAGAGAAAAATGTCTCGAGTCGGTAAAAATCCAATCGCGTTGGACGGTGCGCAAATTAGCATCGCAGACGGTAAAATTGTTGTTAAAGGTGCTTTGGGTTCTCTGGAAGCCAACATCAACAGCAAAGTATCGATTGAAAACAAAGATGGTCAGTTGAATGTGTCTCGCAACGACGAAACCCGCGAATCAAATGCCTTGCAAGGCACGACGCGTGCGGTGGTTGCCAACATGATTCAAGGTGTGACCAAAGGTTTTGAGAAAAAACTCAATTTGGTCGGTGTCGGTTATCGTGCGAAAGCCGAAGGCGCCAACTTGAAATTGGAATTGGGCTTTTCACATGATGTGGTGTATGCATTGCCAAATGGCGTGACTGCTGAAACCCCAACTCAAACCGAAATCATCATCAAAGGTATTGACAAACAACAAGTGGGTCAAGTAGCGGCGGAAGTTCGCGCTTATCGTCCGCCAGAGCCGTATAAAGGCAAGGGTGTTCGTTACGCGGGTGAAGTGGTGATTTTGAAAGAAACCAAGAAAAAATAATCATTGAGGTCTGCAAGTGGATGAGTGGTAGGAGTCCAATGCAGGTTTTGATTATCGTTCTATTTAGGAACGTTCTTATAAGGAATTATGATGCAAGACAAAAAGCAAGCGCGTTTGCGCCGAGCACGCAAAACCCGTGCCAAAATTGCTGAGTTGAAAGTCAACCGTTTGGTCGTTATTCGTACCAACTCACATATTTATGCCAGCGTGATTTCAGCTGAAGGCAACAACGTATTGGCCGCGGCCTCTACAGTTCAAGCCGCACTGCGCGCCAATGGCAATGGCTCGACTGTAGATGCAGCAAAAGCGGTGGGTACCGCCATTGCTGAAAAAGCAAAAGCCGCAGGTGTGACGCAAGTCGCTTTCGATCGTTCGGGTTTCCAATTTCATGGTCGCATTAAGGCACTTGCCGAAGCTGCGCGTGAAGCTGGTTTGCAGTTCTAAACCACCTCACGACACAATAAGGAATTGATATGTCTAAAGTACAATCTAAAGACCAAAACCAACCTGATGATGGTTTTCGCGAAAAAATGATCGCGGTCAACCGTGTGACCAAGGTGGTTAAAGGTGGTCGTATTATGAGTTTTGCCGCTTTAACTGTTGTCGGTGATGGCGATGGTCGCATCGGTATGGGTAAAGGTAAAGCACGTGAAGTGCCTGTGGCTGTGCAAAAAGCCATGGAGCAAGCGCGTCGTCAAATGTTCAAAGTGCCTTTGAAAGACGGTACATTGCAACACTCGGTGACAGGTAAACACGGCGCGGCCAACGTATTGATGATGCCTGCCAAAGATGGTACGGGTGTGATTGCGGGCGGTCCAATGCGTGCGGTATTTGACGTGATGGGTGTGCACAACGTGGTTGCAAAATCACTCGGTTCATCGAATCCATACAACTTGGTGCGTGCAACCATTGACGGTTTGCGCAAACAGTCAACCGCTTCTGATATTGCTGCCAAACGCGGCAAATCAGTTGAAGAAATTACAGGCTAAGGAGCATTCACATGGCAGATAAAACTGTTAAAGTCACCTTGGTTAAGAGTGTGATTGGTACAAAACAATCACACCGTGATACGGTGGCAGGTTTGGGTTTGAAAAAAATTCGTCAAGTTCGCGAGTTGGAAGACACTCCAGCAGTGCGCGGCATGATTAACAAAGTGTCTTATTTGGTCAAAGTCGTTGACTGATTGACCGATTGGATACGGAGAAAAAAATGACTATGTTTTTAAATACCATTGCGCCAGCAGAAGGCGCTACACACGCCAAGCGTCGTGTGGGTCGTGGCATTGGTTGTGGCTTGGGTAAAACCTGTGGTCGTGGTCACAAAGGTCAAAAATCACGTGCAGGTGGCTTTCACCGCGTGGGTTTTGAGGGTGGTCAAATGCCGATGCACCGTCGTATGCCTAAGCGTGGCTTTACCTCAATGACACGTCGCTTTGTGGGCGAAGTGAGTTTGAATGACTTGAATAAATTGCCGGTGGATCAAATCGATTTGTTGGCATTGAAACAAGCAGGTTTGTTGGGCGAATTGATTACCAGCGTTAAAGTGGTGGCGACAGGCGAGATTACTCGCAAAGTGACCTTAAAAGGCATTTTGGCGACTAAAGGCGCGTTGGCTGCAATTGAAGCGGCTGGCGGTTCTGTTGAACAAGCGTAATTGAGAGGTATTTGTGGCTACAGCCAAATTATCCAATCAAGCAGCGATGGCAAAAGCCAAATCGCAAACGTCTCCTGAACTCAAACAACGCTTGACCTTTTTGTTGCTTGCATTGTTGGTTTATCGTTTGTTGGCGCACGTACCTGTGCCGGGTGTGGATGCGGTTGCTCTGGCGGCTTCATTGGCAAGCAGTGCAGGCAGTGGTTTGTTTGCGATGATGAACTTGTTCTCAGGTGGTGCGATGTCTCGTGCGTCAATTATTGCTTTGGGAATTACGCCGTATATTTCAGCCTCCATTGTCTTACAATTGGCGACTGCGGTCGTGCCTTCGTTGCATGCTTTACAAAAAGAAGGTGGCTCGGGTCGTCGCAAAATCACTCAGTACACGCGTTATTTGACATTGGCGTTGGCAATCGTACAATCGTATTTCATTGCTTCGCAAATTCAAGGTGCAGGTGCTGGGGGTTCAGCGATTGTCGCCAACCCAGGTTGGGGTTTTGTGGGTGTGGCGATGGTGAGTTTGGTCACGGGCACAATGTTTTTGATGTGGTTGGGTGAGCAAATTACGGAACGTGGTTTGGGTAATGGCATTTCCATCATTATTTTCGCTGGGATTGTTTCAAGTTTGCCGACAGGTGTTTATTCGCTGTTCTCGCAAATGGCATCCAGTCAATTGTCGCCATTGTTGGGTTTGGGCATTATCTTGGCGGCGATTGCGGTGGTGTTTTTCGTGGTGTTTGTCGAACGTGGTCAACGTAAGATTCCGATTAACTATGCCAAGCGCCAAGTGGGTCAGCGCATGATGGGTGGGCAAAGTTCATTTTTGCCGCTGAAAGTCAATATGTCGGGTGTGATTCCTGCGATTTTCGGATCGTCGATTTTATTGTTGCCCGCAACGGTGATGAATTTTTTCAGCTCAAGTAATTTGTTGTGGGTGAAAGACTTAACAGCGCAACTGACACCGGGTCGCCCCTTGTATATGACTTTATACGCTGCGGCCATCATATTCTTTGCGTTCTTTTATACCGCACTGGTGTTCAACAGCCGTGAAACAGCGGACAACTTGAAAAAGCAAGGTGCGGTTGTTCCTGGGATACGTCCTGGTGAGCAAACGACTCGTTATATGGATAAAATCTTAACGCGTTTGACTCTGACAGGTGCGTTGTATTTAACCATTGTGTGTTTGTTGCCAGAGTTTTTCATGATGGCGTTGGGCACGGGTTCAGGTTTGATTTTTGGTGGTACATCTATTTTGATTATTGTGGTTGTGGCGATGGACTTCATGGCGCAAGTACAAGCATTCATGATGAGCCAACAGTACGAATCTTTGATGAAAAAAGCCAATTTCAAAGGTTCTAAATAGGATGAGTTATGGCAAAAGATGACGTAATCCAAATGCAAGGTGAAGTGGTGGAGAATTTACCCAACGCCACTTTCCGAGTGAAGTTAGAAAATGGGCATGTGGTCTTAGGACACATATCTGGTAAAATGCGAATGCACTATATTCGAATTTTGCCAGGAGATAAAGTCACGGTTGAATTAACACCGTATGATTTATCAAAAGCCCGCATAGTATTCCGTTCGAAATAAAACGGTACGAATTTTAAGTTGAGGAGTAGTAAATGAAAGTTCTCGCATCTGTTAAACCGATTTGCCGCAATTGCAAAATCATTCGTCGCAACCGTGTTGTGCGTGTGATTTGTTCAAGTGACCCACGTCATAAACAGCGTCAAGGTTAATTAAGTACAAAGGAAATATAGAATGGCTCGTATTGCTGGTGTAAACGTTCCGCCGCACAAACATACCTGTATTGGTTTGACTGCGATTTATGGCATCGGTCGTCCCCGTGCTTTGAAAATTTGTGAAGCAACAGGTATTCCTGCTTCTAAAAAAGTAAAAGACTTGGATGATACTGACTTAGAGAAATTGCGTGATGCAGTAGGCACCTTCACAATTGAAGGTGACTTGCGTCGTGAAGTGACTATGTCTATCAAACGTTTGATGGATTTGGGTTGCTATCGTGGCACGCGTCATCGTAAAGGCTTGCCTTGCCGCGGTCAACGTACAAAAACCAATGCGCGCACGCGTAAAGGTCCGCGCAAAGCTGGTATTGCTTTGAAAAAATAATAGTTAAGGAATTATTGATATGGCAAAAGCTGCAAACAACGCCGCTGCACGCGCGCGTAAAAAGGTTAAAAAGAACGTTGCCGACGGCATCTTGCACGTCCACGCGTCTTTTAACAACACCATTATCACCATCACCGATCGTCAAGGCAACGCTTTGTCTTGGGCAACAGCAGGTGGCGCAGGCTTTAAAGGCTCGCGTAAATCGACTCCGTTTGCAGCTCAGGTTGCAGCAGAAGCGGCTGGTAAAGTGGCACAAGAATACGGCATCAAAAACCTTGAAGTTCGTATTAAGGGTCCAGGCCCAGGTCGCGAGTCTTCAGTTCGTGCGATGAATGCTTTGGGTATCAAAGTAACTTCGATCCAAGACGTGACACCCGTACCACACAATGGTTGCCGCCCACCGAAGCGTCGTCGTATCTAATTGATTTTGCTTGACATTTGCGTAATCGCTGTGTATCATTAGCGATTGCGCTTTTGTTTTGTTGGTTGCGCAGGTTGAAAACTTGTGTAACAGACAATTCTAAAAGTTGTCGGTGTGATTGGTTGTGAAAGCTCTGAGCGCGCTGATAATACATTCATTAGTTTATCTAAGACCACAGTTTTGTCAAACATTTCAAACTGAAGTGATTCGATAAAACATGCGTGATTTAAACATCCGCATTAACTTAAGGAAAATACCGTGGCACGTTACATAGGTCCAAAAGCCAAACTGGCTCGCCGTGAAGGCACAGATTTATTCTTGAAAAGTGCACGCCGCACTTTAGACTCAAAATGTAAACTCGAAACCAAACCCGGTCAACACGGTGCCAAATCTGGCGCGCGTACTTCTGACTACGGTTTGCAATTGCGTGAAAAACAAAAACTCAAACGTATGTATGGTGTGTTAGAACGTCAATTCCGCCGTTACTTTGCTGAAGCGGATCGCCAACGTGGTAACACAGGTGAAATCTTAGTTCGTTTGCTTGAACAACGTTTGGATAATGTGGTGTATCGCATGGGCTTTGGCTCTACTCGCGCCGAAGCGCGCCAATTGGTGAGCCACAAATCCATTACCTTGAATGGTCAAGTTGCCAACATCCCTTCGATTCAAGTTAAAGCGGGTGATGTGATTGGTGTGACTGAAAAAGCGAAAAAACAAGTGCGTATTGCTGAAGCATTGCAATTGGCAGAGCAAGTGGGCATGCCGATGTGGGTTTCAGTCGACACCAAAAAAATGGAAGGCGTATTCAAATCTGCGCCAGAACGTTCTGATGTGGCACACGATGTGAACGAGCATTTGATTGTTGAGTTGTACTCACGTTAATCATCGCAGTGATTGAGCGCATATTAATGCGCTCAAAAAAAGTTCATATCGCCACCCAACTGACTTTGTAAAGACGCAAAGTTGGTTTTGTTGAAAGGAATTCCATGTCTAACAATGCATTTTTAAAGCCGCGCAACATTCAAGTAGAAGCTACGGGTGAGTACAGCGCAAAAGTCGTGTTAGAGCCTTTTGAACGTGGTTACGGTCACACTTTGGGCAATGCGTTGCGCCGAGTGTTGCTCTCGTCTATGACGGGTTATGCTGCGACAGAAGTGCAAATTGCGGGAGCCTTGCATGAATATTCAACCTTAGATGGTGTTCAAGAAGATGTGGTTGACATCCTCTTGAATGTCAAAGGCATCGTGTTTAAATTACACGACCGTGATGAAATCACCTTGACCCTGAAAAAATCAGGCGACGGCGTGGTGACTGCGGCGGATATTCAAGGTTCACACGAAATCGAAATCATCAATCCAGACCATGTGATTGCGCATTTGGCAGGTGGTGATTTGGATATGCAAATTAAAGTTGAAAAAGGCCGTGGTTACGTTTCAGGTAATGTGCGTGCTTTTGCTGATGACCACAGCAAAAAAATTGGTCACATCTTGTTGGACGCATCTTTTTCGCCCATTCGTAAAGTCAGTTACAGCGTGGAATCAGCACGCGTAGAGCAACGCACGGATTTGGATAAACTGGTCATGCACATTGACACCAATGGCGTGATTACACCTGAGGAAGCGGTTCGTCAATCGGCAGCGATTTTGATTGAGCAATTGTCGGTATTTGCCGCATTGCAAAACACCGTTGATCCAGCGGCTTTGGCTGCGGCGAACAACGCAGTGCCACAGTTCGACCCAATTCTTTTGCGTCCAGTGGACGAATTGGAATTGACGGTGCGTTCTGCCAACTGCTTGAAAGCCGAAGCGATTCAGTACATCGGCGATTTGGTGCGCCGTACCGAGCAAGATTTGCTCAAAACCCCGAACTTGGGTCGTAAGTCATTGTCTGAAATCAAAGAAGTTTTGGCTGCACGCGGCTTGACTTTGGGTATGAAATTGGACAACTGGCCACCCGCCAATTTGGAAATGTAAGTCACAGCGCGCAATGAAATCACGATTTCGTTGCGCGTTTATCGTAGTATCATAGTTGTACCATCGTTGTATTTTATTTTTAACATTGAACGAGCCCGCCCAATTTTTAGGGATAGAAGAGCTAACGTTTAGACTTTTTTAAAGGAATTATCATGCGTCACGGATCAGGATTACGTAAATTAAACCGCACATCAAGCCATCGTTTGGCGATGTTCCGCAACATGTGCGTCTCATTATTGCGCCATGAAGCGATTAAAACCACTTTGCCAAAAGCCAAAGAATTGCGCAGCGTGGTTGAGCCATTGATTACCTTGGCAAAAACCAACACCGTTGCCAACCAACGTTTGGCGTTCAATCGTTTGCGTGACCGCGAAATCGTTGCCAAATTATTCAACGAAATCGGTCCTCGCTCGGCAGCACGTGCTGGTGGTTACACCCGTATTCTGAAATGCGGTTTCCGCGTGGGTGACAATGCGCCGATGGCGTTTGTCGAATTGGTCGATCGCACGCCAGAAGCGGCTGAATAATGCTTTTATAAAAAGCACTGTCAAAAATAGCGGATTATGTGTCCGCTATTTTTTTATTCAAAAAGGTGTGTTATTCACTATATAATCAAACAACACAAGTAGAAACGAAGCATGCTTTATCAGACGCAGTCAAAACAACGACTCAAAAATTGCCAGCAATTCAACACTTGGTACTTTCGTACCAGAATAAAGCGTTAAAAAAACCAGCAACAACACGTATTCAATAAAGCAGATTGTGGTGTGCGAAACACTTGCATTACGGTCTTATATAAGACATAATACACAACAACTCATTTTATTCAATTGGAGCAATCATGATCACTCGCATCAAACGAGGCAGCCTTGCCATCGACGAAATTCTTTTTAACTTTATCGAATCTGCCCTGCCTAGCGTGGGTTTGAACAGCGATACCTACTGGAAAAATTTTGAGCAAGTCGTTTTGGACTTGACCCCAAAAAATAAAGCGTTGTTGGCAAAGCGCGATGATTTGCAAACCAAAATCGATGCTTGGCACAAGGCCAATAAAGGCGCGGATTTTGCCGCCTACAAAGCATTTTTAACTGAAATCGGCTACTTGGTGCCTGACTGCTCGGATTTTCAAGTCATGACTGAAAATGTCGATGCAGAGATTGCCACTATTGCAGGGCCGCAGTTGGTGGTACCAGTGCGCAATGCGCGTTATGCGCTGAATGCTGCCAACGCACGTTGGGGTAGTTTGTACGATGCCTTGTATGGCACGGATGTGATTCCATCTGAGGGCGGAGAGCGTGCGGGTATGGGTTATAACCCGCTTCGTGGCGCGAAGGTGATTGAATACGGCCGTCGTTTTTTAGACAGTCATTTCCCATTGGTCAGTGGTTCACATGCCGATGTGACGGCGTATGCAATTGAGGACAATGCGGTATTTGCGACCATCAATGGCGAACAAGTGGGTCTGAAAAACCCAGCACAGGCGGTGGGTTATTTGGGAGAGGCTTTATCGCCCTCATCTGTGCTTTTGAAAAACAATGATTTGCATGTTGAAATTCAAATTGACCACAGCCACATGATCGGAAAAGATGACCCAGCGGGCGTGAAAGACATCGTGCTTGAGTCTGCTGTGACCGCGATTCAGGACTGCGAAGATTCGGTGGCGGCGGTGGATGCGCAAGAAAAAGTCGAATGCTACGAAAACTGGATGGGCTTGATGAAAGGCACTCTGGTTGAGTCTTTCGAGAAGGGTGGTAAAACACTGACCCGCACACTGAATAAAGACCGCATCTACACTGCGATAAACGGTGGCACATTGACCTTGCATGGTCGGGCAATGCTCCTCATCCGCAATGTCGGTCACTTGATGACCAATCCTGCGGTGTTGGTCAACGGCGAAGAAATTTTTGAAGGCATCATGGATGCTTTGGTGACGGGCATGTTGTTCAAATACGATGGCACGGGCGAATTGCGCAATTCTCGTACAGGCAGCATGTACATCGTGAAACCGAAAATGCACGGCCCTGAAGAAGTCGCATTTGCGGTGGAATTGTTCAGTCGCACCGAACAAGCAGTTGGTTTGCCTGCACGCAGCATGAAAATTGGCATCATGGATGAAGAACGCCGCACCACGGTCAACCTCAAACAGTGTATCAACGAAGCGAAAGACCGCGTGATTTTCATCAACACGGGTTTTATGGATCGCACAGGCGATGAAATTCACACCAGCATGCACGCAGGTGCAATGGTGCGCAAGGAACTCATGCGCGCCGAACCGTGGTTGGGCGCATACGAAAATGCCAATGTGGACATCGGCTTGAAATGTGGTTTACAAGGCAAGGCGCAAATTGGCAAAGGCATGTGGCCAGAGCCAGATTCGATGCACGCGATGATGGAGAAAAAACTCTCTCATCCAACGGCAGGCGCAAACTGTGCGTGGGTACCATCGCCAACGGGTGCGACCTTGCACGCCATGCACTACCACATGGTCAATGTTAAAGCGCGCCAAGACGAATTAAAATCACGCCCGATGACCAGCGTGGATGAAATCCTCACCATTCCATTGGCAACCAACACCGATTGGACCGATGAAGAGAAACAAAGAGAATTGAACAACAATGCTCAAGGTATTTTGGGTTACGTGGTGCGCTGGGTGGACCTCGGTGTGGGTTGCTCGAAAGTGCCTGATATTCACGACACCGCATTGATGGAAGACCGCGCGACCCTGCGCATCAGCTCGCAACACATGGCGAACTGGTTGATGCATGGTATTGTGACCGAAGAACAAGTGATGGAAACATTCAAACGCATGGCGGTCATCGTCGATGCGCAAAATGCACACGACCCGCTGTATACGCCGATGGCACCGAACTACGACGGCATTGCGTTTAAAGCCGCCTGTGACTTGGTATTCAAAGGCGCGCAACAACCATCGGGTTACACCGAACCGTTGCTGCACAAAGCACGTTTGCAGCTCAAAGGCTACAAGGGTGATTGATGCGCTTAGCAAAAAACACGCACTCAAACGAGTGCGTGTTTTTTTGAGCGTTTAGTTTAAATGTTTGCTGGCTAAGAATATGCTCACTCAAACATCGCATCACATATTTGCAAGCACACTGAACCATGCAATGACCACTGCGATCCAAAGAATGAATAATAGAGTTTTCCATTTACTGCGTTTTTTGGGTGCATCAATGTGGATGGGTTCTTGAGATGTTGGGGGATTCTGCTCAATGGTGTTCATTCAAATTCTTTCAGTTTGTGTATTGCATTAAAAGGGCATGCCACCTTTGCCACCCATCATGTTTTTTAGGCCTTTCATCCCGCCCATCATTTTCATCATTTTGGCCATGCCGCCTCCTTGAAATTTTTTCATCATGTCGCGCATTTGCTCGTATTGCTTGAGCACTTTATTGACTTCTTGCACCGACAAACCTGCGCCCTCAGCGATACGGCGTTTGCGACTGGCTTTGATGAGTTCAGGTTTGACGCGCTCTTGCGGCGTCATGCTGTTGATAATACCTTCAGTGCGGCGCATGGTTTTTTCGGCGGCATCGGTGTCAAGATTTTTGCCCATCCCTTGGGTCATTTGCGTCGGCAGTTTGTCCATCAGGGAGGCAACGCCGCCCATATTGCGCATTTGTCCGAGTTGCTCTTTAAAGTCGTTCAAATCAAAGCCTTTGCCTGATTTGATTTTTTTAGCGAATTGCTCCGCTTTTTCAATGTCAACATTTTTGTGCGCCTCTTCCACCAACGAGAGCACATCGCCCATACCAAGAATGCGCTGCGCCATGCGGTCAGGATGAAAGGGTTCTAATCCGCTGAGTTTTTCAGATACACCGACAAACTTAATTGGTTTGCCCGTGACGTGGCGCACCGACAACGCCGCACCGCCGCGCGAATCGCCATCAAGTTTGGTCAGTACCACGCCAGTGAGTGGCAGGGCATCGTTGAATGCTTTGGCGGTGTTGACAGCGTCTTGCCCAGCCATTGCGTCAATCACAAATAGGGTTTCAATCGGTTTGAGCGCGCTGTGCAAAGCAGAGATTTCATTCATCATCGCTTCGTCAATCCCCAGTCGCCCAGCGGTATCGACCAACAAGATGTCAATGTAATGCTTTTTCGCGTAGTCCACGGCGGCGTTGGCGATGTCCACGGGTTTTTGCTCAGGCGAGGATGCAAAAAAATCTGCGCCTGCTTGCCCAGTGACGTTTTTTAATTGCAAAATCGCCGCAGGACGATACACGTCACACGAGACGGTGAGGACTTTTTTCTTTTGCTCGGTTAAGTATTTGGCGAGTTTACCCACGGTGGTGGTTTTACCCGCACCTTGTAAACCTGCCATTAAAATAATCGCGGGCGGCTGTGTGGCGAGGTTGAGTTCAACAGCTTTGGCGTTGTACTCGCCACCGACCAGTGCGACCATCTCGCGGTGGACGATGCCGACCAATTCCTGACCAGGAGTCAGGCTGCCGACGACTTCTGCGCCGAGTGCTTGCTCTTTGATTTTTGTGACGAATTCGCGCACCACGGGCAGTGCCACATCCGCTTCGAGCAATGCCATGCGCACTTCGCGCAGCATCTCTGCGGTGTTCTCTTCGGTTAGGCGCGCTTGACCGCGCATGGTTTTTAAGATTTGACTAAAACGTGAACTGAGATTGTCGAGCATTGGATTTCCTACAAATTGGGTATATGGCATGGGTGCGCCGTGTGGGCGACTGCGTGGGTGATTATGCGCGGATAAACTGATACAATGGCACTGGACAAATTGTTTTTAACCAACTTTAACCAATCCTTCACCATCGAGTATGCCATGAGTTTTTTGCACAAAATACACCGAACGAAACAGTCGCTATTGTACCCAATGTCGTTGCTTGCCGTGCTTTTGTTTGCACCGAATCTCGCAATCGCCGCTAATGGCGTGTGGTTTGATATTCACATTATGGCGGCGGTATTAACTTCGGGCGTATTCGCTGTGGCGTTTTTGTTGGCAGTAGTGATTTATTTTCAAGCGCGGCATTTGCACAGCACCGATGAATTGCTCAACGACACTCAGGACAGTTGGATCAATCGTTTGCCGCCAATGTTAGCGATGGAGCGTTTGCTCGTGCGCGTGTTGGTCTTAGGCTTTGTATTGCTCAGTGGTTTGATCCTCACTGGCATGTTTTTTGGCGAGGCTGTTTGGGGCATGGCACTCAAATGGAACCACAAAACCCTGTTCACCGTGTTGGCGTGGGTTGTGATTGCAGTGTTGCTACTCGGACGAAAAATGCGTGGTTGGCGTGGTTTGTTGTTGGTGCGCTCGACAATAATTGGCTTTGTGCTCTTGTTTTTAGCATATGTGGGCACACATCTTGTTATGGATGTGATTTTGCATCGTTGATAAAGGTATCGAAATGAAATTCGTCATTGTATTGGCGGTATTGGCTTTGGTCGGTTTTGCGTTGTATCAAAAATGGCGCAGCATTCCACCACAAACCAAACAAATGTGGGGTATGTTGTTTGGTATGGCGGGCGCGGTTCGCCAAGCGAAAAAACAAATGCGTGAGCAGGATAGCGTGAATCCAAACAACGTAGGTGCAAACCCGTTTGAACAGGCTTTTCAAACCACTACGGCTTCAAGCCTCATGCTCGGCTGCGCAAAATGCGGTTTGCATGTGCCCGAGAATGAAGGCGTCAATGTGCGCGGACAGTTCTATTGTTGTCAAGAGCATGCGCAATGAATGAGCCACGCACCATTGACGAGGCAGGTTGGTGCGTGCAAGCAACGCAACAACCCTCTCCCAATTTTGATGCGCGACCAGATGGCGTTGACATATCGCTTATTGTCATCCACAACATCAGCTTGCCGCCGAACCAATTTGGCGGCGAATGGATAACGGATTTATTTCTCAATCGTCTCAATCCGCAGGCGCACCCTTATTTTGAAACCATTCATACATTTGAAGTGTCTTCGCATTTCCTTATTCGGCGCGATGGGCAATTGATTCAATACGTCTCTTGTAATGACCGCGCATGGCATGCAGGTGCATCATGCTGGCGTGGTGTGTCACGCTGTAATGACTATGCGATAGGTGTTGAATTAGAAGGCGCAGATAATCAACCATTTACAAAAGCGCAGTATGAGCAATTAACAGCACTGACTCGTGTGTTGCGCCAAAAATACACACTTATTAATGGTATTGCAGGACATAGCGAAATTGCGCCGATGCGCAAAACCGATCCAGGAGCGGGCTTTGAATGGGCGCGATTTGAGCAGCAAGCAAACATTCCGAGTGCGTGGCGTGAAAATCACACGGTATAGTGTATTTAAAAATCAATTTCGATAAACCTGCTTAGCGTATTGAAAACAAAAGTAAATATAAGAAACAATGCGCTCAAAAACAGCAAATCACCCAAAGTAATTCTAATAAATCAGCAAAAAGCCCAAAAAGAGTATTGACACAACGTGCGCACTCGTTCATAATTTCACTTCTGCGCTGAACGACTTTACGGAGTGTTTGGCGGGGTGAGCGGGTTGGGTATTTTGGTTTGTGTGTTGAGTTTGTGGTTTAAAAATAAATTCAAAAATAAATAA
>Ga0316603_10000411_pt1 | contig 21765 bp, 24 predicted proteins | sample OWC_soil_day10_n_FD_207649 | JGI IMG/M metagenome (GOLD analysis project Ga0316603, IMG submission 207649) | Wetland soil microbial communities from Old Woman Creek delta, Ohio, United States - OWC_soil_day10_noCT | ecosystem: Environmental > Terrestrial > Soil > Wetlands | place: USA: Ohio... | reverse complement strand
GACAGTCAATCACAAGGCTTGGTGGCTGGTCGCGCCGGTCGTCGTGCTAGTCGCGTTCAACGCGGTCATCCCGCTGATGACGGTGGTCAACTACTCGGTGCAGGAAACCTTCGGCGAGAACGTGTTCTTCTTCGAAGGCGTCAAGTGGTTCGAGCAGATCCTGCGCTCGCCGCGCTTTCATGAGTCGCTGCAGCGGTCACTGCTGTTCACGGCGATCGTGCTCGCGATCGAGGTACCCCTCGGCGTCGCCATCGCGTTGACGATGCCGCGCAAAGGCCCGTGGGTGTCGGTGTGCCTGGTGCTGATGGCGATGCCGCTCTTGATCCCCTGGAATGTCGTCGGGGCGATGTGGAACATCCTCGCGCTGCCCGATATCGGCCTGCTCGGGCACACGTTGAACGCGATCGGGATCGACTACAACTTCACGCGCCAGCCGCTTTCCGCTTGGGCGACGCTGATCGCGATGGATGTCTGGCACTGGACCTCGCTGGTCGTGCTGCTCGCCTACGCGGGCCTGTCGGCGATCCCGGACGCCTACTACCAGGCGGCGAAGATCGACGGCGCATCGCGCTGGGCGGTGTTCCGCTACATCCAGCTGCCGAAGATGAAGCGCGTGCTGACGATCGCCATCCTGCTGCGCTTCATGGACAGCTTCATGATCTACACGGAGGCGATCGTCGTCACCGGCGGCGGACCGGGCAACTCGACGACGGTGCTGTCGATCGACCTGGTCAAAGTCGCGCTCGGCCAGTTCGACCTGGGGCCGGCAGCGGCGATGTCGCTGATCTACTTCCTGATCATCCTGCTGCTGTCGTGGATCTTCTACACCGTCATGACCAAGGACGAACAGTCGTGAAGCGCTACGCCTGGCTCGTGCCCGCGCTGTACATCGTGTTCGTCCTGCTGCCGATCTACTGGCTGCTGAACATGTCGTTCAAGACCACCAACGAGATTCTCGGGTCGTTCACCCTGTGGCCGCAGGAATTCACGCTCGACAACTACCGCAAGATCTTCACCGATCCGACCTGGTACCGCGGCTACCTGAATTCGATCAGTTACGTCGTCATCAATACGGTGCTGTCGGTCACGGTGGCGCTGCCTGCGGCATACGCGTTTTCGCGCTATCGCTTTCTGGGCGACAAACACCTGTTCTTCTGGTTACTGACGAATCGCATGGCGCCGCCCGCCGTGTTCGCGCTGCCGTTCTTTCAGTTGTATTCGGCGATCGGTCTCTTCGACACCCGGCTGGCAGTAGCACTGGCGCACTGCCTGTTCAATATTCCGCTGGCGGTCTGGATCCTGGAAGGCTTCATGTCGAGCGTGCCGAAGGAACTGGACGAAACGGCTTTTGTCGACGGCTATCCGTTCTGGCGGTTTTTCGTGCGCATCTTCATTCCGACCATCGCCGCCGGCATCGGTGTGGCGGCGTTCTTCTGCTTCATGTTCTCCTGGGTGGAACTGCTGCTGGCGAAAACGCTGACTGCGGTTGACGCCAAGCCGATCGCGGCGACGATGACCCGCACCGCGAGCACGTCGGGTTACGAGCTTGGGCTGCTCGCCGCAGCGGGGGCGCTGACGATCGTGCCGGGCGCGTTCGTCATCTATTTCGTTCGCAACTACATTGCCAAGGGCTTTGCCCTTGGTCGCGTGTGAGATTCAGGCCATGACGCCGACGCCTGCTGCTGGAATCGGACTCGGATGGATGGCGTGGACGTGGCAGACGGCCGCGTTCTTCATCGTCATCGGGCTGCTGTTGCTCGGAATGGCGGTGTGGGAATGGCGCGCGCCCGGCGGGGCACCGCGGCGTGGGATGCTGGGCATCGTCACGACGCGCGGCGACAGGCTCTTTATCTCGTTGCTGTCAGCTGCCTACGTCCATCTGATCTGGCTCGCGCTGGTCCCCGCGCCGTTGTGGGGGGCAACGCTGCTTTCGGCCGCGCTTGCCGTGGTGGTATTCCGCAAAGTCTGAGGGGTAGCGGATCCCGTCTCAGGCGTGGCCGTGCTGCACTGTCGCGACGCTCAGTCGAGTCCAGCGGACAGGAGTCCTTGTCGTCAACCACGGTTTACACGAGCGCGCGCCGCGATCCATTCGGCTTCCAGCCGGTCGACGATTGAGCCGACCGGCGGCGCCGCCTCCACCTGGCCCACTCCCTGACCCGCACCCCAGATATCGCGCCAGGCCTTGGCCTTGGCGCTGCCGGAGCCGAAATCCATCTTGGACTTGTCGCCCTCCGGCAGGTTGTCCGGGTCGAGCCCTGCGTTGACGACACTGCCCTTCAGGTAATTGCCGTGAACACCGGTGAAGAGGCTGGTGTAAACGACGTCCTCGGCGCGGCTGTCGATGATCATCTGCTTGTACTCGCCGGGTGCGTGGGCTTCCTCACTGGCGATGAAACGGGTGCCGATGTAGGCGAGGTCCGCGCCCAGCGCCTGCGCCGCGAGGATCGCGCCGCCGCTGGCGATGCTGCCGGAAAGAATGATCGTGCCGTCGTAGAACGCGCGCACTTCGGGCACCAGCGCAAACGGTGAGAGCCGGCCCGCGTGGCCGCCGGCTCCGGTGCAGACGAGGATCAGTCCGTCGACGCCCGCCTGCAATGCGCGCTTGGCATGCGCGATCGTGGTCACGTCGTGGAACACCAGGCCGCCGTAACTGTGCGCGGCTTCGACCACGGCATCCGGGGCGCGCAGGCTCGTGATTATGATCGGCACGCGATGCTTCACGCACAGGTCCAGGTCATGCTGCAGACGCACGTTGCTCGAATGCACGATCTGGTTGACGGCGTAGGGCGCGACCTTCGCGCCCGGATGCTGCGCCTGGTGGTCGCGCAGTTCTTTGCTTATGCGTTCGAGCCATGTTTCAAGCATCGCTTCCGGCCTAGCATTCAGCGCAGGAAAACTTCCGACGATGCCGGCCTTGCACTGCGCCAGCACAAGTTCAGGTCCGCTGACGATGAACATCGGCGCACCGATGACCGGCAGGCGCAGGTGGTCGCGCAGCAAGGGCGGCAAGGACATGCAGGGCTCCGTCTCCATTCGCAGTGTTCGGCGGTTCGCGGGCCGCCGTGAAACCGGCGCGAGCATAGCGGGTGACTGCGGGCGGTCTCGTGCGGTGCGCAAAATTGCGCGCTCGCTCGGCGCAGGAGGAAATTTCTACCGTGATTGCAGTGCGCTGCAGCGACCGCATCGTGAATCGGCCTTTCGCAATCGCATATTGGGGATGCGCAATCCCCCATGGGTAGTTACCCTCACTTTCCGCAGTCATCAACACGCAGCATCGCGGCCCCACAGTTCCACATCACGCCGCACAGGGGCCGCATCACCAGATCAGGACAACGCCGCATGAGTTCTGAACTTCACTCATACCACGCCGAACTGATCGCCCGCGATGAAGAGGCGCTCTGGAACTGGCCGCGCCGCTCCGCTGCGGTGATGGCCGAAGAACTCGCGCTGATGTGCGAGCAGCTCGCCGGGCTGCTGCGCGAACGGCGTGAGGCGGACGCGGCCGACCGCTCCGAAGACCCGGTGCAGCGCACGCGCCTCAACTACATGTACGGCAGCACACTGCTGACGCTCGCCGAGCGCGAGAAGCCGGCACTGCTGCCGCATGCGGTCGAGCGGCTGGGCGATGCGCTGTCGCTGGCACGGCGCCACGTGCCGGAGCGCGTCGTGCTGATCAAGTCGCAGCTGTTCCGCGCCGAGCACTCGTTGGCGATGCTGAGAAGCTCGACCGCATCGGACGAGCGCCCGGCCGAAAGAGCGGCGGCGTAGCGCACCGGCCGAACATCCGACTTGCCGCCGGCCGCGGTTCGTCGGATTCTCCGGCGGTCGTGACCGCCGTTCCTCCACCGCACCCCCCGTCGGCACGCGCCCAGCGCGCGGCGTTGGCTCGTCCGGCGGATGCCGAGCGCCCGCGCGGTCCGCGCATCGGCTACTTCCGGCTGCACTGGCGCGGCGATCTGCCGCTGGCCGTCGCCGTCATCGCCAGTGCGGCGCTGGTGTGGGGCGCCGTGCAGGCGGCGCGACTCACCGGCCACTTCTTTCCGTACACCGAATCCCCGTGGGCGGCGGCGCTGCTGTGGCTGCTCGAGGTCGCGTTGCTGATCGTCGGCGTGAGCTGGTGGGGCATGGGCGTGCAGCGCGCAGCCATCCGCAGCGTCGACAAGGGCGGCTCCATGTTCGTGGCGTTCCTCACCGGGGTGGTGGGCTACGGCGCCTTCATCTGGGTGGGACTCTTCTGGCTCAACTCTGCGCGTCACGTGTGGCCGGATGTGAAGGCAACCCTGCTGGGGGATCTGCATCCGGCCGCGATCACGCTGGAACCCGGCGGACAGCTCGCCGTGCAGGGCGACCTGGAATTCGGCACCACGCGCGCGGTGCGCCAGGCGCTTGCCGCCAACCCGGCGGTGCGGACCGTGCGGCTCGAAAGCCGCGGTGGACGCGTCGACGAAGGTCTCGCACTCGGGCGGCTGCTGTTGGACCGCAACCTGGACTCGCTCGTGACCGGCGAATGCAGCAGCGCGTGCGTGACGGCGTTCGTCGGCGGCAACCGGCGGATGATCGGGCCGGCGGCGCGCATCGGACTGCACAGCGCGGGCGGCAATGGTGTCAGCGCGGTGAATGTGGATCACGCCAACCGACGCAGCGACGAGTTCATGGTGGCGCGCGGCGTCGACGCCCGCGTGCTCGCGATGGGTGCCGCGACCGCGAGTGACGAGATCTGGTTTCCGGAGCACGCGGTGCTGCTCGCTTCCGCGCTGGCGACGGAGCGCGCCAGGCCCTAGTGGGTTTCAGCCGCCGCTGCAGGCGTCGTTGCGGCCCCTTGCCACGCGGCGTGCAACTCGGCCACCAACTCGGCACCGCGGCCTTCATACCTCGGCGAGAAGTGCAGCGGTACCACGGCATGCGCACCGACGCGCCGTGCGATGGTGCCGGCCTGCTGCGCGGTGAGGTGATTCTTGCGGGCGGCGTGATCGGCGTCCGACTGCATGAACACGCACTCGATGAACAAGAGGTCGACACCCGCCAGCAGTTCCTCCAGCGCCTGTACGTTGGCCTCGGTGTAGCGGATGTCGGTCACGTAGCCGATGCGGCGCCCCGGCACCAGATCGAACGCCGGGCGCAGCTCGCCGAGGGTGCGTGTCAATGCATGCTCGCTGTTGCGGTCATGCCATTCGATCGAGATCGGCGTGTCATCTGGTGCGCCGGCGGCAAAGGCGCGACGCGCCTCGCGCAGCCAGTGCCCGGTGGCCAGCCCCCACTCGGCCAGCCGGTTCCTCCAGACATTGACGTGCATCGCCTCTTCCAGCGCGAAAGCGAGGCACAGTATGTCGTGATCGAGGAAACGGCCGCGCACACGGAACCCTTCCTCAGAATGAAGCACGTCACCATGCGCCATCCACGGTTCGCCGTCCTCGCGCGCAAAGCGGTTAAGACTGCTGAACGTTGCCTGGCGATTCGCACCTTCCGGACTTACCTCGCGTACCGTGAGCGTCAGCGGTACCTCGTAGCGGTGCACGACGTTCCAGGTGTAGGCGGCAAGCTTGTGCTCGACGCGCTCGATGAACCCCGGTCCGCCGGTCAGCGTCGCGTGCTCCTTGCGCCCGAGCACCACGCGCAGCCAGTGGTCGAAGCCGGCAAAGTGGTCGACATGCGTGTGGCTGATGAAGACGTCCGAGATCCGCAGCAGCTTGCGCGGCGGCAGGCCGGAGACATCGCCGAAATCGAACAACAACGCGCGCCGCTCGTCGCGGAAGTCGACATACAGGCCGGGGTCGCCGAAGGCGTCGTTGACCAGCCGTGGTTCGAAGTGCGGGCGCATCGTGATTTCCACTCTACGCGCCGCGGCGTGGCTCAGCGAGCGGCATCGAGGGCGATCGAAGCGCGTGCCGGCCCGCCAGGGATCCGGCGGCCGCGATTGGCGCCCTGAGCGAGGAGACCGATGACCTGCTTCGATGTCTGCAACGGCGATGCGGATGGCCTCTTTGCGCTGCGCCAGTGGCGGCTTGCGCATCCGCAGGAGTCGATCGTCGTCACCGGCATCAAGCGCGACATCGAACTGTTGTCGCGGGTCGAGGCCGGGGCGGACGATCAGGTCGCTGTCTTTGACATCTCGCTCGATCGGAATCGGGCTGCGCTCGAGCGGCTGCTTGCGGCGGGCGCCGCGGTGACATGGTTCGACCACCACGTGCCGGGGCGTACTCCGCGACACGCCGACTTCGCCGCGCACATCGACACCGATCCGGAGACCTGCACCAGCCTGCTGGTCGACCGGCACCTGAAGGGACGCTTCCGCTTGTGGGCCATCGCGGCCGCGTACGGTGACAACCTGGCGCCGAGCGCGGAACACCTGGCGAATGAGGCGATGCTGTCGCCCACGCAGCGTGCACAGTTGCGCCTGCTCGGCGAGGCGGTCAACTACAACGCTTATGGGGACAGCGAAGCGGACGTGCGCATCCACCCGGCCGCGCTGTACCGCTGGCTCGCACACTACGACGATCCGTTCGAGGCCGTCGCGCAGGCATCGATCGTGCGTGAACTCGACGCGCTGCGCCGCGCTGATCTTGACCGTGCGCGTGCCGTCGCGCCGCGGCACCAGGACGAGCACAGCGTTGCGGTGATCCTGTTCGACGCCCCCTGGAGCCGCCGCGTGTTCGGGCCGTTCGCCAACGAGCTCGCGGAGCGCGATCCGCAGCGCGCACACGCGGTGCTGAAAGAACTTGCGAATGGCGGCTACACCGTCAGCCTCCGCGCGCCGTTGGCCTCACCCCGCGGTGCCGACGCGCTCGCTCGCGAATTCGGAGGTGGTGGCCGCGTCGCCGCCGCCGGCATCGACCACTTGCCGGCAGCCGATGTGCCGCGTTTCATTGCTCGCCTGGCGGCGATGCGCGCGGAGCAGTAGGGCGCACCGTCGGCCGAAACGGCGACGGTCAGTGCCGGTTCCGCCGCAACGGGTTCGATCGCGAAGGGACGATCAGGTCCGTGGACGATGTTGCCCGGCGGACTGCTGCTTCGCGCGACGAGCGTCGACGACCTCGTCCACGGAAATGGCCAACAGAATCACGAACACCGTGACGAGCATGAGATTGAGCAGCAACATGATGACGCCTCTTCGATTTGCACACCCGCCCTTGTTTACGGGCAAATTCTTCGGCGCAATACAAGTCGCCGGTGCCGGGAAAAGCGCCGCACTTGACGCGGCTCAAGCCTGTAGGCGGTCGAAGGGGTCGAGTCTCGGCAAGGGCCAGTTCGAGGCGAGGTGCAGAGGTGTCACGGCACGACGGCCAAAGGGCTCGCCGCCATGAAACTTAGCTCTCTGATGTCCTTGTAGGCGCCGTACACGCCAGAAGAGACTCTTTCCGCGTCATCTTCATGCCCGCTTAATGGTCGGCCGATACCTTGCGTCTGGGTCGTCGACGGTCGATGACCATTCACTCAGGGAGAGGCCAATGCAAGCACGCAGGATCGTCGCCGCAGTTATCGCCACCCCGTTTGCCATCGGTGTCGGGGCAGCCACTGCCTCAGAGTCGCTGTCACGGGCGGAGTTGAGGTCCACCGCGTGCACGACCACGCCGGCCGGCGCGTTCATGCCGGAGGCCGATGTGCGAGCCATCGTCGAACGGCTCGGATATCAGGTGACCGGCATAAGCACCGACGCCGCGTGCTACGAGGTGTTGGCCACCGACCGCAACGGCAGGAATTTCGAGATCAAGTTCAAGGGCGCCGACCTGAGGATGATCAGTCGCTATGAAATCAAGGGCGAGCGTCAATCGGTGGCCCGCCAATGAACCTGCAATTTACGGCGGCCATGTCCACGACCCTGCTGCTGGTCGTCGCGAGTGCCAGCGAGGCGCAGGTGCCGACGGACTATCTGAAGTCACTTGAGACCGCCGCGCGCGTGGCGGAATCCGGCTTCGCGGGGTTCTCGGCGCAAAGGGGCCGGGCATGGTTCAACGCGCGTCACGGCACAGACTGGAGTTGCTCGACCTGTCACACGGAAGACCCGCGGGCTGTGGGTCGACATGTCACTACGGGACGGTCGATCGCCGCGATGGCGCCGGCGGCGAACCCTGAGCGGCTGACCGACGCTGCGAAGATGGAGAAATGGTTCAAGCGCAACTGCGGCGACGTCCTCGGCCGTGCCTGCACACCGGTCGAAAAGGGCGATGTCATCGCCTACTTGACCTCTCTCAAGCGTTAGGAGTCCATCATGCTCAACGAGCGCAAACGCAAGTGGTTCGATGCCGTAGTCTGGAGCGTGTCGGCACTGTTCGCCCTGGGCCTTACCGTCGATGCGGCCCATGCCGAGAGTCATCGCTATGCGGTTGACAATGCGGCCTACCGAGCCGAGTGCGGCAGCTGCCACGTCGCCTACCCACCGGCACTGCTAGGTGCAGAGGCCTGGCGCGCGATCATGCAAGGGCTGAATCAGCACTTCGGCACGGATGCCAGTGTCAGCGACGAAAAGCGCGCCGAAATTACGGCGTATCTGGCGGGAGCGTCAGGTGGAAAGCGCAGCGCGGCAACCACGCTACGCATTACGGAGTCCCAATGGTTCCGCAAGGAGCATGCGGAAATTGCAGCCACGACCTGGAAGCTGCCTGCAGTGAAGAGCGCTGCCAACTGTGAGGCCTGCCATCGGCAGGCGAACAGTGGCGACTTCAGCGAACGCAACATCCGCGTGCCACGCTAGGGCCTGACCATGAATGAACTGAACAAGAAAACGCTAGTGTGGGACCTGCCGACGCGGGCGTTCCACTGGCTGCTGGCCGCTAGTTTTGTTGGCGCCTTCGTCACTTCCGACAGCGAGCGCCTGCGCGACGTTCATATGCTGCTTGGGTACTCTGCTGCAGGGTTGGTAGCGTTCCGCCTCCTGTGGGGCATTGTGGGCACACGCTATGCACGCTTCGCATCGTTTCCGCTGTCGCCGCGCATGGTCGTCGACTACCTGAAGTCGATAATCACTCTCTCGCCTCGTCATTACTTCGGGCACAACCCGGCGGGCAGCTGGGCCATCCTCGGCATGCTGGCATTAATCGCCTCGACAGCGCTGACCGGGTGGGCGCAAGCGGTGCAGATCGGCCCGCGTTGGATGGAGGATTTGCACGAGGGACTGGCCAATGCGACCGTTGCACTGGTCGTCGTGCATGTCGTCGCGGTGATCCTGAGTAGTGCCTTGCACCGTGAGAACCTGGTGCGCGCCATGCTGAACGGTTACAAGCCCGGCACTGGCCCGGCGGCCGCGGGCACGCGCTGGTTAGTGGCGCTGCTGCTGATCGGAGCCGTCGGCGCGTTCTGGGCGGGAGCGATTCCAGCTCCCGGCCTCGAGCCCGGCCAGTCGATCGTGCAGGCTGCCGCCAAGCCGAGCGCACCGCCCACGGGGCATCGCGCTGACCGACGTGATCACGACGACGACTGATGCGCCTGCTGCTGGTCGAAGACGACAACATGCTCGGCAAAGCGCTGAGGACCGGCCTGCAGCAGGACGGACACGTTGTCGACTGGGTTCAAAGCGCAGACCAGGCCGACACGGCGTGGATCGCGGCCGGCAGGGCAGCGGCATATGACGCGATCGTGCTCGACCTCGGTCTGCCCGACGGATCCGGAATCGACCTGTTGAAGCGGGCGCGGCGGCGTCGAATCGCGACGCCCGTCCTGATCGCCACCGCGCGTGATCGCGTGGCCGATCGCATCGCCGGGCTCGATGCGGGCGCTGACGATTACATGATCAAGCCGATCGACCTGGACGAACTCGCCGCACGCCTGCGCGCGATCGAGCGGAGAGTGCTTGGCAGGGCGGAGTCTGCAATCGTCATCGGTGAGATCGCGATCGATCCGGCGACGCGCAGCGTCGTGAGGGCAACCCAACCAGTGGACCTCACTGCGCGCGAGCTTGCGATCCTGCTCGCCCTGGCCAAGCGGCCCGGCGTGACACTGTCCCGCGATCAGCTAATCGAGGCGCTTTATGGTTGGGAGGGGTCGATCGAGAGCAACGCGATCGATGTGCATATCCATCACCTGCGCCGGAAACTCGGCGCGGACGTTATAGAGACGCAACGCGGTCTCGGCTGGCGGCTGGCCGCCACGGACGACGGATGAAACGAAAAGCCTGGTCGCTGCGGAACCGACTCATCGTCCTGTTGGGCGGCTTGGCGTTCATCGCCTGGGGTGCGAGCAGTCTTTGGCTGTATCGCACGGCCGAGAAGCAGGCTGGAGAATTGTTCGACGCCGCCCTGGTCGAGGCAGCCAACGCCGTGTTCGCTGCCGTGGCTCACGAGGGCCTCGGCAAGGACGATGACTTCGAATTCGAGCCCGAAGAGCACGCTCACGTCGAGCGACTTGTGTATCAATTGCTCGATCGCCGCGGGAGCATTGTCTATTTCTCCCCTGGGGCGCCACGCGAAGCCCTGGCCGCTGCGGAGGCACGCGGATTTTCGGAGCGCGTGGCCGACGGAACCGCCTATCGCGTCTACACGCTGCGAGCGTCGAATAAGCGCGCGGCCATCCATGTAGGACAACGGCTGTCCGACCGAGCAGCACTGGTGCGCACCATGGTGCTGCAGCTGCTGTTGCCTGGCGTGGTCGTCGTGCTGCTGTTGGCCGTGGGAGTGTGGTTCATCGTTCGCCGCGTCACGTTGCCGGTCATCTCCTTCTCGCAGGCAATCGACGCACGCGCTCCTGCGGACTCCGGGCCGGTCGTGGTCGACAGCCTGCCGCGGGAGTTGCAACCGGTCGGTCGGGCGGTGAATGGCCTGCTGGAACGGGTCGAAATTGCGTTGGTCCGCGAAAGAACGCTCACAGCGGACGCGGCGCACGAGCTGCGCACGCCTTTGGCGGCGCTGCGTGCACAAGCGCAGGTCGCACTGCGTTCACGCGAGGACACCGAGCGCAGCGAGGCGCTGCAAGCACTGATCGGCGGAGTGGATCGGGCCACGCGCCTGGTGGAGACGGTGCTGACCCTGGCGCGCCTGGACGCGCGCTCGATCGACCGCACGACCCTGCCGGTGGTCTCGCTGCGCAGCATGGCTGGTGAAGTCGTTGCAGGGCTGAGTGCGGCGGCCCGCGCGCGCGGTCTGCAGCTTGAGATGGATGTCCCTGAGCTCGCGGTGCGTGCAGATTCCGACTCTCTGCCGGTTGCACTTCGCAATCTGTGCGACAACGCGATTCGTCACGCAACCTCGCGCGTTCAGCTCGAGGCGCGTGTTGCGGCCCGCGGGATTGTTATCACTGTGCGAGATGACGGTCCGGGCATGACGGCAGAACAGCAGTCGCGTGCCTTCGATCGTTTCTACCGCGGGACAAGCGACAGCGCAGGCGCCGGACTCGGTCTTGCGCTCGTCAAGCGAGTGACGGATCTGCACGGTGGCTCGGTGCGCTTCTCAGTCGGCCTGAGCGGACGCGGCCTTGGTGTCGAGATCGTGCTGCCGGACGCTGCGGTCAACCCTTGACGCACACCAGCGGCCGCAGCGCCGCGACGCGCTTCGCGAGTCCCGCGCGCTCGGTCGCTTCGGCGACTTCCTCGATGTCCTTGTATGCACCGGGCGCTTCTTCCGCCACGCCCCGCATCGAGTGCGAGCGGATCAGGATCCCTTTCGCGTCGAGCTCGTCGACGACCGCACGGCCGCGCCAGCGGCGCAGCGCCTGGTTGCGACTCATCGCGCGGCCGGCGCCGTGGCTGGCCGAACTCCATGCGCGGTTCTCGCTCTCCGCCGTGCCGGCGAGGATGTATGAGCCGGTGCCCATGCTGCCGCCGATGATCACCGGCTGTCCGACGTCGCGATAGCGCTCCGGCAATCCCGGATGGCCAGGCGCAAAGGCGCGCGTCGCGCCCTTGCGGTGCACGTAGAGCAGCTTCTCGCGGCCGTCCACCTTGTGGCGCTCCGCCTTGCAGGTGTTGTGCGAGACGTCGAACAGTGTCTCGAGCCGCGCACGCGGAAACTGCCGGCCGATCGTGTCGCGCGCGATGTGCGCGAGGATCTGCCGGTTGGCGAGTGCGCAGTTGATCGCGGCGTTCATCGCGCCAAGATATTGCTGACCTTCGGGCGAGCGAATCGGCGCGCAGGCGAGTTCGCGATCGGGCAGGGTAATGCCCAGACGCGAGGCGGCTTTCGCCAGGCTGACGAGGAATTCGGTGCCGATCTGGTGCCCGAGCCCGCGCGAGCCGCAGTGGATCGAGACGACGACGTGACCTTCGACGAGGCCGTACGCGGCGGCGATGCGCGCGTCGTGGATCTTCTCGATGCGCTGCACTTCGAGGTAGTGGTTGCCCGAGCCGAGCGTGCCCATCTCGCCGCGCTGCCGCTTCTTCGCGAGCGCCGAGACGTTGGCCGGCACTGCACCAGCCACGCAGCCATGTTCCTCGATGTACTCGAGGTCCTCGGGCTCGCCGTAGCCCTGCGCGACGGCCCAGCGTGCGCCGCCCGCCAGCACCGCGTCGAGCTCATCGGCGTTGAGGCGGAGCTCGCCTTCGACGCCGACGCCGGCCGGGATGTCGCGCAGCAGCGCGTCGGCAAGCTTGCCGGCGCGTGTCGCAATGTCGTCAGCAGTCAGATTGGTGCGCAGGCAGCGTATGCCGCAGGAGATGTCGAAGCCGACACCGCCGGCGCTGATGATGCCGCCCTGCTCGGGGTCGAACGCCGCCACGCCACCGATCGGGAAGCCGTAGCCCCAGTGCGCATCGGGCATCGCGAGCGCCGCGCCGACAAGCCCGGGCAGCCGCGCTACGTTGGTGATCTGCTCGAGCACCTTGTCGTCCATTGCGGCCAGCAGATCGCGGCTGCCATAGAGCCGCGCCTCGTGCCGCGCGTCGCCGATGGCGCGCGGCACGGTCCAGGTCCATGGATCGATCGAGTGCAGCTTGGCGATGTCCATGGAAATCTCAAAGGTCGACAACGCAGCGCGCTTCCCAGCCTTCACCCTGTGGCGTGACGTGCAGCGCTGTCAGCGTGGCGCCTTTAACCTGCGTGCCGCGCTCCATGTCGGTGCGCCAAGGCTCGCCCCACGCCGCTCCGCGCCAGACGTTGGCCTCCCTCGCCAGCTCGAAGCAGCCGAGAGCGAGCCCGCGCTCGTTGGCGTGTGCGAGCAGCAGGTTCAGCCAGGTAACAAGCGCCAGTTCCACATCGTCTTCCTTGAATTCGATATCGATGCGTTCGTCCTGAGCGACGCTGATCGGGTCGCACATCAGGGCGAAGGTTGCCTCGGCAGCGTGCACGAACGCGTCCTGAAGCGTGGCGCCGCGGCCGATGACACCAGTGTCGGCGTCGTGGTCGAAGTAGTCGTAGCGGGGCAGGCCGGCGGGCATGGCAGGTTCTCCCTTCAGTTCTTGTTCTTGTCGCAGTTCAATGCGCGAGCGCGGCATGGTTTGCCTGGCGTTGGTCGACGTCGTCCGCAAGCGTGCGAATCGCCGGCGAGAGTGTCACGGGAAAGGCGGGCCACGGGCCGTCGAGCGTCCGCAGTCGCGGCGGCAGAGCGGCGAGTTGCGCCGCGCAGTGCGTGCGCGCGAGCGCGAGCGGCGGCGATGGCGCGATGCGCCGGCCGTCATGCATGACTTCGGCGAGCAGCGGCTCGCCGGGAAACGTCTCGTGCGCGAGCGCAACGGTGTCACCGGCCAGGCGGCCGCCGGCATCGAGCGTGCGGAAGACCTGCTTGCGGCCCGGCCAGGTCGCCTTGCCGGCTGAGCGCTTGCGGCGCGCCTGCCCGGCGTATTCCTGCAGCTTGTAGACGGCGTCGAGGTACGGTGCATCGCTGCTGGTGGTGAGGCTGGTGCCGACGCCAAAGCTCGTGATCGGCGCGCCGGCAGCGACCAGTGCGTGTACGCGCCGCTCGTCGAGATTGCCGCTGGCGAAGATCACCGCGTCGCGCAGGCCGGCGTCGTCGAGTACGCCTCGCACCTCGCGCGACAGCGCGTCAAGATCGCCGCTGTCGAGCCGCACGCCCTTGATGCGGATGCCGCGTTCGGCGAGCCTTGGCGCGATCCCGGCGACGCAGCGCGCACCCTCGACCGTGTCGTAGGTGTCGATCAGCAGCATCGCATTGGCGGGGAACGACTCGGCGAAGCGCGTGAACGCCTGGGACTCGTCGTCGTGCGCCTGCACGAACGAGTGCGCCATCGTGCCGAACACTGGTATGCCGAAGCGCGGGCCCGCATAGGCCGTAGCGGTGCCGGCAAATCCGGCGAGATACGCGGCGCGCGCCGCCAGTGCGCCGGCCTCGGCCCCATGGGCACGCCGCAGTCCGAAGTCGATCAGCGCGTGGCCATTGGCGGCCAGCACCGCGCGCGCCGCCTTGCTCGCGATGACAGTCTGGAAGTGGATCAGGTTGAGGATGCGCGTCTCGAGCCATTGCGCTTCGGCGATCGGCGCGACCACGCGCACGATGGGCTCGTTCGGGAAGAACACCGTGCCTTCGGGCATCGCCCAGACGTCGCCGGTGAAGCGCAGTTCCCGGAGCCAGTCGACAAAGCCCGGCGCGAACGTGCCGCAGTTGGCCACCCAGTCGAGTTCCGCTTCGTCGAAGCGCGCCTGCTCGATGAAGTCGAGGGCCTGTTCGAGCCCGGCGGCAACCAGGAATGCACGCTCGGGAGGCAGCTTGCGCACGAATAGCTCGAACACCGCGACGCCGTCCATCCGGTGCTGCCAGTACGCCTGCAGCATCGTCAGCTGGTACAGATCGGTCAGCAGCGCCGACGAGCACGCGCCTTTCATTGCACGACCGTGCTCTCGGCCGCGGGCGCCTGCCGCATCATGGCGATGACTTCGTCGTCACTCAGCTGGTGGAAGTCGCGGTAGAAGTAGCCAATCGCGCCGAAGAACGACGGTTGCGCGAGGCAGACCACGTCGTCGACCTCCTTGCGCAGCTCGTCGATGGTGTCAGGCGGCGCCACGGGCACCGCGAGCACCAGCCGCGCGGGGTTGCGGCGGCGCAGGCCCTTCAACGCCGCGCGCATCGTCGTGCCGGTGGCAATGCCGTCGTCAACGACGATGGCCGTGCGCCCTGCAACCGCCACGGGCGCGCGGTCCGCGAGATAGCTGCGACGCCGACGTTCGATCTCCGCGAGCTCCAGTTTCGCGCGCTCATTGATGTACTCCTCCTTCACCCCGGCCTCGGCTTGAACGTGCCGCTCGACCACAAGGACGGGCTCCGCGCCGTCCATCACCGCAGCCACAGCGAGTTCCGGCTGCCACGGCACGCCGATCTTGCGCACCAGCAGCAGGTCCAGCGGTGCATTGAGCGCACGCGCGACTTCGAGGCCGACCGGTACGCCCCCGCGTGGCAGCGCCAGGACGACCGGATGGGCGAGGTTCAAAGCAACGAGGCGGGCGCCGAGCTGGCGGCCGGCCTCCACGCGGTCGGCGAACGGGGTTCTGGCGATCTCTTCAAGCATGGCTTTGTTCCGTCAGGTGCAGCGCGAGCCAGTCGGCGGCGACCTTCGCGACCGTCTCGAGGGTGCCCGGCTCTTCAAACAGGTGTGTGGCACCGGGGACCACGCGCAATGCGTGCTCGCAGGTCATCTGTGCCGCGGCCTCGCGGTTGAGTTCGAGCACTTCATGGTCGGCACCGCCGACGATCAGCAACGTGGGCGCACGCACCAGCGGCAAGGCGGGACCGGCGAGATCCGGCCGCCCACCACGCGAGACGACGGCACTCACCCGATCCCCCTGGGTCGCGGCCGCAATCAGCGCCGCCGCCGCACCGGTGCTGGCGCCGAAGAGCCCGGTTGGCACGCGCGCGATTTCGGTCAGCGACCGCTGCCATTCGATCGCCTCGCCCAGGCGTCGTGCGAGCAGCGGAATGTCGAACACGTTGCGCCGATCGAGCGCCTCGTCGTCGGTCAGCAGGTCGAACAGCAGCGTCGCGAGGCCACGTGCGTGCAGTTGGCGGGCCACGAACTGGTTGCGCGGGCTCAGGCGACTGCTGCCGCTGCCGTGCGCAAAGATCACGAGGCCGTGTATCTCGCCTTCCGGCATGTCGAGCAGCCCAGGCAACCGGCGCGGCCCGATTCGGACATCTATGCGGGTCATCAAGACCTCCCCGGCGCGGAGTCGCCTTCAGGGGAATAGGATTCAAATCACCAGTTACAGGATCGGATGCCGCCCGAGTTGGCCCTTGACGGCGGTCAACGCAGACCGGGAGATCGGCCGCGTCCGACTACGAAAGATGCAACCCGCCCCCCCGGACGCCCCGCTCGTCTCGCTTGATGACAAGGTCCGCTACCTGGCCTCGGCGGCTGCGCATCCCGGCGACGGCACGCCGGCGGTGATCGAAACCCACATGTCGTGGGTGTTCCTGGCGGGGGACCGCGTGCTGAAGCTCAAGAAGCCGGTGCGCACGTCGTTCCTCGACTTCTCGACGCTGGGGGCGCGCGAGTTCAACTGTCGCGAGGAAGTGCGTCTCAACGGGCGGCTCGCCCCCGGCGTCTACGTGGGCGTCGTTCCGCTGCTCGCGCGGCCCGATGGCGGGCTGGCGATCGGCCGGGCCGAGGGTCCAGCCGACGGGCAGGTCGTCGACTGGCTGGTGCAAATGCATCGCATTCCGCGCGAGCGGATGCTCGACGTGGCGCTGTCCAGCGGCACGGTGTCCCCCGCAGACATTGCTCGGCTGGGCGAGCGGCTCGCACAGTTCTTCCAGAATGCCGAGCCGGTGCAGCTTGCCGGGCCCGCCTACGTGAAGCGCTTCATCGCTTCGCAGGCGATGAACCGGAGCGTGCTGCTGCAACCCGGGTTTCACGAGGCCGCAACTGCCGATGCGCTCGAGCAGTTCGATCGCGCACTGCATAGGCATGCGGAGTTGCTGGGCACGCGCGCGGAGGCCGGACATCTGCGCGAGGGGCACGGCGACCTTCGGCCGGAGCACATCGGCCTGGATGGCACGCCGGTCGTCATCGATTGCCTCGAATTCAATCGGGCGCTGCGCGAGGTGGACCCATTTGACGAACTGGCGTTTCTCGATCTCGAGTGCCGCATGCTCGGAGCCGACTGGATCGGCCCGCGGCTCATCGCGCACTGCGCCGCAGCCTTGCAGGACTCCGTGCCGCCGCCGGTGATGGCGCTTTACACCGCGCATCGGGCGCTGGTGCGGGCACGGCTCGCGATGGCGCACCTGCTCGACGCCGAGCCGCGCACCCCGGCGCGCTGGAAGCCGCAGGCGCAGCGCTATGTGGCAGCGGCGCGCAAGGCGCTCACGCCGGTGCTGGCCGACGCGGCCGGATAAGGCTCGCCTAACTCCAGGCCGCGTGCTGCTTGCGGATCTCTGCCGCAAAGAGCGCAGCACACGGCAACGCTTCGACGCGTTCGCGCACAGCGGGCGCGGTCAGGCGAAACAACGGCACGGCATCGGTGACGAACACGCGCTCAACCGGTGCGCGCTGCAGTGATTCGGCGGCCGGGCTCACGAACAGGCCATGCGCGGCAAATGCCAAGACGCGCCGCGCTCCCGCTCTTGTTAGCGCGGTCGCCGCCCGCTCGATCGTGCCGAACGTGGCGATCAGGTCGTCGAGGATCAGCACGGTGGCGTCGCGTACCCCGCCGGTGACGATCTCACCACCGCTCACTACGCCGGCGCTGCGGCGCTTGTCGACGAACGCCTGGCCGATCGGCCGCTGCCATGCCGCCTCCAGCGCCTCGCGCCACAGCTGCACGCGCTTCACGCCACCGACGTCGGGTGAAGCGACCACCACCGGCGCGCCACCGACCAGCTTCGCGGCGGCCGCGGTAAAGAGTTCGTAGGGCTCGAGGTTCACGGCGCGCCGCCGGAACGCGTTGTCGAAGGCGGCGACGTTGTGCGCTTCCAACGTGATGAGTCCGTCGCAGCCGGCCGCCTCGAACAACTGCGCGATGACGCGTATCGACACCGGATCGAAGGGCTTGGTGCGCCGGTCCTTGCGCGCATAGGCAAGGTACGGCGTGACCGCGGTGATGCGTCGCGCGCCATGGTCGCGCAGTGCGGCGATGAAGAGCAACAGTCGCACCAGCTTGTCGTCACCGCTCGCAGCCGGGCCACCGTGCAGGCTCTGCACAACGAACACATCCTTGCCGTCCGGATCGACCAGCGGGCGGATCTTGTGCTCACCGTCCTCGAACGTGCGCTCCTCGTGCGGAGCCAGCGGATGCCCGAGCTCATGCCCGATCGCCGCGCCGAAGTCGCGCGAGGCGTCCAGCGCGAACAGCAACATGCCCCGCCTCAGTGGTCTTCGAGGCGCGTGGTCGCTTCTTCGGCCGGCTGGCCAGTGTCGGGATCGACCCACTCGGCAATGCCGAATTCAGCCTCAGCCTCGGCTACGGTCCCGCCAGGTTCCAGCGCGGTTTCGATTCCTTCGCGCAGGGCGCCGAGCGCATCGATCGCCGTGGCGAACGGTCCGAACTCCTGGCGACCGTTGTCGGCCACCCAGTAATAGCCGTCGGGTCGCGCGACGACGCGCGAAGCCTCATCGACCAGCGGCGCACTTGTGTCCTGGCCGGGCGCCGTGACGGTGGGCGTGCGTTTCATCTCGATCTCCTGTTCGCCACCTTGGCCCTTCCAGCCTACGGGGCGCCGGCGCGCCGCCGTTGACCGCTGTCAATGGGGCGGCGGAGGTTCGAGAACGCGCATGCCCGCGTGGGCGAGCTAGGGAGCCGGCTTGATGACTGCTTTGGTGTTCTTCACCAGGTCATCCACGCCAGCGATGAATGACGTGTCCCGGTGCGTGGCGGCGGTACTGCGGCGGCGTGGTTCAGTCAAATGGCTCAATCGGCAGGAACGCGCCGAGGCCGGTGAGATTGAACTTCGACTCGATCTCCTGCAGACACTGGAAGGCGTCACCGGTCACCGAACCGCGCTGGTGCAGTGCGGACCACGGCTTGCGCGCGGTGCGCGCCGTGATGACATACCGCGGCGGCCGTTTGTCCGGCGGCTGCTGGCGCCCGGATACCGTGACCTGCTGCACCGTGGGCAAGGCCGCGAAGATTTCTCCCATCAGCCGCAGCACCAGTCCGAGCGCATGGCGGTTGTGGAGCTTGGTGTGGATCACTTCGGACATGCGGCGCACGGCGACGCGATTGCCGTAGTCGATCGCCGCTTCACGGTCCGGCAGCGTCGGCAGCAGTGGCAGCTGCACATCCATGCGCACCGAGGTCACGTCGTCGAAGTCGAAAGCGACCGTGACCGGCAGCGGCCACAGGATGTCCTTCAGGCAGGCCAGCAGGTGATCGTGCATCGCTTCGATGACGCCCTGCGCGGCGCGCTGGCTGTGCTCCTGCAATTCCTTCTGTGAGGCGTCCCACGCGAACCGGCGCTTCATCCACTTGGCGCGGTCGTCGAGGTAGTCGTTCATCGCCTGCGGGTCGTAGACGTGCTTGCCGTTCTTCTCGCCGATCGGCCGCGGCATTTCCGGAGTGGACTCGGCAAAGGGCCGCACGCTCACTGGGACGAGTTGGTGGTCGGGCGAGGGCGTCCAGCGCTGCGGATTCGCCATTGCCTCCACGTGCTCGTTGAGGTGTGCACACACCGAGAGCGCGGCGTCGCGCTCCATGTCGGCAGCGCCATCGACGAGGTTGGCCAGCGGGTCCACGTGCTGGTTCGATCGCACAGGCCGCACCAGCTTGGCGTAGCCGTACTGGTCGATGCGCACCTTCATTTCGCTGTCGGGCAGCGCAAAGCTGGTGGCCTGGCCGCCCATGTCGCTTTCCGTGTCGCTGGTCAGCGTGACCTGCGACCGACGCCGATACACCGCGCTCTGGCCGTCCGCACTGGCGAACGACGGAATCAGCCGGTACGGCGGCAGCCACCGCACCTTCTCGCCGAATGAGGCGACATGGCGGTAACGCAGCGGCACCAGCATCGCGCTGGCAGGCGTTTCGGGCTCGACGGAAGACGCGTACATCGGCAGTGGTGGATCGTCCACGGACGCGCGGGCCTTCCGCCACTGCGGATCCCCCGCTCGATGGCTGATTATCCGCCGCAACCCGCGCGCTGCAGCACCGGGGCAACGTTGGAAAAGAGTGGTTGCTCACCGCCGATTCGGTGCCACGCTGGGCTTGCGCGCCCGCGCAGGCTTCGTTTGACCGGATCCGAAAGGGCGCCCGCGTGGTCCGGTACGCTTGCCCGCCATGTCGTCGATCCTTCCTGCCATACGCGGTGCCCTGGCGTCCACCGTAGTCGCGCTGAACACGCTCTTTGGCGTGGCGCTGATGGTCCCGTTTGCGTTGGCCAAGCTGCTGCTTCCCTTCACGGCAGTGCGGCACGTGACGGATCGCGCGCTCAACGCGATTGCCACCGGCTGGATCGGAGTCAACAACGCCTGGATCGACTGGGTCGGCGATACCTTATGGGATGTACAGGGGATCGAGGGCCTGGACCCGCGCGGCTGGTACCTGGTGTCGAGCAACCACCAGAGCTGGGTCGACATCCTGGTGCTGCAGAAGATCTTCAATCGTCGCATTCCGATGCTGAAGTTCTTCCTGAAGAAGCAGCTGATGTGGGTGCCGGTGATCGGGCTCGCCTGGTGGGCGCTCGACTTCCCGTTCATGCAGCGGCGCGGCGGGGCTTCGAGCGCGCAGGACCTCGAGCGCGCCCGCAAGGCCTGCGAGAAGTTCCGCCTCGTGCCGACCTCGGTGATCAACTTCCTGGAGGGCACGCGCTTCACCCGCGCCAAGCACGATGCGCAGGAATCGCCCTACGAGCACCTGCTGAAGCCCAAGGTCGGCGGCATCGCCACCGCGCTGACCACGCTCGGCAGCCAGTTCCACCGGCTGCTCGATGTGACGATCGTCTATCCGGACGGACCGCCCGAGTTCTGGACGCTGCTGTCGGGCCGCTTGCCGCGCGTGACGGTTCGGGTTCAGCAGCGCGAGATCCCGGCCGAGTTGCTGGCCGGCGACTACGGCAGCGACCCGACCTTCCGCACGCGCATGCAGGAGTGGATCAATGGACTATGGGCCGAGAAGGATGCGCTCATCGAACGGCTGAAGGCCGCCGTCTGAACCGATTTTCGGCGCCGCGCGTATCGTTCATTCCTCGATCCGAGGAGCGCACCGATGTTCGAAGCCACTATCGCCGGCAGCCTGCCGAAGCCCGGCTGGCTCGCCGAAACCGACAAGCTGTGGCCGCAGTGGAAACTCGCCGGCGAGGAACTCGCGGCCGCCAAGCGCGATGCGACGCTGCTGTGGCTGAAGGAGCAGGAAGATGCCGGGCTCGACATCGTCGGTGACGGCGAACAGTCGCGCCAGCACTTCGTGCACGGCTTCCTCGAGTATGTGGAGGGCATTGACTTCGAGCACAAGGTCGAGATGGGCATCCGCAAGGATCGCTACAAGGCGATGGTGCCGCAGGTCGTCGGGCCGCTGAAGCTCAAGGGCCGCGTGCACCAGGTCGAGGCGAAGCTCGCGCGCGGCCACACCAGGAAGAAGCTGAAGATCACGCTGCCGGGGCCGATGACGATCGTCGACACCGTGGCCGACCGCTACTACGGCGACCGCGTGAAGATGGCGATGGCGTTTGCCGAGCTGCTGAACCAGGAGGCGCGCGCCTTGCAGGCGGACGGCGTCGACGTGATCCAGTTCGACGAGCCGGCGTTCAACGTCTACATGGATGACGTCAAGGCCTGGGGCATCAAGGCGCTGGACCGTGCGGCCGAAGGACTGACGTGCATGACCGTCGTGCATATCTGCTACGGCTACGGCATCAAGGCCAACGTCGACTGGAAGTCGACGCTCGGCTCGGAGTGGCGCCAGTACGAGGAGATCTTCCCGGCGATCGCGAAGAGCACGATCAAGGCGGTCTCGCTGGAGTGCATGA
>Ga0316603_10000408_pt1 | contig 21936 bp, 22 predicted proteins | sample OWC_soil_day10_n_FD_207649 | JGI IMG/M metagenome (GOLD analysis project Ga0316603, IMG submission 207649) | Wetland soil microbial communities from Old Woman Creek delta, Ohio, United States - OWC_soil_day10_noCT | ecosystem: Environmental > Terrestrial > Soil > Wetlands | place: USA: Ohio... | reverse complement strand
GGTGCTCGATGATCTGAAACGCCAGTTGGTGCTGTGCACCGACAGCCGCGATGGACTGGAGATCACGCCGATGCTGCTGCTGGGGCCGCCCGGCATCGGCAAGACGCATTTCGCGCGGCGCGTGTCGCAGCTGCTGGGTACGGGCCTGGGCTTCATCTCGATGAGTTCGCTGACCGCCGGCTGGGTGCTCAGCGGTGCCTCCAGCCAGTGGAAGGGCGCGCGCCCGGGCAAGATCTTCGAGACCCTGGTCGACGGCGCCTACGCCAATCCGGTGATGGTGGTCGACGAGATCGACAAGGCGCGCGGCGAACATGCCTACGACCCGCTGGGCGCGCTGTACGGCCTGCTCGAGCACGACACCGCCGGCACCTTCACCGACGAGTTCGCCGAAGTCTCGATCGACGCCAGTCAGGTCATCTGGGTGGCCACCGCCAACGACGACCGCGCCATCCCCGAGCCGATCCTCAACCGCATGAACGTGTTCGAGGTGCGCTCGCCCGACCGCGACGCGGCGCGTGCGATCGCGCTGCGCCTGTACCACGGCATCCGTGCAGAGCACGACTGGGGCCGGCGCTTCGACCCAGACCCGCCCGAAGCCGTGCTCGACCGGCTGGGCGGCATGGCGCCGCGCGAGATGCGCCGCGCCTGGATGACGGCCTTCGGCAATGCCCGGCTCGAGGCCCGGTCCACGCTGTCGTTGGATGACCTGCCTGACAGCGCGGCGCGGCGCGCGCCGATCGGCTTCACCAACTGAGGGCGGCGGCGCCCGCACTGGGCCTGCAGTAGCATGCCCGGGCCTTGACGCGCGCACGGCGCGCCGGCTCGCCCTGGGAGACGCCATGTCCACCGCCGCCAATGTCGTCGTCGCCCTGGTCGGAGCGCTGCATGTGTGCATCCTGGTGCTGGAGATGTTTCTCTGGGACAAGCCGGCCGGGCGCCGCGCCTTCGGCCAGACCCGCGAATTCGCCACGGCCACCAAGGTGCTGGCCGCCAACCAGGGGCTGTACAACGGCTTCCTTGCCGCCGGGCTCTTATGGGGCCTGAGCCTGGGCGATGGCGGCTTCGGCGTGAAGGTCTTCTTCCTGGCCTGCGTGCTGGTCGCCGGGCTGTACGGCGCGGCCACCGCCAGCCGCAAGATCCTGTTCATCCAGGCTCTGCCTGCGGCCATTGGCCTGGGCCTGCTGCTAGCCTGAGGGCCTGCCGGTCATGCAGCCGATCGCCCTCAACGAACTCTGGACCCTGGTGGTCGCGCTGCTGACCATCGCTGTGGGCACCGGCGTCATCGCACGCGTGCCGACACTGGCCCGCTATTCCATCCCACCGGCGGTGGTCGGCGGGTTTCTGGTGGCAGTGCTGCTGCTGGTGCTGCAGCAGCTGGGCTGGAAGTTCAGCTTCGGCACGCTTACGCGCAGCGCGCTGCTGCTGGTGTTCTTCACCACGCTGGGGCTGAGCGCGCGGCTGAGCGCACTGCGCGGCGGTGGCGCGGCGGTGGCACTGATGTCGCTGGCCATCGGCTTGCTGGCCATCGGACAGAACGCGGTGGGCGCCGGCGTGGCGTGGGCCTTCGGCGAGCCGGCTTCGTTGGCGGTGTTTCTGGGCAGCGCTGCCTTCCTGGGGGGCCACGGCACGACTGCCGCCTGGGCCGGGCAGGAACTGGCCGCCAGTGCCCCCAACGCCTTCGACGTGGGCATGGCCTGCGCCACGCTGGGCCTGGTGGCCGGCGGCGTGCTCGGCAGCGTGGTCGCGACGCGACTGCTCGACCACGCCGCCCGCGCCCCCGGTGCGGGCACGGCCAAGGCGCCGGTGCACGGCGAAGTCACGCTGCACAGTGACATGGACGACGCGAAGTTCGGCCTGTGGACCTCGTCCGACCGCTGGCTGCGCCAGCTGCTGGTGCTGAGCCTGACCATCGGCATCGCGCTGGCCTGGCAGGCCTGGCTGGCTGGCCGCGGCATCAACATCCCGCCCTTCCTGGCCTGCTTGCTGACGGCGGTGGCCTTCACCAACCTGGCCGACCTGCTGAAGCACGGCGTCGACCTGGAGACCGCCGACCTGGCCGGCACGGTGGCGCTGCGCCTGTTCCTGGCGATGAGCCTGATGAGCCTGGACCTGATGGCGGTGCTCAATGCGGCCGGGTTGATCCTCAGCGCAGTGGTGCTGCAATGCATCGTGACCGGGCTGATCGCGGTGACGCTGGTGCGCTACGCCGCCACGCGCGGCTCGCAGGGTTCGCAGGTGGCGCGCGACGGTGCGGTGGCCGCCGGCGGCTTCATGGGATTCGGCCTGGGTGCGATGCCGGTGGGGCTGTCGGTGATGCAGCGCATCACGCTGCAGCATGGTGCCGCGCCGCGCGCCTTCCTGGTGGTGACGCTGGCCGCTTCGCTGGTGCAGGACCTGATCAACGCAGGCGTGGTGCAGGCCGCGCTGGTCTGGGCCGCGCCCTAGGGTGGCGTCACATGCCGGCCACACTCGAAGGCCAGCTGGTCGTTGCGATTTCATCGCGCGCGCTGTTCGACTTCGAGGAGGAGAACCGGCTGTTCGAGGCCGGTGACGCCCAGGCCTACATGCAGCTGCAGCTGCAGCGGCTGGACCTGCCGGCACCGCCGGGCGTGGCCTTCTCGCTGGTGCGCAAGCTGCTGGCCTTCAACGACGGCGCCGCGCGTGTCGAGGTGGTCATGCTGTCGCGCAACGACCCGGTGTCCGGGCTGCGCGTGTTCCGCTCGGCGCAACACTACGGCCTGGCGGTACAGCGCGGCGTGTTCACGCGCGGCCAACCGCCGTGGCGCTACCTGGTGCCGCTGCGCGCCAACCTGTTCCTGTCGGCCAACGACGCCGACGTGCGTGCCGCGCTGGCTGCCGGCGTGCCCGCGGCACGGGTGTACCCGCATGCGGCCCGCGCCTCGGGCGCGCACCCGCAGGAGGTGCGCATCGCTTTCGACGGCGATGCGGTGCTGTTCGGCGACGAGGCCGAGCGCGTGTTCCAGCGCGACGGACTCGACGCCTTCCACGCGCACGAGACCGAACACGCGTCGCGCCCGCTGCCGGCCGGCCCCTTCAAGCCGCTGCTGCTGGCGCTGCAGCGATTGCAACGCGAACCGGCCGCCACGATGCGCATCCGCACCGCGCTGGTCACGGCGCGCAGCGCACCGGCGCACGAGCGCGCGATGCGCACGCTGATGGACTGGCACATCGAGGTCGACGAAGCCATGTTCCTGGGCGGTTTGCCCAAGGGCGAGTTCCTGCGGGAGTTCGAGCCCGATTTCTTCTTCGACGACCAGACCGGGCATGTCGTCTCGGCCGCGGCCCACGTGCCCGCCGGACATGTGGCCTCGGGTGTCAGCAACCCCTGATCAGGACTGGCCGAATCCGCGCAGCCGTTCCAGGTCGAGCACGCGCACGCCGCCGTATTCGACGGCGATCAGCCCCGCGGCCTGCAAGGCCTGCAGCGCCTCGTTGACACGCTGCCGCGACAGCCCGACCAGGTAGCCCAGCTCCAGTTGCGTGATGCGCAGCAGGCCACCCACGCCGGGATAGAGCACCGGATGGAACAGTGCCGCCAGGCTGCGCGCGACACGACCGTCGGCGTCGGTCATGCGGTCGATCTCGCGCGCGCCGATGAACTGGCCGAGCCGCTCGTTCAGCTGCTGGGTGATGAAGCGGTTGAAGGGGATGCTTCGCTCGATCAGCCAGTGGAAGGCCTCGACGCTCAAGCCCGCGACCACGCTCTTGCGCAGCGCCTGGATGTTGTAGCGGTAGGCCTCGCGCTTGATCACCGTGCCTTCGCCAAACCAGCCGCCCGGCGGGATGCCGGTAAAGGTGATCGGGATGCCCATCGCGGTGTCGTTGCTCATCTTCAGCAGGCCGTCGATGACGCCGAACCAGTAGGTGGCTGGCCGCCCGACGCGGCACAGCAACTCGCCGGCGCTGACCTGCACCACCTTCAGATCGCTCAGGGCGCGCTCGCGCTCGTCGTGCTGCAGTGCGCCTAGCCAGGCAATGCCGGCGGCCTCGTCCACAGTCAGCGCCCGGGCGCGCGTCACCAGGCGCTGCGACGGTGGGGTGCGGGTGGCGTTCATTGAAGGTTCAGGGAAAACACCGAGCAACCGTTCAGCGAGATTGTCGTCGTAACGACAACTTGGCGTCAAACTTCGCACTACAGTGCGCCCCTGACAAAGTCCGTTGTGACGTGACGACCCCAGCTGACCGGCCCGCAGGCCGGCAAAGGAGACAGGCAAGGTGCAGACGACTTTCCCGCGGCTGATGCTCGAGCATGCAAAGGCACGCCCGGACGCCCCGGCGCTGCGCGAGAAGGAGTACGGCATCTGGCAGAGCCTGTCGTGGTCCGGTCTGGCCAGTCTGGTGCGCGAGCTGGCCTGCGGGCTGTCGCAGGCCGGTCTGCAGCGCGGCCAGCACATCGTGGTGGTGGCCGAAAACCGGCCGCGGCTGTACGCGACCATGTTGGCGGCGCAGTCGGTGGGCGCCGTTCCCGTGCCGCTGTACCAGGACGCCGCGGCCAATGAATACATCTTCCCGATTAACAACGCCGAGATCACGATGGCCGTGGTCGAGGACCAGGAGCAGGTCGACAAGATGATCGAACTGCGCGAGTCCTGCCCGCAGTTGGCACGCATCTGGTACGACGACCCGCGCGGCCTGCGCAAGTACGACGCGCCGGGGCTTCAGTCGCTGGATGCGCTGGTCGAGGCCGGGCGCGCCTACAACGTCCAGCACCCGCAGTTCTTCGACGAGCAGGTCGCGCTGGGTCAGCCGGGCGACGTTGCTTCGATGTTCTTCACCTCGGGCACCACCGGCAACCCGAAGGGCGTGGTGCACACGCACTTCACGCTGATCGACCGCGCCCAGGCCGGCGCCAGCTTCGACAAGCTCGGCCCCAACGAGGAAGTGCTGGCCTACTTGCCGCCGGCCTGGATCGGCCAGAACATCTTCAGCTACGCGCAGTGGCTGGTGTGCGGCTACGTGGTCAACTGCCCTGAATCGGCCAGCACCGTGACCATCGACCTGAAGGAGATCGGGCCGACCTACTACTTCGCGCCGCCGCGCGTCTTCGAAGGCCTGCTGACGACGGTGATGATCCGCATGGAGGATGCGGGGCGCCTCAAGAAGTGGTTGTTCCAGCGCTGCATGGAGCTGGCGCGGCGGGTCGGACCGGCGCTGATGGACGGCAAGCCAGTGGGCACGACGGACCGGCTGCTCTACGCCCTGGGCAACCTGTGCATCTATGGGCCGCTGCGCAATTCGCTGGGCATGAGCCGCGTGCGCGTGGCCTACACCGCGGGCGAAGCCATCGGGCCGGATCTGTTCAGCTTCTACCGCAGCATCGGCATCAACCTGAAGCAGCTCTATGGCAGCACCGAGACCGCGGTGTTCGTGTGCCTGCAACCCGATCACGAGGCCAAGGCCGACACGGTGGGCGTGCCCATAGCCGGCGTCGAGATCCGCCTGGCCGAGAACGGCGAGATCCTGGTGAAGAGCCCGGGGCTGCTGAAGGAGTACTACAAGAACCCCGCCGCGACGGCCGAGGTGCTGACGGCCGACGGCTGGTACCACACCGGCGATGCCGGCTTCCTGGACGCCGGCGGGCACCTGAAGATCATCGACCGTGCCAAGGACGTGGGCCGGCTCAAGGGCGGCGCGCACGACGGCGCGATGTTCGCGCCCAAGTACGTCGAGAACAAGCTGAAGTTCTTCCCGTACATCAAGGAGGCGGTGGCCTTCGGCGACCAGCGCGAACGCGCCTGTGCCTTCGTCAACATCGACATGGAAGCGGTGGGCAACTGGGCCGAGAAACGCAACCTGCCCTATGCCGGCTACACCGACCTGGCGCAAAAGCCCGAGGTCTACGAGCTGGTGCGTGACTGCATCGAGAAGGTCAATGCCGACCTGGCTGCCGATGCGCTGCTGGCCGGCAGCCAGATCCACCGCTTCCTGATCCTGCACAAGGAACTCGACGCCGACGACGGCGAGCTGACGCGCACGCGCAAGGTCAAGCGCGGCTTCATCGGCGAGCGCTACCAGATCCTGGTCGACGCGCTGTACGGCGGCAAGACGAGCCAGTTCATCGAGACACAGGTCAGCTTCGATGACGGGCGCAAGGGCGCGGTCAGCGCCGAGTTGAAGATCATGGACGTCAAGGTCTTCCCCGCGCTGCGGAAGGCAGCCTAGCCCGATGAGCGTGCGCCACACCGGCGAGGTGATCCTCGACGTCAAGAACATCAGCCTGGCCTTCGGCGGCGTGAAGGCGCTGACCGACATCAGCTTCAACGTGCGCGAGCACGAGATCCGCGCCATCATCGGTCCCAACGGTGCCGGCAAGAGCAGCATGCTCAACTGCATCAACGGCGTGTACCAGCCGCAGCAGGGGTCGATCAACTTCCGCGGCCAGACCTTCAGCCACATGAACTCGCGCCAGGTGGCCGAGATGGGCTTCGCCCGTACCTTCCAGAACCTGGCGCTTTTCAAGGGCATGAGCGTGCTCGACAACATCATGACCGGGCGCAACCTGAAGATGAAGACCAACCTCTTCCAGCAGGCGCTGCGCTGGGGCGCGGCCGAGCGCGAGGAAACCGAGCAGCGCCAGTTCGTCGAGAAGATCATCGATTTCCTGGAGATCCAGCCCTACCGCAAGACGCCAGTCGGCCGCCTGCCCTACGGGTTGCAGAAGCGCGTGGACCTAGGCCGCGCGCTGGCGATGGAGCCGACGATCCTGCTGCTGGACGAGCCGATGGCCGGCATGAACGTCGAGGAGAAGCAGGACATGTGCCGCTTCGTGCTCGACGTCAACGACGAGTTCGGCACCACCATCGTGCTGATCGAGCACGACATGGGCGTGGTGATGGACATCTCCGACCGCGTGGTGGTGCTCGACTACGGCAAGAAGATCGGCGACGGCACCCCGGCCGAGGTGCGCGCCAACCCGGACGTCATCAGCGCCTACCTGGGAACCTCACATTGACATGAACCCCCAAGCTCACTTCTTTCGCTGCCCCCCGCGGGGGCGCTCAGTGCCCTTCGGGCGGCCGGGCGTGCTCTGATGGGACCGTTCCTCGAAACTCTGCTCGGCGGCCTGATGACCGGCATGCTCTATTCGCTGGTGGCGCTGGGCTTCGTGCTGATCTTCAAGGCCAGCGGCGTCTTCAACTTCGCGCAGGGCGCGATGGTGCTGTTCGCGGCGCTGGCGATGGCGCGCTTTTCCACCTGGATCCCGCAGTGGCTGGGCTTCGACAACAAGCTGCTGGCCAACATCCTGGCCTTCGCCGCGGCCATGGCGCTGATGGTGGCGGTGGCCTGGCTGGTGGAAAGGCTGGTGCTGGGCAAGCTGGTCAACCAGGAGGGCATCACGCTGCTGATGGCCACGCTGGGCATCGCCTACTTCATGGACGGCGCCGGCCAGACGCTGTTCGGCAGCGACATCTACAAGATCGACGTCGGCCTGCCCAAGGATCCGATCTTCATGTTCGAGAGCACCTTCCAGGGCGGCATCCTGGTCAACAAGGAAGACCTGTACGCCGCGGCCATCGCCGCCGCGCTGGTGGCGCTGCTGAGCCTGTTCTTCCAGAAGACCTCAACCGGCCGCGCGCTGCGCGCGGTGGCCGACGACCACCAGGCGGCGCAGTCGATCGGCATCCCGCTGAACCGCATCTGGGTCATCGTCTGGAGCGTCGCGGGCTTCGTGGCACTGGTCGCCGGCGTCATCTGGGGCAGCAAGCTGGGTGTGCAGTTCTCGCTGTCGCTGGTGGCACTGAAGGCGCTGCCGGTGGTCATCCTGGGCGGGCTGACCAGCGTGCCCGGCGCCATCATCGGCGGGCTGATCATCGGCGTGGGCGAGAAACTTTCCGAGGTCTACATCGGCTCGCAGATCGGCGGCGGCATCGAGATCTGGTTCGGCTACGTGCTGGTGCTGTTCGTTCTTCTCGTCAGGCCGCAGGGCTTGTTCGGTGAAAAAATCATTGACCGCGTATGACGTACGCGGGCAATGATCTTTCGGTGCAGGCTTCCTTGGCTTCAGCCAAGTTGAGCGAAGCGTGCCGCAACCAGAAGAGCATCGATCGGGTCTGAGCCATGCTGTACAGAGAAAACGGCCAGTTCAAGACCAGCTACCGCTCGGACCAGCAGGTCTTCCCGATCGCGCAGGACCGCCTCGCGATCTGGCTGCTGGTGGCCTTTGCCGCGATCGGCGTGCCGCTGCTGGTGGACGAGTACCTTTTCCGCGCCATCCTGATCCCCTTCCTGATCCTGTCGCTGGCCGCGCTGGGGCTGAACATCCTGGTCGGCTACTGCGGCCAGATCTCGCTGGGCACCGGCGCCTTCATGGCGGTGGGCGCCTATGCAGCCTACAACTTCATGGTGCGCATCGAGGGCATGCCGGTGCTGGCTGCGCTGCTGCTCGGCGGTGTCTGCGCCACCGTCGTCGGTGTGCTCTTCGGTATCCCGTCGCTGCGCATCAAGGGCTTGTACCTGGCGGTAGCCACGCTGGCGGCGCAGTTCTTCTGGGACTGGGCCTTCCTGCGCATCAAGTGGTTCACCAACTACTCGTCCTCGGGCTCGGTGTCGGTGGCCAACCTGAACATCTTCGGCCTTGCAATCGATTCGCCGCAGGCCAAGTACCTGTTCTGCCTGGCCTTCCTGGTGGTGTTTGCGCTGGCTGCCAAGAACCTGGTGCGCAGCCACATCGGCCGCGAGTGGATGGCCATCCGCGACATGGACGTGGCCGCCGCGGTGATCGGCATCCGCCCGGTGTATGCCAAGCTCTCGGCCTTCGCGGTGAGCAGCTTCATCGTCGGCGTGGCCGGCGCGCTGTGGGGCTTCGTGCACCTGGGCTCGTGGGAGCCGGCGGCCTTCTCCATCGACCGCTCGTTCCAGCTGCTGTTCATGATCATCATCGGCGGGCTGGGCTCGATCATGGGTAGCTTCTTCGGCGCAGCCTTCATCGTCATGCTGCCGGTGTTCCTGAACCAGGCCCTGCCGGCACTCGGCGGACTGGTCGGCGTGAGCATCGACACCGCCACCATCGCCCACACCGAGTTGATGATCTTCGGTGCGCTGATCGTGTTCTTTCTGATCGTCGAGCCGCACGGTCTGGCTCGGCTGTGGTCCATCGGCAAGGAGAAGCTGCGCTTGTGGCCGTTCCCCCATTGACGTGTAGGGCGGGCCGACGGGCCGCTACGCCCCTGAAATGCCGTGGACAGCGGCATCGCTGGCCGCACTGACGAGTGCATGTTGAACCTCACCTTTCGGAGACACGCATGAAATTCAGACCCTACGCCCTCGTGGCCACGCTGGTGGCCACAGGTGCCTGCACGCTGTTCACCACGACGGCGGCCTTCGCCCAGGCCAAGGAGCAGTTCTTCCCGGCGCTGGTGTACCGCACCGGCGCCTATGCCCCCAATGGCGTGCCCTTCGCCAACGGCTACATCGACTACTTCAAGCTGGTCAATGCCAAGGGCGGCATCAACGGCGTGAAGATCATCTACGAAGAATGCGAGACCGGCTATGCCACTGACCGCGGCGTCGAGTGCTATGAACGGCTGAAGGGCAAGAACGGCGGCGCCACGGTGTTCCAGCCGCTGTCCACCGGCATCACCTTCGCGCTGACCGACAAGGCGCCGGGCGACAAGATTCCGCTGATCACCGCCGGCTACGGCCGCAGCGAAAGCACCGACGGCAACGTCTTCAAATGGAACTTCCCTCTGACCGGCACCTACTGGGACGCGGCCGACATCCTGGTGCAGCATGTCGGCAAGAAGGAAGGCGGACTGGACAAGCTCAAGGGCAAGAAGATCGCGCTGGTCTACCACGACAGCCCTTACGGCAAGGAGCCGATCCCGCTGCTCGAAGAGCGCGCCAAGCAGCTCGGCTTCGCGCTGCAGCTGCTGCCGGTGACCCACCCTGGGGTGGAGCAGAAGGCCACCTGGCTGCAGATCCGCCAGAACCGCCCCGACTATGTGTTCCTGTGGGGCTGGGGTGTGATGAACTCCACCGCGCTGAAGGAAGCGGTGGCCACCGGCTACCCGCGCGACAAGATGTACGGCGTGTGGTGGGCCGCGGCCGAGCCGGACGTCAAGGACGTGGGTGACGGCGCCAAGGGCTACCACGGCCTGGCGCTGCAGCATGGCGCCGAGCCGAACTCGCAGGTCGTCAAGGACGTGCTGGCCAACGTGCATGCCAAGGGCCAGGGCACCGGGCCGAAGGACGAGGTCGGGCAGGTGCTGTACATGCGCGGGCTGGTGGCGGCAATGCTGGCGGTCGAGGGTGTCAAGCGCGCCCAGGAGCGCTACGGAAAGGGCAAGGTCATGACCGGCGAGCAGGCCCGCTGGGGCTACGAGAACCTGGCGCTGGACCAGAAGAAGCTCGACGCGCTGGGCTTCGCCGGCGTGATGCGGCCGATCAGCACCTCCTGTGCCGACCACCGCGGCGCCTCGATCGCACGCATCCACACCTGGGACGGCAGCAAGTGGAACTTCACCTCCGACTGGATCGAGGCCGACCAGTCGATCATCAAACCGATGATCAAGGCCGCGGCAGACAAGTACGCGGCGGAGAAGAAGATCACCCGACGCACCCCGGACGACTGCCAGTCCTGAGGCGCGTTCCGCCCCAGGAGTCGGTCCAATTCGCACGACGCCCTCCCCTTCCCCTACCTCCTGGCTGGAGGGGTACCGGGCACCCCGATCCCCGCCGGGCGGGGTGGGCTCCCTGCGGAGCCCTCATCGAAGCGCCGCGGGCGGCGCTTCGATGAGTTCAAAGGACCTGTCATGTCCAACATCCTGCTCAACGTCAACGGCATCGAGGTCATCTACAACCACGTCATCCTGGTGCTGAAGGGCGTGAGCCTGCAGGTGCCCGAAGGCGGCGTGGTGGCGCTGCTCGGCGGCAACGGCGCCGGCAAGACGACCACGCTGCGCGCCGTGAGCAACCTGCTGGCGGGCGAGCGCGGCGAGGTCACCAAGGGCAGCATCGAGCTGCGCGGCGAACGCATCGAGAAGTTGTCCACCTCGGACATGGTGCAACGCGGCGTGATCCAGGTGATGGAAGGCCGCCACTGCTTCGCGCACCTGACGATCGAGGACAACCTGATGGCCGGCGCCTACACGCGCAAGGACGGCAAGGCCGCCGTGGCGCAGACGCTGGACAAGGTCTACAACTACTTTCCGCGCCTGAAGACACGGCGCAGTTCGCAGGCGGCCTATACCTCGGGCGGCGAGCAGCAGATGTGCGCCATCGGCCGCGCGCTGATGGCCAACCCGAAGATGGTGCTGCTGGACGAACCGAGCATGGGCCTGGCGCCACAGATCGTCGAAGAGGTGTTCGAGATCGTCAAGGATCTGAACCAGCGCGAGAAGGTGACCTTCCTGCTGGCCGAGCAGAACACCAACATGGCGCTGCGTTATGCCGACCACGGCTACATCCTCGAGAGCGGCCGCATCGTCATGGAAGGCGCGGCCAAGGATCTGCGCGAGAACGAAGACGTCAAGGAGTTCTACCTCGGCATGGGCGGCGGCGACCGGCGCAGCTTCCGCGACGTCAAGAGCTACAAGCGCCGCAAGCGTTGGCTGGCCTGAACCCACCATGTCCGATGACAGCGGCTTTGCGCCGCCCCCGTTCAAACCCGAAGAGTCCTTGCAGCGCCTGAGGCGGGAGCTGCGCGATCTCGGCTTGTCAGATCGCGAGGGCGTGTTCGAACGACGAGGCCTGGCCATCGCACGCCTGCGCGTCGATGGCGCACAGCTGGCGGCGGCCATGGTGAAGCGCCCCAGCCGCGCCAACCCTCAGTGGCAGGCGCGCAGCCTGGGCAGCAACGCTGCGGTACGCGATTTCACAGCCGAGCTGAAGAAGGCGCTGCAGCAGTGGGGAGACCGCGATGACTGAATTCTTCGACCCGCTGGAAACGCGTGACCCGGGCGAACGCGAGGCTGCGCTTTGCGCCGCATTGCCGGCGCAGATCGCCGCCGCGCAGACCACCACGGCCTTCGCCGAGATCCTGCGTGGCATCGACGCCAAGGCCATCGCTTCGCGCCCGGCGCTGGCGCAATTGCCGGTCACCCGCAAGCACGAACTGCTCGAACGCCAGAAGGCGCAGCGCGGCAGCGACCCCTTCGGCGGCTTTTCGGCCATCGGCTGGCGCGGGCAAGGTGCCACGCGGCGCGCGCGCCGCGTGTTCCAGTCGCCGGGCCCGATCTACGAACCCGAAGGCCATGCCGCCGACTACTGGCGCTTCGGCCGGGCCTTGTTTGCCGCGGGCTTTCGTCCCGGCGACCTCGTGCACAACAGCTTCAGCTACCACCTGACTCCGGCCGGCTCGATGATGGAAACCGGCGCCATGGCCATCGGCTGCACGGTCTTCCCCGGCGGCGTGGGCAACACCGAGCTGCAGCTGCAGGCCATGCTCGAGCTGCGTGCCGACGCCTACGCGGGCACGCCCAGTTTCCTGCGCATCGCGCTGGAGAAGGCCGATGAGCTGGGGTTGGCGCTGCCGGCGCTGCGCAAGGCCTCGGTCGGCGGCGAGGCCTTTCCCACGGCATTGCGTGATGCACTGCTGGCGCGCGGCATCGATGCCTACCAGAGCTACGGCACGGCCGACGTGGGCCTGATCGCCTACGAGACCGCTGCGCGACAAGGCCTGGTGCTCGACGAGGGCGTGATCGTCGAGATCGTGCGCCCGGGCAGCGGCGAACCGGTGCCCGAGGGCGAGGTCGGCGAGGTGGTGGTGACGACGCTCAACCCGGACTATCCGCTGGTGCGCTTCGGCACCGGCGACCTGAGCGCGGTCCTGCCCGGCCGCTGCCCCACCGGCCGCACGCACGCGCGCATCAAGGGCTGGATGGGCCGCGCCGACCAGACCGCCAAGGTGCGCGGCATGTTCGTGCATGCCAGCCAGGTGGCCGAGCTGATGAAGCGCCACCCCGAGCTGACGCGGGCCCGGCTGGTGATCGAGGGCGAGATGGCCAACGACCGCATGACGCTGCATGCCGAGGCTGCGTCGCAGGCCGAAGGGCTTTCGGCTGCGTTGGCCGGCAGCATGCGCGACATCACCAAGCTGCGCTGCGAGGTGCGCCTGGCGGCGCCCGGCGCACTGCCCAACGACGGCAAGCTGATCGAGGACCTGCGGCGCATCGACTGAAGGCCGGCTACGTAGTTTCCACGTCGCGCAGCGCAGATCACTGCCTAGCATCGAAACATTCGCCAACCCACCCTGGAGACAAAGCCATGAAGAAGCTGTCGATCGCACTGGCCGTGGCGGCCCTGGCCACGGCCGCGCAGGCCTTCCCCGACAAGCCGATCACCATCGTCGTGCCCTTCGCGGCGGGCGGCCCCACCGACAAGGTGGCGCGCGACTTCGCCGAAGCCCTTCGCAAGCCGCTGAACGGGGCCACCATCGTGGTCGAGAACGTCGGCGGCGCCGGCGGCACGCTCGGCGCCAACAAGGTGGCCAAGGCCGCACCCGATGGCCACACGCTGCTGCTGTACCACATCGGCATGGCCACCTCGCCCGCGCTGTACCGCAACCTGCCCTACAAGACGCTGGACGATTTCGAGTACCTCGGCATGATCAACGACGTGCCGATGACGCTGATCGGGCGCTCCACGCTGCCGGCCAACAGCTACGCCGAGCTCGTCAAGTGGCTCGAGGCCAACAAGGGCAAAGTCAACCTGGCCAACGCCGGCCTGGGTGCCGCGTCGCACCTGTGCGGGCTGCTGTTCCAGCAAGGCACCAAGATCGACATGCAGACCGTGCCCTACAAGGGCACCGCGCCGGCGATGACCGACCTGCTGGGCGGCCAGGTCGACATCATGTGCGACCAGACCACCAACACCACCGGCCAGATCGAATCCGGCAAGGTCAAGGCCTTCGCGGTGACCACCCAGAAGCGCCTGGGCACGCCGGCCCTGGCCAAGCTGCCGACGCTGGACGAAGCGGGTCTGAAGGGCTTCAACCTGACGATCTGGCACGGTCTGTACGCCCCCAAGGGCACGCCGAAGGCCGTGCTTGACCAACTCAACGCCGCGCTGCGCGCGGCGCTGAAGGACCCCGAATTCATCAAGCGCCAGGAAGCGCTCGGTGCGGTGGTTGTGACCGACGCCCGCCTGGCGCCGGCCGAGCACAAGAAGTTCGTCGCGGCCGAGATCGACAAGCTCGGCGTGGCCATCAGGGCAGCCGGGCAGTATGCTGACTGAGGGCGATCCGTCTCCTCCAATACGGTGACTCCCGACCCATCGCCGGCGCAAGAGGCCGCCCTGTCGGGCGGCCTCTTGCCTTGGGGTCACCGGCTGCTGCTGGTGGACAGCATCACCGAGGCGTTGGGTCAGCCGGCAGGCGCCGTCATCGTCAGCGGCTCGCATGGCGGGCTCAGCGCGGCCCGCTGCGCGCTGCAGGCACAGCCCTGCCTGGCGGTCTTCAACGATGCCGGCATTGGCAAGGACGCGGCCGGCATCGCGGCGCTGCCCTGGCTGCAGCAGCACGGGGTCGCGGCAGTGGCCGTGGCACACCACAGCGCGCGTATCGGCGAAGCGGCATCGACCTGGCGGGACGGCGTGATCTCTGCGCTGAACGATGCTGCGGCGGCGCGCGGCGCCCGCAAGGGCGTGGCGCTGCGGCAGTGGCTTCAAGCAGCGGCCACCGGGCTCAGCGGATCGTGAGCGGAATCGTCACCGGGCCGTCGTTGACCAGGTGCACCTGCATGTCGGCGCCGAAGACGCCGGCCGCCACCATCGCATGGCGCGCTCGCGCCTGGGTCAGCACGGCGTCGAACAGCTGACGCCCCAGTTCGGGCCGTGCCGCGCCGGAGAAGCCCGGGCGGTTGCCGCGCGCAGTGTCGGCCGCCAGCGTGAACTGCGACACCAGCAGCAGCCCGCCGCCGATGTCCCGCAGGCACAGGTTCATCTTGCCGGCCGCGTCGCTGAAGATGCGCAGCGCCAGCACTTTGTCCACCAAGCGCGCGGCATGGTCCGGCGTGTCGTTCGGCTCGGCACAGACGAATACCAACGCACCCGCAGCGATTTCACCGACGCTGGCACCAGCAACCTCGACGCGCGCACGAGCCACGCGCTGCACCAGCGCGATCACAACGGGTCGCCTTCGGCGCCGGCGCGGGCTTCGACGTCCATCGGCAGCAGCTGGATGGTGGCGCGCAGGCCTGGCACCGCGCTGATCAATGCATCCTCCACCGAGGTACGCAGGGCAGCGGCGCGCCCCAGGCTCCACTGGCCGGGCATGTGCATGTGCAGGTCGACGAAGCGGCGCGCGCCGGCGCGCCGCGTGGTCACATGGTCGAAGCGCACCGCATGGTGGCGAAAGCCGTCAAGTGTCTTGTCGATGTCGGCCAGCACCTGCGGCTCCAGAGCCCGGTCCATCAACCCGTCGACCGAGCGCCGAACCAGCGACACGCCTTCGCGCGCGATGTTGCCGGCCACGGCGATGGCCACCACTGGATCGAGCCACAGCCAGCCCGTGCCAGCCACGGCCAGCAGGCCGAGCAACACGCCTGCCGAGGTCCAGACGTCGGTGAACAGGTGGCGCGCGTCTCCTTCCAGCGCCATGGAGCGGTGCTCGCGCGCCTTGCACAGCATGGCCCAGGCGAGCGCGCCGTTCATGGCCGTACTGACGACGCTCAGACCCAGGCCCCAGCCCAGGCTTTGCAGCGGCTGCGGCGCCCAGAAGCGCTGCACCGCAGCCCAGATGATGGCCAATGCCGCGACCAGGATGAGCACGCCCTCGAAGCCGCTGGAGAAGTATTCGGCCTTGTGGTGGCCGTAGGGGTGGTCCTCGTCAGCCGGCTGGGCAGCGACGGTCACCATCAGCAGCGCAAACATGGCGCCGGCCAGGTTGACCAGCGATTCCAGAGCGTCGGACAGCAGGCTGACCGAGCCGGTGATCCACCAGGCCGCGGTCTTCAGCACGATGGTGGCGACCGCGACCGCCACCGACAGCTTCAGATAGGCGCTGACCTGCATGGCCCGATTGTGTGGCCGCCGCAGGCCGTGGCCGAGGCAACCCGGTCAGCGCTTGTCGATGCGCCTCAATTCCTGGGTCAGGAACTGGGCGCTGGGCAGTTCGCGACCGTCGGCCAGTCGCAGCATGTAGACATTGCCGCTGGTGGTCGAGCGCGTACCGATCTGCTGGATGAAGTCTTGCGCCGTGGCCACCTTATCGATCTGCCAATTCAGCTTGCCGCGCAGGAAGTCCGCCGCCTGCGCTCCGGTGTATTCCTTGCCGTTGCGCACGAAGCGGATGTCCTTGCGCGCGGCCAGGGCGTCGAGCAGGCGCTCGATGCGTGCGCGTTCCGCGGCGCTGGGGTCGGCCCATGCCGCGGGGCCCCAGGGTGCCAGCAGGCAGCCCAGCCAGACGCGCCGGTTCATCGCGCCAGAGTGACGCGCGCGAACCTGCGCTTGCCGACTTGCACCACGTAGACCCCTGCGGGCAGCTTCAGCCCCTTGTCGGAGACGACAGCACCGTCGATGCGCACGCCGCCCTGGTCCACCAGGCGCAGCGCTTCGCTGCTGCTGGGTGCCAGGTTGGCCTGCTTCAACAGGCTGCCGAGGGCCAGCGGCGCGCCGCTCAATGCCACTTCGGGGATGTCCTGCGGCACGCCGCCGCGTGCGCGCAGCTCGAAGTCGGCCTCGGCCCGCTCGGCCGCCGCGGCGCTGTGGAAGCGCGCGGTGATTTCCTTCGCCAGCAGCACCTTGGCCTCCTTCGGGTTGCGTCCTTGCGCCACGTCTTGCTGCAACCGGGCAATGTCGGCTTCGCTGCGGAAGGAAAGCAGCGTGAAGTAGCGCCACATCATGTCGTCGCTGATCGACAGCAGCTTGGCGAACATGGCGTTGGCATCCTCGGTGATGCCGATGGTGTTGCCCTTGCTCTTGGACATCTTCTCGACGCCGTCCAGGCCTTCCAGCAGCGGCATCGTCAGCACGCACTGCGGCTCCTGGCCGTATTCGCTCTGCAGCGCGCGGCCGACCAGCAGATTGAACTTCTGGTCGGTGCCGCCCAGTTCCAGGTCGGACTTCAGCGCCACCGAGTCGTAACCCTGCATCAAGGGGTAGAGCAGTTCGTGCACGCTGATCGGCGTGCCGGCCTTGTAGCGTTTGGTGAAATCGTCGCGCTCGAGCATGCGCGCCACGGTGTAGCGCGAGGCCAGCTGAATCATGCCGCGCGCTCCGAGGGCGTCGCTCCATTCGCTGTTGTAGCGGATCTCGGTGCGCTGCGGGTCCAGTACCAGGCTGGCCTGGGCGTAGTAGGTTTGGGCGTTGGCCTCGATCTGCTCGCGAGTCAGCGCCGGGCGCGTGGTGTTGCGGCCGGACGGGTCGCCGATCATCGTGGTGAAGTCACCGATCAGGAAGATCACCGTGTGGCCCAGGTCCTGAAGCTGGCGCATCTTGTTCAGCACCACAGTGTGGCCGATGTGGATGTCAGGCGCGGTCGGGTCCAGGCCCAGCTTCACCCGCAGCGGCGTGCCTGTGGCGTCGGAGCGCAGCAACTTCTTCAGCCATTCAGCTTGCGGCAGCAACTCCTCGCAGCCACGCAGCGAGACGGCCATGGCCTCGCGCACCCGGTCGCTCACCACGGCGGGGACTTCGGCCGTTTTCAAGGCCTCTGACATCGGATCATTTCTGGGTACATTTCCGGGGATCGGGCCGCGGGCCGGTTGTTATACTCGCGCGTCGCAAGGGCCTCCCCCTGTTTACGGGGGGTGCAGGTCCGATAGCAATTCTAGTTCCAGGGTACGACGCAGGTCGGCCACAGCGATGTCGGGTGGGCCCGGTCGCAGCAGTCAGCCGGGATGTCCACGCGGGTTCGGCCCGCCAACAACAAGTTTGTCGATGTCATTGGATCGTTTAGCCCCTCATCTGCTGCACACCAGAGCTTGGCTTTCGCGCAATTCGCGCGCCTTGAGTGCCGGGTTCGTGCTGGTCCTGGGCGGCTTTGCTGCGGCAGCCTTCGGCGTGGCCCCTCTGCTGCCCGATCCGGCCGACCAGCCGCAGAGTCTGGTCATCGACACCGTCGCCCCGCCGGGCATCAGCGATCAGCTGGAGGCTCTGGCCGAGCATGATCTGGACCTTTGGCGCAACGACCTGACCCGCGCCACCGACAATGCCGACAGCCTGTTGCGGCGCCTTGGAGTCACCGACGCCGCGGCGGCCGCCTTTTTGCGCACCGATCCGGTAGCACGGCGCCTGCTCGACGGCCGCGCTGGCAAAATGGTGCAAGCCCGTGCCGCTGGCAATGGCACCCTGGTCGAGTTGGTGGCGCGCTATGCCGCGCCCGACAATGCTCAGCGCCAGCCGCAGTTCACGCGCCTGAGCCTGGCGCAGCAGGATGGCCGCTGGGTCAGCCGCACTGAAGTGGCTCCGCTGGTGGGTCAAGTGCGCCTGGCCAGCGGCACGATCAGCAGTTCGCTGTTCGCGGCCACCGACGCTGCGCGCATCCCGGACCCCGTGGCCGTGCAGATGGCCGAGATCTTCGCTGCCGACATCGACTTTCACCACGAGCTGCGCAAGGGTGACACCTTCAGCGTGGTCTACGAGGCGCTGACGGCCGACGGCGAGCCGGTCACCTGGGCCGTGCCCACGGGCCGCGTGCTGTCGGCTGAGTTCGTCAACAACGGCAAGGCCCACCACGCTCTGTGGTACGCCGACGCCAGCGGCCGCGGCGCCTACTTCGGCTTCGACGGGCAAAGCAAGCGCCGCACCTTCCTGGCCAGTCCGATGGAGTTCTCGCGCGTGACTTCAGGTTTCGCAATGCGCATCCATCCGATCCTGCAGACCCTGCGCGCCCACCGCGGCGTGGACTATGGTGCGCCGTACGGCACGGCGGTGCGCTCGGTCGCCGATGGGGTGGTCGAGTTCGCCGGCTGGCAGAACGGCTACGGCAACGTGATCAGGGTTCAGCACGGCAAGGAGCGCAGCACGCTGTACGCCCACCTGAGCCGCATCGACGTGCGCAAGGGCGAGGCGATCGAGCAGGGCCAGCGCATCGGCGCGGTGGGCGCCACCGGTTGGGCCACCGGGCCGCACCTACACTTCGAGTTCCAGATTGACGGTCGGCACGTCGATCCGCTGAGCATCGCAAAGGCTTCCGACCCCCTGACCATCGACGCCGCGTCACGCAGCCGCTTCGCCGAGCTTTCGAGCAGCGCCAAGGCTCAGCTGGACTTGGCCGAAACCCTGGCCGGAAGCCGCTCGCAAGCCGAATAGCCGGGCGCTGCGGCCTAGCGCATGAGCCTGTACATCGGCCTGATGTCCGGCACCTCGCTGGACGGCGTGGACGGCGTGCTGGCCCAGTTGGACGGGGACGCCTCCGGCCGCACGGCCATCAAGGTCGTCGCGCACCACCAGGTCAGCTTTCCCGAAGACCTGCGGACGAGGCTGCTACGCCTGAACGGCCGCGGCGACGACGAACTGCACTTGGCTGCGCTGGCCGCCAACACGTTGGTGCGCATTTACGCCGGCGTAGTCGACGCCTTGCTGCGGCAATGCGGCGTGAGCGTGTCGCAGGTCCATGCAATCGGCGCCCATGGGCAGACGGTGCGCCACCGCCCGCAGGAATTCGACGGCACCGGCTACACGCTGCAGTTGATGAACGGCGCGCTGCTGGCCGAGCTGTGTGGCATCGACGTGGTCTGCGACCTGCGCAGCCGCGACGTGGCCGCCGGCGGCCAGGGCGCGCCGCTGGTGCCGGCGCTGCATGCCGCCCTGTTCGCAGCGCCGGGCGAGGATGTAGCAGTGCTCAACCTGGGCGGCATCGGCAACCTGACTCTGCTGCCGGCCGACGGACCGGTGCGCGGCTTCGACTGCGGCCCCGGCAATGCGTTGCTGGACCTGTGGTGCCAGCGGCATCGAGGCCAAGCCTACGACGACCGGGGCCGCTGGGCGGCTTCAGGCCAGGTCGACATGGCCTTGCTGCAGCGCCTGCTGGCCGAGCCCTTCCTGCACCGCGCACCGCCCAAGAGCACCGGCCGCGACCTTTTCAATGCGCCGTGGCTGGAGGCTGCGATGTGCGCGTTAGATTCGGCGCCGTCGCCTGTCGACGTGCAGGCCACGTTGACCGAGTTCAGCGCCTGCGCGGCCGCGCAGGCGCTGACGGCCCAGGCACCGCAGACCCGCCGCCTGCTGGTTTGCGGCGGCGGAGCCTTCAACGATCGCCTGATGCAGCGCCTCACCGCCCATCTGGCGGGTACGGCGGTGAGCAGCACCGCCGCAGTGGGCATATCGCCGCTGCAGGTGGAGGCGTTGGCCTTTGCCTGGCTGGCACAGGCCTTCGTCTCGCGTCGGCCAGGCAACCTGGCCACCGTGACGGGCGCCCGCGGGCCGCGCGTCCTAGGCGCGCTGTACCCTGCCAGCTGAAAACAAGAAGGGCTACCCGCGGCAACCCCTCGAGCCAAGGCGGGGTTGGCTTACGCCGAGAAGCTGGAACCGCACCCACAGGTGGTGGTTGCGTTCGGATTTTTGATCACGAACTGCGCACCCTGCAGGTCTTCCTTGTAGTCGATCTCGGCGCCGCCCAGGTACTGCAGGCTCATCGCGTCGATCAGCAGTGTCACGCCGTTCTTGGTCATCTGCGTGTCGTCTTCGTTGATGACCTCGTCGAAGGTGAATCCGTACTGGAAACCGGAGCAGCCGCCGCCCTGCACGAACACACGCAACTTCAGGTCGGGATTGCCTTCCTCGATGACCAAGTCACGCACCTTCTCGGCCGCACTGTCAGTGAAGATCAGAGGCGGCGGCATCTCGTCGCTGGAGGCGTGGACTGGTTCGGCAACTGCGCTCATGGCATGTCCTTGTGCGGATGAATGGATTTTCGATCTGGTCGTGCGCGGATTGAGTGAACGTTCGATACGACCAAGTTAAATGTGGGGCATTCGCTCACCTTCAAGAACCGAACATCGACTTCGACCCTGGCGCCGTGGTGCATTGCCAAGGCGCAGTACCGCGCCTCGCCGACGCCGCGGACCTTGGGATGCAGTTCAAGGCGACCATCACACTCTACCGGGTCAAACGCTTCTCCCCCGCATGATCACATGCCCAGTCTTGACCTTGCCAGTTGCGCGGGCTTTTCGCTGATCAGCAGCAAGCTGTGCGCGCCGCCCACGGCAAGCACGTTGCCGAACACCTCGCCATCGAAGCGTTACCCGTCGACAAAGCGCAATTCAGCACGGCACCACTGCGCCTTCGCACTTCACGTTGCGGATCGGCAGTTGGCACTTCCGGGTGAAGCACATGGTCTGACTCTTGCGGAGATCTGGCCGGGCACGACTTTCGGCCCGACCTCTGGTCTTGATGTTCTGCGTGGCAATCAGATTGCCGCAACTGCAGCACCCGGGAACCGCCGGTCGGGCTGAAGATCCAGACACGGCCGTCCAGCGTACCGGCCAACACGATGTCGTAGCGCCCCGTGAACTCGGACGACACATTGCAGTTCTGCATCATCTGCAGCTGGCAGCGTGTCTTGCCGGGCGATTCGAGCGTGACCTCATCGCACGCACAGGCCGCCCCGCGGTGGCGGCCCCAGCTGGCAACGGCCGCGGGAAGAAGCCCAGATCGACCTTCAGCCCCAGGCTCTCGGCCTCGATGCGACGCAGCTGTTGCGTGGGCCTGTCCTTGGCCACGATTTCGACACGCATCAGGCTTTCGGTAGCGTTGACGATCGCCTGCGCCTGGTCTCGCTCGCTGCGTAGCTGTGCCACCTCGACACCCAACCGGCCCAGTTCGACCTTCGACTTGTGGTCGACGCCGGCGATGTCCTTGCCGAACTCGAAGGCCCACAGCGCGATCGCGGCCGAAAACCCGAGGCTCAGCGCCACCACCACCCAGTGCAACGGCAAGGGCAGGTCGCTGCGCACGATCATTTGCGGCGCTTTGATGCAAAGACGGCGTCGCAGCAGTCGCCAGCGCATGGCGATCCAGATCCTCGCCGACGACGAG
>Ga0316603_10000407_pt1 | contig 21946 bp, 18 predicted proteins | sample OWC_soil_day10_n_FD_207649 | JGI IMG/M metagenome (GOLD analysis project Ga0316603, IMG submission 207649) | Wetland soil microbial communities from Old Woman Creek delta, Ohio, United States - OWC_soil_day10_noCT | ecosystem: Environmental > Terrestrial > Soil > Wetlands | place: USA: Ohio... | reverse complement strand
CGGTAAGGGTGAAAGGGTGCGGTAAGAGCGCACCGCGCCGGTGGCAACATTCGGCGGCACGGCAAACCCCACCTGGAGCAAGACCAAATAGGGAAACACGCGGGCTTCACGGCCCGTACCTGCGGCCCGCAGGAGTTTCCGGGTAGGTCGCTCGAGGCGCGCGGCGACGCGCGTCCCAGATGGATGGTTGCCCTCGACAGAACCCGGCTTATCGGCCGACTCCCTTTTCCGATCAGAGCAGGTTGATTCCGTCAGGTCCGGCGGCGTGACGCTTGCCGTCACCCGGTGCGGTGAGGACGCATTTGTCCCACTCCGTCCCACCCCGTTGGCCCTGCGGCAGGCTGGGATCCGCCGTCTGAGGCAATCGGCCTCCCACAGCGACGCTGCATCCCCCCCGCCCAAGCCGTCATGCCGGGCACCCTGTCCTGTATTCCGGTGGCCAGTTCGAGTGCGGATCCCACGCAAGCCTGGTTGTGACTTGACTTTCAGGAAGTTCAGATAACCGCCTGATTGGTATGGCTATGTACTTTCCGTGGGGTACGCCGGGCGATGGGTCGGGCCGCTAAGTCACTGTGCTCGCTAGAAAATCTTTGCGACAGGCCGTTGACTCTCCGCGCGCACGCGACCTATAGTGCCGCGAAGTGGGACAAAGTGGGATGAAATGGGCCGTCGGCCCGTCAGCAGCCTGAAATGTTTCGTGGTGCCAACAAAGTGACGCTCGACGCCAAGGGGCGGATGGCCATGCCTGCGCGGTACCGGGACACCCTGGTCGAGCGCAGCGAGGGCCGTCTGGTCGCGACTGTCGATCGGGCCGACCGGTGCCTGCTGATCTACCCGCTGCCGGACTGGGAAGAGATCGAACGCAAGCTGATGCGCCTGCCGACCCTGAATCCGCAGGCGCGCCGGCTGCAGCGGCTGATGGTGGGTCACGCGACCGACCTCGAGCTCGATTCGCACGGCCGGGTGCTGGTGCCGCCGAAGCTGCGCGAATACGCGGGGCTGACGCGCCAGGCGATGCTGATCGGGCAGGGCAGCCGGTTCGAGCTCTGGGACGAGCTGCACTGGAACGAGCGCCGCGACGCCTGGTTGCAGGCCGGCGAGGAGCCGGGCGAGCTGCCGGCCGAACTCGGCCAGCTGTCGCTGTAGGCCCGGCCGGTGGCGGAGCACACGCCGGTACTTCTCGACGAAGTGCTGGTCGGCCTCGCGATACGGCCCGATGGGCGCTACTGCGATGCGACCTTCGGCCGGGGCGGACACACCGCCGCGATCCTCGCGGCGCTCGGGTCCGCGGGGCGGGTCGTGTCGATCGACCGGGACCCGGCGGCGATCGGGGCGGGGCAGCGGCGGTTCGCTGGGGAGCCACGTCTCACGCTGGTACGGGGGTCGTTCGGTTCGCTCGAGGAGCGGGTCCGGGCGGCAGGAGTGGAAGGGGAGCTGGACGGCGTGCTGCTGGACCTCGGGGTCTCGTCGCCGCAGCTCGACGAGGCCAGTCGCGGCTTCAGTTTCATGCAGGACGGGCCGCTCGACATGCGGATGGACAACGAGGCGGGGCAGAGCGCGGCGCAGTGGCTGGCAAGGGCCGGCGAGCGCGAGATTGCCGACGTCCTGCGCGAACTCGGCGAGGAGCGGTTCGCGCGCCGCATCGCCCGCGCGATCGTTGCCGCGCGCGCCACCGCCTCGATCACGCGCACCGGCGAGCTCGCGGAGATCGTCGCGGCCGCCGTGCCGACGCGCGAGCCCGGCAAGCACCCGGCCACGCGCACGTTCCAGGCGATCCGCATCCACGTGAACGGCGAGCTCGAGGCGCTGCAGACGGCGCTGCCGCAGGCCGTGCGGCTGCTCGCGACTGGCGGTCGCCTGTGCGTGATCAGCTTCCACTCGCTCGAGGACCGCATCGCCAAGCGCTTCATCCGTCGCGAGGAGCAGGGCGACCCCGTGTACGCCGGATTGCCGCAGGTGCCGCCGCACGCGCGACCGCGGCTCAGGCGCGTCGGCGGGGCGATCGTCGCCGGAGAGTCCGAAGTGCGGGCCAACCCCCGCGCCCGCAGCGCCGTGCTGCGCGTGGCCGAGAGGCTCGCGGCATGAGCGCGACCGGTTGGCGCCTCGTCGTGGCCGTGCTCTGGGTGGCCGTGCTCGGCTCCTCGCTCGGCGTGATCTACGCCAAGCACGAGGCGCGCAACCGCTTCTACGAGCTGCAGCAGCTCACCCGGGTGCGTGACGACCTCGACATCGAGTGGGGGCAGCTGCAGATCGAGCAGAGCACGCTGGCCCGGCACGGTCGCGTCGAGCAGGCGGCCCGCGACCAGTTGCGCATGACCATCCCGCAGGCCGGCGACCTGCGCATCGTGCAGCCATGACGCGCGCCGGCCAGTCTTCCGCCGAAACCGCGGGCCTCGCGTGGCGCCAGTGGTTCGTGCTCGGCCTGCTGGCCCTCGCAGGCCTCGCGCTGGTCGCACGGGCCGTGTACCTGCAGGTCATCGACCAGGACTTCCTGGAGAAGAAGGGCGACGCGCGCATCCTCCGCGAGGCCACGCTGTCCGCGAACCGCGGCATGATCCTCGATCGCAACGGCGAACCGCTCGCGGTCAGCACGCCGGTGGACACGGTCACGGCCCACCCGCGCACGCTGGCCCAGGCACCGCACGAGTTCGCGAAACTTGCCCGGGCGCTCGACCGCGACCCGCAGTGGCTCGCGAGGCGCGTCACCGGCAGCCTCGACCGCCAGTTCGTGTACCTCGTCCGGCACATGCGCCCGCAGGACGCCGACCGCGTCAAGGCGCTCGGCATTCCCGGCGTCAACACGCAGCGCGAGTACCGGCGCTACTACCCGGCGGGCGAGGTCACGGGCCACCTGCTCGGGTTCACGAACGTGGACGACGTCGGCCAGGAGGGGCTCGAGCTCGCCTTCGACCAGTGGCTCGGCGGTGTGCCGGGCGTCAAGCGCGTCATGCGCGACAGCCTCGGGCGGACCATCGCCGACATCGAGCGCATCCGTCCGCCGCGGCCGGGACAGGATCTCTACACCAGCATCGACCTGCGCGTTCAGTACCTCGCCTATCGCGAGCTCAAGGCGGCCATCCAGGCGCACCGTGCGCGCGCCGGCTCCCTCGTGGTGCTCGACATCGCGACCGGCGAAGTGCTGGCGATGGTGAACCAGCCCGCCTTCAATCCCAACGACCGCGAGCAGTACGCCGCCTCGCGCTACCGCAACCGTGCGACCAACGACGTCTTCGAGCCCGGCTCGAGCATCAAGCCCTTCGCCGTCGCCGCCGGCCTCGAGACCGGCAGCATCCGCGCGGACTCCGTGATCGACACCTCGCCGGGCCTGCTCCGGGTCGGGGCGAGCACGGTGAAGGACAAGCGCAACCTCGGCGCCATCGACGTCACGACGGTGCTCGCCCGGTCGAGCAACGTGGGCGTGGTCAAGATCGCGCAGACGCTCCGGCCCGAGCAGATGCACGCGGTGTTCGACCACTTCGGGTTCGGTCGCGTGACGGGGTCGGGGTTCCCCGGCGAATCCGCAGGCATCCTGCCGCCGGCGCAGCACTGGAAACCGATCAACCAGGCCACGATCTCCTACGGCTACGGTCTGTCGGTGACGGCGCTGCAGCTCGCGCAGGCGTACGCGGTGCTCGGCTCGGGCGGCCTCCAGCGGCCCGTGTCCCTGCGCAGGCTCGACTCGCCGCCCGAAGGCGAGCGCGTGCTGGACGAGACCGTCGCGCGCGAGCTCGTGCGCATGATGCAGTCGGTCGTCGGCGAGGGCGGCACCGCGCAGCGCGCCGGCGTCCTCGGCTACCAGGTGGCCGGCAAGACGGGTACGGCGTGGAAGGCGTCCGAGCAGGGCGGCTATTCGACCAACAAGTACATCGCCGTGTTCGGCGGCGTGGTGCCTGCGAGCAACCCGCGCCTCGCCGCCGTCGTGGTGATCGACGAGCCGTCGGCCGGCGCGTACTACGCCGGCGAGATCGCGGCACCCGTCTACTCCGCCGTGATGTCGGGCGCGCTGCGCCTGCTGGCGATCCCGCCCGACGATCTGCAGCGCCTGCCGGCCACGACGCTCGTGCAGGCGAAGGACCCGTGGTGAACGGCTCCGACGCCGTGCCGATGGCCGACGAGGCCCCGCCCGTTTACCGCGCGAGGCTCTCCGACCTGCTCGACGGGTCGGTACAGCCGACTCGCGACCTCGAGGTCCGGGGCCTCGCGATGGACAGCCGTCAGGCAGGGCCGGGCGCCGCGTTCCTCGCCTGCCCGGGTCGCACCACGCACGGCGTCGCGCACGCCGCCGAGGCCGTCGCGCGCGGCGCGGTCGTCGTGCTCTGGGAGCCGGCTCCCGGCGTCGAGCCGCCGTCACTGCCTCCCGGGGTCGAGGTGCTCGCGGTCGAGGGACTCGGCCAGCGGGCCGGCGCCATCGCCGACCGCTTCTTCCGGCAGCCGTCCGCGGAGCTGCAGGTGGTGGGGTTCACGGGCACGAACGGCAAGACCACCTGCGCCTACCTGCTCTCGCAGGCCGCGGACCTGCTCGGCCGGCGCGGCGCCTACCTCGGCACGCTCGGCTTCGGGCGCCCGGGAGCCCTGCGCGATGCCGGACTCACGACGCCCGATTGCGTGAGCGTGCATCGGCGCCTCGCCGAGGCGCGCGATGCCGGCGCGAAGACGCTCGGGCTCGAGGTGTCCTCGCATGCGCTCGACCAGGGCCGGGTCGCAGGGGTGCGCTTCGATACCGCGGTATTCACCAACCTGACGCGCGATCACCTCGACTACCACGGCACACTGCAATCGTACGGCGACGCGAAGGCGCGCCTGTTCCGCGCGCCGGGACTCGGTCGGGCCGTGGTCAACGCGCGCGACAGCTTTGGTTGCGAGCTCCTGGGGCGGCTCGAGCCCGGCATCGACCGCGTGCTGTATTCCACCTCGAACGAGCTCTGGACCGAGCCCGGCAACGGCTGGATCCGCCTGCCCGAGCTGCGCGCCACCCCGGCTGGCCTCGCGCTGCACGTCGAGAGCAGCTGGGGTGCTGGCACGCTGCGCTCCCGCCTCGTCGGCGAGTTCAACGCGGAAAACCTGCTCGCGGTGCTGGGCGTGCTGCTCGGTTGGAACGTGCCGCTGCAGCAGGCGCTCGTGGCGCTCGCCGCCTGCGGCGCGCCACCGGGACGCATGGAGGCGTTCGGCGGCGGCGTGCAGCCGCTGGCGCTGGTGGACTACGCGCACTCGCCCGACGCGCTCGCCAAGGTGCTCGACGCCGCGCGCTCGCACGCCCGCGGCCGGCTCATCTGCGTGTTCGGCTGCGGAGGCGACCGCGATCCCGGCAAGCGGCCGATGATGGGGGCCGTGGCTGAGGCGCACGCCGACCTCGTCGTGCTCACCGACGACAATCCGCGCAGCGAGCCCTCGCAGGCCATCCTCGAGCAGATCCTGGCCGGCGTGCGCGATCGTGCCGCGGTCCAGATGATCGCCGACCGCGGCGAGGCGATCCATTACGCGCTGGCCGAGGCCGACGCCGGGGACGTGGTCGTGATCGCCGGCAAGGGCCACGAGGAGCGGCAGATCATCGGCGTCGAGTCGCGACCCTTCAGCGACCGGCAGGTCGTGCTGGACGCGCTGGGAGCCGAGGCATGATCCGCAGCCTCGCCGAGCTCGCACGGGTCAGCGGCGGCGTCCTGCACGGCGCAGACGCTGAATTCGGCGTCGTCACCACCGACAGCCGCGCGCTCGAGCCGGCGGCCCTGTTCGTCGCGCTGCGCGGCGAGCGCTTCGACGGCCACCAGTTCGTGCCCGAGGCGCTCGAGCGCGGCGCGGCCGGTGCGCTGGTCGCGCGACTGGTGTCGATCCCATTGCCCCAGGTCGTCGTCCCCGACGTGCTAGCCGGGCTCACGGCATTCGCCGCGGCCTGGCGCGGCGACTTCGCCGGCACGGTCGTCGGCATCACCGGCAGCAACGGCAAGACCACGACCAAGGAAATGATCGGCGCGATCCTGGCGCACGCCGGCAGCTGCCTCGTCACGCGCGGCAACCTGAACAACCACATCGGCGTGCCGCTCACGCTCGCGCGGCTCGAGCCCGGGCATCGCTACGCGGTGATCGAGATGGGTGCCAACCATCGCGGCGAGATCGCACACCTCGCCGGCATCGCGCGTCCCGACGTGGGGCTCGTCATCAACGCCGGCCCGGCGCACCTCGAGGGCTTCGGGGGGATCGAAGGCGTGGCCGAGGGCAAGGGCGAGCTGTTTGCCGGGCTCGGCGTCGACCAGGCGGCGGTCATCAACGCCGACGACCGCTTCGCGGCGTACTGGCACGGACTCGCCCGCGGCGCCGGACGCATCGTCACCTTCGGCCTGCGCGAGCGCGCCGACTTCACTGCAACGGACCTGCACAGCCGATCATCCGAGGACGGCCCGTCGACCGAGTTCGAGCTCGACTGTCCGCTCGGCCGCCGCCGCGTCACGATCGCGCTGGCGGGGGAGCACAACGTGGCGAATGCGCTTGCGGCCGCCGCCGCGGCCCACGCCGCCGGAGCCCGGCTCGACGCCATCGTCGAGGGACTGCTCGGCATGCGTCCAGTGGCCGGCCGGCTGGAGTTCAAGGCGCTCGCCGGCGGTGGCCGCCTGATCGACGACTCCTACAACGCCAATCCCGCATCGGTGCGGGCCGGCCTGCGCGCGCTCGAGCAGCTCGGCGGCGAGCGCTGGCTGGTGCTCGGCGAGATGCGCGAGCTCGGCGAGGGGTCGTCGCAGCTGCACGCGGAGATCGGCGAGTTCGCGCGCCAGTGCGGCGTGACGCGCCTGCTCGCCGTGGGCGAGGAGGCGCACCACGCGGTGGAGGCGTTCGGCACCGGCAGCACCTGGTTCGCGAGCGCCGAGGACCTGATCGCCTCACTCGCGGAGGGCGTCGGTCCCGGCATCACGGTGCTCGTGAAGGGCTCGCGCTCCAACCGCCTCGAGCGGGTGGCTGCGGCGCTCGGCGCCGGCGGCGGGGAGGGGCACTAGCATGCTGCGCTACGTCGCCGACTGGTTAACCCAGCACTACAGCGTATTCAACGTCTTCAGCTACCTCACGCTGCGGGCGATCCTCGCGGCCCTCACCGCGCTGCTGATCTCGCTGCTGGTCGGTCCGCCGATGATCCGCAAGCTGGCCGAGCACCAGGTCGGGCAGCGCGTGCGCTCCGACGGTCCGCAGAGCCACCTGTCCAAGGCCGGCACGCCGACTATGGGCGGCGCGCTCATCCTGGTCGCGATCGTCGCCGCGACCCTGCTGTGGGCCGACCTTGCCAACCGCTTCGTCTGGATCGTGCTCGCCGTCACCGTCGCCTTCGGGCTGATCGGCTTCTGGGACGACTACCTGAAGCTCGTCGTCGGCGATTCGCGCGGGTTGATCGCCCGCTACAAGTATTTCTGGCAGTCGGTCGCCGGTCTCGGCGCCGCGATCGCCCTCTACGCGACCGCGAAGACGCCCATCGAGACGACACTGATCGTGCCGTTCTTCAAGGACTTCGTGCTGCCGCTCGGGCCGCTGTTCATCGTTGTCGCCTACTTCGTGATCGTGGGCTCGTCGAACGCGGTCAACCTCACCGACGGCCTCGACGGCCTCGCGATCATGCCGGCGGTGCTGGTGGCGGGCGCGCTCGGCGTGTTCGCCTACGCGTCCGGTAACGTGGTGTTCGCCAACTACCTCGGCATCCCCTACATCGCGGGCACCGGCGAGGTGCTGGTGATCTGCTCGGCCATCTTCGGCGCGGGCCTCGGCTTCCTGTGGTTCAACACCTACCCGGCGCAGGTATTCATGGGCGATATCGGCGCGCTCGCGCTCGGCGCCGCCCTCGGCGTGATCGCCGTGATCGTCCGCCAGGAGATCGTGCTGTTCATCATGGGCGGCGTGTTCGTCATGGAGACGGTGTCCGTCATCCTGCAGGTGGGCTCGTTCAAGCTGCGCGGCAAGCGCATCTTCCGCATGGCGCCGATCCACCACCACTTCGAACTCAAGGGCTGGGCCGAGCCGAAGGTGATCGTTCGCTTCTGGATCCTCACCGTGATCCTGGTGCTCGTCGGCCTCGCCACGCTGAAGCTGCGATGAACGGCGCGCCGCACACTCTGCCACCGCTCGAGGCCGGCACCCGCGCACTGGTGCTCGGGCTCGGCCGCACGGGGCTCTCCTGCGCGCGCTACCTGCGACGCAAGGGTCTCGCGGTGCGCGTCGCCGACACGCGCGCCGAGCCGCCGGGCTCCGCGTCGCTGCGCGCGCAGGTGCCGGAAGTCGAGTTGCGCACCGGCGCGTTCGACGACGCGCTGCTCGAGGGCGTGGCGCAGGTGGTGATCTCGCCCGGCCTCTCGCTGCGCGAGCCCGTCGCCGTCGAGGCCGTGCGGCGCGGCCTGCCGGTGGTGGGCGACATCGAGCTCTTCGCGCGCGAGGCGCAGGCGCCGGTCGCGGCAGTCACCGGCACCAACGGTAAGAGCACGGTCACCGCGCTGCTCGCGGAAGTCGCGACAGCCGCGGGCCGTCCTGCCATCGCGGGCGCGAATCTCGGCGAGCCGGCGCTCGACCTGCTCGAACGCCCGGCGCCCGCGCTCTACGTGCTGGAGCTCTCGAGCTTCCAGCTCGAGACCACGCACTCGCTGCGCACCCGGACCGCCACGGTGCTGAACGTCACGCCGGACCACCTCGACCGCTACGACTCGCTGGACGACTACGCCGCCGCCAAGGCGCGCATCTTCGACGGCTGCGAGACCGCGGTGGTCAATGCGGACGACGCGCGCGTGCGGGCCATGCCGCGCGCCGGACAGCGCGTGCTCAGCTTCAGCCTGCGCGACGCCTCGGCCGACTACAGCCTGCTGGCCGGTCGCGAGCCGCTGCTCGCCTGCCGCGGCGAGCCGCTCATTCCGCTCGCCTCGCTGCGGCTGCAGGGCGGGCACAACGCGGCCAATGCGCTCGCCGCACTCGCGATGAGCGAGGCGCTCGGCCTGCCGCGCGCGCCGGTGCTCGAGGCGCTCGCGGCTTTCGGCGGGCTGCCGCACCGCGCGCAGTGGGTGGCGGACGTCGGCGGCATACGCTTCGTCAACGACTCCAAGGGCACCAACGTCGGAGCGACCATCGCGGCGGTCGAGGGTACGGAGGGAACCCTGGTTGTGATTGTGGGCGGCGACGGCAAGAACCAGGACTTCGACGAGCTGCAGCCCGCCTTCCGGGGCAAGGTGCGCCACGCCGTCCTGATCGGTCGCGACGCGCCGCGCCTCGCGGCCGCTCTCGAGGGCGTGTGCGGGATCGAGCGCGCCTCCGACATGCGCGCTGCGGTCGCCGCCGCGCGTGCGGCGGCACGACCCGGGGAAACGGTGCTGCTCTCGCCGGCCTGCGCAAGCCTCGACATGTACCGCGACTACGCGCACCGCGGCGAGGAGTTTGCCGCCGCGGTCAGGAGCCTCGCCCGATGACCGCCGCAGCCCTCTCCTATGCCCGCTCCACCGGCCGGCCTCGCCGGCTCGTGCTCGACCCCTGGGTGATCGGCCCGGTTGCGGCGCTGCTGCTGGTGGGGCTCGTCATGGTCGCCTCGGCTTCGATCGGCGTGTCCGACCGCGACCTCGGCACGCCCTTCCATTACTTCCAGCGCCAGGTCGCGTTCGTCTGCCTCGGGCTCGTGGCCGCGGTGGTCGCGGTGAGCATCCCGACCGTGCTGTGGGACAAGTATTCGAAGGTGCTGATGGGCCTGGCCTTCCTGCTGCTGCTGCTCGTGCTCGTACCGGGCATCGGCCACGAGGTGAACGGCAGTCGCCGCTGGGTGCGACTCGGGTTCATGAACTTCCAGGTCTCCGAGCTCGCACGTGTCCTGCTGCTGAGCTACGTCGCGAGCTACGCGGTGCGCCGCGCCGACGAGCTGCGCGCCGACTTCAAGGGCTTCATCAAGCCCGTCGCGGTGCTCGTGGGCGCCGCGGTGCTGCTTCTGATCGAGCCGGACTTCGGCGCCGCCACCGTGCTCATGGCGACCGGCCTCGCCGTGCTGTTCCTCGCCGGGGTGAAGATCCGTCACCTGCTGGTGCCGCTGTTGCTCGGCGTGGCGGCGATGACGGCGCTCGCGGTCACTTCCTCCTACCGGCTGCGCCGGCTCACCTCGTTCCGCAACCCCTGGGCGGACGCTTTCGACAGCGGCTTCCAGCTCACGCAGTCGCTGATCGCGATCGGCCGCGGCGAGTGGCTGGGCGTGGGCCTCGGTTCGAGCGTGCAGAAGCTCTTCTACCTGCCCGAGGCGCACACGGACTTCGTGTTCGCGGTGCTGGCCGAGGAGTTCGGCCTCGTGGGGGTCGTGGTGGTGCTCGGCCTGTTCGCGCTGCTGGTGGGCCGCGCCCTCGCCATCTCGCGCAACGCGGCGCGGGCCGGCCTCGCATTCCAGTCGCTGCTGGCGGCGGCCGTCGGCGTCTGGCTCGGGCTGCAGGTGTTCGTGAACGTGGGCGTGAACATGGGTCTCCTGCCGACCAAGGGCCTGACGCTGCCGCTGCTCTCCTACGGCGGCAGCAGCATGCTGGTCACGCTCGCCTGGCTCGGCGTGCTGCTGCGGGTTCACCACGAGACCCAGGCGACCGGCCGTTCGGCCGTGCCGCGGGAGGCCAGGCGCGAATGAGCCGCGGCGTGGCACTGATCATGGCGGGCGGCACCGGCGGGCACGTCTTCCCGGCGCTCGCGACCGCGCGCGTGCTGAAGAGCCGCGGCTACGACATCGTGTGGCTCGGTACGCGCCGCGGCATCGAGGCGCGGCTGGTGCCGGCGGAGGGCATCCCGGTCGAGTGGCTGAGCGTCAGCGGGCTGCGCGGCAAGGGAATCGCGACGCTGCTGGCGGCGCCCTTCCGTCTCGCGCTGGCGCTGGTGCAGGCGCTCCGTGCCGTGCGCCGTCACCGGCCGAGCGTGGTGCTCGGCGCCGGCGGCTTCGCCTCGGGCCCCGGCGGCGTGGCGGCGTGGCTGCTGCGGCGGCCGCTCGTGGTGCACGAGCAGAACGCCGTCGCGGGTCTCACGAATCGTCTGCTCGCGCGACTCGCCGGCCGCGTGCTCGAAGGCTTCCCAGGCAGCTTCGGTCCCGGCGTACGCGCCGTGCACGTGGGCAATCCCGTTCGGCCGGAGATCGCGGCGGTCGCTCCACCCGAGCGCCGCTACGCTGCGCGCGAGGGACGCGCCCGGCTGCTGGTGTTCGGCGGCAGCCAGGGGTCCGCGCGGCTCAACGCGGTCGTGCCGGCGGCGCTCGCCGAGCTGCCGGTGGCGCTGCGGCCCGAGGTGCTGCACCAGACCGGCAGCCACGGCTTCGACGAGACCCGTGCCGCGTACCGCTCGCGCGGCATCGAGGCCGACGTGCGGCCCTTCATCGAGGACATGGCCGGTGCGTACGGCTGGGCCGACCTCGCCGTGTGCCGTTCGGGCGCGCTCACGGTCGCCGAGCTGGCGGCGGCAGGCGTCGGGGCCGTGCTCGTGCCGTTCCCGGCGGCCGTGGACGACCACCAGACGCGCAACGCCGAGTTCGCCGTGCAGGCGGGCGCCGCGGTACTGCTGCCCGAGAGCGGGCTCACGCCGCGCTCGCTGGCCGAGCGGCTGCGCGAGCTGCTCGCGGCGGGACGCCCGGCCCTCGAGCGCATGGCCCGTGCCGCGCGGGCGACGTCCGTCCCGGACGCGGACCAGCGGCTCGCCGACGCCTGCGTCGCCGCCGCGGGAGGTGTGCCTTGAACGACCGCATGCGCCGCATCCACACCATTCACTTCGTCGGCATCGGCGGCAGCGGCATGAGCGGCATCGCCGAGGTGCTGCTCAACCTGGGCTACGTCGTGCAGGGCAGTGACGTGAAGAGCGGCCACGCCACGCGCCGCCTCGAGTCGCTCGGCGCGCGCGTGATGATCGGTCACCGCGCCGAGAACGTCATGGGCGCCGACGTGGTGGTCGTCTCGAGCGCCATCAGCGCCGAGAACCCCGAGGTGGCCCGTGCGCTCGCCGAGCGCGTGCCCGTGGTGCAGCGCGCCGAGATGCTCGGCGAGCTGATGCGCTTCCGCTACTCGATCGCGATCGCCGGCACCCACGGCAAGACCACCACGACGAGCCTCGTCGCGAGCGTGCTCGCGGAGGGCGGCGAGGATCCCACCTTCGTGATCGGGGGCCGGCTCAAGGGTGCCGCGAGCAATGCGCGGCTCGGCGCGGGCCGCTACCTCGTGGCGGAGGCCGACGAGAGCGACGCCTCGTTCATGCACCTGCAGCCGATGATCGCCGTCGTCACCAACGTGGACGCCGACCACCTCGGCACGCACGGCGGGGACTTCGAGAAGCTCAAGGCGAGCTTCGTCGAGTTCCTGCACAACCTGCCCTTCTACGGGCTCGCCATCCTCTGCGCCGACGATCGCGACGCCGCGGCACTGATCCCGCAGGTGGCGCGGCCGTACCTGACCTACGGCCTCGGCGAGCGCGCGGACATCCGCGCGGTCAACGTGCAGCGCCGCGGTGCACAGTCGACGTTCGAGGTGCTGCGTCCGGGCGCGGACCAGCCGCTGCCGATCACGCTCAACATCCCGGGCCGGCACAACGTCCTGAACGCGCTCGCGGCGATCGCCGTCGCCACCGAGCTCGGCGTGGGCGATGCCGCCATCCAGCGTGCGCTCGAGGGCTTCCAGGGCATCGACCGGCGCCTGCAGGTGCTCGGCGACGTCGAGGCGACGTTCGGCCGAGTCACGCTGGTGGACGACTACGGGCACCACCCGACCGAGATCGCCGCGACGCTCGAGGCCGCGCGGCAGGCGTGGCCGGGCCGCCGCATCCTGCTGGTGTTCGAGCCGCACCGCTACACGCGCACCCGCGACCTGCTCGACGAGTTCGCGCAGGTGCTCTCGACCGCCGACGCGCTGGTGCTGGCCGAGGTGTATCCCGCGGGCGAGGCGCCGATCCCCGGCGCCGACGGCAAGGCGCTGTGCCGCGCGATCCGCTCCCGTGGCGCGGTCGAGCCGGTGCTGCTCAGGTCGCTCGAGGAACTGCCGCGGGTGCTTGCTGGCATCGCGCGCGACGGTGACGTGGTGCTGACCATGGGCGCCGGCAGCATCGGTGCCGCCGCGCACGACCTGCCTGCCGCGTTGCAGTCCGCGGCCGGCAACGAGGGGGCCACATGAACGCGCATCGAGTGACCGACCCGCGCGCCTTCGGCCGCGTCGCCGTGCTGATGGGCGGTACTTCCTCGGAGCGCGAGGTGTCGCTCGACTCCGGGCGCAACGTGCTCGAGGCGCTCCTGCGCCTGGGCGTGGACGCACGGGCCGTGGACGGCATCCCGGCGCTGGTGCAGGCGCTGGCCGACGCCGAAGGACGCCGTTTCGATCGCGTGTTCAACATCCTGCACGGCAATCGCGGGGGCGGCGAGGACGGCGTGCTGCAGGGCCTGCTCGATGCGCTTGGCGTGCCGTACACGGGCTCGGGCGTGCTCGGCTCCGCCCTCTCCATGGACAAGATCCGCACCAAGCAGGTGTGGCTGTCGCTCGGCCTGCCGACACCGGCGTACGCGAGCCTCGAGCGCGGCGACGACGTGGTGGCGGCTGCGCGCAAGATCGGCCTGCCGGTGATCGTGAAGCCCGCCTGCGAAGGCTCGAGCGTGGGCGTGAGCCGCTGCTTCCACGACGCCGACCTCGGCGCCGCCGTCGCGCTGGCCGCGCGTTACGAGGGACCGCTGCTCGTCGAGCAGCTGATCCAGGGCGAGGAGTACACCGTCGCCGTGCTGGGCGCAGAGGCGCTGCCGTCGATCCGCATCGTGCCGGCGGGCGAGTACTACGACTACCACGCCAAGTACGTCGCCGAGGACACGCAGTACCTGTGCCCCGGTGCGAGCGGCGCGACCGAGCAGGAACTCGGCAGCCTCGCGCTCGCGGCGTTCTTCGCAGTCGGCTGCAGCGGCTGGGGACGGGTGGACTTCATGCGCGACCGAGCCGGCCGGCCGTGGCTGCTCGAGGTGAATACGGCGCCCGGCATGACGAGCCACTCGCTGGTGCCGAAAGCGGCGAGGCAGCGCGGCATCGAGTTCGACGACCTGGTCTGGCGCGTCCTCGAAACGAGCCTCGCGCCGCGGACGGCCTGAGGAACCTCCGATGCTGACCCGCAAGAACCGCAATCGACCCCGCGCACCGGCCGACGGGCCGACGCTGCTCGAGCGCGTCGACTGGCGCGCGGTCGGCGGAGTGGCCGGCACGCTCGCCGCCTGTGCGGCGCTGGTCGCGCTCGTCACCGTGGCGCTCGACCGCCCGGTGCGCCGCGTGCTGGTCGAGGGCCCGTTCCAGCGCGTCGCTCCGCCCGAGATCGAGGCGGCCGTGGCCGAGGCGGTGCAGGGCGGGCTCGCGACGGTGGACCTCGATGCCGTTCGGGAGCGGATCGAGCGCATCGAGTGGGTGGACCGCGCCGTCGTGGCGCGGCGCTGGCCGGACTCGATCCGCGTCGAGGTCACCGAGCAGGTGCCGGCGGCGCGATGGAACGACTCGGGACTGTTGAACGTGCGCGGCGAGCTGTTCCTCGGCAACGCGCGCCACGTGCCGGCGGAGCTGCCGCGGCTCGAGGGGCCCGAGGGCAGCGAGGGCCTGGTCGCCCAGCTGTACCTCGACGCGCAGGGCCGCTTCCTCGAGGCTGGCCTGCGTCTCACCGGCGTGCGCCTCGACGAGCGCGGCGCCTGGGAACTCGAGCTCGCCAACGGCGTCCGCGTGCGCCTCGGCCGCCTCGCCGTCACCGACCGGCTGGACCGCTTCGTGCGGCTCGCCGGCCCCCTCGTCGCGCAACGTCCGGCGGAGATCCGCTACGTGGACATGCGCTACACCAATGGATTCAGCGTCGGCTGGAACGCGCGTTCCGCCCTCGCCGTCGCACCGCAGGAGGACGCGACACCCGATGCCTAGAAAGCCCGAACGCAACCTGATCGTCGGACTCGACATCGGCACGTCGAAGGTGGTCGCGATCGTGGGCGAGCTCGCCGCGGACGACACCATCGAGGTGGTCGGCGTCGGCTCGCACCCCTCGCGCGGCCTCAAGCGCGGCGTCGTCGTCAACATCGACTCCACCGTGCAGTCCATCCAGCGCGCCGTCGAGGAAGCGGAGCTGATGGCCGGATGCGAGATCCGCTCGGTGTTCGCCGGCATCGCCGGCAGCCACGTGCGCAGCCTCAACTCGCACGGCATCGTCGCGATCCGCGACAAGGAAGTGACGCCGGGCGACGTCGAGCGCGTGATCGACGCGGCGCGCGCGGTGGCGATCCCGGCCGATCAGAAGATCCTGCACATCCTGCCGCAGGAATTCATCATCGACTCGCAGGACGGCATCCGCGAGCCGGTGGGCATGTCGGGCGTGCGGCTCGAGGCGAAGGTGCACATCGTCACCGGCGCCGACAGCGCCGCGCAGAACATCGTCAAGTGCGTGCAGCGCTGCGGCCTCGAGGTCGAGGACATCGTGCTCGAGCAGCTCGCCTCGAGCTACGCGGTGCTCGCCGAGGACGAGAAGGAACTCGGCGTCTGCCTGATCGACGTGGGCGGCGGCACGACCGACGTCGCTGTCTTCCACGGCGGCGCGATCCGGCACACGGCGGTGATCCCGATCGCCGGCGACATGGTCACGGGCGACATCGCGCAGGCGCTGCGCACGCCGACGCACCACGCCGAGGAACTGAAGATCCGCTACGCGTGCGCGCTGTCGCAGCTCGCGAACGCCGACGAGACCATCGAGGTGCCGAGCGTCGGCGAGCGCCCCGCGCGTCGCCTCGCGCGCCAGACCCTCGCGAGCGTCGTCGAAGCGCGCTACGAGGAGATCCTGATGCAGGTCCGCGAGGAGATCCACCGCGCGGGCTTCGAGAACCAGATCGCCGCCGGCATCGTGCTCACGGGCGGCAGCGCCAAGATGGAAGGCGCCATCGACCTCGCCGAGGAGATCTTCCACGCACCCGTGCGGCTCGGACTGCCGCAGGGCGTGAGCGGCCTCGTCGACGTCGTGCGCAATCCGATCCACTCCACCGGCGTCGGGCTCCTGCTGTTCGGGCGGGAGAACCACCTGCGCCAGCACGGCCGCGGCCGGCCGGTCGCGAGCAACGTGCGCAGCGTGGTGGAGCGCATGAAGTCGTGGTTCCAGGGGAACTTCTGAGCAGGGGCAGGCAGGGGCAAAGCAGCAGCATTCGTCTACGTAACGCGGTCACTCGGTCAACTACACACCATCGGAGCGTCAAACAATGTTCGTACTCGCAGACACGGAGAATCAGGGGGCTGTCATCAAGGTCGTCGGCGTTGGCGGCGGCGGTGGCAACGCGGTCACTCACATGGTCACCTCGGGGATCGAGGGCGTGGACTTCGTCTGCATCAACACCGACGCGCAGGCGCTCAAGCACTCCAAGGTGAAGGCGAGCCTGCAGATCGGCTCGAACATCACCAAGGGCCTCGGCGCCGGCGCCGACCCCGAGGTGGGTCGCCAGGCCGCGATGGAGGACCGTGACCGCATCGTCGAGCTGGTGGACGGCTCCGACATGATCTTCATCACCGCCGGCATGGGCGGCGGCACCGGCACGGGCGCGGCCCCGGTGGTGGCGCAGGTGGCGAAGGAACTCGGCATCCTCACGGTCGCTGTGGTTACGCGGCCCTTCGAGATGGAAGGCAACAAGCGCCACGCGCTCGCCGACCAGGGCATCGGCGAGCTCGGCAAGTACGTGGATTCGCTGATCACGATCCCGAACCAGAAGCTGCTCACCGTGCTCGGCGGCGACACGACGCTGCTCGACGCGTTCCGCGCGGCGAACCAGGTGCTGCAGGGCGCCGTGCAGGGCATCGCCGAGCTCATCACGCGGCCGGGCCTGATCAACGTGGACTTCGCCGACGTGAAGACCGTGATGGCCGAGACCGGCATGGCCATGATGGGTTCGGGCGCCGCGACCGGCGAGAACCGCGCCCGCCAGGCGGCCGAGGCCGCCATCTCGAGCCCGCTGCTCGAGGACGTGAATCTCTCCGGCGCGCACGGCCTGCTGATCAACGTCACCGCCGGCATGGACCTGCGCACCAGCGAGTTCCACGTCGTGGGCGACACCATCAAGCAGTTCGCCTCCGAGGACGCGACGGTGGTCGTGGGCTACGTCATCGATCCCGAGATGACCGACCAGATCCGCGTCACGGTGGTCGCGACCGGGATCGGCCGCCCGGCCGCCGTGCGCGGCATGCCGGCCGGCGTGCAGCCGAAGGTGGAGCTCGTCGCGGGCGGTCGCCAGGGCCGGCGCCCGATTCCGGGGCTGGCCGACATCGAACTGCCGGCGTTGCACCGCAGGCAGCGCGCCGTGGGCGACGACGTCCGGGTGGATGCCGACGACACCTACCTCGACATCCCCGCGTTCCTGCGGCGGCAGGCGGACTGAAGGCCAGGCCCGCCGGTTACGAGCCGGCGGGCAGCCCCCTGCGCGCGGGGGCGTCGTGTGCTATCGTGCCGGGCCGAATCCGTCTGGGCTCCCCCGGCCCCGGGCCTGCCGAAATCGAGCATGCTCAAGCAACGCACACTCAGGAATTCCATCCGCGCCACGGGCGTCGGCCTGCACACCGGCACCAAGGTGCTGATGGTGCTGCGCCCGGCACCGCCGTACACGGGTATCACATTCCGCCGTACCGACCTCGACGAGCCGGTGGACATCCCGGCGCGCTTCGACCACGTCGGCGAGACGACGCTGGGCACGACGCTCGTCAAGGACGGGGCCAAGGTCTCGACTATCGAGCACCTGCTCTCGGCGCTCGCGGGCCTCGGCATCGACAACGCCATCATCGAACTGAGCGCCGGCGAAGTGCCGATCATGGACGGCAGCGCCGGGCCCTTCGTGTTCCTGGTGCAGTCGGCGGGCATCGAGGAGCAGGCGGCGCCCAAGACCTTCCTGCGCATCAAGCGCAGCGTCAAGGTCCAGGACGGCGACAAGTGGGCGCGCTTCGATCCCTACGACGGTTTCAAGGTCAACTTCGAAATCGAGTATGACCACCCGGTGTTCAAGCGCCGCTCGCAGGCGGCCTCGATGGACTTCTCCACGACCACGTTCCTGCGCGAGGTGAGCCGGGCGCGCACCTTCGGCTTCATGCGCGACCTCGAGTACATGCGCTCGCGCAACCTCGCGCTCGGCGGCAACCTCGACAACGCGATCGTGCTCGACGACTCGCGCATCCTCAACGAGGACGGCCTGCGCTGCGAGGACGAGTTCGTGAAGCACAAGATCCTCGACGCGATCGGGGACCTCTACCTGCTCGGGCACAGCCTGATCGGCGAGTTCAGCGGCTACAAGTCCGGCCACGGCCTCAACAACCACCTTCTGCGCACGCTGATGGCGGACGAAACGGCGTGGGAAGAAGTAACTTTCGAGACACTGGCCGACGCGCCGATCTCCTACGTGCCGGCCGCAGCCACCGCCTGATGGTCGGCGCTCAGGCGCCCGCGACCGCGGGACGGCCGACGCGCACCCGCACCTTGCCGGTGACTGATTCCCCGCGCGCGAGCAGTTGCTCCTGCAGGCGCGGTCCGGAGTAACGCACCCGCGCGGCCCAGGCTGCCGAATCCACGATGATGACGACATCGTCGCCTCGCCGGACGGCGGTCACGACGTGAGCGCGCAGCGCCTCGGGCAGGCATTCCCGAACGACCGCACCGAACCCGGCCGCGTCGGCGGCCCCCCGGGTGAGCCTGAGCAGGCCGCCGGCGAGGTCGGCAAAGAGAGGCTTGAGTGGGTCGCTCATTGTCAACAATGTCTAGACAAAAGAGTCGGAAAATTTGCCAGCGACACCCGGCTTCCGGCATAGTCTGCGGCCTCGCGACTGGGCTGGTCCACCTTCTGGCCGCCAACGACACCAAACAAGTCGGCGGCCGGCATTAGGGTTCACTCCCTCGGACGGCCCTGTCCTGAACTGTGACGCAGCGCCGATGCCCCCGCGGGGGGTCTGCGCATACTCGACGGCCGCTGATAGGGTGAGCGCCGCTAAATGAACCTTCAAATCGTGACAGGTCGATCCGGGCGAGTGTTCCAGGTCGACCTGAAGCAGCCGCGTACGGTCCTCTTCGCCGCTGCCAGTCTCCTCGTGCTCGTGGGCGCGGTGTTCACCGCCGGCGTGGAAATCGGCCGAATCGTGGCCGGTCCGCTCGACCGCGCCTCGGTCGCGCGCGAAATCGACCAGCAGCGCGTCAGCCTCAACGTCATCCGCAGCGAGATGCAGGGCAAGGTGAACGCCCTCGCGAGCCGCATCGGCACGCTCAACGCGCATCTCATCCGGCTCGACGCGATGGGTCGCCGGGTCACCGACCTCGCCGGCCTCGACCGCGGCGAGTTCGACTTCGACCAGCCGCCGCCCGCCGGCGGCCCCGAGGGCGGGGAATTCCCCGGCGGCACGATGGCCGTCCCGGAGCTGACGGCCGCGCTCGACGCGCTCGAGACGCAGCTCATCGACCGCCAGCGCCAGCTCACGGCGCTCGAGAGCCTGATGTCCACGCGCAGCCTCGGCGAGCGCATCATGCCCGGCGGCTGGCCGATCGTCGGCGGCTGGATCTCGTCGCGCTTCGGCTATCGCTCGGATCCCTTCCACGGCCGCGGTGCCTTCCACGCCGGTGTGGATTTCGCGGCTCCGCCGGGCACCAAGGTGATCGCGACCGGGCCGGGCGTCGTCTCGTTCTCGGGCTACAAGGAAGGGTACGGTTACGTGGTGGAGATCACGCACCCGACCGGATACCTCACCCGCTACGGGCACAACTCCCGCAACCTCGTGCGCGAGGGACAGACCGTGCAGAAGGGTGAGTCGATCGCCGTCATCGGCAGCACGGGGCGTTCGACCGGGGTGCACGTGCATTTCGAGGTCGAGCGCGACGGCAAGACGGTGAACCCGACGCAGTACCTGTCGGCGCAGTAGCGCCCACGACGGCTCGCACGCTCTCCCAGCGCCGGTCCGCGCATCGGTCGCGCCAGAGCGCCTTCCGTGCCCTGCGGCCCACAGTCGCGGCGGCCTTCCTGTAAAATCCCCGCCTTTCCGTTCGCCTCTCCCTGGAGCCCCAGTGGCCAATTGGCTTGCACGCATCTTTGGTAGCCGCAACCAGCGGCTCGTCGGCCAGTACTCCGGCATCGTCAAGAAGATCAACGCCTTCGAGGCGGGCCTGCAGGGGCTGTCCGACGCCGACCTCGCCGCGAAGACGACCCAGTTCCGCGAGCAGCTCGCAGCCGGAAAGACGCTGGACGACGTCCTGCCCGAGGCGTTTGCCGTGGTGCGCGAGGCCTCGCGACGCACGCTGGGCCTGAGGCACTTCGATGTTCAGCTGATCGGCGGCATGGTGCTGCACCAGGGCAAGATCTCGGAAATGCGCACCGGCGAGGGCAAGACGCTCGTTGCGACGCTCCCGGCGTACTTGAATGCGCTGCCCGGCAAGGGCACGCACATCGTCACGGTCAACGACTACCTCGCGAGCCGCGACGCCGAGTGGATGGGGCCGATCTACCGCTTCCTCGGCATGACGGTCGGCGTGGTGAGGGCCGGCCAGACGGCGGATGAGAAGCGCACCGCCTATGCCGCGGACATCACCTTCGGCACGAACAACGAATTCGGCTTCGACTACCTGCGCGACAACCTCGCCTTCCGGCTCGAGGACCGCATGCAGCGCGGGCTCGAGTACGCCATCGTGGACGAGGTGGACTCGATCCTGATCGACGAGGCGCGCACGCCGCTGATCATCTCGGGCCCCGCCGAGGAGAGTACCGAGCTGTACGTGCGTATCAACGAGGTGGTGCCGCGCCTGAAGCGCCAGGAGAACGAGGAGGGCGAGGGCGACTTCTGGGCCGACGAGAAGACCAAGCAGGCCTACCTCTCCGACGCGGGCCACGAGCGCGTGGAGGGTCTGTTCCTCAAGGCCGGACTGCTGGCCGAGGGGCAGAGCCTCTACGACCCGGCCAACATCCGGCTGATGCACCACCTCAACGCGGCGCTGCGCGCGCACGCGCTGTACCGCAAGGACGTCGAGTACCTCGCCCGCAACGGCGAGGTGATCATCGTCGACGAGTTCACCGGCCGCACCATGCCGGGCCGGCGCTGGTCCGACGGCCTGCACCAGGCCATCGAGGCCAAGGAAGGCGTGCGGGTGCGCGAGGAGAACCAGACGGTCGCCTCGATCACCTTCCAGAACTACTTCCGCATGTACGGCAAGCTCTCGGGCATGACCGGTACGGCGGACACCGAGGCTTTCGAGTTCCAGCAAATCTACGGGCTCGAGGTGGTGGTCATCCCGACCCACAAGCCGATGATCCGCGACGACGCGGCCGACCTCGTGTACCTCACGCAGAAGGACAAGTACGAGGCGATCATCGAGGACATCCGCGAGTGCGTGAAGCGCGGGCAGCCGGTGCTCGTGGGCACGACGTCGGTCGAGACCTCCGAGCTGCTGTCCGGGATGCTCAAGAAGCAGGACGTCGCGCACGAGGTGCTGAACGCCAAGCAGCACGAGCGCGAGGCGCACATCGTCGCGCAGGCGGGCCGCAGCGGCTCGGTCACCATCGCCACCAACATGGCCGGCCGCGGCACGGACATCGTGCTCGGCGGCAACCTGAAGGCCGAGCTCGCCGGCATCGATCCAGCCGACGAGGCGGCGCGCCAGGCCGCGGAAGCAGAATGGCACAAGCGCCACGAGCAGGTCGTGGCCGCGGGCGGCCTGCACATCGTCGGCACCGAGCGCCACGAGTCCCGCCGCATCGACAACCAGCTTCGCGGTCGCTCTGGCCGCCAGGGCGACCCGGGCTCGAGCCGCTTCTACCTCTCGCTCGAAGACAACCTGATGCGGATCTTCGGCGACCCCGACCGCACCAAGCGCTGGCTCACCACCGCCGGCATGAAGGAAGGCGAGGTGATCGAGAGCAAGATGCTCTCGCGCCAGATCGAGCGCGCCCAGCGCAAGGTCGAGGCCTACAACTTCGACCTGCGCAAGAACCTGCTCGAGTACGACGACGTCGCCA
>Ga0316603_10000406_pt1 | contig 21973 bp, 22 predicted proteins | sample OWC_soil_day10_n_FD_207649 | JGI IMG/M metagenome (GOLD analysis project Ga0316603, IMG submission 207649) | Wetland soil microbial communities from Old Woman Creek delta, Ohio, United States - OWC_soil_day10_noCT | ecosystem: Environmental > Terrestrial > Soil > Wetlands | place: USA: Ohio... | reverse complement strand
TTCTTCAACGCAACCGACCGCGAACTGCTGTGCACCTTGCAGCACGGCGAGTTCAACATCCACGGTTGGCGCAGAGCCGATCTCGTGGCCCGACTGGGCATGGCGCCGCCGGCCATGACGCGCCAGCTCAGACGCCTGCGCGCACTCGGCTTGATCAAGAAGGTCACTCATACCTATCGCTACTACCTGACGCGTCTTGGCCGCGCTGCCATCTCCGCAGCGTGCTCGCTCACGCCATTCAACATCGTTCCAGCTATGGCTGCCGCGCATTGAAATCTTTGCAAGAAATGTCAAAACTCATCCGTTTAGAGACTACGCATTTTTCCAGACTGCGCTGGAAAAATGAGGTTCGCCGGTAGGCGAACAATTGCCATGAATCATCAGTCGGCTACCCGATGGGGGTCCGGTCATGAACACTCCCGATGAGTTCTCGACGTACTGCGCTGATCTGTTGGAAGGATCCTACGACTGCGTGGATCGAATCGTCCTGAACGCGTACTTCCCGTTGGGGCAGACCGGCGGGGGGCTGCGTAGCTGGTGGCGACTGCTGCGAGGAAGTGATGATGATCTGAGCGACGACCATCTGCGCGAGATGGCAGGGACGTTCTCGCGCCGTCTGCATGCGTTCTGTGCCAAGAGCGGAATCGAGATCATCGAGGCGCAAGCAGGAGAGCGCAAACACAAACTGGCCGAACCGAGCCTGCCGAGCGATCCGAAGTTCAAGGGCTTGTTTCTCGTGATCGCCGGCAACGCGCCGGCGCCGCTGTGGGAAGTCAAGCGCAATGCGGACAACCGGATCGTCGAGATACGCCATCGCAAGAAGTGGCCGCACGTCAAGCACTATCACTTTCACCTGATGGATCCGGACTGGGGCCACGTGATCATCCGCATGTGCGGCTATCCGCCCTTCGGCGCGCAGGTGATCCTGAATGGCCACGAGTGGGTCGAGCGCCAAGCCCGGCGCCAACATCTCGAGGTGGCCAAGAGCGGCAATTGCTTTGTCGAGGGCAGCGATTTTGCGGCGGTCAACCGCTTGGCTGCACGCTTGAACCGTGCCCACGCGATCGGACGCCTGCACGAGGCCTGCCAGCGATGGATTTACACGACCTGCCTGAGCTTTGCGCTGACACCCGAAGAGCAGGAGCGCAGCCGTTTCGCCTATCAGTATTCGATATTTCAGCTCGAGCTCAGCCGCAACCTGCTGTTCCAGCGTGGCAGCACGATGAATGAGGTGTTTCAAAAGCTCATCGACCGCACCAGAGCGCCGCTGGATCTGGTGCAGATGAAGACCATCTTCGGCCAATCGCATCGCCCGCATCACACCCCAACGCGGGGACGTCCAACGCCGGAGTTGGTCAAGGTCGTGCACAAGAAGAGCTACGACCTGACGGTGTTCAAGGTCAAGTGGGGAAACCTGATCTTGAAGATCTACGACAAGGGTGAGCGCGTCCTGCGTATCGAAGCCATGGTTCAAAACGCCCGCGACCTGCGTTGCGGCAAAGTCTTGGAGAAGTTGCCGGTCTTGCTGGGACGCATGAGCGAAATGTTGATCAGGTTCCTCGACACGGTGCATGCGGCCCATATCAGCTTCCTGGATCAAGGCGCCTTCGAGCGCTGGAGCGAGCCAACCACACGCGGCACGAAACGATTGGCGGGTATCGATCTGAATAACGCCCGTAACCGCAACGTGCTCGACGCCGTGGTGGGACTCTCCACCGAGCCCGATGGCTTCACGCTCGCCCAGGTGGCCCAGAGGGTGCGTGAGCGCACGGGCTGGACTGAGAAGAAGTACTCGACACGCAGCGCCGCCTATGACCTGGCCAAGCTGCGCGGCAAGAAGCTCCTCCACCGCGCCAAGCACTCGCGTCGCTACGTCGCCGACCCTGGCGGTGTGCGCACCATGTGCGCCTATCTGGTCTTGCGCGACAAGGTTATCAAGCCGTTGCTTGCCGGCGTAGTCCGCACGATGGGACGACCGCCCAAGAACCCCAATCCCCTGGACAAGCACTATGTCGCCCTGCGCGAAGAACTCCATCGCACCTTCGAGACGATCGGATTGGCCGCATGACAACAGACTTCACATAGACAACATGTTGTCGTTGGCCCTTTGGTTAGAGCCTACGTACCACCGGAGCGGGCCTCAATCCTGCAAACAGGCCTGCAGGTACAACGCACTCGCCTGCGCTGTCACCGGGCCAGGCTTGCCGTCGCCGATCGGCCGTCCATCGATTCGCGTCACCGGCGTTACACCGCCGAGCGTGCCGGTGACAAAGGCTTCCTTCGCCGAGTAGACCTGGGCAAGTGTGAAATCGCACTCGTGCGCAACCTTGCCGGCTGCGCGCCAGGCGGCGAGCACATTGGCCTGCGTGATGCCGTTGAAACTGTAGTTCCCGCTCGATGTCCAGAGCTCGTCGTCGTCACGCACGATGAAGAAGTTTGTTGAATTGCAGCTGGCGACAAAGCCTCGCGGGTCCAGCATCAGTGCTTCATCTGCGCCGGCGTTGATGGCCTGGATCAAGGCCTGAATCAGGTTCAGCCGGCTGTGCGAGTTCAGCCGTAGATCGAACACATCCGGCCCGCTGGTGCGGAAGGTCGAGGTGAAGAGCGACAGGCCGCGGGCGCGGGTCTCGGGCTTGGGGCTCTTGTATTCGGCGACGATGACAATCGTGGGGCCGCCAATCACGAAACGTGGGTCCTGATTGGGGGTTTTCTTGACGCCGCGGGTGATCATCAGCCGCATGTGGGCGCCATCGGTCATGGCGTTGCGTTCCAGCGTCAGCCACAGCGTCTTTTCGAGCGCTGCGCGATCCATGCCGATGTCCAGCGCGATCGATCTCGCACCCTCGTACAGCCGGTCCAGATGCGCCTGCAGGCTGATCAGGCGGCCCTTGACCAGTCGCAGGCCTTCCCACACACCGTCGCCAAGCGCAAAGCCGCTGTCGAACACCGACACCATGGCCTGATGTCGCGGGAAGAATTCGCCGTTCACATAGACCAGCACGCTGTCGTTGCGTGCATCGGCGGCATAACCCTGGGCACTTTCGGAGCTGGGGATGTTCATGGCAGGATTCCGGATTACTGGGGCAGTCAGAAGTTGAATTCATTGTGGCGCGCAAGGAAGGCCTGGGTGCGAGCCTGACGCGGATGTTTGAGCACTTCCTCCGGTGTGCCTTGTTCGTGGATGACGCCGTCGGCGATGAACAGCACGCGGCTGGCAAAGTGGTAGGCAAAGCCCACTTCGTGTGTCACCAACAGCATGGTGCGGCCTTCGTCAACCAAGGCGCGGATCACGCGCAGCACCTCGCCGACGAGCTCCGGGTCCAGTGCAGAAGTGGGTTCGTCGAACAGCAGCAGTTCGGGCTCCATTGCCAGTGCGCGCGCGATCGCCACACGCTGCTTCTGGCCACCGGAAAGCCGGGCCGGGTACTCGTCGGCCTTGTCGGCCAGCCCGACGCGGGCCAGCTGTACCCGCGCCTGGGTGGCGGCTAACTCGCGCGCCAGGCCCTTCACCGTGAGCAGCCCTTCCATGACGTTGCCCAGCGCCGTCATGTGCGGAAACAGGTTGAACTGCTGGAACACCATTCCCACGCGCTGGCGCACGCGGGTCAGTTCACGCTCGCTGTAGTCAGTCTGGACACGGCCGTCGCGCAGCATGCGTTCGGTCCCGACCACGCTGCCGCCGAGTTCGACACGACCGCTGCTGGGTTTTTCCATGAAGTTCAGGCAGCGCAGCAGCGTGCTCTTGCCTGAGCCCGACGCACCCAGGATGGCGATGCGGTCGCCGGGAGCCACGTTCAGGTCGATGCCCTTGAGAACCTCCGCTGGGCCGAACTGCTTGCGCAGCTCGGTCACGCGAAGCAGGGGCGCGCTGGGGACTGGGGTCGGTGTGTCCGTCATGGCGTTCAGTCACCTTGGCGCAGCCTGCGCTCCAGCACGTAGGTGGCCTGCACCATCGGGTACAGGAACACAAAGAACAGCAGCGCGATCACCGCGTAGGCCTCGATCGGGTTGTAATGGATCGAGGCGATCAGCTTGCCCTGCTGCAGCAACTCCACGTAGGCCACTGCCGACGCCAGCGTGGACATCTTGAAGATCTCGATGGCGCGATTGGTCAGTGCCGGCAGCATGCGCTTGATGGCCTGCGGCAGGATGACCCGGCGCATCGCCTGCCCCTGCGTCATTCCCAGCGCCTGCGCGCCCTCCCACTGACCGCGCTCGAGCGACTGAATGCCGCCGCGGAAAATCTCGCCCGAGAAAGCGGCCGAGTTCAGCGAAATGCCCAGTGCTGCAGCCATGAGGGGGCTGATCTCGAACGGCAACAGCATCGGCAGTGCGAAGTAGAACCACAGGATCTGCACCAGCACAGGCGTGTTGCGAAAGAACTCGACGAATGCGCTGGCCGGCAGGTAGATCCACTTCCGTTTGGAATACCGCCCCAGGCCGACCAGCAGGCCGAGCGAAAGGCCAAGCACCAGGCAGATGGCGAAGATGCGCAGCGTGCCGGCCGCGCCTGCGAGCAGGGCTTCGGGGTTGGCCCAGACCGCGTCGAAGTTCCAGCGGTGATTCATATCGTGGCCATCAATGCACCGTGGTCTCGCCGCTGGTGGCCAGGCGACGCTCGACGCGGTGCACCACCAAGCTGGCGGCATAGATGACGACGAAGTAGATCAATGCCGTGACGGTGAAAACTTCCAGTGGGCGAAAGGTCTTCTGGGCCAGTTCATTGGCCTGGAACAGCAGGTCGGCGTACGACACGGTGGCCACCAGCGTGGTGGTCTTCATCAGCTCGATCGAACGCTCCATGAACGCCGGGATCATGCGTTTGACGGCCTGCGGCAGGACCACGCGGCGCATCGCCTGGGCGCCGGACATGCCCAGCGCGCGCGCCGCTTCCGACTGGCCGCGGTCGATGGACACGATGCCGGCGCGAAACACCTCGGCGAAAAACGCCGACGACTGGATCGAGAAGGTGATGGCCGCCGCCACGAACGGGGTCATCTCGACACTGATCAGGATCGGCAGCGCAAAGAAGAACCAGAAAAGTTGCACCAGCGGCGGCGTGGTGCGGAAGAACTCCACCACGAAGCCGGCCGGCAGCGACAGCAGGCGAAACCGCGAAAGCCGCAGCAGCGCCAGGCCCAGGCCCAGCGGAACACCGAACGCCAGAGCGGTGGCGGTGAGCTTGAGCGTGTTGACCAGGCCCGCCGCCAGCATCCCCGAATTGGCCAGGACCGGCGCGAAATCCCACTGGTACATGTGTGGCGCCTGCCCCGGTTACTGCGTCAACGCTGCGTCAGAGCATTTCCTTCATCACCGGCGGCGAGGCCTTCGGGTCGAGCCCGAAGCTGGTCAGGAATTCTTCGTACCACTTCTGCGTCTGGCCGCTCTTGTAGTGCGTGGCAAACGTGTTGTCGACGAAATCGCGAAACGGCTTGTCGTCCTTGCGCAGCGCCGCGCTGGAGGCCTGGAACTTGGCCGGCTTGGGCACCACGATCTTGCCCGTGCCCAGCGTCTTGCGTGCCACCAGCAGCGGCGGGTGGAACAGGCACACCGCGTCGGCGCGCCCGGCCTGGAACGCGGCAATGGCCTCGGCATTGCCCGGGAAACGCTGAATCGTGGCATTGGGCGTGTTCTCGGTGACGAACTTGTCCATGCTGCTGGCCTGCGGTACGGCAATGCGCACACTGGGCTTGTTCAGGTCGCTCCACTGCGCCACCGGCAAGTCGTCGCGCGCCAGCACGGCCAGCGAGTAGTACAGCAGCGGTGTCTGCGGGAAATCGACCGCCTGCGCGCGCTCAGGCGTGGCGTCGAGCATGAACATGATGTCGATCTTGTTGGCCTGCAGCGCGGCGATGGATGTACCCCAGGTCACTTCGACCGTTTCGAGCTTGACGCCCAGCTCGCTGGCCATGGCCTTGCCCATCGAGATGCCGAAGCCGGAAGACCATTCGCCGGTCTTGGGGTCTTTGGAGAACCAGGGCGGGGCCTGCGTCACGCCGATGCGCAGGCTGCCGCGCTGCTTGATCTGTTCCAGCGTGCCGCCGGCTTGTGCCCGGGCGGTGATGGGAAGCGTCAGCGCCAGCGTGCTGGCGGCAATGCCGTTCAAGGCGGCTCTGCGATCGAGTGTCATATCGAGGCTCCTGTGGTGGATGGTCCATTGTGGGCGCTGTATGGTGAAACCCGAATCAGGCAATCTCCGGGTAGGGTGGCGTGGATGTGCAACGCGCTGGATTCGGCACTGCCCAGACCAATGAGTGCCTGCCAGGTGGCTTCGCAGACCACGACCACCGGCACATGCAAGCCGTAGAGCTCGGAAGCGACGATGCAGCCGAGCCCGACGATCAGGTCGCGCTCGCGCATCACGATGGCCGCCGGTCCCGTGCCGTTGCGGATCGCCTCGGCCAGCACGCTGCTGCTCGAGCTTGAACCCTTGGCGCGCTCCATGAGCATCACGCGCCCGGCGAGCCGGGCCCCGTATTGCGGATGCCCCGATTCGACGACACACCCCCGCACAGCGTCGTAACCGCCCCAGAAGCTCAGCGCTTCGGTTAACAGCAGCGCTTGGCCGTGCCCTCGACCCGCCACGATGGCTTGGGCTGGCCAGGAGGTGCCGGCGACGTCAGCCTGCATCGAGCACCACCTCGCCGCGAACAGCTGACTGCACACACTCGCGCAGACTGCCGAATGCCACCTCGACGCCGATGTTGCCCGGCGCGTAGTGCGCCCATTTTCCAGAGTTGGTCATGATCAGGCCGCGGGTCTGCTTCATCACCGGCGTGATGTAGGTGCAGGTGTCGGTCACGATGGTGATGCCACGCGAGCGCAGCGCCTGCGCCTGGCCGCACTGCTCCAGCTGCCACAGGATGAAGCGGCTGGTGTTGACGTAGAAGTCGATGCGTGGCCCGGCTTCTTCCTCTGCCAAGAGGGCGAGCAACTGCTCGAATTCGGAGAGCGAAAAGTGAGGCGTGCCGACACTGACCGCGGCCAACCGGTCGCCGGGTCGGGCCCGGCTCAGGGCGGCGCGCATGCGTTGCAACTGCGCGCGGGAGATCGCCACCGTCTGTAGCGGCGCTCGGCAACCTAAGGCATCCGACAGTGTGGGAGCCTCGGGCGTGATACCCACCGCATGGAACATTCCGACGGCACCGGTTGATGCACAGGCTGCGCCCAGCGCCTTCAGTTCGTCCTCGCTGGAATCCAGCGGCAAGCCCGAGAAGACGGGGATGAGCGTGCCGACCTGCTTGCCCGCGAAGAGCCCGAGCGCCGCGAACCAGATGTCTCGCCCGGCGAGGTCGGCCGGGAAGTCCTGCAACTCGAACAGCACTTGGCCCAGACGGTTTTCCGCGAGGTGCAGGCCGCATGCGGGTGCACGTCCGGTCAAGGCGGCACACAGGTCCATGAAGTCGCCATAGCGGTTGGTGCGCGCGCCCAGCACCGAGTTTGCAAACACGATGGCGTTGGACTCGGCCCAGGCGATCTGCTGCCCCAGCCGCGGGCGGTGGTGGCTCTGGTAAGGCGCGCAGGTAAATGTGGATTCGCAGCCGAGCTCAAGATGCGCCTGCATCAGCCGTTGCGCCTGAGCCTTGACGGCCGCGTCGCCACGGAACAGCTCCGGGTGGATCAGGTCGAGCGAGCCGACGTTGAGCGTGGTCGGCACCACGACTTTGCCGGCACCGGCCACCAGCCGCTCGACGAAATCCAGCGACGCCTGCCCGTGGTAGAGGCAGCCATCGATGTGGGCACTGGTGATGTCGAGCAGGCGTTCAGCGCCCATAAGGGCTGCCGATCGGGCAAGCACACGCATCGCCAGGGCCACCGCGTCACCGCCCTGTCCATTCAGCAATGCTTGATCGTTTTCAGTGAGGTCGATCATTCGACAATGCTAAGGGCGGAACAATTCGGGACTGACCCGGGTTCGCGTGCGCTGATTGAATGCCCCAGGACAACGCCGTCGCGGTGATCCGGCGAATGGCCACTGTCGGGTAAGCAAGAAAGGTGGCGCATCGGCGGCCAGCAAGCTGAGATTCAGCCTGCCGACGGCAACACGAGAAACGGCGCTCCAAGGTGGCCCACCTTCACGTAGATCAGCGCACCCTCAGCGCCGGTGAAGGGTGTGTGCCGGCTCCAGTGCGGGCTGCGCAACCAGGTGCCGGCTGGGTACTCGCCCTGCTCGTCTCGGAACAGGCCTTGCAGCACCAGGATCTCTTCGCCGCCGGGGTGGCTGTGGGTGTTGAAGCGGGTGTCGGGTGCCCAGCGCACCAGCGCCGTGCTGACGCCGCCGAACTCATGCAATGGGAGCACCGCCAGGCCCGGCACCAGCCCCGGGCGCCAAGCGGCCTGGGTGGTGTCGATGCGGACCGGTTCGTCATCGCCCTGGGCAAACTGCCACAGCTTGACGAACAGGGTGCAGCCTTCGCGTGAAAACGGCGCGTGCGATGTGCCTGGCGGATTGCGCACATAGGTGCCGGCGGGGTGGTCGCCGCTTTCGTCGCTGAAGGTGCCGTCGAGCACCAGGTACTCCTCGCCGCCGCCATGGGTGTGGCGGGCGAAACGTGAGCCGGCGTTGTAGCGCACGATGCTGGTGGCGCGGGCCACTTCGTCGCCAATGCGGTCCAGCCGATGGCGGTGCACGCCGGGTTCGGGCGATGGCTGCCAGCCAGCCGCATCGGCGGGCGGGATCACCACGCGCCGGTCGAAGTCGGCGTTCAGGTGGGTCGTGTTCATGTCGCTATTCTGCGGCCCGGCGTCAAAGCTCCAGTTCGATGCGCTCGCCGCCGCGCGCCACGGGCACGGCGCAACGCAGCAGTACCTCGTCTGCGGCCGGCCGCCACGCGGCGGGTTCGGCATAGGTCAGGGCACCGGCCGTCATGCGCGTGGTGCATGAGCCACATTTCCTGGCGCGGCGAGAGAACGGCAGGTTCAGCCCCTTGACCGTCAGCTTTGCGGCATGGAATCTGGAATTCCAAAGGTCGGCAACGGGTCGAGGGCGGGTCCTCAGGCCCGTGATCGCATCGCCCTGAACCTGCCGGTCGCTGCGGATCGCCATACAGGCGAAGGCCACCATCACTGAGTCCCGGCCAGGAGCCGGCGTAGGTGAAGGACAGCCTCCTGGCATTTCACCCGGCCACGCTGACACTGGCGGCGGCGTGGAGTTAGCCACCCGAAGGTAGGCACCTGCAAGCAGGCACCCGTAGGTAGGCGCCCGTCAGGGCGATTGCGACGCTGTGCGCGACTTGAGATCGTCCGAGCTCACCACCTTGGGAGCCTCGCATGCAAGCCGTCGGCCGACCGCCCCAGAGGGCGCCGGACGGCGCCCCGCTCCACTACGAGCGGCATCGCCCCGAGCAGACCAACCCTGTACCGCCTGGTGCAGCAGCATGCGGCCAGCTTCATCGCCCACACCGAGGCCAGCACCGGATCGGAGCTGCCGCGCTTCATCAAAGACGAGCTCGACGCCTTTCTCGAATGCGGCATCCTGGCCCACGGTTTCCTGAGGCTGCACTGCGGCGAATGCGGCCGCGACAAGCTGCTGGCCTTCAGCTGCAAGCGCCCGGGCTTTTGCTCCTCATGCAGGGCACGTCCGATGTCGCACACCGCAGCGCACCTGGTGGACCACGTCATCCCGCATGTGCCGGTGCGGCAATCGGTGCTGTCGCTGCCGATCCCGCTGCGCGTGCTTCTGCCCGCGCAGCCCGAACTCGTCACGCCGGTGCTGCAGGTGGTGCAGCGCGTGGTCACGCGGCATCTGCTGGGGCAGGCCGGGCTCGCGACTGATGAGGGCCATGGCGGCGCCGTCACGCTGATCCAGCGCTTCGGCTCGACAGCCATTCACCTTCACGGCCTGTTGCTGGACGGCGTGTACCGGTGCGACGCCGATGGCGTGCCCAGCTTCGTCGAGGCGAGCGCACCCACCGACTACGAACTGCACGCGCTGCTGCAGACGGTCATCGCCCGGCTGATGAAGCTGCTCACGCGGCGTGGCGTGCTGATCGAGGAGATAGGCCAGACCTACCTGGCCGATCCGGATGCCGACGGCGAGGAGGCGCGTAGCCTGCGTCCAAGCCGCGCTCGAGGCCGGTTGCATCGACGACGCAGTGGTGGCCGAAAGCCTGACCCAGTCGCATGCGCTGTGGCACCTGCGCGAATCGATCCCTCTGGCGCAGAGCCAGGAAGGCCCGAACATCAAGCACGACATCGCGCTGCCGGTGTCGGCGATCCCGGCCTTCGTCGCCCACACCGATGCCGCGCTGGCGGCGGCCTTTCCGGGCATGCGGCTGGTCAACTTCGGGCACCTGGGCGACGGCAACCTGCACTACAACGTGCAGGCGCCCGTGAGCATGCCGGCGCAGCAGTTCATGGACCGGCACGAGCACGCGGTCAACACCCTGGTCTACGACGCGGTCTGCGCCATGGGCAGATCGATCTCGGCAGAACACGGCGTCGGGGCGCTGAAGCGCGGCGAACTGGCCGAGCGCAAGTCGCCGGTGGCGCTGCAGCTGATGCGCGCCATCAAACAGGCGCTCGACCCGCACAGGCGGCTGAACCCGGGGCGGGTGCTGTAGCGGCCGCGTCAGCAGGCGGCATCCGCCTCCGCGATCAGCCAGCTCAGGAACTCGCGCACCTCGGGCTTCTTGCGTGACGCGTCGGACTGGAACAGGTAATAGCTGCGCGGCGACACAACGCTCTTCTTGAACGGCGCCACCAGCTTGCGCTGCGCGATCAGTTCGTTCAGCAGCGGCAGGCGGCCCAGCGCCACGCCCTGGCCGGCCACCGCGGCCTGGATCAGCTGGTCGTACATCGAGAAGTGCAGCACGCTGGCCGGCTTCAGGTCTTCGAGTTTCATCGCACGCAGCCACGGCGGCCATTCCAGCAACTGCGAGCCCGGGCCGCTGTCCAGGTGCAGCAGGCAGTGCTGGCGCAGGTCCTCGGGCTGCTTCAACGGCCGCGCGCCATCGCGACGCAGCCTGGGGCTGCACACCGGCAGCACCACCTCGCCGAACAGGCGCACGCCTTCGGCCGCGGCGCCCTCCTGGGTGTGGTAACGGATCGCCACGTCGACGCCGTCGCGCTCGAGGTTTGCCACCGAGTAGGTCGCCGAGATGCGCACATCGACGTCGGCACGTGATGCCGTGAACCCGGCCAGCCGCGGGATCAGCCACAGGCCGGCGAAGCCGGCGGTGGTGCTGACCACCACGGTCTTCAGCCGGGCCTCGCCGCGCAGTTGCTCGCTGGTCTGGTGCAGCCGCTGCAGCACCTCGACCACGGTGCGCTGCAGCAGCGCTCCTTCGTCGCTGAGGCGCAGCGCGCGATGCAGCCGCTGGAACAGCAGCACGCCGTAGAAGTCCTCCAGCGCCGCCACCTGGCGGCTGACGGCCGACTGCGTCAGCGCCAGCTCGTCGGCGGCGCGGGTGAAGCTCAGGTGCCGCGCGGCGGCGTCGAAGGCCTCTAGCTGGTCCAGCGGCGGCAGGTCGTAGTGGCGGTGTCGCATTGCAGTCGCATTCCAATATTGCATGCAAAGCATTCGGGAATACCGTTTGAACGGCGGCCTGCACAGGAACAGACTCCGCTCAACCCGTTGCAGCAACCCTGCAACTGGCCGTGAACGACGAATACACATTCTGCATGCAAAGGAGTTGACCATGCACACCGACCTGAATCACGCGGCGACCTTCCTGGAGCGCGGCCGGTCGCAGCGCCTGCAAGACGCACGCGGCAGCCTGGTGCTGTGCCTGAGCGGCACCCTGTGGCTGACGCAGGAAGGCGACCCGCGCGACGTGGTGCTCGAAGCCGGCGACGAGGCACAGATCGACCGCGACGGGCTCAGCATCGTTCAGGCACTGAGCGATGCGCGCTTCGTGCTGTCGCACGATCGCCTGGCGCTCGACGTGCTGCTGCGCGCCCGCCAGGCGCAGGCCGCGCTGGCCACCCACTGACACCGGCGAAAGGCCCGCCATGAGCTACACCATCGAACACTACCCGACACGCTGGATCGACGTCTGGCACCTGGCCGACGGCCGCAAGGTCACGGTACGGCCTGTGCTGCCGCAGGACGCCGAGCTGGAGCAGGCGCTGGTGCGCGCGCTGTCGCCGGCCTCGCGCTACCAGCGCTTCTTCGCGCCGATCCGCGAGTTGCCCGCAGGGTGGCTGCACCGGCTGACGCAGATCGACTACCGGCTGCAGCAGGCTTTCATCGTCGAGACCTTCGTCGGCGACCAGGCCTTGGCCGTGGCCGAGGCGCGCTATGTGGTCGATGCCTCGGGCGAGGAATGTGAGTTCGCGGTGGTCGTGGCCGACGACTGGCAGCACCTGGGGCTGGCCCGCCGCTTGATGTACAGCCTGCTGCGCAGCGCGGCCGAGGCCGGGCTGAAGCGCATGGTCGGCGACGTGCTCGCCACCAACCATGCAATGCTGTCGCTGGCGCGCAGCCTGGGCTTCCGGGTGCTGCGCCACCCGGATGGCGGCGCGCAGGTACATCGGGTGCAGCGCATGCTGGACCGGCCGGTGCAGGCCGAGCTGCCGGCCGGTACGCTGTCTACTGCAGCGGCCCCTTCAGCGCCGCCGGCATGGGCAGCGCAATGATCTCGATGCCTTCGTCCTCGCGCGCGCCTCGCGAGATTGAGCAGTTCGAGCGCGACAATGGCATTGAGAAGGCTCGAAAGATGGAGCGCGCCGAAGTCATCACTCGCACGGGCTGATCGCTAGCACAGTACGTAGCGAGGCTTCTTGAGCCTCGCTCTTCCATCGCGGTGGGGGCTGGCAACTCTCACCGACAACCATCAAGCCCGCGCAAGCGGGCTTGTTCATGCCCATCCGCTCCCCAAAATACAGTGGGTCGCGCCCGGTGGCATTCGCCAGCCGGCAGCGCTGGATCGGATGTGGCTGGATTGGGCGTGATTTGTCGAGCAAGACGTCAAGTGCCGTGGGTCGCTTTCCAAGGTCAGCTATAGGGCGCTGATTCTTGGGATCCGAACTTCCGGTGCGGGTCGCACTCGCCAGTTCGTGCACCGAGATAGGCAGGTGCATTGCTGACCTTCAAGTTGAGCGTCATGGCAGCGGTCGTTCCATTTCGACGCCCCCGGCCAGGAAGCGACGTTGACGATCGGCGGCTTCCGGGCGCCCCGTTGGGAAGTCGAGCTATGGCCGGACCGCGGTGGTCAGCTGAAGATCATCGCCGCCTTTCTCGAATCGGTGGTGATCGAGCGCACCCACAAGGCCACAGCCTTGGCATCTGCCTTGGCCTGAGCATTGCGCACTCTGGTCGTGGGGTGGACCCTTCAGGTGGCGTGTCGGACCGTTGCGGCAACCAGGACGGCGGACACGGCTGCGGTTCACCCCAGCCGCGGTGGCAGGGGCGGCGGCCCGGGCAGAGCGGCCCAGGCGCGGTCCGAGCGTTCCGACCAAGCCGCCGGTGTCATCAGCTCCAGACTGATCGTGAGCGAGGCGCCCGCGCGAGGCTTCAGGCCCAGTTGCAGCGTGTGCATCTCCAGCCCGCGCGGTCGCGCGATCGGCTGCCGGCCGCCCAGTGCGGTGATCGATTGCTGCGCTGGCACGCTGATGTGCGCAGCGAGGCCGCTGACCGGGTCGCGCAGCGACAGCTCGCCGGCGCCGCCAGCAGGTTCGGGCCAGGCGCCGAGCCACAGCGCTTCATCGTCGGCACAAGGTACGCACAATACATCGCCGTCACGGTACAGCGGGGCCAGGCCCCAGCTACGCAGCACGACGCCAGGCCGCCATTGGCTGGCCGCCAGGCGCTGCATCGCGATGCGCAGGCCGCCGCCGTCCAAGGCGTCGGCATCGACTTGCCAGCGCGCATCCACGGGCTGGGCTGCGGCGCGGCTCAGCCGTACAGCAGGCGGATCGTCTCAGCATCGCCGGCCGAGAGTTTCCATGAAGGCATGAACGCCGTGCCGTCCAGCGTCCAGTGGGCGGGGACGGTGTAGATCATCACCGAGGCAGCGTCGAAGTCAGTAGTGATGACCTTGGACTTGTCAAAGGCCGCGAAGACGTTGAAGTCGATGGTTTCCTGGTCCCAATTGTTCGGTGCACCGCTCAAGTCGGCGTTGACCGCTGCCTTGTTCCAGCGAATCGTGGCTCCCGGGTGGTTGTGCTCATGCAGCAGGCCCAGCGCATGGCCGAACTCGTGAATCACCACGCTGGAAAAGTCCTTCTCGGGCGTGTCCAAGCGGGCCCAGCCGAGGTTCATCGACGGTTGCGCCGGCGGGTAAAGCAGGCTGTCGGTGCCCACGGCCGACCATGAGCCACTGTTCTCGTTGAAGGCGATGCGCACATGGGCCTTTTCACCCGGCTGCGCCTTGGCGATGTCCAGCTTCACGCCGGGCACCAGCCAGGCGCGTGCCGTGGCGATCACTCGATCATGCAACTCGGCTTCGCCCTGCATGAAGCGCACACGCAGAGAGGTGCCGGGCTGCCACAGCTTTTCCCGGTCGGCGACGCCCTCCAGGTTGGCCAGGATCACCACTTCCGACCCGCGCTTGCCGCCGGGTGTGTCGATGGTGGTGCAGATCCAGCTCTTGCGTTCGGTGCTCATCGCCATTCTCCTTCTGGGTGGGTGGAAGCCAGCCTTGCGCGGGCTCGGTCAGCCGAGGGCCAACAAGTATCGACCTGGATCGCAGACTGTCCATGCCACTTCAGGCCGCCGGCTGGTGGTCTGCCCGCAAGTTTGAGGACGAGGCCGCTGCGCGGCCGCACTAGCACTCGCGACTGTCCAAAGCAAAAAGCAACCTGATGGGGAACAAGCCTCCACAAACCATGACCCCATATTTCTCCCCGCGAAGCGGGAGAGGGGCCAAGGCAAATCTCAACAGTGGTTAGCACAGCAGCACCAGGGGCGCGTCGTATCTGATGAGCTGCAAGCGTGCCTCGGCCGGCGCAGGGGCGACGGCGCCGTCAGAGCGCCGTCGCCTTCACTGCCGCCACCAAAGTAGCCAGCGCCAACCCTTCATTTGCGGCATAGGTTCCCGACTGTCCATTGAGCCGTGGCATGCCGAACCTGCCGCCCTTGTGGTGCAGCGCGATCACCTTCCAACCTGAATCGTCGAACACCGGGCTGCCGGAGTTGCCGCCCTCGGTCGGCGCGTGATAGTGCACGCGTACGACGCCGGGAATCTGCGGCTGCCCAGCGGGCGGGCCTTCATGGTCGAGCAGTTCGTTGTCCTGGAACGAGAACGACAGCTCGCGCCCTCCGGGGTAGCCGATGATGTAGACCCGCGGCCGCTTCTTCACTTCCGGGCCCGGCAAATCTGGCAGCAAGCTGCTGACCGGCAGCGCCGGGATGCCGACGGGCAGACTTTGCAGCCGCAACAGGCTGGCGTCGTGCTGATCGACCGGTGAAGTCCACACCAGGCTCTTCACCGCATAGGCCTTGCCGGGGTCGTCGGCTTCGAAAACCACTTCGGCTTCCTCGGGGCGGATGCCCGGCGCTGCACCGTGGGCGTTGACCACGTGGAAATTCGTCAGCAGCAGCAGTTCGTCTGCCGGCAACAGGCCGAAGTCGCCGCCGCGCACCAGGAAGCCCGACCCGAGCCGTTTGCCCAGGCGCTGGCGCACCACCGCCACCGAGCGTGCCGCATCGACACCGGCGCGCCACCAGGCGAAGGTTTGTGGCCCTTCGACGCCGAGGATGGCTTCGAGCTGGCTGCGGTCGGCGGCTGCGGCACGTGGCGCGGCAGCCCGGGCGCGCCCCGACACGCCACGGGCGACCGGGGCCGACGGCAGGCTCACCTGCATCGCCGGCAATGCCAGTTCTCCGCCCGGCAGCTGCAACAAGCGGGCCCGAAGCACATCGACCAGCCCGCGCGCACGCTGCACACCGGTCGCGCCTTGCAGCGCTACGCCGGGAGTACGGGTGGTCAGCTGCTCCAAGCCCCACACCTCGGTGAACTGGCGCAGCGTGCTGGCCACTTGGAAGGCCTGTACATCCTTGGCGCCGAGGTACTCACGCAGCAGGCTCTCCACGGGGCCCAGATCGCCGGTGGACAAGCCTAGGCCCAGCGTGACTTCGGCCAGCGTGGGCAGATACCACTCGTCGCGGGCTTTCGCGGGCACAGCGCGCAGATTCGTCAGCAGTTCGGCAGCCAGCTTGGCAGGGTCGAGCCGCGGTGCGATCTCGCTCCAGCCTTCGCGCCGCGCGCGGCTGACTAGAGCCAGAAGGTTTACGCCATGCCAGGTGTTCTTCTTCGGGTCGGCCTTGTAGGGTTGCTGATAGGCCTGCACCGCCGCAGCCAGCGCCAGGCGCGCGCCGGCCGAACTCCCATCGGCGGCGTCGAAGAAGATCTGCTTGTGCGCGCGGCCCAGCAGACCCCAGGCTTCGATCGCTTCTTCATGCTGCTTCGGCAGCTTGGCCAACGACTGGCGCAGCATGTCAATGGCGGCGATGGCCGATCCGGTTTCGATCAGGCCCTGCGCGTAAAGCCGGCGCGTGCGCGCATCGGCCGGGTCGACGCGGCACAGCGCCTCGGCCAGCCGGCCCATCAGTTCGAAGTCGCGCAGATTGCGCAGTTGCAGTACCAGTGCGCGCGCTTCGTTAACGGCTTTCGCGTTGGGCGATGATCGCAAAGTTTTTAGCAGCGCCTGGGCGCGCGCGCGCTGGCGGTCTTCCTCCCGCAGTGGCGGGGACGGCTCGGATTGGGCCGTAGAGAGTTTGGTTTGGCGCGGCATGTTCTTCGGATCAGCCGGTGCAGGCCGGCCGCATCAGGGCCGCGCTTCGGCCGGGTCCTGACCGATGTCGGGCACCCGGGCCATGTAGCCGGCGTCGCCGTAGTCGACGTCATCGCCGGCCGACTCGAAGCCCGGCAACCCGACCTGCTTGCGCAGCGCATTCAGCCGGTTCATCCACCCCTTCAGAAACACCGCCAGCTTCGGGTTGTCGGCGGCCAGCTTGCGGTAGAAGGCTTCACGCGTGTCGCAATAGGCGCTGAGCGCGGTACCGGGGTCGCAGTCGGCCACACATTGCTGTGTCCCCGAACCGAAGTCGCCGTCCACGCCAGCGCCTACCGCCTTTTGCAGGAAGCGCACGGCGCGTCCCACACCCATGTTGACCGCGGTATCGAAATGCACTAGGTCCAGCGGGCCCCCAAGCAGATGGCATTTGGGCGGCAGCCAGTAGCCGGTCTCGTAGATCGCCTGCATTTCTTCCTCCGCCAGGTGGCGCACATCGCGCAGCGCCTGGCCTTGCTTGCGCCGCCAATCGTCGTACACCTTCTGCGTGACACCCTTGTTGGTGGCACCACCGGGGTCATTCGGATGGTTCACATAACCACCCTCCCAGCGCAGGATGAAGGGCAGCGAGGATTGAAAGTCGGCGGATGGCATGGTGCGGGTATCCCCAGATTGATGGACGGCGCAGGCTCGCCCGTAGGTTCACTTTTACCGATTGCGCAGGCATGATAAAGCCCCTAGGTCCATAGTCGAAGGTATCCCATGAGCGCACCCGCCGCACGCGAATTTGTCCTGTCGCTGGCCCTGCCCGAGCCGGCACCGCAGCTGGAAGGCGTGGAGGCAGCCCCGGTCACCTTCAGCGAAGAGAAGGAGGCGGTCGCCGTGGGCACGCAGGTGGCCGAGTTCAGCGACCAGGTGACGCCGGCGCAGCGCGCCTCGGTGGCCGACTGCCTGTTGCTGGCACAACTCGCCGCGAACAAGGCCACCGCGCAGCAGCCCGACCTGATGGCCTGGTACCGCAAATATGTCGAGGTGCTGCAGGGCGTGGGCTGGACCGTGCAGTCGATGAGCCTGGAGAAAAAGCAAGTAGGCGACATGGATGCGGGCGTGCACAAGGCAATCATTCCGGTGCTGGCGGGCATGCTGGGCCCGGCTATGGCGGCGGCGTCGATGGTCATCGGGGTTTTGAAGGGCCTGCAGGAGATGGACAAGGACAACCCCTGGATCACGGTCTTCGACCGTGCCAGCCAGCACGCCAGCGGCGCCAAGTTCCAGTTCGGCTTCGTCGACGCCGATGCGGGCGCCAATCCGGCCATCCGCATCAAGCTGCTGGCGGTGGCAATCGACGCCAAGCGAACGATCACGCAGGTGCTGTTCTTCAAGTTCTCCCAGCATGACGCGACGCTGAAGACCTCCGAGGGCCAGTTGAGCATCATGGGCTCGCGGCTGGACAGCATCCGCTCCGTCCTCGCCGAGCGCGTACAGCCATTCCTGGCGGAAAACATCAGCAAGCTGGACATCTGAAGGAGTCTGATCGTGGCCCGTTACCGCAGCTTCGCCGAACACCTAGCCCCCGATGTCGGCCCGAAACGCATCCTCGCCCTAGATGGTGGCGGCCTGCGCGGCGTGCTCACGCTGGGCATGTTGCGCGAGATCGAAACCTTGCTGCGCGCGCGCCACGGCGACGACCCAGACTTCAGACTGTGCGACTACTTCGACCTGATTGCCGGCACCTCCACCGGCGCCATCATCGCCGCGGCGTTGTCGCTGGGCATGAGCGTCGACGAGGTGCACGGACACTACATGCGGCTGGGCCAACTGGTCTTCAAACGCAGCCTGCTGCGATGGGGCGCGTTGCGCGCCAAGTTCGACGGCGACAAGGTGCGCGAATCACTGGTCGGCGTGTACGGCGACCGTCGGCTCGACAGCCAGGATTTCCGCACCGGGTTGCTGGTCGTCACCAAGCGCCTGGACACCGGCAGCGCATGGCCGATCACCAACAACCCCGACTCGAAGTACTTCAAGAGCGGCGCGCAGGCCACGACCATTCCGAACGGCGAGTACCCACTGTGGCAGGTGGTGCGCGCCAGCACCGCGGCACCGTACTTCTTCGACCCCGAGACGATTGGCATCGGCCGCGCCGCCGCGGGTCTGAAGGCGCTGAAGGGCGACTTCGTCGACGGCGGCGTCAGCCCATCCAACAATCCCGCGCTGCAGGCGCTGATGACGGCGACGATGGAGGGTTATCGCCTGAGCTGGCCGGCTGGCGAAAACAAGTTGCTGGTGGTGTCGGTGGGCACGGGCAAGTCCAACGCCGAGGTCGGGCACGCCGGTATCGTGCAGGGCACGGCCGCAATCCACGCGGTGCTGTCGCTGAAGGCGCTGATGGAAGACTGCGCCGACCAGGTCGAAACGGTGATGCAGTGGCTGTCCCGCAGCCCGACCGCGCGTCGCATCGACCGCGAGATCGACAAGGCACAGCCGCCGCTGGGCGGACAGGCAATGTGTAGCTACCTACGCTACAACGTGCTGCTGCAAAGCGATTGGTGTGCGGAAAATCTGGGCGAGACGCTCGGCGCGAAGGCGCTAAAGAACCTGGAGGTCATGGACGAGCCCGACAACATTCCCGAGCTCGACCGTATCGGCCGGCTGGCCGGCAAGAAGCTGGTCAAGGCCGGCCACTTCGAAGCCGCGTTCGACACGCCGCCGTCCTAGGCGCGGCCTCAGCCGAGCAACTGCCGGCTGTCGATGACTTCGAGTTCGAACAGGCCCAGCGCCTTGGCCATGCGCACCATCTGCGCCGTGCCGCCGTTGCGCCCGTCGTCCTGACCGTCCCACAGGGCCAACAAGGTGACCCGCTGGGCGCCCCAGGTCTGTGCCAGCTGCATCACCCAGCGGTTGCCGCGCTCCCACGGGTCGATGCCGTTGCGACCCTGCAGCCAGCGCGGCAGATCGTCTTCGACCGACAGCTGCAGGAGCCCAGTCTGGCGGGCTTGCACGATGGACAGGAAACGCGCGCGCCAACGGTCCGCCTGGCTGAAGACCCGCTGCGCCACCACCTCGGGCGGCAATGGAAGGCACAGCCGGGACGGCAGCTTAAGTTCATCGCAAAGCTCGTGGGCCAGGATGTCGGCACCGGGAGCAGCGCTGGCCAGCACGGTCAGGCTCTCGACGGCATCGGCGCCGGATTGCAGTGTCTTCAGCCGCTCAGCGATGAGCGCGCGCGCCTTGCCTTCGGCGCTGGCCGGGAAGCGCGGCGGCGCACCGGACACGTCGATGCCGTGGCCGGTGAAGACCACGAGGTGGCGGCGAAGCGGCTCCTTCTTGTCGTCCTTGGTTTCCTTGGGTCCATCGAAGGCATTCGTCACCGCCTGCACGGCGTCGGCGCGCAAGCCGAGCTGAGCGAACAGCCGCAGTTGCCCATGCGTGGCATCCCAGGCGAAGGGGTCGTTCGGTGGGACGGCGTCGCGGTAGGCCTGCACCAGCGCCGAAGGGTCGGCCAGCAACTCGTCTACTGGAAGGGTCAGGAACAGCAGATCGGCGTCGGCGATGTCGGCCCAGACGCGTTCATTCGCTGGCAGTTGCTCGCGGGCGCGCGTCACCGAGGCCTGCACCACATGCGCCAGCGCTGGCAGCTCGGTCTCGAGGTCATCGCGCGCGCGGTCGGCTTCCTTCTTGTTGCCCTTGAACAGATTGCGCCAGCTCGGCAGGTCTGCCAGCAGCAGCAGGATGTGGCCCATCTGCAGCGCGGCCACGCCTGGGTAGAAGGCGTTGAGGTCGCAGTAGAAGGCCTTGCGGTAGGAGCTGTACGACTGCAGCGCACGGATGTCCAGTGCCGCCGGCCGCGCCGCAGTCGGATCGCTCATGTCGGCGAAGCGGGCGCGCCACATTGTCTTCAGGTTTCGACCTTCCAGCGCCAGCGCCTCGGCGCGTTGCGCGATGCTGATGCGTTCGGCCTCGAGCACGCGCCGGATCGCCTGGTTGGACGACTCCAGCAGGGCCTCGTTGCGGCTGTCGCGGTACAGGCGCTCGTAGATGTTGGCCAGCGCCAGGTTGGCCTCGATGTCGGCGCCGGCCACCTTGCGCAGCGTCTCCCAGCTGGCGCGCGCGCCGGCAAAGTCCTTCAGCTTCCACTGCGCGCGCGCCACGCGGTGCAGGCCATCCCACTGGAAACGCTGGCCGGCCAGGTCCTGGCCGATCACGCGCAGACACCCCTTGTCAGACGACTTCTCGGCGCGCTCGACCTCCTCGACGAAGTCCAGCGGCACCGCGGTCACACCGGAAGGATCGGCCTCGGGCAGCGCCGGCATCATCAGGAAGATCGGGCTGTCGGTCTCGCGGTTGCTGCGCAGGCTGGCCTCGATCGCCCCGACAAGCGCGTCCAGCGCGTCGGCGGGCTGCTTGACCGGGTACTGGAGGTAGCGGTCGGTGGACAGATCGAAAGGCGTGATGTCGGCCGAGGGGTCGCCCTTGATCAGCACCGTGTGCTTCTTGCGTAGCGCGTGGCGTATGCCGAGCTCGTAGAACACGTTGGCGTTGTGCACCGTGATGTCGCAGACCACGATGTCCGCCTCGAGGATCAGCGCGAACATGTCGGCGCGGATGTTGCCGGCATCGACAACCTCGCCGGTGGTGCTGCCGGCCAGCCCGCAGCGCTTCAAGGCCGGCGCGATCAATTCGGCGTGCACGCGCTCGAAGTCGATGGCCTGGCCGGCCGAGTCCTTCTTGGTGTTGAAGCCGCGGATGACGAAGACGCGTTCATTCATGTTCTGCCTCCGGGTAAGGACCAGCGCCGGCGCCTAGCAGGCCGTTGAATTACCACTGATGAACGCGAGTTTTCCCATCGCAATTCGGGGCGACGAGGTCATACAGTTCGCGGGCGCCGCCACAGCGACCTCAAGCGGCCCATTTCGCGGTCATTCGAGCGCTTGGAAGGGGCCATTTCGACCTTCTCGCCGCTCATTGGGCGCACTGCGGGCGCAATTGCGCCAAGGTCCGCAGCCGCGTGAGGTTGTAGGCCGCCATCGTCAGGGTCAGAAGCTGGTCGACTTTATCCAGTCCCCGCACCATCACCTGACGGATCGGGCCGATGCGCTTGCCCCAGCCGAAGCACTGCTCGATGCGCTTTCTCCTGCGCTGGCTGATCTCGTAGCCCACATGCCGGGTGGCACGCCCGTCGATGGCGCTGCCACCATTGCGGTTGACGTTCTGCGCCACATGCGGCGTGACGTTGATCTCTCGGCAGGCCTTGACGAAACCCTTGGTGTCGTACGCCTTGTCCGCACCCACCGTGACT
>Ga0316603_10000404_pt1 | contig 22066 bp, 17 predicted proteins | sample OWC_soil_day10_n_FD_207649 | JGI IMG/M metagenome (GOLD analysis project Ga0316603, IMG submission 207649) | Wetland soil microbial communities from Old Woman Creek delta, Ohio, United States - OWC_soil_day10_noCT | ecosystem: Environmental > Terrestrial > Soil > Wetlands | place: USA: Ohio... | reverse complement strand
TGCCACGGGGCCCACGAGGTGCTGCCGGCATCGAACCCGAAATCAATGGTGTCGCCCGAGAACCGGGTCACGACCTGCAGAAGCTGCCACCCGGGCGCCAACGCCAACTTCGCGGCCTACAAGCCGCACGGCAATCCGCATGACCGGGAGGGCGATCCCATTCTCTATTTCACGCGCCTGTTCATGCAGCTGCTGCTCGCGGGCGTGTTCGGCTTCTTCGGACTCCACACATTGCTGTGGCTGATCCGCTCGCTGAAGGAAGTCCGCCAGGGGCGCGGCGGACACAACGGCCACTGACCAGGACGGAACCATGTCTGCCACTACGATGACCTCCGCCCGAGCACTGGAAGCGGTCCCGGGACGCTACTACCGGCGCTTCGGGCCGATCGAGCGCGTGATGCACGCGTTCCTGATGCTCACCTTCATCGGCTGCGCGATCACCGGCGTGCCGCTGCTGTTTGCCGACCATGACTGGGCCACCACGCTGGTGGGCCTGCTCGGCGGATTCCGCGGCGCGGCGCTGATCCACCGCATCTGCGCGGCGATCATGACCGTCGTTTTTGTGGGCCACGTGCTGCGCGTGTTCATCCGTGCCTTTCTCGCAGAAGACTGGCTTGCCTACTTCTGGGGGCCAAACTCTCTGGTGCCGAACCTGAAGGACGGCCAGGACATCGTCGGCATGTTCAAGTGGTTCTTCGGCAAGGGCCCGCGGCCGCAGTTCGACCGCTACACCTACTGGGAGAAGTTCGACTATTGGGCGGTGTTCTGGGGGATGTTCATCATCGGCGGCTCGGGATTCATGCTCTGGTTCCCGAACTTCTTCACGCAGTTGCTTCCGGGATGGGTTTTCAACGTCGCCATGATCGTGCACGGCGAGGAAGCGCTGCTGGCGGTCGGCTTCATCTTCACGATCCATTTCTTCAACGGCCACTTGCGACCGGAAAAATTCCCGATGGATCTCGTGATTTTCACCGGGCGACTGCCGGAGCATGAGCTGATCGATGAGCGCCCGCTGGAATACGAACGCCTGGTACGTCAGCGCGGGCTGAAGGCGATCGAGGCGCCGACGCCGACGCCGCAGGCGGTGCTGTTCAGTCGCCTGCTCGGCACGCTTGGGCTGGTCCTCGGCATCATCACGATCCTGATGATCATCTACAGCGCGTTGGTCTGAAGTAGCATTCGGACATAACAAGAGTTACGGGCTCCGTCCGCAGGGACGGAGCCCTTTGCATAACGAGGGAGAGGTACCGCACATGAAGCTTCGATTCGGTCGCAAGTCCATGGTGGGCGCCATCGGCACGCTGGTCGCTGTTGGCATTGGCCTGGCGCTCGTAGGTGCGGCCGGCATCGCAGGCTGGGAGTACACCAACAGCGATGAGTTCTGCGCGGTGATGTGCCACTCTGTGCATCCGGAAGAAATCGCGGCACACAACACCGGCGCACACGCCCGCGTGCACTGCGTCGAATGCCACATGGGACGCAATTCGACGCTGAAGCTGATTGCGATGAAGCCCACGCACTTCAAGGAGTTGTGGGGAATGGTCGCCGGCTACGAGCGGCCGACACACGCTTCAGGACTGCGGCCGGCGCGCGAGGCCTGCGAGAGTTGCCACTGGCCGCAGGCTGAGCACCACGACAGCATCGCGGTGAACAAGCGCTTTGGCACTGATCCGAAGAGCAGCGAAGTCGAGTACCGGCTGACGCTGCACACGTCCTCTGACGTCGAGCGCGACGTTCCGTGGAAGGTGACCGGCATCCACTGGCACATCGCCAACAATGTCCAGTTCAAGAGCCCGGACGTGCAGGGACGCTCCATCCCGTGGGTGCAGGTCACGAAGCCCGACGGCACAAAGGTGACGTACGTCGATGCCGAATCCAAGATATCGAAGGCCGACCTCGACAAGCTCCCGGCGCAGACGATGGAGTGCTACAACTGCCATAACTCCGTGGGCCACCCGTTCTCCAATCCGGCCTACAAGGTCGACCAGGCGATTGCGGAGGGCAGGATCAGCCGTGACCTTCCGGGCGTGAAGGCCCGCGCCGTGGCCCTGGTCGGTGCGGCCGAAAAGATCTCCGGCCCGCAGGCGGAGCGCGTTGCCGCGATCGACAAGCTGCTTGCGGAGCACGCGGCGAAGAATCCGGTGGCGGCCGACCTCAAGGACAAGGACCTGCAATTCCAGAAGGAAATGAAGGCGATCCTCGTGAACGCCACGTTCGATGAAAAGGGGTTCTCGTGGAAGAGCTTCCCGGATCACTCCCAGCATGCCGATTCGGCGGGCTGTTTCCGCTGCCATAACGGCAAGCACTTCAACGAGAAGGGTGAGGCGATCCGACTGCAGTGCACGCTCTGCCACAACCTGCCGCAGGCCAAGCTCGAAAGCGGCAAGGGCAGCGTGCCTTCGCTGGTAGTCGCCGGCGTGTCGCCGCCGGAAAGCCACAATGCACCCAACTGGATGCGTGAGCATCGCCTGAACCTGGACGAGTCGTGCACGATGTGCCACGGCAAGCTGGAGTTCGGGCGCGAGGGTGGCAACTTCTGCTCCAACCCTGCCTGTCACGGCCGTGTCTGGCCGGAAGTGAACCTGAACGTCGAGGTCAAGTCGTCCGCGGTCGCGCCCGCGACGCCACCGGCCCCGGCCCCGGCCGCTAAGGCCGCCCCCGTCAAGGCACCTGCCAACGCCGCGAAGTAGCTCAGCCAAGCGGTACGCGAACGGCCGCCGCGGCGGCCGTTTCCCTTTCTGGCACCGATACACTCGCGTTTTCTCCTTTGGCGGGCGCTCCGATGAACCTCGCTGACCTGCATCGCTTCGTTGCACACAAATGGGACCAGGACCTGGTTCCGCGCCTCATTGACTACGTGAAGGTGCCGGCGAAGTCGCCCGCCTTTGATGCGAGCTGGGCCACGCACGGCTACCTCTCTGCCGTCGTCAAGGACGCGGAGGCCTGGTGCCGCGCGCAGGCAATTCAGGGTCTGACGATCGAAGTGGTGGCGATCGACGGCAGGACACCCTGCCTGCTGTTCGATGTGCCGGCGACGCACGGGCTCGGCAACGACCGCACGGTGCTGTTCTACGGGCACCTGGACAAGCAGCCGGAAATGGTCGGCTGGCGTGATGATCTCGGGCCGTGGAAGCCGGTTGTCGAGGACGGCAAGCTCTATGGCCGCGGCAGCGCTGACGATGGTTACGCGATCTACGCGGCGCTGACGACGATCGCTGCGATCGACGCACAGGGCACGCCGCGGCTGCGTTGCGTCGGCATCATCGAAACCTGCGAGGAAAGCGGCAGCCCGGACCTGCCCGCCTATCTCGAACTGCTGACACCGCGCTTCGGCGACGTGCAACTGGTCGTCGGACTCGACTCTGGTTGCCGCAACTACGAGCAGCTCTGGGTCACGACGTCGTTGCGCGGCCTCGTCGGTGGCACCTTGACCGTCGAGATCCTGTCGGAGGGCGTGCATTCGGGCCACGCCAGCGGCATCGTTCCGTCGTCGTTTCGCATCGCCCGCCAACTGCTCAATCGGCTCGACGATCCGGCGACGGGCCGCGTACTTGTGCCCGAGTTGGACGCAGAGATCCCGCACGAGCGACTGCAGCAGGCGCAAGAGGCCGGTGCGATTCTCGGCGACTCTGTCTGGAAAGAGTTTCCCTGGGTGAGTTGCAATCACGGCCCGGATGGCCACGCGCATGCGATGCCGCTGACCACCGATCCGGTGGAGGGCATCCTGAATCGCACGTGGCGTCCGGCACTGTCGGTGACCGGTGCCGCGGGCTTCCCGTCGATCGACTCGGCCGGCAATGTGCTGCGGCCGAAGACGACGTTGAAGCTCAGCGTGCGGATTCCGCCGACCGTGGACGGCGCGAAGGCCACGTCGGCGCTGCGACGCGCGCTGACGGAACATCCGCCCTATAACGCCAAAGTCAGCTTCGACGCGGACTGGGGCGCGAGCGGGTGGAACGCGCCGGAAACTGCGCCGTGGCTGAAGCAGGCGCTGAATGATGCTTCGCGCCGCGTCTATGGCAAGGACGCTGCATGGGTCGGCGAGGGCGGCACGATTCCCTTCATGAACATGCTCGGCGAGCGCTTTCCGCAGGCGCAGTTCATGATCACCGGCGTGCTGGGTCCGCACTCGAACGCGCACGGGCCGAATGAATTCCTGCACATCCCGTACGCCAAGCAGCTGACCGCTGCAGTTGCCGAGGTCGTCGCCGCAGTGCGTTAGAAATACGCGACGGGCGGGTGGGCAAGCCACCGTTCCGCCCACGCGGGCGTCGCGCTGCGCAGGAACGCGACAGCCGAGCCCGCGCCCATGCGCGGCAGACCGAGGTGCTGCGCCGCGCGCTCGAGTTCCGTCAAGGCATTGTTGCGATCCAGAGCCTGCGCACCGGTCTGCTTGGACAGCTTTTCACCGCACTCGTTAACGACGACGCCGACGTGCATGTAGAGCGGTGTGGCGATGCCGAGCGCGCGCTGCAGCGCGATCTGCCGCGGCGTGTTGTCGAGCAGGTCGGCGCCGCGCACGACGTCGCTGATGCGCTGCGCTGCGTCGTCGACCACGACCGCCAGCTGATAGGCCCACAGGCCGTCGGCGCGCCGCACGACGAAGTCGCCGACGTCCTCATCGAGGCGCTGCTCGAAGCGGCCGGCGATGCGATCGTCGAAGCCGACGGCATCAGCGGGAACACGGAAGCGCCAGGCGCGGACCGCGCGGCCGTTCAGCCCGGCGCGACAGGTGCCGGGGTAGACCGCTGAACCCACTCCCGCCGCGGCAATCGCCAGTTCGATCTCCGAGCGTGAGCACGCGCAACCGTAGACCCGCCCGTCCTGCATCAGCCGGCCGAACGCGACATCGTAGAGCGCGCCCCGCCGGCTCTGGAACTCGACCGGCTCGTCCGATTCCATGCTGAAAGCCGCCAGCGTTTCGAGGATGTCGCCGGCCGCGCCCGGCACTTCCCGCGGTGGATCGAGGTCCTCGATGCGCACCAGCCAGGCGCCGCCGTGCGCCCGCGCATCGAGCCAGCTCGCCAGGGCTGCGACGAGCGAACCGGCGTGCAGGGGGCCCGTCGGTGACGGCGCAAAGCGGCCCCGGTAGCCGTCCGGGCGGGTGGGGACGGAGGGACTTGAGGTCGTCATGCCGGGGATTACCGCCGGATCGGCCGCCTAAATCGCAGCTCGGAACCAGAGGCTTTACGGCGATTATCCAGGCACACGCGCAATCGCGCCTTCAATTTCCGCATCGACTGCCGACCCGTGGCCCGCGCTGCTGTCAACGCCGAACTCTTCAAGGTAGCCGTCCGGCTCGGCCGGAACACGTGGTACGCCAGCCTCGCCTTCGGTCTGCTGGCCGTATTGCTGCTGTGGCGCGAAGGTCGCGTTCCCGTCGCGGCGGCGTGGTGGACCACGTTGGCACTGGCCGTGGTGGTGCGCGTCGCCTACTGCCAGCGCACGATGACGGCGCTGGCTTCGGATTCGCGCCGAACACCGCCGCGCGCCGATGGTTACGCGATGGTGGCCGCCGCCGAAGGGGTCATCTGGGCAATGCTGCTGGTGGTGTTGCCGTCTGCGAGCGAGTTCGGCCTGGGCTTTCAGCTCGGCCTGACGATGCTGGTGCTGCTCGGTGTACTGCTGCCGTTCGCGCCGGCCGGACTGCCCTGGGTGGCGTTTGCGGTGCCGGTCGGCTTTGCGCAGCTCGTCGCGCTGTTGTCGCGTGAACTACCGCAGCACGAGCTGACGATCCTCACCTGGGCGATGACACTCGTCGGAGCCGCACTGACCGCCCAGTGGCTGAAGCGTGCGCTGTCGAACAACCTCTCGCTACGCCACCGGGCCGACCTTGCCGCTCGCTCGCAGGAGCAGGCGAACGCGGAACTCAACCGCAGTCGGGAGCAGCTGCGCATCGCACTCGATGCCATCGATGCCGGCATCGCGGACACCAACCTGATCACCGGCGAGCGGTTCTTCTCGCCGCGTTACTTCGGCATCCTCGGTTACGAGGATCGCGACACGTTCCTGAAGGAATACCGGCTGTCGGAGGCGCTGCACCCCGACGATCGCAAGCGCGTGCTCGAGGCGCGGCGCCTGCATGTCGAGACTGGTGCGCCGCTGCGTGAGGAGTGCCGACTCAGCCGGGCCGACGGCGCCTACGTCTGGGTGATCCTGCGCGGCGAATCGGTACGGGGCACCGACGGCAAGCCTACGCGACTTGTGCTGTCGATCGTCGACAACACCGAGCATCGCATTGCGCAGCTGCAACTGGTCGACAGCGAGCGCCGCTACCGTGCGCTGGTTGAGGCGTCTCCATCGCTGATCTGGGTGTGCGATGACAAGGGCAAGCTCACTTTCGTGTCGGAGCGCGCCTGCCGGCACATGTTCGGCGTCGAGCCGCGCGATGTCATCGGGCGCCATGTGGCCGGCTTCAATGGGCCGGGATTCACCCGCCGCGAGTTCCTGCGGCGGTTCTCGCCGGCGATGCACGGTCGCCCGGTGTTCGAGATGGAAGCCGTGCTGCGCGACCGGCGTGGCGAGACGCTGCACGTCAGCGTCAGCGCATTGCCGATGATGAATTCGGCGGGGCAGGTGGAATCGGTGACGGGCGTCTGTGCCGACATCACCGCGTTGAAGCAGCGCGAACGCGAACTCAACCTCGCAATGCGCAATCAGCAGGCGGTCTTCGACGCCGCCGGCGAGGGCATCGTGTTCGTTCGCAATGGCCGCATCGAAGGTCCGAACCGCGCACTGGCGCGCATGCTCGGACTGACTCGGGAGGCGCTCGTGGGGCAGCCGGTCGAGGAGATCCTCGCGACGCGCACCGACTGGGAGACCATCGACCAGGTAACCCGTGCCGCCGCGGTACGTGGCGAAGCGGCGATCCACGAAGTCATGTTGCGCGCCAATGACGGCCGCAGTGTCTGGTGCCAGTTGACTTCGCGCCGCGTCGGCGATGGCGGGGCGAGTATTCTCGTGCTCACGGACATCACGTCGCTGAAGCGCCGCGAGGAGTTGGCCTGGCACCAGGCCAACCACGATGACCTGACCGGCCTGCCGAACCGCCGCCAGTTGAGCGAGCACGCGCGGCGCCTGCTGTCCGTCGCGCTGCAGAAGCGCCGGCTTGCCGCGGTGCTGGTGCTGGACCTCGACGGCTTCAAGGAAATCAACGATCTCTTCGGCCATTCGTACGGCGACAACATGCTGAAGCGTGTGGCGCTGCGCCTGTCCGGTGTGTTGCGGGACTATGACGTGGTGGCACGCACTGGCGGCGACGAATTCGTCGTGCTGCTGCCGGAAATCGAGCAGCCGTCGATCGCAATGGTCGTTGCCGAGAAACTGATCGCGGCGGCCAGCGAGAACGTCGAGAACCTCGGCCGGTCGCTGCGTCTGCATGCGAGCGTCGGCGTGGCACTCTTCCCGAGTGACGGCCATGACTTCGATACGTTGCTTGCCGCCGCCGACGGCGCGATGTACGCGGCGAAAGCCGCGGGCAAGAACCGTTATCAGCTGGCCGGTGAGGTCTCGCCCGGCCTGATCGAGTCGGCACGCCAGCAGCGCGTCGACGGCGCCATTAGCGAGCGTTCATAATCCGTTCGGATTAACCTGCCGTCGCCCGACTACCGGCGATTGCCCCGGCTTCCCCGGGGCCGGTAGCATTTCCTCCTCGGTGCCCGGCGGCCTTGCTGCAGCGCACGCCGCGTCTCCTGGAGCCAGCAATCAAGACGAAGACCTCGACTTGGGGATTCACCGGACGGCGAGGTACCGGCTCCGCGCGCCTGCCCGACGCGCCGTTCGACCTGCGTACCGCGTTCGCCGTCGAGCGTCGCATGCTTCCTGCGCTGCTGCTGATCGGCCTGGTCGCCGCGGCCAGCGCGACCGCGGTCGGGGCCCCGCCGCTCGTCTGGGGCTGGTTGGCGATTTACGCGGTCAACTCATCGGCTCGCTACCTGCTGGCGATCACCTACGGCGATGCACGCCGCCCGATCGGCACGGAGTTGCGATGCGCCCGGCAGTATCTCGCCTGCGCGGTCGTCGACGTGGTGCTCTGGGCGGCATTGCTTGCGCTCGTCCCCCGGCCCGTGGCCTTTGTTGCCGGTCCTGGCGCCTTCGCGGCGTGCGGCGCAGTGCTGCTGGCGGCGCTCAGCTTCGGCGGCTGGCCACGCGTCTGGACGTTCTACGTCGCGGCGTGGGTGGCGATATCGGCAATCGTTGCCGCTCGTACCAGCGGAGCATTGACGAGCTTCGCCCTTGCGTTTCCTCTCTGGCTGCTCGCGATCTGGTGGCTCGGACGGCAGCAGCCGCTGAGCCGTCATGCCGAGCGACGTGGCGCGCAGACGCTGATCAGCAATCCGACGAAGTTCGGCTGGCAGGCGGCGATCCATGCGATCCCCACGCCGGTCATCGTGGCCCGCAACGGCCGCGTCATCGAAGTCAATCGATCCGCCTGTGAGTTCATCGGCCGCAGCGAGCGGTCAATTCTTGGCAATCCGGTGCAGGAATGCCTGATCGCCGAGCCGTCGGAAGCGCTGCAGCCGGAGCACCACCGCTCGGAGTCGAGTGCCGCCGTGGAGATCCGGCCGGCCGATCGGACATTCGCTGGAAGGCCGTGGTCGGGACGGGTGCGCTACATGGAGCCGGGGCGAGCCACGTCGATCATTGTCATCGCACTGACGCAGGCCGCGCAGGAGCCGTTCGGGCCGGCGCGCCTGATCGAGGACGCGCGTCGTTTCGCGGAGTGGGTAGGCGGCCTGCAGGGCCTTCCCTGGTATCGCGACGAACGCGGGCTGCTCGTTGTGCCGCAGGAGTTTCCGCCGCCGGACCCGGCACAGCCCACCGAAGCTGCCGCCTTCCCGCTTGGCTACCTGCTGGCGCCGGCGGAGCGCGACCGCCTCAACGTGGTCTTCCGCGAAGCGCTGCGTTCAGGAGACATGTTCGACGAACGCATGTCGCTGCGCGATGTGCAGGGAACAGCGCGCGAGGTGCGCGTCGTCTGCATGGCCCGACCGAGCGGGGCCGACGGCCTCGCACCGGTCATCGGCACCATAGCCGCGGCTCGCCCGGTACCGGTGCGTGCGCCGACCGCCGACCCGGGCAGCGACCTGTTGTCGCGCCTGCCCGTGGTGGTCTGGCTCGTCGATTCGGGCGGGCGCGTGCTGCACGCAACGGGAGCCGAGCCGCGCCGCTGGGGCATGGTGGCCGAGGCGCGCATGCGTCCTGAGTGGCAACACGCCTTTGCCTTCAAACCGGAATCGGTGCCGGCGGTTCAGCTGGCCCTGCAAAAGGCGCTGGCCGGCCAGCCGAGCTTCGATGTGCGCAACACACGTACCAGCCTCTCCGGCGGCATCCTGAATCTGCGCAGTCACTTCGTGCCGTATGCGGGCCGCCAGCTGCAGGCGGTTCTCGTCATGGACACTATCGCCTCGCCGTCCGAGTTGCTGGAGATCGAGCGGCTCAAGCGCAGCAAGGCGCAGTACAAGTCGTTGGTGGAAGCGTCGGCGAGCCTGATCTGGGCCTGCGATGCCGACTTCACGCTGACCTTCGCCAGCCGGCGTGCGGCACGCGTGATCTATGGTTACGAGACGCGCGAACTGCTCGGGCAACCGGTCGACGTCCTGCTGCCCAAAGACGCCGAGCAACCGGCGGTGCGCCGTGCGTTCGACGGGCTGCGCGAAGGCCGGCCGATCCGCGATCTCGAGGCCGTGCAGATCACGCAGGACGGGCGCCGTGTCATCGTGTCGATCAGCGCGGTGCCGCTGCGGCAGCCGGACGGGCGTTTTGCCGGGGCGGTCGGCATGAATGCAGACCTCACCGCGCTGAAGTCGCGTGAAACCAGGCTGTCGGAGGCGCTGCGCGTGGAGCGCACGGTGCTGGATTCCGCGGGGCAGGCGATCGCCGTCGTGAAACAGGACCTGGTCCAGCGTTGCAACGATGCGTTCCTGCGCCTCGCCGGCATGCCCCCGGAAGAACTTGCACGCACGCCGCTGCAGACTTGCCTGATGGACGGCGAGGACTGGGACGAACTCAGCGCGGCGGCCGAGGAAGCGCGCGGCCGCGACCAGGCCGTCGTTCGCGAATTGCGCGTTCAGAGCGGCGCGCGCCTCGGGCACGGCGAGGGGGCCGCGTGGTGCCAGGTCACCGCGCGTTCGATCGCGGCCGGCGAGTTCGTGCTGGTGATTGCCGACATCGACACGATCAAGCGTCGCGAGGCCAGTGCGCTGCACGAGGCCCAGCACGACGACCTCACCGGACTGCCGAATCGCCGCCTGCTCGCCGAGCGTGCCGCAGCGGCGCTCGCGACCTCGGAACTGCGCAAAGTCAGCTGTGCCGTGCTGGCGATCGACCTCGATGGATTCAAGGAAGTGAACGACCGGTACGGCCACGAGGTGGGCGACAACACGCTGCGCGAGATCGCGGCCCGCCTCGCGCGCGTGATGCGACCGCAGGACACGGTGGCGCGCCGCGGCGGCGACGAGTTCGCGGTGCTGGTTCCGGACGTGGGTTCGATGGTTGAGGTCGAGCGCATCGCCACGCGCCTGCTGCAGGCAGTGGCGCAGCCGGTCGCCCAGCAGGGTCATCCGACACTGGGCCTGTCGGCCAGCATCGGCGTTGCGCTGGCACCCGAGCAGGGGCGCGACCTCGAACGACTGCTGCAGCTGGCTGACCTCGCGATGTACGACGCCAAGCTCAAGGGCAAGAACCGTTTTGCATTCGCGCAGGGCGCGGGCCTGCCGGCGAACGTCACGCCACTAGTGCCGCGCGCGTCGCGGATGTCCTGAGCGTTTGCAGCCACCACGCGACCGCCTTGCCGCGCGCGTCGTTACGCCATGCGACGTGCATCGTGCTGTCGCTGCGCTCCTGGTCGGTGGTCCGCACGATCAGTTCGCCGCTTACCAGTTCTTCGCGAACGAGGTGCGCGGGCAGGAATCCACACCCCAGCCCCGCCTTCTGTGCCGCAATTTTCGCGACCAGGCTCGGGACCGTAAGCACGTCGGCCAGCCCGAGCAGGCCTGCCGCGCGCGGAGCCAGCCGCTGCGAGGTGTCGCCGACGACGATCTGGCGGTGCCTGCGCAGTTCGCTCGCGGGCAAGGGCGACGCGATCGCGGCGAGCGGATGGGTGGGTGCCACGGCAAACACGAAGTGCACGGTGCCGATCGGCTCGGAGCGATAGCCGGCACCCAGGCGCGACGGCTCCGGGCCCTCCTGCATCGCGCCGATCGCGATGTCCGCTCGTCCCGAGAGCAGCGCGTCCCAGGTCCCGCCCAGCACTTCGTCGGTGATTCGGAGCTGCGTCGGCGCGACACGGTGGAACGCATCGAGCAGCGGGATGAGCCGTGCAAACGGAACGATGTTGTCGAGCGCCAATGTCAATTCCTGTTCCCAGCCCGACGCCACGCGCCGGACGCGACGCGCCAGTTCTTCCGCGGCGGCGAGCAGGTGCCGGCCTTCGCGCAGCAGCTCCTCGCCGGCCGGCGTCAGCCGCGCGCGGTAGCCGCGGCGGTCGAACAGCAGCACGTCCAGGTCGTCCTCGAGGCGACGTACGGCGTAGGTCACTGCAGAGGGAACGCGGCCCAGTTCGTCCGCGGCGCCGGCAAAGCTTCCACGACGCGCAATGGCATCCACCAGCTGCAGGGCGTCCAGTGTCAGGGTTGTCATCTAGATATTCAGTTGCATTGAATGACTCGGTCAGTTTAATCCCGATGCCTTTTGTCGGGTATAGCGGCATCATTGCTCTGTATCGGGGCGGCTTCGGTTCGGGTGGCCCCGCTGACAGGAGGTATTACCATGATGTCGATTCGACGCGCCAACGAGCGCGGTTACGCCGACCACGGCTGGCTCAAGTCCTTCCACAGCTTCTCATTTGCTGAATATCTCGACCCCAAATTCATGGGATTCGGGCCGTTGCGGGTGATCAACGAAGACCGCGTGGCACCTGGAATGGGTTTCGGAACCCACGGGCACCGCGACATGGAGATCATCAGCTACGTGCTTGATGGCGAACTGGCGCACCGCGACAGCATGGGCAACGGCTCCGTGATCCGGCCGGGAGACGTGCAGCGCATGAGCGCCGGGCGCGGCGTCATGCACTCGGAATTCAATCACGCGAAGACCGAGACGACGCACTTCCTGCAGATCTGGATCCAGCCCGACCGCACGGGGATCGATCCCAGTTACGAGGAGAAGCGCTTCGAGGCGGCCGACAAACGCGGCCGGCTGCGCCTGGTGGCCTCGCCCGACGGCGCGGACGGCTCCGTGGTGATCCACCAGAACGCGCGTGTCTACGCCGGGACGTTCGACGGCGACGAGACGGCAGCGCTACAGGTCGCGCCCGGCCGTCGTGCCTACATTCATGTGGCGCTGGGCGACGTGACCGTAAACGGACAGAAACTTCGCGCCGGCGACGCGGTCATGCTCACGGACGAGCCGAGTGCAGTGCTGGCGAATGGACGCGCCGCCGAAGTGCTGGCGTTCGATCTACCTTGAACAAACCCCCGGGGGAAGGGAAATGAACAACACGATGTCGGATGCCATTGCGCTCATTGGCCGCCTCCTGCTGGCCGCGATGTTCGTCTACGCGGGTTACGGAAAGATCGGCGGCTTCGAAGGCACCGCAGGCTATATCGCGTCAAAGGGCCTGCCGCTGGCCCAGTTGCTCGCGGCAGGCACGATTGCGCTGGAAATCGTCGCCGGGCTGATGCTTGTCGTCGGCTGGAAGGCACGATGGGCAGCCTTCGCGCTCGCCGCCTTCACGGTTCTCGCCAGCGTGATCTTCCACGCCTACTGGGCTTTCCCGGTGGACCAGTTCCGGACGCAGCAGCTGTTCTTCCTGAAGAACATGGCCACGACTGGCGGCCTGCTGATGATCGTCGCGTTCGGCGCCGGTCGCTGGAGCCTCGACCGGCGCTAGCGCGCTAGCCGAGTACGCGACCGAGGAACGCGGCGATCTCGCGAATCTCGTCTTCGCAGACCGAGTGCGGCATCTCGTACTCGTGCCACTCGACCGAGTAGCCTGCGGCCTTCAGCTGGTCGCGCGAAGTGGTCGCGCGTACCAGCGGAATCACCGGGTCGCTGCGTCCGTGCGCCATGAAAATGGGCACGCCGCGGCTGGCGTCCGCGCGTTCAACATCGAACACGGCGGCCAGCGGCAGGTAGGTCGATAACGCGAGCAGGGCCGCCAGCGGCTCGCGTTGCCGCAGGCCCGTCTGCAGCGCAATCGCTCCACCTTGCGAGAAGCCGGCCAGCACGATGCGCGAGCGTGGCGTGCCGCGTTCCACCTCGCGTGCAATCAGCGCTTCCACCTGCTGCTGCGATTCGCGAATGCCCGGCTCGTCTTCGCGACGCACGAGGTCGTTGCCCAGGATGTCGTACCAGGCACGCATCACGTAGCCGCTGTTGATCGTCACGGCGCGCGTCGGCGCGTGCGGAAAGACATAACGCGCGGCCGGCGCCTTCAGCAACTCCAGTTCGCGCACGACCGGCACGAAATCATAGCCATCGGCGCCGAGCCCGTGTAGCCAGATCACACTGGCCCCGGGAGAGGGACTGGTCTGGAGTTCGACGGCCTGCAGGACTTCTCGGGTCATGGAGCTGCCTTGCGCACTGCGCTCTTGGGGCGGAACGCCCTGACGACGTCCTCGCGGGTTTCGATGTAGGGCCCGCCGATCAGGTCGATGCAGTAGGGCACCGCGGCAAAGATTCCATGGGCGCGCACGCTGCCATCCGCGCCCTTCAGTCCTTCGAGCGTCTCGGCGATTGCCTTGGGCTGGCCCGGCAGGTTAAGGATCAGCGCCGCATGGCCCGCGGTCTCGCGCAGCACTCCCACCTGGCGCGACAGGACCGCCGTCGGCACGAACTCGAGCGAGATCCGTCGCATCTGTTCGCCAAAGCCCGGCATCTCGCGCGAGGCGACTGCCAGCGTGGCTTCCGGGGTGACGTCGCGTCTCGCGGGGCCGGTGCCTCCGGTCGTCAGCACCAGGTCGCAGCCGACGTCGTCGACCAGTTCGATCAGTGTCCGCTCGATGATCGCGCGCTCGTCGGCGATCAGGCGTTCGTGTGCCTGCCACGGTGACGCCAGAGCGCGTTCGAACCAGGCCTTCAGGCCGGGTACGCCCTGGTCGGCGTAAGCGCCCTGGGATGCGCGGTCGGAAATCGAAACAAGTCCGAGCACCAGCTCGTCCGGGTGCCTGCGCTCAGCCTTCATGGGTCGCCTGCGATTCGAGTTGTTCATGCAGCCAGCGATACAGCTCACGCGCATGCCGCGGCGCCTGCTGGTTCCCGGCTTCGCGGCGCGCCGCGCGAATCGCCGCCCGCAGCCACTGGACATCGGCCGCCGGATGTTGAGCAATGAACTCGGTGAGCGCAGCATCGTCCGCGATCAGCCGGTCGCGCCAGCGTTCGGCAAGGTGCATCAGCGCGACGGCCGCGCGCGACTCGCCCGTGACCTGGGCCAGCGCCGTGCGGATTGCATCGGCATCGACCTGGCGCATCAGCTTGCCCAGGTACTGCATGTGCCGACGCCTCGCCTCATGGCTGGTGACACGATGCGCGAACTCGATCGCCTCGCGGAGTTCGTCCGGAAGTTCGATGCGTTGCAGCTGGTCTCGACGCAGGCGGACCAGCTCGCCGCCCAGCACCTGCAGGGCGTGCATGTCCCGTTTGCGCTGGGACTTGCTGGGTGGGGCCGCTGCCTCGTCGGCGGTGTCGTGCGGTTCGCGCGTCATCGTTGTTTATGATACCCAGCACATTCCGGTGGGTCGGTCCTCCGGCCTCCCCGTCTACCCGAGGCGCCTGACTACGCATGACCGTCTTCTCGATTTCCGATGACCGCCTGCGCGAGCTCGCGCAGGAGGCGCTGGCGTTCGCCCGCTCGCTCGGCGCCACCGATGCCTCCTGTGAAGCAAGCGAGTCCACCGGGCTGTCGGTGACGGTGCGCAAACGCAAGGTCGAAACGATCGAGCACACGCGCGACAAGGGACTGGGCGTAACGGTCTATATCGGCCAGCGACGAGGCCATGCGTCGACCTCGGACTTCTCGACCGCCGCCGTGCGACAGGCCGTCACGGCCGCCCACAACATCGCGCGTTTCACGGCGGAAGATGATGCGGCCGGCCTTCCTGACGAGGACACCTTCGAACGCCATCCGCGTGACGTCGATCTGTTCCATCCGTGGCTGCTCGACACCGACGAGGCGATCCGCCTGGCACAGCGCTGTGAATCGGCCGCGTTCGCGGTGAGTCCGCGCATCGTCAATTCCGAGGGCGCCAACGTGTACACGTCGTCGGGTCACTTCGTGCTGGCCAACACGCGCGACTTCCTGGCAGGCTATCCGTATTCACGGCACTCGATCTCGGTGTCGCCGATCGCGCGGGACGAAAGCGGCATGCAGCGTGACGACTGGTACTCGTCCGAACGGGTGCATGCCGACCTGGCGTCACCGGAGGCGATCGGCGATTATGCAGCGCGCCGGGCGCTGGCGCGCCTGGGAGCGCGCAAGCTGTCGACTCGCCAGTGTCCGGTGCTGTTCGAAGCACCGCTGGCGTGCGGGCTGCTCGGCAACTTCGTGCAGGCGGCGAGCGGCGGAGCGCTGTATCGCAAGGCGTCCTTCCTGGTGGATGCGCTCGGCAAGCCGGTGTTCGCCCCCCACATCACGATTGAGGAGGACCCTTACCTGCCGCGCGGGTCCGGCTCGAGCCCGTTCGACGAGGAAGGCGTGCGGGGACTGCACCGCCGCGTGGTGAAGGACGGCCGTCTGGAGGGTTACTTCCTGTCGACGTATTCGGCGCGCAAGCTCGGCATGAAGTCTACGGGCAACGCCGGCGGCTCCTACAACCTGACGTTGCGGTCCAGTCGCACCGAGGATGAGGACGACTTCGAAGTCATGCTGCGTCGGCTGGGCACTGGCCTGCTGGTGACCGAACTGATCGGGCAGGGTGTCAACTACGTCACCGGCGACTACTCGCGGGGCGCGAGCGGCTTCTGGGTGGAGGGTGGGGAAATCCGCTACCCGGTCGAGGAGATCACGATCGCCGGCAGCCTCAAGCAGATGTTCAAGGGCATCGTGGCAGTCGGCACGGACACTCTCGTCCGCGGCAGCAAGGCCAGCGGTTCCCTCCTCGTCGAAGGCTTGACTGTCGCAGGGGCCTGACACCGTCCGTCCACCCGGGTAACCGCCGCGTTGCCCGGCGCCCGCCAGTGGATACAATCCCTGCCGCGACAGGTCGGCGGCGTTGATCTTGCCCAGCCTCCGCTGCGCTCATACACGACAAGCTCTCAAAGGAGACTTACATGCAACGTCGTTCATTCCTCGGCCGCGCGGCCGCGGGAGCGGCAGCAGCCGCGGCAGTCGCCGCGCCGGCTGTGGTCCACGCCCAGGCCACTGTCCGCTGGCGCCTGGCTTCAAGCTTCCCGAAATCGCTGGATACGATCTTCGGGGCGGCGGATGTGTTTTCCAAGCAGGTATCGGCAGCCACCGGCGGCAAGTTCACGATCAGCGTCCACGCCGCCGGTGAGCTAGTGCCGGCGTTTGGTGTGGTCGATGGCATCCAGAACGGCACCATCGAGGCCGCACACACGGCGCCGTATTACTTCTTCGGCAAGGACCCGACCTTCGCAATGGATTGCGCGATTCCGTTTGGCTTCAACGCGCGCCAGATGACCGCGTGGATGTACGAAGGCAACGGCATGAAGCTGTTCCGCGAGTTCTATCGCAACTTCAACATCGTCAACTTCCCGATGGGCAATACCGGCGCGCAAATGGGCGGCTGGTACCGCAAGGAGATCAAGTCGCTCGCGGACATGAAGGGCCTGAAGATGCGCATCGGCGGCTTCGGCGGCAAGGTGCTCGAGCGTCTCGGATCTGTGCCGCAGAACATTCCGGGCGGCGAGATCTACACGGCGTTGGAAAAGGGCACGATCGACGCGGCTGAGTGGGTTGGTCCGTACGACGACCTGAAGCTCGGCTTCTACAAGGTCGCCCCGTGGTACGGCTACCCCGGCTGGTGGGAAGGTGGCCCGCAGCTGACGCTGTACGTCAACACTAAGGCCTGGGATGCACTGTCGGCGGATTACAAGGCGATCGTCGAGGCGTCTGCCTCGCATGCACACGTCAACATGCTGGCGCAGTACGACGCCAAGAACCCGGCGGCGCTGAAGACCTTGGTGGCCGGCGGCGCCAAGCCGTTCCGCATGCCGAAGGACGTGATGGACGCCGCGTTCAAGGCGGCCTTCGGTGTGTATGCCGAGCTCAACAGCACCAATCCGGCCTGGAAGAAGGTCTACTCGGACTACATCAATTTCCTGCGCGAAGAGAACCTGTGGTTCCGCTTTACGGAGTCGACGTTTGACAACTTCATGCAGGCGCAGCGCATTCCATAACGGCGCTTGACCGGCAGCCCAGCGCCGGTGTCGAAAAGAAAAGGCCCGCGGTCCTCGACCGCGGGCCTTTCGCTTTGGGGCGCGGCTACTTCTTCTGGTCGCGCTCGAGTTCGCGCTTCATTGCTTCCATCGGGTCGTCCGTCGCCGGCGGTTCGGCCTTCGGCGCAGCGTCGCTGGGTGCGCCACTGCCCGGGAAGCCCTTCATCGGGTCGACCGGCTGATCGCTGTAGCCGCCGCCGGTTGGCGCCTCGAGCTGGATCGAGTCAAGGTCAATCGCCTTCTTCGATTCCATGTCGATGACGAGACCCGGGAAGAGGACGACCGCGACGACCATGACCAGCTGGATGACGATGAAGGCAATCGCACCCTTGTAGATCTGGGCCGTCGTCACCGCCGGGATCGCTTCGCCGGTTACCCGGTCCTTGTAGTCGGTGCGAGCGGCAACGCTGCGCAGGTAGAAGAGCGCGAAACCGAACGGCGGCGTCAGGAACGACGTCTGCAGGTTCATTGCGATGATGACGCCGAACCAGATCAGTACCCAGTCGTGCGGTACTCCCGCCGGCAGCAGCGCCGGCAGCAGCTTGTCGGCCACAGGGGCAATCATCGGGATCACGATGAACGCGATCTCGAAGAAGTCGATGAACATGCCGAGGATGAACACCAGAACGTTGACGACGATGAGGAAGCCCATCGCGCCGCCCGGCATGTCGGCGAACAGGTGCTCGACCCAGATGTGGCCCTCGGCCGCATTGAAGGTGAAGCTGAACACGGTCGAACCGATCAAGATGAAGAGCACGAAACACGACAGCTTGGTCGTATTGGTGAGCGCCTGTTTCAGCAGGTCAAGAGACAGCTTGCGGCGCGCGGTCGCCATGATCAGCGCGCCCGTGGCGCCGAGCGCGCCGCCTTCGGTCGGAGTGGCGATCCCGAGGAAGATCGTGCCCAGCACGAGAAAGATCAGGACCAGCGGCGGAATCAGCACGAAGGTGACGCGCTCGGTGAGCTTCGAGAGCAGCTTCAGACCGAAAAGTCGATTGGCGAGCGCCAGGATCAGAGCGGTGAACGACGCCACCGTCATCGAGAGGATCAGGACTTCGTCGCCGGGCGCCGGCAGTTCGCGGTCGATCATCGGGTTGATGATCCCCTCATGCACGCGGCTCCAGGCGAAGGCGACCGCAGCCGAGATCGCCAGCAGCACCATCAACGAGCGGTGGCCACTGGCGCCGTTGTCTTCGCGGTAGATGCGGGCCTCCTGCGGCAGCGCCGGCACCCACGAGGGCTTGACTACGGAGACGATCAGCACGAACACCGCGTACAGGCCGACCAGCAACAGGCCGGGAATGATGGCGGCCTGGTACATGTCGCCGACCGAGCGCCCGAGCTGGTCGGCCAGAACGATCAGCACCAGCGACGGCGGAATCGCCTGCGCGAGTGTTCCGGACGCCGTAATGACGCCGGTGGCGATCGTGCGGTTGTAGCCGTAGCGCAGCATGATCGGCAGCGAGATCAGGCCCATCGAAATCACGGCAGCGGCGACGACGCCGGTCGTGGCGGCCAGCAGAGCGCCGACGAAGATCACCGCGAGCGCCAGGCCGCCGCGCACCGGACCGAACACCTGGCCGATGGTCTCCAGCAGGTCCTCGGCCATGCCGCTCTTCTCGAGGATGATGCCCATCAACGTGAAGAACGGGATCGCCAGCAGCGTGTCGTTCTGCATGATGCCGAACACGCGCAGCGGGAGCGCCTGGAACAGCGTCGGTGGGAAGATCTCGGCTTCCATGCCGATGAGACCAAACAGCAAGCCGCAGGCCGCCAGCGAGAACGCAACGGGGAAGCCGGTCAGCAGGAAGATCAGCAGCCCCGTGAACATCAACGGGACGAACTGCTGGGCGATGAAGGCGCTCATTCCTGGCCCTCCAGCTCGTCGATGGTTTCCTCTTCCGGGGCCGCGTGGGCCAGCGGATCGGGAATCCGCCCGCGCAGGAAGGCGATGCGCTTGACCAGTTCCGACAGCGCCTGCACCAGCAGCAGCGTCATGCCGAGCGGGATCAGCAGGAACACCGGCCAGCGGATCAGGCCGCCGGCGTTCTGCGACATCTCGTTGGTCTCCCAGGCGTTGACGAACAGCGGCCAGCCGAGCTGGATCAGCAGCAGGCACAGTGGCACCAGGAACACGACGATGCCGATGATGTCGATCCAGTTGCGGGCGCGCGCCGACAGCCGGCCGGAGATGAAGTCGATCCGCACATGCGCGTTCTTCAGGAACGCGTAGCCGGCGCCCAGCATGAATACGGCGGCGAAGAGATACCACTGCACCTCGAGCCAGGCATTCGACCCGATGTTGAATACCTTGCGCAGGATCGCGTTCGTGCCACTGATCAGCACCGCGGCGAGGATGAACCAGGTGAGTCCTCGCCCGATGCGGTCGGTGACCGCGTCGATGACGCGCGACAGTGCGAGCAAAGCATTCATCTGCACCTCCCCCGCCCGGGCGCAGAAGGCGCCGGGTCATTACCGCCGAGGATTCTAGGCGAAGGGCCGTGCTTGCGGACTATCCGTCCAGCAGTTCTTTCCAGCGAGCGACCTGCTGCAACACCTGGGACGGCGCCGTGCCGCCCAGGTGGTCCCGCGCGCGGACCGAGCCGTCCAGCGTGAGTACCGGCTGCACGTCGTCCCCGATCAGGGGCGAGAATTCCTTCAGCTGCACCAGCGACAGCTCGGCGAGATCGACCCCGAGCGCGGAAGCTGCCTTCACGGCCCGCGCCACCGCTTCGTGGGCCTCACGGAACGGCAGGCCCTTGCGCACGAGGTAGTCGGCGAGGTCGGTGGCCGTTGAATAGCCCTCGGCCGCCGCGCGGCGCATCGCGTCGGCGTCCGCCTCGATGCCCGGAACCATCTCGACGAAGGCGCGCAATGTGTCGAGCACGGTGTCGACCGTATCGAACAGCGGCTCCTTGTCTTCCTGGTTGTCCTTGTTGTAGGCGAGCGGCTGGCCCTTCATCAGCGTCAACAGCCCCATCAGGTGGCCGATGACGCGGCCGCTCTTGCCGCGGGCGAGTTCCGGCACATCCGGGTTCTTTTTCTGCGGCATGATCGACGAGCCGGTCGTGAAGCGGTCCGGCAGCCGGACGAAGCCGAAGCGGGGGCTCATCCACAGCACCAGTTCCTCCGCGAGCCTGGATACGTGCATCATCAGCAGCGCCGCCGCTGAGGTGAACTCGATCGCGAAATCGCGATCGCTGACAGCATCGAGCGAATTCTCGGCAATTGCCTCGAAGCCCAGGCGCTGCGCCACGAATGCGCGATCGATCGGAAACGTCGTGCCGGCCAGGGCGGCGGCGCCGAGCGGAAGGCGATTGATGCGGCGCCGGGCATCGAGCAGGCGTTCACGATCGCGCTCGAACATCTCGACATAGGCCAGCAAGTGATGGCCGAACGTGACCGGCTGGGCGACCTGCAGATGGGTGAAGCCCGGCATGACCGTCGCAGCATGGCGCTTTGCCTGCGCGACCAGCGCGCGCTGCAGCGCCCGGACCACCACGACGATGCGGTCGACTTCGCCGCGCAGCCACAGCCGCAGGTCGGTGGCCACCTGGTCATTGCGCGAGCGCCCGGTGTGCAGCCGCTTGCCGGCGTCGCCGACGAGGTCGGTGAGCCGCTTCTCGACATTGAGGTGTACGTCCTCGAGGTCGATGCGCCACTCGAACTCGCCACGTTCGATCTCGCCGCGGACCTGCGCCAGCCCACGCTCGATTGCCACGAGATCATCCTTCGAGATGATCCCCTGCCGGGCCAGCATCGCGGCATGCGCCAGCGATCCTTCGATGTCGGCGAGCGCCATGCGACGGTCGAAACCGATCGACGCCGTGTATCGCAGCACGAAATCCGCGACCGGTTCGTCGAAACGACCGGACCATGCGCTGCTTTTCGTGCCTAGTGGATCGGATGGTGTCGCGGGGGGCTCTGACATAATCGTTTCGAGGGGAGGGCGGCCATGTACATCGAACCGAGGACCACCATCGCAACTTGTGAGTCGTCGCCGATTATAGGTTTGTGAAGCCAACGCCACCTGCGATCAAGGGTCCGCTCGCCCGCGCGGAGACCGCCGCCCCAACGCCGCGCCAGGTCATCCCCGATGGCTGCAACATGGGGGTGCTGCTGCGTGTGATCGGCATCGTCGTGGCGCTTTCATTGACCGCCGCTGTCGCCGACGCTGCGAGTCCGGCGGAGACGCTGGCTCAGTTCCTGCGGATCACCTCGATCGCCGCGCCCGCCACGCTGACCACGCTGATGCTCTGGTGCGCGGAGCTGCGCGCTTTGCCCCTGCTGACGGTTCCCTTGCAACGCGCCATCGCGTGGGCGACGCCCGCTGTCGTCAGCTTGCTGCTGTCCTCGCTGCTGCGGGAAAGCGCCAACGCCTGGACGCCGATCGGGCATGCGCTGGCAGCGCTGGCTCTGGGCGCCGGGGTGCAGCACTACTACGAGTTGCGCCAGCGCGCGTTCTCGCCGGCGCTGGCCGAGGCCAAGTATCAGGCGCTGCAATCACGCATCCGCCCGCATTTCCTGTTCAACAGCCTCAACGCGGTGCTGGCGGTGATCCGCACCGAACCTGGCAAGGCCGAGCGCATGCTGGAAAGCATCGCCGAACTGTTCCGCGCGGTCATGGCGGACACGCGCAAGCTCGTGCCACTTGCACAGGAGATCGAGC
>Ga0316603_10000403_pt1 | contig 22082 bp, 14 predicted proteins | sample OWC_soil_day10_n_FD_207649 | JGI IMG/M metagenome (GOLD analysis project Ga0316603, IMG submission 207649) | Wetland soil microbial communities from Old Woman Creek delta, Ohio, United States - OWC_soil_day10_noCT | ecosystem: Environmental > Terrestrial > Soil > Wetlands | place: USA: Ohio... | reverse complement strand
GCCGCTCGTGACAGGCGGCGTCCGGTAGACCACGCTCGCCTGGAACATGTGCGGCACGTCGAACCACAACGGCCCGTAGTTGGCCTCGCGGTCCTTGCCGTCGATGCGCGCGTAGTCCCAGTCGCCGCCGAGCGTGCCCTTCGCGGAACTCCACGCGTAATACGCGCTGAACATCAGCCCCTTGCTCAACCGCCGGCTGACCGTCGTCTGCAGGGCCTTGTAGCTGGAGTACGCCGCGAACTCCCACAGGCGGATGTCGCCGAACCCCGCGTACGGGCGCAGGAAGTCCACGGTCAGCGCGTTGGCGCCGGGCGTCGCGCTGAGCGCCGAGCAGCCGGCGCAGGTCTGGCCGCGGGTCGGATCCCGGTACGCGGCGTCGTAGGCCCTGCCGTACGGCACCCCGTTGAGGTTGCGGTACTGCAGCAGGTAGTCCGACTTCGAGCCGACGTACGCCACGTCGAGCACGAACTGCGCGGGCAACTGCGCCTGGAAGGCGAGGTTCCACTGGTACACCCTGGGCAGCGTCCAGTCGTACTGGTCGGGGTACAGGGCGAGCGGAGAGTAGAGCGGCGTTGTCCCGCCCTGGCCGACCTGCGACACGAGGCCATAGGTCAGGACCTGCGCCTGCAGGCCGGGCGGGTTGTTGATCAGGTCGAACACCTGGTTGCCCTGCGGGCGGTCGTAGAGGACCGCGAAACCGCCGCGCGCGACCATGCGCTGCTTCCCGGTGATGTCGTAGGCGAAGCCCGCGCGGGGCGACACCCTGAACTTGCTGCCGTCGGTGAGCGTGTCGGAAATGCCCTGGCCCGCCTGGTACGCCCCGTTGAACCGGTCCCCGGAATCCGGCACGATGCGGCCGATGAAGGCGGCGGCGACGGCCCTGCCGGTGGCGGCATCATAGCCCACCCGCACGCCGTTGACGATGGCCGGCTGATAGAGCCGCGGGGCCTTCGCCGCGTCCCACTTGTCGGCCAGCCAGTTGGACGCCGTCTTCGACACATCCCACTGCGGCGTGAGGTAGTAGAAACGGACGCCGTAATCCAACGTCAGCTTGCCCGTCGCCCTCCAGTTGTCCTGCACGTACCATTCCACGTTCGTGTACCGCCACTTCGGCTTCGCGTAGGCCGACACCTGCGAGAAGCTCTGGTAGATCCCAAGGGCCGCGTTGGCGAACGGGTGCTGCGAGTCGTATGGGTTGTTCGCGTCGTTATTGAAGTTGTACTGGCCGTTGAAGCTCGCGAATGCGCTCTGATCCTTCAGGCTCTTCTGGTAGTAGAGGCCCGCCTTCAGCGTGTGCGCGCCCGCCGCCTTCGTCAGGTTCGCCACCCCGTCGTAGGTGGTGTTGAAGTTGGTGAACGGAGCCTGGGCGGTCCTGATCACCGGCTGGTTCAGGATCCGCCCGCCGCCGTACACGAAAGTCGGAATGTAGTCGTCCTGGATGGCCGTCGTGTTGAGCATCGGCAGCGCCGTGCCCCCGGGGGCGCCGGTCTTCGCCGCCAGACCCGCCAGGTAGGCGCGCTTGAAGTTCTCGCTCCCGCTGCTGTGATCAAGGGAGTTGTGGGCGCTGCCGAAGGAGATCTCCAGCGACATCGTGTTGCTCAGGACCGCCGTCGCCGTCCCCAGCCAGTTGAGCCCGGGCGTGTTGGAGACGACGTTGACGATGTCGAGGTTGCTGCCGAGCGACCAGCCGGCAACCCCGTACGGCAGCTCGTTCCTGTTCGAGTGCTTCATGAAGCGTCCGGTGACGCGCCACGCGTCGTTCACCTGGTAGTCGCCCCGGAGCAGGACCTGGTCCAGCGGCTGCCTGGACGGCGTCTGACTGCTGTAGTTGTACCCCACTCGCCCGCTCACGTTCGGCGCGGGGAACAGGCTGAGCGCCGCCAGCGTCGGCGCATAGAGGCGGCTTGGATCGATCCGTCCGAGCACGCCCTGATACCTGAAGCAGCCTGACGTGTTGCTCGCCGAGCATGGCAGGCCCGTGGCGTAGTCGCGGATGTAGGGCCACGGGTTGCCGTTGGCGTCCACGCTTTGCGAGAAGTCGCCCGTCCGCTCGAGCGCGGTGGGCACCGTCACGCGCGCCTCGCTCACCGGGTCCTGCCGCCGCTGGAACTCCTGGTTCCAGAAGAAGAACAGCTTCTGCCTGTCGGCGTTGAAGTGGCCGGGGATGAAGACCGGCCCGCCAATCGTGTAGCCCATTTCGTTGCGCGAACTCTCCGCCATCGGAATGCCGTCGCGGTTGTTCGTCCACGTGTTCGCGTTCCACGCCGAGCGGCGGCCGTACCAGTAGGCGGAGCCCCTGAAGTCGCGCGAGCCGCTCTTGGTGACGACCTGCACCTGTCCGCCCACCGCGCGGCCGTACTCGGCCTGGTAGCTCGAGGTCAGCACCTTGTACTCGGCGATCGCATCGAGGTTGCTCTGAACCATGTTGCCGCCGTTGTTCCCCGTGTCGATGTTCGCGACGCCGTCAATCGTCATGTTGTTGGAGTTGGCGCGCTGGCCGTTCACGTTGAAGCCATCGACCGCGGTCGGCCCGGCGGTGTTCGGGACGACGCCCGGCACCATGACGGCCAGGCCGAAGAGGCTGCGGCCGGCGACGGCGAAGCTCCGCAGCGAGTCCAGTTGCAGCGTGAGCCCCCGCTCGCCGCCCTTCAGCTGGATCTCGCTCGACTGCCCGGCCACCGTGAGCGTCTCGGCCAGCTGGCCGACCGCGAGCGTGAAGAGCCCGGCCATGATGCGATCGTTCGCGTTGACGACCAGCGCGCTGCGCTGAACGCTCTGGAAGCCAGGCAGGGCGATCTTGAGCGTGTAAGTGTCGGGCGGCACATAGGGGAAGACGAAATCGCCCATCTCACCCGTCGTGGCGGTGACCATCGTGCCCTTCGTCTCGCTCATCAGCGTCACGGTGGCGCCGGGCAGGACGCCGCCGTGCGCGTCCTTCACCGAGCCCGACACCGTCGCGCTGGTGGTCTGCGCCAGCGCCGCCCCGCCGCAGACCAGGCAGACCGCCGCGGCGAGCGCCGCTTTCGTGCACACGCGCCGGAGACCATGAACGACGAGCATGCCCCCCTCCTTTCGCTCCCGCGAACGGGACCGCTCCCTGCCGTGTCTCGATCGATGCGTCCGCGTCGAATCTTCGGCCTTCAGCTCTTCGAATCGGGTGATGACGATGCTGGAACGGAATGCCGCCGGATCGGGTCGGGGGCGAGAGGGCGAAAGCGGCACAGGCGACGCGTGTCGAACACGCCTCCGGCGTCTTCGGCGTAGACAAGGCCGAGAGCGACGTGGGGGCAGCCGCGTCACCGCAGCCTGGAACATGGCCGGTGCTCGCCGCAGATTATAGCGCCACCGGAAATGGGACCAGGCGCTATATCGTACTATTTCGCGCAGTGTTTCGCGCTTCCGCCAGACGGCCCCGAGCCTGCCCCGGAGCGAGCCTGGCCACGCGCGGGTCGAAGGGTGCCCCGCCCTCGCCAGGCAGCCTGGCGGGCGGCTTCGGCGTGGCAGGCTCTGTCCGCCTCTACCTCGTGGGCACCTTCGCCTTCAGCTCCTCGAACCAGTTCAGGGTCAGGCTGATGTGCGTGACGGGCGGCCGAGGCTCCACGGGCATCCATTGCAGGGCGTAGAAGCGCTCACCGTCCGGCGCGACGTCGTAGCCGCGCAGCCACCCGTTGTAGATCAGGTACGCGCTGGCATCGTACTCGAACAGACGTTGCGGGCGCCCGGGCGGGGCACCGGCGCGGAACGCCGCCGACATCATCGTCCGCTTCCCCTTGAGGTTGGGACCTTGGAAGAACAACTCCCGGCCATTCGGGTTCCACGCCGGGGCGGACCCGCCGTCGATGGACACCTGTTCATCGCCGCCCGGGCCCGGGTACGGACGCACATACACTTCGTACCGCCCGGACCTGTTTGACGCGTACGCCAGCCACCGCCCGTCCGGTGAGAACTCCGGCCAGCCTTCAACGACCTTCGGATCCGCGATGAGCGGACGTTCGGCTGCCTTCTCGTCATCGAGGTCGAGCGTGAAGATGTCCTGGTTTCGGAAAAAGGCGAGCTGCCGCCCATCGGGCGTGAGCGAGGACGGGATGGCTTCGCCCACGACACGCCTGGGGGCGCTGCCGTCGAAGGCCCGCACCACCAAGTCGTACCGGCCCTTCACCACACGAGCGTAGTAGAGCGACTTGCCGTCGCGCGACCAGACGGGCCAGCGCGCTTCCTCTCCGCCGGCGAACAGGTTCAGGCGGGTGCTGTCGAAGTCATAGATCCAGAGCCCGACGTCCGTCAACGTGCTGATCACCGCCGCGAGGCGTTTGCCGTCGGGTGAGATCCGGACCGCGTGTGAGAAGCCCCGCGAGGGCGCGTCGAACTGCGTCACCTGCCCGCGGCGATCCAACGCGACGATCCGGGATTCGGGCAACGGCACGATCGGACTCAGCACGCAGGCCAGCGCGCCGCTCGGCGAGACCGCGAACTGCCCCGCGCCCGTTTGGGTGGCGCTACTGCCAGTCGTCACCGCCTGGGCCACGGGATCCAGCACCGGCACTTCCCTACCCATCACCTCCAGGCGGGCAGGGTCGAATGGCACCGCATAGAGGGCACCCATGCGCAGGAACAGGAGATGTCCCGTCGGCACGTAGCGGGCATCGATCGCGTCGCTCAAGATGACCTTGCGGGCGCCGGTCGCCAGGGTGAGCGCCACCACCTGTTCGCCGCCCCATGACAAGCTTCGCTTCCGCACGGTGTAGAGCAGCGTGTTGCCGCCAGGCAGGGCGAAGGGAAGGGCGTGCTGAACTTCCCCCTCGGCCAATCTCGCCACCGCCTTCGCCGTCCCGTCGTGCATCACCTCCCAGATGCCGTCCAGGGTGCTTGTCTGCGCGGCGAAGAAGAGGCGCCCGGTGTCGCCCCACGCCAGACCCCAGGGAGCTTCACGCAGGACGCTTCCGCTCGCCAGCGTCATCGCCGGTCCCCCGGCGAGCGGCACCTTTTTGATGGCGCCCGGCGCGCCCGCCGACGCGGCCCAGAACGCCACCCACCGGCCATCGGGCGAAATGGCGAGCACGCGCGCGTCTTCCGTGTTGGGCAGCTCCCGCGCTTCGGGCGCGTCGATCGGCCTCACGTACAGATGGAGACGGTTGTCGCGTGCCCCTGCGAACGCCAGCGCGCGGCCGTCCGGCGTCCAGGCGAACGCCGTCCGGCCCAGCATGATGGTCATAAGTTCGGTGGCGGGCGCGACCGGCACGGTCACGCGGACGGGCGGGGCCGCCTTGGGCTCTGGCCGCATGAACCAGGCGGCGCCGAAGCCGGCGAGCGCAGCGGCCAACACCGCGAGCGCGACGACGGCGGTGAGCCAGCGGCGGCGGGTCCGACGACCTGGCGCAGTCGCGGCCGCGGAGCTGGCCGCGCTGGCCTGCGCGATCCACCGCAGCTCGTCGGCCACGTCGTGCGCCGTGTCCCACCGGTCGTCGGGATGCTTCGCCAGGCACTTCGTCACCACGCGGTCGAGCGAGGGCGGCGTGAGCGGTTGAAGCTGAGCGAGGCTCGCCGGCTCCGCGTTCATGATGTTGCCGATCAAGCTCACTTCGGTGTCGCCGACAAACGCCCGCCTGCCCGTCACCATCTCGTAGAGGATCGCACCGAGCGCCCACAGGTCCGTCCGCGGGTCGGCCTCCTTCCCTTCCAGTTGCTCCGGCGCCATGTACTGCAGCGTGCCCAGGATCGTCCCGCGCGCGGTGACCGGGGCCGCCTCCGTCACCGCGTGCGTCTCGGACACGAGCGCCGGCCGCTCGCCATGCCGGACCAGCTTCGCCAGCCCGAAGTCGAGGAGCTTCGCCGTCGTCACGCCCGACCGCCCTGCCCCGCTGCCCGTCAGCATCACGTTGCCGGGCTTCAGGTCGCGGTGGATGATGCCGTGCTTGTGCGCGGCATCCAGCGCGTCGGCAATCTGCGCCGCGATGTCGAGCGCTTGCGCCAGCGGCAACGGACCCTTCCCCAGCCGCTCGGCCAGGGTCTGCCCGGGCAGATGTTCCATGACGAGGTAGGTCGCACCGTCATGCGTCCCGATGTCGTGCAGGGTGCAGATGTGGGGGTGATTGAGGGCGGCGACCGCGCGGGCCTCGCGCTCGAAGCGCACGCGCCGCTCGGGGTCGGCACTCAGCTCTGTCGGGAGGACTTTGATCGCGACCGTGCGATCGAGGCGGGTGTCGCGGGCCTTGTAGACCTCCCCCATGCCGCCAGCCCCGATGGCGGATTCGATCTCATACGGGCCGAGGCGGGCACCGGAAGAGAGGGGCATGGACTGCCGCGGGGATTGTAGCACCTTGGACCGCGGGCGTATCAGCTCCGAGGGCGAGCGAATGTCGAACCGGCGAAACTGTGTATCAATCTTGCGACCCGAATGAGCCGCGCTGTGCCATTTCCGGCGTGCCAGTCGAGCGCCCGACCACCAGAATCACTGAAGGAGCGCCACCCGCCGCGCTAGAGCTGCCGAACGCCACATTCGATCAAGAACTGCGCTACGGCGTCCATCTGCTCGGCATCACTCGTCGCACCGTAGCCCTCGCACCTGAGCGTATCGCGGCGAGTCAACCCCGCCTTCGCAAGACATCCGCGTCAGCGCTGTGCGTGTCTAAGGCGTCCCCTCGACCTTCAGGACCACGGCGGTGATGTCGTCCTGCTGGGGTGTGTCCTGGGCAAAGCTGCGCACGCTCAGGTACAGCGTCTCGACGATCTCTGCAGCGGATTGGTGGCGGTTCGCCCGCACGACATCCAGCATCCGCTCGACCCCGAAGTGGACGCCATCCGGAGATTCGGCATCCTCGGCGCCATCGGTCGGGAACAGGACCACCTGGCCGGGATGGAGGATCCGCGCGGGGGCGCTGGGCACGCGCCCTGGTAGGATGCCGAGCGGCATGCCGGTCGCGTCCAGCGGTTGCACCTCGTCGTCCGGCCCGAGCACATAGCACCGGTGCCCTGCGCTGGCATAGACGAAGCTGCCGTTGCGCGGGTCCAGCTGGGCCAGGAAGAGCGTCACGAAGCGAGCCTCCTGACCATCCGCGAGCAGGAAGTCGTTCAGGCGCGTCGCCAGTTCGCCGACGCCGAGACCCAGCAGCAACAAGGCCTGCAGGTAGGCCCGGGTCTGGGACATCACCAGCGCCGGGCCAATCCCGTGGCCGCTGACGTCCGCCACCACCACCACGACCTGTCCGCCGGGCACCTGGAAGTAATCGAAATAGTCGCCTCCTGTCTCCTCCGCGGGGTACGAGGCGCCGCCGAGGTCGAAGCCAGGCACCACAGGCGACGTCTTCGGAAAGTAGCTCTGCTGGATGCTCCGCGCCAGACGGAGCTGCTCGTTCAGGGCCGTCGTGCGCTTGCGGTCCGAGATGTCCCGCTGCACGCCGACGTAACCGATGGCCCGCCCCTGGGCGTCGCGGATTTGCGCGATCGTGGTTTCCGCGTCGTACGACCGGCCGTCCTTGCGCCTGTCGACGAACTCGCCGTGCCAGGTTTCGCCGCTCGTGACCGCCCGCCACATCTGCCGGTAGAACGCCTGGTCATGCTGCCCGCTCTGGAGTACCTTCGGGCTGCGTCCCAGGACGTCCGGTCGCGCGTAGCCGGTGATTCGTTCAAAGGCGGGATTGACGTACTTGATGATCCCGTCATCGTCGGTGATGATGATGCTGTCGCCGATCGACTCCAGGGCCGCGTCCAGCCGCAGCATCTCGAGCTCCTGGAGCCGCCTCCGGTCGGTGATGTCCATGAACGTCACGACGACGCGGGCCAGTTCGTGCGCGGCGTCGTACTCGGGTATGGCGTTGACCGCCACCCATCTGAGATCCCCGGCGTCGGGCCGGTTGATGCCGCACACGAGATCCCGCAGCGGCTGGCGCGTGGACAGAACTCGATTGATCGGGTATTCGTCCGGCGGCAAAGGCGTTCCGTCCTCGCGCACGAACGACCAGGCGGGGTCGTCGTCGGTCTTGCCCGGCATCTGGGAGGTGCTGACGCCCAGCAGTTCGGCGGCCCGATCGTTGGCGAGCAGGATGCGCGTGTCCGGGGCATGGACCACGACGCCGACGTGCAGGTTCGCGATCAGGTCGCGATAACGGCGTTCGCGCTCGCGCAGCTCCTCTTCGGCCTTCCGGGTCTCGGCCATTTCCTGCTGCAATCCCGCGTTGGCCACGATCAGCGCGTCGGTGCGGTCGCGGACGATCTGTCCCAGCTCCTCATGCGAGCGCTGGAGGCTCCGTTCAGAAGTTCGGCGCCCGGCGACGACGGCCGCGAACGCCAGTCCCGTCAGCGCGTACAGGTTCACGAACATCTGAAGGTGGAACAGCGACGACTGCACGGCTTCGGCCCGGAACGGTCCCAGGCCTGCCGACGTGCCCGCGATCACGGAACCCGAGAAGAGCGCCGTGGCCAGCGTGACAATGGGGAGCTCGAATCGGAGGCAGACCCAGACCAGGAAGATCAAGGGGATGTACAGCAGGTGTTGCGCGACCCGCTCGGAGAGCCATCCTCCGAAAATCGCCTGGCTGCTCAGGACCATCAGGACCACGAGGACCGCGAGTTCTGCCCATCGGCTGTCGCCCCACACACCCGGCCTGGGTTTCGCGCAGGTCAGCGCCAGCGGGACCACGATCATCAGGCCGGCCACATCGCCCAGCCACCACGTGCCCCAGTTCGCCGGGAACTGGGACCAGGGCGCGTAGCCGCCCAGCGCGAGGCTCGCCCCGCCCACCGTCGCAGCCACCGTCGACGCAACTCCGGCCACGGCCGCGAACAGGAACGCCTCGCCAACGCGCTGGAACGGCGCGTCCGCCCGCCGACGCAACCGGCGGTAGAGCCAGGCCGCCAGCAGCGCCTCCAGCGTGTTGCCGGTCGCGATCGTGGCTGCGGTGGCGAGGGAGACGGTGGTCGTGCTGTTGGCCAGGAGCGCGCCCAGCCAGACTCCAGGCCAGACGGGGGTCCCCAGCAGGAGCAGGGCCGCCAGCGCCAACCCGGAGGCAGGCCACACCGCTGTCGCGTTTCCCGGCGGGATGGCAAACGTCAGCCCGATCAACGCCACAGCGAGGTAGGCCGCTGCCAGCAGAGCGGCCTGAGCCAGGTGGCGGACCGACGATGGCAGCATGTTCACTCCGGCTTCGGCCGACGAGGCGTCCGCGACTCCACGAGACGCTCGTGGAGGGGCGGCAGTCGATGCGACGGCTACGGTTTCTTCCGCTCGAAGGTGATGGCGCCCGCCTCGCCGTCCGGCGTCTGCCACTCGCCCGCCATCCTGTCGCCCGTCACCTTGAGCTTCATCCTCATCTGGGTGCCGTCGGTCAGCGTGAAGCCAAACGCCAGAGCGCCGTCGGCGAACGTCACCTCCCGCAGCGGCTCGCCCGCAACGACACCCAGGGAATCCGTCATCAGCCCGCCGTAGCCGCCATCGATTCTGGCGATGGCCAGCCTGACCTGATCCGTGCCCTGGTTCGGCACCTCGGTCGTCCCGATCCACAGCCCGGCCGGGTCCTCGGCCGCACGAAGCGGCGCCGGCAGCAACGCCGCCGCGATCACCGCCAGGAGCAGCAAACCATATCGCCCTGTCATTGTGCCTCCTCGTGAGTGCTCATGTACCTGGACTACGCGCGAGCGCTGGAGGAAGTTGCCCGGCGGGCCCGCGCCGTCATCGGCCAACCTGTGCCTCCTGGACCGCCCATCGTACCGCGTCGACGACCTGCGGTCCCGCGTTCAGTTCGAAGTCGTTGTGATCCGCACCGCGCACGGTGATGAACGTCTTCGGCGCGCGTATCGCCTCGAACAGCCGCTGGCTCAGCGCGAACGGCACGACGCGATCGCGATCGCCCGCGACCACCGCGACCGGGCACGTCAACGCGCCGATGCGGGAGAGGGAGTCGTAGCGGTCCCAGAGCAGGCGGCGCACGGGAAGGAACCAGTAGTGATGCGCCGCGACGTCGGCCATCGAGGTGAAGGGCGACCGGAGGACGACCGCCATCGGCCGCACGTCGCGCGCCAGAGCCACCGCCACGCCCGTGCCGAGCGACTCCCCGAGCAGGATGATGCGGGCGGCATCGACGTCCGCGCGGGCGGCGACGGCGTCATGCACCGCGCGGGCGTCGGTCGCGAGCCCCCGTTCCGACGGCGAGCCGGGATTGCCGCCGTAGCCGCGATAGTCGAAGAGGCAGACGTCGAACGCGGCACCCGCCAGCGCTGTTGCCAGCGGTCCCCGGAAGCTGCGATTGCCGGCGTTGCCGTTGCACACGACGACCGTGGCGAGCGGCGGCGTGCGCGCGCTGTGCACGAACCACGCGCCCAGCCCCAGCCCGTCGGGTGTGTGCAGCGTGAACTCGTCGGCGCCCGCGACACCCGCCTCGGCAGGCGGCACCACGGACCCGAGCGGAAGATACATGAGCGAGCGCTGCCCGGCCCAGAGCAGCACCAGGATGACCGCGACGGCGATCAGGGGAACGATGAACATGCGCAGCGCACGGATCATGACCGTCACGTGAGGCCGGAGCGGCTGCCCGCCGCCCGGCCCCGGAGAACGTTCCCGTCACGTGCACCCGCGAGGGGGCGCGGGAAGCTCAGGAATCCCTATTCGTCGCCCTCGTCGGCGTCTTTCGGCAGACTCGTCGCGAAATCATCGAAGTCCTCCGCGAGCGCCGCCTCGGCGGCCGCGCGCTCCTCGTCGAGATCCGCCACGCGCCCGCCTCCGCGGACCTTGATGGGGCCCTTCGGTCCGCCTTCACCGCGGCCCTTGGCGCTGCCGCCGCGCCGGCCCTTGGGCGGCGCCGGGGGGCCGAAGTTCCGCTCGCGCCGCACCGCCGGATCGCCGCTTGGCGCAGCCGGCGCCCGGAACGGTCCGCCCGAGGGCGGGCCGCCGGCGCCGAACGGCGGCCGCGGGCCGCGCTCCTCGCGGGGGCGCGCCTCGCTGACCGACAACGTGCGGCCCATGAAGGGCTGCCCGCTCAGCCGGCGGATGACCTCGGTCGCCGCGGCGAGGTCGGGATAATCCACGAAGGCAAAGCCTCGCGGACGCCCCGTTTCGCGGTCCATCGGCAGGACGACGGACAGCGGCGGGGCCACGGCAGCGACGTGCGCGCGCAGGTCAGCTTCTGTCGCGCTGTAGGGGAGATTCCCGAGAAACAACCGGACTGGCACGCTGTTTTTTCACCTCGTGGTTATACGGCGGTATGCCGTGTTGTGGCTGGAGACTCCGGTCGCGGCGAGGGCGCAGGATGGGCAGTCAAGGCTCAGGACTGATGCCGATGGTAGACTCTACCAGACCCTCGTATCGGCGCGCAACAGCCGGACCTGCACGGATCCGGGTGCCTTGCGCGCCGCGAAGGCGTCTGGTAGCGTGGGGATTCCCCTGTTCATGGAGCACTCGTGATCAAGAAGACCGCCGTTCTGCTGCTGGCGCTGGCCACCGCGGCGAGCGCCTGCTCGGGCCAGGAAGACAAGGCCCCCGCCCAGGCGGCTGCCGCGGCCGGCGTGCCTGCCTCCCGCCAGGCCCAGGGCGGGCCCGGGGCCCCGGCGGTCAAGCCCGTGCCGGCCCAGCTCCCCGACGTCGTGGCCAGGGTCAACGGCGAGGACGTCAAGAAGGCCGAGTTCGAGATGGCCATCCGGTCGATCGAGGACCGCGCCCGCAGCGCCGTGCCCGCGGAACAGCGCGACGAGGTGTACCGGCAGGTGCTCGACCGGCTCATCGGTTTCCACCTTCTCGTCCAGGAGGCCAACGCCCGCAAGGTGGTCGCGCCGCCCTGGGAAGTGGACAGCCAGGTGGAGCAGATCAAGAAGCAGTTCCCGACCGAGGACGCCTTCAAGCAGATGCTCCAGGCGCGGGGCGTCACCGTCGAGAAGCTCCGCGCGGACACGGCGCAGACGATCGCCGTCAACGTGATGCTCAAGGACGAGCTGGAGCCGAAAATCGCGGTGTCCGACGCCGACCGCAAGAAGTTCTACGACGAGAACAGGGCCCGCTTCCGCCAGGACGACGCGGTTCATGCGAGCCACATCCTCATCCGCACGCCGGAGAACGCGGACGCAGCGGCCAAGGCCAAGGCGAAGACGCAGGCCGACGACCTGCTGGCGCAGGTCAAGAAGGGCGCGGACTTCGCGGGCCTCGCCAGGAAGCACTCGCAGGACCCCGGCTCGGCGCCGAACGGCGGCGATCTCGGGTTCTTCAGCAAGGGCCAGATGGTGCCCGCGTTCGAGCAGGCGGCCTTCGGCCTCAAGCCCGGCGAGACGAGCGGCGTCGTCGAGACGCCCTTTGGCTACCACATCATCCGCGTGAGCGAGTTCAAGGCCGGCCGCGACCTCGGATTCGAGGAGGTCAAGGGGCAGATCGAGGAGTACCTCAAGCAGCAGCTGCGTGATCAGAAGAGCCAGGAATTCGTGGACCAGCTGAAGGCCAAGGGGAAGATCCAGATCTTCATCTAGTCTCCACGGCCGGCGGAGTTCCCATGGTGCGACCCAGGATGCGCGTTCCCGTGGCCGTGTTCGCCGCGATCGCCGTCGCGGCCGCCGCCGCTCACGCCCAGTCCGGCTCCCCTTCGCCGGCATGGCTCGACGGGTACCGGGAACCGGCATCCCGCCTGATCGGAGCGGCGCTGGGCAGCACGGCGGCCTGGACCAGGCTCGCCGAGCTGACCGACACGTTCGGCCACCGGCTCGCCGGCTCGAAGGGGCTCGAGGACGCCCTCGCCTGGGCCCTCGCCGGGATGACGCGCGACGGCCTCGAGAACGTGCGCGGCGAGAAGGTGATGGTGCCGCACTGGGTCCGCGGCCGCGAACACGCGGAGCTGGTGGCGCCCGTGCGTCATCCGCTCGTCATGCTGGGCCTCGGCAACAGCGTGGGCACCCCGCCCGATGGGATCGAGGCGGAGGCCGTCGTCGTGCGCAGCTTCGCGGAACTCGATGCGCGGGGCGCCTCGCTCAAGGGGAAGATCGTCGTCTACAACGTCCCGTGGGCCGGCTACGGCCCAACGGTGCAGTACCGAAGCTCGGGTGCGAGCCGTGCCGCCGCCTACGGCGCGGTCGCCATGCTCCTCCGGTCGGTCGGTCAGCCCGGCCTGCGCACGCCGCACACTGGCGCGCTGACCTACGCGCCTGACCAGCCGAAGATCCCCGCGGCCGCGATTGCGAACGAGGACGCGGACCGCCTCCAGCGGCTCCAGGATCGCGGGATGGCGCTCGTAGTGCGCCTGTCGATGGACGCCCGCATGCTGCCCGACGCCGAGTCGGCCAACGTCATCGGCGAGATCGTGGGGCGCGAACGTCCCGACGAAGTCGTCGTGCTCGGCTGCCACATCGATTCCTGGGACGTGGGCACGGGCGCGACCGACGACGGGGGCGGCTGCATCGCCTCATGGGAGGCCGTCAGGCTGATGAAGGCGCTCGGCCTCAGGCCCAGGCGGACGGTCCGCGCCGTCCTCTTCACGAACGAGGAGAACGGCCTGCGCGGCGGGCTCGCCTACCGGGACCAGCACCTGGCGGAACTGGCCAACCACGTCCTCATGATCGAAACCGACGGCGGCGTCTTCCGGCCCCTCGGGTTCGGGTTCTCCGGCAACGACCGGGCGCGGACCACCGTGACGGCCGTCGCGTCGCTGCTCGCCGGCATCGGGGCCGCGCGCATCGGGGCGTCGGGCGGCGGCGCGGACATCGGCCCGAGCGTGCAGGCGGGCAAGGTGCCGTCGATGTCCCTCGACGTCGACGGCTCGCTGTACTTCACGATTCACCACACCGAGGCGGACACGATCGACAAGATCGAGCCGACCGACATCGCCCGCTGTGTGGCCGCCCTCGCGGTGATGGGGTACGTCGTTGCCGACCTCCCCACGCGGCTGGGACAGTAGGATCCGCCAGTCGGCTGCTTGTCGAGGCCTGCGCCGCCCCCTCCAGGCCTGACGGGGAGGACGCGCCATGTTCCACCCACCGAAGAAGTACCGGCACCGCGACGTCAACGGCCACCCGTTGAAGCCCGAGACCCTGATGATGAGCTACGGGTACGACCCGCAGTTCTCCGAGGGGTCCGTCAAGTGCCCGGTCTTCCAGACATCGACGTTCGCGTTCAAGACGGCGGAGGACGGGAAATCGTTCTTCGAACTCGCGTACGGCCTCCGCGAGCAGCGGCCGGCCGAGGAACCGGGGCTCATCTACTCCCGGGTGAACAACCCCGATCTCGAGATCCTCGAGGACCGGCTCTGCCTCTGGGACGAGGCGGAGTCGGGGCTGGTGTTCTCGTCGGGCATGGCGGCGATCTCGACGACGATGTTCAGCGTGCTCAGGCCCGGCGACGTGCTGCTGGCCAGCGCGCCGGTCTACGGCGGCACGGAGTTCCTGGTCGAGAACATCCTGCCGCAGTTCGGCATCCAGCGCGTCTGGTTCGGGTCCGGCGAGCTGAGACCGACCCTCGACGACGCGCTCGCGCAGGCGCAGGCGCTCGGGCGCGTCGGGATGATCTATCTCGAGACGCCGGCCAACCCCACCAATGGCCTGGTGGACATCGCCCGCTGCGCCGCGATTGCCCGCGCCCTCGCGGACGCGAAGGGCCGCCGGCCCCTCGTCGCCGTCGACAACACGTTCCTCGGCCCGCTGTGGCAGCGGCCGCTGCTGCACGGCGCGGACTTCGTCGTCTACTCGCTGACCAAGTACGTGGGCGGGCACAGCGATCTCATCGCCGGCGCCTGTCTCGGCAAGGAGGACGTCATCGCGCAGGTCCGGGGCATGCGGACGATCCTCGGGACGATCTCCGATCCTCATACCTGCTGGCTCCTGATGCGGAGCCTCGAGACGCTGAAGCTCAGGATGACGAGCGCCATGAAGAACGCGCGCTACGTCGCCGAGTTCCTGGCCGACCATCCGAAGGTGAAGACGGTCCAGTACCTCGGCTTCCTGGACCAGGACGACCCGCGTTACGAGCTCTTCCAGCGCCAGTGCCACTCGCCGGGTTCGACCTTCTCGTTCGAGATTCACGGAGGCGAAGCCGAGGCGTTCAGGCTGCTCAACACGCTGCAGGTGGTGAAGCTCGCCGTGAGCCTCGGCGGCACCGAAACGCTGATGGAGCACCCGGCGACGATGACCCACTCGGACATCCCGCCGGACCGCCAGCTCGAGATGGGGATCACGCCGTCGATGGTCCGGATTTCGGTGGGGCTCGAGCATCCGGCTGACGTCATCGCGGACCTCGCGCAGGCCCTGGACGCGATCTAGCGTGCGGCTTCTCGACGCCCGGCCGCCGGGAATTCGGCAATCAGGCCGGGTCCGGACGAAAGGCGACCAGTTTTGGGCCTAGAAGCCCGGATCGGACTTTGCTATACAGGTAGATAACGCGCTTGGGCGCGGACGGGTTCGAATAACTGGAGGCAATCAGACATGGCACTGTGGATTAACGAGGACTGCATCAGCTGCGGCGCGTGCGAGCCGGAATGCCCGAACGAGGCCATCAGCCAGGGCGAGTCGATTTACGTCATCGACCCCGCGAAGTGCACCGAGTGCGTCGGCGCGTACGACACCTCGAAGTGCGTGGACGTGTGCCCGGTGGACGGCTGCATCACCGTGGACCCGAACCACACCGAGTCGCGCGAGCAGCTCGAGGCCAAGTACCACGGCATGCACGGCTAACGGGCGCTCCTTCTGAACGTCGACGCCGGGGGACCGAGAGGTCCCCCGGCGTATGTACCGGCCGGTTGGCCGCCCGCTCACCACCGGGAGCTGGTCAGTACCGCGGCCGGAACCGTACCGGCCACCCAGGCGGCCGCGCCCAGCACGGCGTCCCTCCACGATCGCCGCCGGAAGGCGGCCCAGGCCGCCGAAGGAACCCCTCCCATCACGAGCGGCGCGGCCAACGGCATCCAGGCCGGGCTCTCGATGATCCAGGCCAGGGCGACGACCAACAGCGCCGAGATCAGGCCGCACGGCACCGCCCAACGCCAGCGCACCGCGCAGGCTCGATGGGCCAGCCACGCGCCAGCGGCCGCGGCAGCCAGCAGGTAGGCCGCCAGACGCCACGCGTACGCGACGACGAGCGCGGAGAGGCTGAGCGACTCCTCGGTGTCCGCCGCGCGGCGCAGGGCACCCATCGCCGACTCCATCTCCGCGATCCGCTGACGGACGCCCGCGTCGATCCCGGCCAGGTTCCTGAGCGCGTCCATGTCCCGGTACGGGGCGGCGTCCAGGAGCCGCCGCGCGAGTTCGGGCGTGACACCCGGAACAGCGAGCCAGTCCAGCGGCGAGGCCGCGTTGGCATCGAACGTGTGCGCGCGGGGCAGCGCGCGGAACTGGTCGAACAGGCTCGTGCCGGTCTGCAGCACGGGATTGGCCAGCCAGAGTTCGGGCGCGTCCGGCACGTCCTGGCCGCCGAGCGACTCGCCCACCACGCGCTGCGCGAGGAGCGCCTCGTCGGGGAACTCCCTGATGTACGCCCGGAGGAACGACACGGTGTCGCCTGCGCGGCCGGCCCGCATCGCATGGAAGATCTTCAGGTACGCGTTGTCGATCGGATCCACGTCCGAGGCTGCCGATCCAAAGCGCGCGTAGAACGCATCGTCCCGGTAGCGGTGCTGCAGGTCGGGGTCCGTGACCCATCGCCAGAACAGGTGCGCGATCACCCCCTCGGTCGAGAGCAGCACGGCTGGCGGCTTCGGCGGATCGCCCGCTGATCCAGGGACGACGTTCTGAAAGAGGTACGCCCAATACTTGTCGCGGCGGGAACGCAGGCCATCGGGGATCGCAGGCTGCCTGGCGAAGCGGTTCGCCTTGACGGCGTGGTAGCGCATCACCTGCTCGGCGGAACTGAACCACAGCAGGAAACGGATCTCCGAAGGGCTGCCGAGCCAGAAGCGGCGGCCCACGCCGTGGCGATAGCGTTCGAACTCGCGCTCGGCCCGCTCGCGCGGAGCACGATCGTTCCTGAGCGCGCGCGTGGCGGAATGCGCGGCATCATCGTCCACGCTCATGATCTGGGCGTGTTCCGCGAACCCCTCCTGGAACGCGACGACGGGGTCCGTGCGCACACCGACGGCGTGCACCTGGTTCGCGCCGCTCTCCCGCGGGTCACCCGCCAACTGCCTCGAGATCACGTGCAGCAGTTCGTGCGGGAAGATCTGGTCCATGGCGCCGAACCGCCCGGCAGCCGTCGAACTGCGGTGGAGGTCGACGTAGCCGGCACCGGGCTTCCGGGCACCGTCGAGCACGAAACCGAACCTGGGGAACCCGCCCTGCTGGTTCGACAGCAGGAGGTAGGCGGGCTCCGGCGCCGCGCCCGTCTCCAACCGAAGGTACTCCTGCTCGAGCGCGTACAGACGGAGCAGACGCCCCGAGAACCCGCGCGCGAGCACGCGGTCGGCCTCCCCTGCCGGCTGCCGGGCCAGCACCGGCAGACCATCGCGGGTCTCCCCTGTCGGCGCGAGCACGACCAGCAGCGACGGCGGCGCGGCAGACGCCGGTACGGTGAGTGCGAGCAGGCAGAAGACGACCGCGCGTGAAACCATGGCTGATTGGACGGTGGCAGACATCCCGATGTTCGGCCGCCCGCCGGGCGACCCGTGGTATAGGATGGCTGCCGTGCCGCGCATCCCGGCCCGGGGGCAGATTCTCCTCACCGCGCTGCTCATGTCAACCGGCGGCGCCGGCATCAAGGCGGTGTCGCTGACGAACTGGCAGATTTCCAGTTTCCGGTCGGGCATCGCGGCGATCGTCCTGCTCCTCGCGGTGCGCCGGCTCCCCCGCTTCTCGGTCCCCGCGCTGCTCGTCGGCGCAGCCTACGGGGCAACGGTCATCACGTTCATCACCGCGAACCAGCTCACGACGGCAGCCAACACGGTGTTCTTCCAGGGGACCGCGCCGCTCTATCTCGCCGTGCTGGCACCGGTCGTGCTCGGTGAACACCTGCCCAGGCGGGACCTCCCCATCCTCCTCGTCATCGCCGCGGGCATGGTGCTGCTCTTCCTGGGACACAGCGAGCCGACCGCCACCGCGCCAAACCGTTCTCTGGGCAATGTGATCGGTGTCCTCAGCGGATGCAGCTGGAGCCTCACGCTGCTGGGACTGCGATGGCTCGAGAAGCGCGACCCGGCGGCGATGGCCGGCGGGGCCGGCAATGCGGCGATCGTCGGCAACCTGGTCACCTGTGCCCTCTGCGTGCCGCTCGCGCTGCCGGTTTCAGACGTCGGAGCCGGAGACATCCTCGGGGTCGCCTATCTCGGCGTGTTCCAGGTCGGACTGGCGTACGTGCTGCTCACGCGATCGATCACGCACGTGCCGGCCGTCGACGCCTCGCTGTTGCTGCTGGTCGAGCCTGCCGTGAGCCCGCTGTGGGCCTGGTGGATGCATGGAGAGACACCGGGTCGCTGGCCCCTGGCCGGAGGCGTGATCATCATCGGCGCCGCGGCGTGGAAGGCGCTGCGCGGGGGGCGTCAACCGGTTCGCGCGCCGCGCAAGAGCTGACGGGGCACCGTGATAGCATGCCGCCGTGTCCCGGGGCCGACGTCCGGGGCTGTCCGGCCCGGGAGCGGTTGTGGGAGATGCGCAGGGACAACGGTTCACCGCTACGCGATCAGGCGTGATCGTCCTGCTGGCGATCGCCGGCCTTGCCTGTCTGTGGGTTCGTCTCGGGCGTCTGCCGAACATCTACGACGAGGGGCTCACGCTGGCCGGTGCGGATCGGATTCTGCTCGGAGACGTTCCCTACAAGGACTTCTGGCACACGCATCCGCCCGGGCAGATCTGGCTCACGGCCGCGGTGTTCTGGCTGGTCGGCGAGTCCATGATGGCCGCGCGCGCACTCGACGCGGCGGTCAAGGTCCTGCTGGCCATCTCGATCTGGAGCTGGGCGGGGCGCCTCGGTCTCGAGCGCGGCGCGGGACGCACGATCGCCGTCACCGCGTTCGCGTTCGCGGTCCTCTGGCTCGAGGCCTTGAGCACGTTCGGCTACGCGGGCTTCCCGGCACTGCTGTGCGGACTCGAATCGCTGCGACTCGTCCTGCGCAGCCTCGACGAGCCGGATGTCCGGCGGGCAGGCCGGCTGATGGCCGGCGCGGGCCTCGTGGCGGGCGCTGGCGCACTGTTCCGCCTCGACTCGGGCGTCCATGGCGCCGCGGCCGCGACGGTGACGGTGCTGCTGTTCCACGCCACGGCGACGCCGCAACTTCACGACGGCAGGTGGCGAGCCGCGTCGGGAGCCCTCGCGATCTTCGCGTCGGGCGCAGCCGTCCCGCTGCTGCTGGCCCTGGGCGCCCTCGCGGCCCAAGGGGTCTCGGCCCAATCGCTGTTCGACACGCTGGTCGTCTATCCGGCGACGGTGTTTCCGGACATGCGCCGGCTGCCGCCGCCGGCACCTTCGTGGAGGACGCTCGCCTTCTACGTGCCCATCGGGTTGGGCGTCCTCGGGCTGGCCCGAGGCGTCCTCCGCCTGAAGCGGTCCGAACGGCACGACACACAGGCGCTTGGCTGGTGCGCGCTGTCGCTGCTGGTGCTCGCGGCCATCCCGCAGGCGCGCACCAGGGCCGATCTCCTGCACCAGTTGCCCGTCCTGCTGCCCACGCTCCCGCTGGCAGCGGCATGGGGAGAAGCGCTGTGGCGCCGAGGTCCGCCGGGAAGGGCCGGCGCGGCGATGCTGGCGCCGCTGTTCGCCCTCACCTATCTCTGGCAGCCGGCGACATCGTGGCTCGGCCCGCCCCCGACCCGGTCGCAACGCGACCACGGCCTGGCGCGCGCCGCCGGCGTCGCCTTGCGCGCCGATCAAGCGGCCGCCGTCCGCGCGGTGCAGCGCCTTGCGCCGCCGGGGGCCTTCGTGTACGTCGGAAACGGACGGCACGATCGCAGCGTGGCGAACGACGCCCTCTTCTACTTCCTGGCCGCGAGGCAGTACCCGACCTATTACCACAACCTGCTGCCGGGCCTGACCACGCGCGAAGCGGCGCAACGGATCATCGTGTCGGATCTGCGGTCCCACGGAGTACGCTATGTGGTGTTGTGCACGCAATTCGACGAAGCCACAGAGCCGAACGCCAGCAGGGAATCCGGCAGCGCCGATCTCGACGCGTACCTCCGCGGTGCGTACGGCCTGACGAGTACGATCGGGCAGTATCAGGTTTGGGTCCGGCGATGAGGGAACGCGGCGGCCGGCGGTCGGCGGGGGCGGCATCTCGATGCGCATCGTGAACACGGCGCTCGGAATCCTCGGGTCCCGGTTCCTGCAGCGGCCTTTCTACAGCCGCGTTCACGTGACGTACCGGTGCAACTACCGGTGCCGGATGTGCGGCATCGAGGGCATCAGGACCAGATTCGACGAACTCGAGGCGACGGCGTATCCCGAGATCGCCGACCGCCTGCGCGCCGTCGGCGCCCGGCACGTCGTCATCACCGGCGGAGAGCCGTTCCTGCGCCGCGACCTCGCCGACATCGTCGGCCACTTCGCACGGCGCCGATTCTCCGTCCGCATCCAGACGAACGGCGGCCCCCAAGTGACGCGCGAGTTCCTCATGGCCGTCGCCCGGGCGGGAGCGACGGACTTGAGCGTCTCGGTGGATACGCTGGACGAAACAGCGCAGGACTGGATCACGGGGGCCCGCGGGTCGCTGCCGCACGCGCTGCGGACCCTCGAGCGGGCCCGCGACCTCATGCCGTCGGGCATGTCGCTGGCCAACATCGTGGCGTCGCCGCACAACTTCGCCCGGCTTCCCGAGGTGGTGCAATACTTCGCGGACCGCGGCATCTACAGCTACATCACGCCCGCGGCGGTGGCGGTGTCGCATCCGGAGGCCCACCTGTTCAGGGGCAGCGACGGGAGTTTCGAGTTCGGCGCGCTCGACCCCGTGCTCAGAGACGCGGTCATCGACGAACTCATCGCGCTGCGCCGCGGCGGGATGGGCCTGACCAACTCGACGCGCCACCTGCGGGACTTCCGGCAGTACATCGCCACGGGCCGCGTCGAGTGGGATTGCCACCCGGGCATGTTCGCCCTCGATGTCCGTCCGGACGGCAGCGTGTCGGCCTGCAAGGAGCACCCTCCCATCGCCTCCATCCTCTCGCCGGACTTCGTCCGCCTGTTTCGCAGCGACGAGTTCCGCCGCATGGCGAAGGATCAGGCACGCGGGTGCGCGGGGTGTTTCTACGGCGAGTACCGCGAGCCGCTCTACGCCATTCGCGACGCGAGCGTCCTGCAGGAATGGACGCGCGACTGGATGCGTACCTTCAGGCGGGGGATGCGGTGGGGCGGAGCGGACGGTGTCCGGGGCGCCAACGGCGGACGGGACCCCGGCGATGCCATCTGCTCCCCGCGAGGCCCCGTGCGCTGACGCTCGCCGGCATGACAGGAGCGCCGCCGGGGCCGGCCTGCCGCGAGCGCGACCGGATCGAGTTCTGCGGCCTCACCGGCCGTGACGTGTTCCGCGCGCCGAGGTGGGCGCAGGCGTCGCGAACCGACTCGAGGCCCTTGGCTTGTCCGGAGGCAACCCGGCCGAAGACGCGTTCAACCACCGCACCGTCATTCGTCGCCGCCACGCGCCTCGCTTGCGGAGGCCGTGCCGTTGTCGCGCTGCAGGATCCCCCGCAGCGCAGTGAGATGGCCGGCGAACTCGTCCACGATCGCCAGCAGGTCAGCCCGCGCCTCCTCGTCGAGTTCGCCGTAGCCTCCCATGTACTCCGGCCGCAACTCCACGATGTCGGCGTCGATGAACTCGATTGTCGACTGGATCGCATACCGGTCCTGGTCCGCCGGAGGCAGGCGGATTCGGTGCCGACTCACCACGGAACCGATGGTCGCGCGAAACGCCCGAAGCACCGCGAGGATGCTGCCTCGGGTCTCATGCGAGAGCACGTGCTCGTATCGATGGAAGGGACCGCCGGGGCCAGACGGATCCAGCGCCGCTTCGATGGCCTGCAGGAGCCTGTCGACGTGCCGGCACGTCGCGTAGATGTGCCGGAGGTGATTCTCGTTCAGCCCTGGGACCGCTTCCGAACCCTGCGACATGTCTCCATCCTTGATTCCTGTTATTCGAGGGGCAGACGCACCCCCGAGCCCGTGCTCGTAGGAGTCATCTGCCCGGATGGCCGTTGTCAGCCAGGTCGGCTCGGGG
>Ga0316603_10000401_pt1 | contig 22095 bp, 14 predicted proteins | sample OWC_soil_day10_n_FD_207649 | JGI IMG/M metagenome (GOLD analysis project Ga0316603, IMG submission 207649) | Wetland soil microbial communities from Old Woman Creek delta, Ohio, United States - OWC_soil_day10_noCT | ecosystem: Environmental > Terrestrial > Soil > Wetlands | place: USA: Ohio... | reverse complement strand
ACGGCATGTCCTTGGTCTTGAACGCGACCAGCACGTCGCGCAGCGCCGCGATCGCCATGATCCGCGACGCGCGCTGCTCGGCGCACTCGTACGGATACTTCACGAGGTAGAGGAACGCGTCGGTCAGCGCCTGGAGGTTGGTCGACGCCGTCGTGACCTCGAGCCCGCCGAACTGGGTGACAACCTTGCCGGGCAAGGCGACCGGCTGCTTGACTGCGCCGCTGTCGATCACCCCGTAGGTCGCGAACGCCTCGGTCGTCGCCGGTGTCCACACCGGCAGCGCGAGCTCCGCCGCGTCCGTGTTCGATCCGGACACGCCGACGACCTGGAACCGCGCGGTGCCCGCGAGCTCCGCCGCGGCGGGGAACTGGACCTCGACGCGATCGTTCGCGGGGACCGTGACCTCGCGGCCTGCCCCGTCGGTGATCGCGGCGTTCGTCGTGCGCACCGCCAGCTTGACCGTCATCGGTGCGTCGGTCTGGTTCTGCACGACCACCGGCAGCTTGAACGTGTCGCCGAAGTTGAGGAACCGCGGCGGGCTCGGCCGCACCATCAGCGGCAGCCGCGCGGTGATCGCGTTCTCGCCCTTGCCGAACTGCCGATCGCCGGCCGTCGCGATCGCGACGATCCGGTAGCGCGTCAGGTTGTCGGGCACCTTGATCTCGACGGTCGCGCGCCCGTTCGCGTCGGTCTTCACCGACGGAGAGAACGCCGCGAGCGGGTTGAAGTTCGAGCGGATCGCGATCGCCTTCGGCGCACCGGACGGGTCCGCGATGCTCTCGAAGCTCAGCGCCTCGTCCTGGTCCTTGTTCATCTTCTTGTCGGCCGGCGGCGCGGGCGGTGGCGGCGGCGCGGCGCCGGCGGACTCCATCGGCGCTGCCTCGGGCATCGCCGTCGTCGCGCCCATGCGCGCGCGTGCATTGCGCCCCGGTGCCTGGTTCTGCGCGAGCGCGGCCGCGTCGGGCTTCGCGAGCTTCACGTACGCGCGCGAGTAGTGATCGCGCGCATCGGGACCGCGCCCGCCGTAGAACACGTCGATCGGGTTCGGGAACTGATACCCGGTCAGCGACAGGATCGCCTCGTCGACGACGATCACCGCGGTCTCGGCATTCGCCATCGGCTTGCCGAACGCGTCCTTGACCTCGATCGCGAGCCTCGCGGACTCGCCGGGCCCGATCTTCGCGGCATTCGGGGCGACGGTGACCGCGAGCGTGCGCTGCTTGGGGGGCACCGGCAGGTTGATCTGGCCGACCGCGTACGCGGGGCGCCTGGGCAGCTTGGGATCCGGATCGCCCTTGTCATCCATGCGCGCCGCCGCGCCGACGAGATCGACCTGCACGAACATGTTCGGCACCATCGCGTCGGTGATCGGCACCTTGATCGTCGTCGTCGAGGAGGTCAGCGTGATCCGCTCGGACTTGACGATGCCCGAGCGCCGCCAGCTGACGACGCCCTCCGCCGGGTAGAACGGCGCCTGGACGAGGAGCTCGGCCACATCGCCACCGCGATACTCCTTCTTGTCGGGGATCAGCTGCACGAGCTCCTGCTTGACCTCGCGCGCGGGCGGCTGATCACCACCGCTGACCCAGAACGTCAGCTTCGTCTGGTTCGGCCGGCCCTTGGCGTCGACGATCAGAGCCGTGATCTCGTAGGTGCCACCCTCCTTGGTGGCGAACTCGCACGGCATCGGATCCGCCGCCGCGGTCACCGCGCAGGTCTGCGGGTCGACCTCGGTCCGCGTGTACGTGCCCTTCTTGTACTCCCAGTCGATGCGGACGGCCTTGACCTCGATCTTCGTGCCGACCGCGGCCTTGCCGTCGAGGTCGACGCCGATCACGTCGACCGGGAACGGCGTGCCCTTCTCGACGAACGGCTTCTTCGTCTTGAGCCCGACGTACAGCGACGACGGGTGCACGAGCAGCGCGCTCGACGCGGACCACGCCTGGCGATTGACGTCGGTCACCGACGCGCTGGCCGTCACCGACATCGTGCGCGCCGGGTTCACCGACAGGAAGTCGAAGTGCAGCGTGTGCGCGCCGGTCGCGTCGGTCTTGCCGACGTGCGCCCACGTCTTGGGCGGCTTGTACCCGCCATAGCCACCCTCCTCGCTGTACATGCTGCGGTAGCCCCACCACGGCTCCCACGAGCCGAAGATGTACTCGTCGCGATTCGGCGGCGTGTAGTTCGTCGCGCTCGCGGTGACGTACCAGTTGACCGGCGCGCCGGGCAGCGGTCCGCCCGCGAAGTACTTCGCGGTGACCGTGACATCGCCCGCGCCCCCGACGAGGAACGGCCCCTGCGTCGCCTGCGCGGTGACCTCGAACTCGGGCCGCCGGAACTCCTCGATCTGGAACCCGTGCGAGTAGCTGCCGGACATCCGGCCCTGCGCCTCGAACGTGACGTGCGCGTAGCCGAGGTTCGGCGTCTTCGGCAGCGTGAACCTGGTGTCGAACCCGCCGACGACGGAGACCGGCGCCGAGCCCGTCGCGAGCTTGTTCCCCGTCTGATCGACGACGGTGTACTTCACCGACGTCACGGCACCACCGATCCCGTTGAGATCACCGTTCTCGTTCGGATCGAGGACGCGGAGCCAGCCCTTGAGCGTGACCTCCTCGCCCGGCTTGTACATCTTGCGGTCGTCGATCACGTACCAGGCGAGGCTGGTGCCCCGCGTCTGCTTGACCCAGCTTCCGGACTCGTTCCACCAGTTCTCGTGCTCGGCGACGAACGCGACGTCGGTGCCGCGCTTCGCGAGCAGCAGGTGCGAGCCCTTCGTCCCGCCGGTCGACAGCGCGAGCGTCGCCATGCCCTTGTCGTCGCTCGTGGCCTTGATCCCGAACGGCCGGATCTCGAGCGCGACGCCCGACGCCGGCTTGCCGGTACCGAGCTCGGTCGCGAACGCCATCAGGTGTCCCGCGTCGACGTACGCGTCGACGCCGAGCTTGGTCGACTGCACCCAGCTCATCAGCCGCGGTGGGTCGTAGTCCTCGGTCCACGGGTACGGCTCGACGATCGCGATCGCGTGCCCGAGGCCCTTGCCATCGAGGGCGGGCGCCAGATCGAGCGACGTCTCGACGAGCTCGTTCTTCTTCGCGCTCGCGCGAACGAGCTGGTCGAACACCTTCTTGCCCGGGATCCGGGGCGGCTTGTCCTTGTTCCAGTAGTTCCGCATGTAGAAGCCCCAGGCGTCGTAGTCCCCGGGGGTGACCTGGTAGAGGCGGACCTTGAGGTGCTCGTAGTTCGTGCTGAAGAAGTCGAGCGTCGGCTTGTTCGCCGCCGGATCGAGGACGACCATGCCGCTCGGCCCGAAGAACGACGGCTGCGCATCGCCGACGGAGAACGTCAGCGTGGTGTCCGCGCCGAGCTGCTGGCCGAACTCGTCGAGCACGCCGCCCGACACGACCACCTTGTACGTGGTCCGCGCCTTCGTCATCCCGACCACCGAGATCATCTGGCCGCTCTGGACGACCTTCTGCGACGGAATCTCGGGCAGCACGGTGAGCTGCGCCTCGTCGAACTTGTCGGCATCGAGCGGGTTGTTGAACCGGATCGAGAACGGCATCCCCGGACGGCAGTCACCGCCCCAGCCACACTCGGCCTCCTCGATCCGCAGCGGCGGGTACGTGCGGAACGCGTGGCTCTGCGCCTGCTTCGTGACGTTCGGCCCCTCCGCCGACCGCGTGCCCACCGGGATCTCGATCGAGATCGCCGCGTCCTTGGGGAACGGCGTCGTCGCCCGGAACGCCACCCAGCGCCCGTCCTGTTCATTCTTGATCGTCTGCGCGACCACACTCTCGAGCTGCTTGTCCTTCGCGATCTCGGTGCGATCGATCAGCCGGATCGGGACGTTCGCCCCGTTCGCGGTGACGCGCAGCTTGTCGACCACTGCCATCGGATCGATCTTCTGGTCGAACGCCAGGAACATCGGCACGTCGAGCCGCTGCGGCGTGTGCGGGCTCGGATACGTCGCGACGACCTTGGGCGGCGGGGTCTCGAAGGAGAACTTCACCGCCTCCTTCAGCACGCCGCCGTTCGCGCTCCTGGTGCCGGCGGCAATCTCGACCTGATACGTCGTCGCCTGCGGGAACCGGACCGCCGGGTCGAACAGGATCGTCCGCGTCCCGATCCAGCGCCAGCTGCCCTTCGGCGTCGGCGTCAGCCGGACCGGCGTCGTCGCGGACGCGTCGGTCTGCGACGTCACCGCGATCATCGGCTGGCTGAACGTCACGCTGAGCTCGGGCGCGAGCGGCACCGCGCCCTCGGGCATCCAGCGCAGCACCTTGAGATCCTTGCCCGCGTCGCTCGCGACCGGCGGCAGCAGCGACGACGGCGGCGGCGGGAACTGCCCCTTGATCGTCTGGCCGGTCCGCGGCGGCGGCAGCGACTTCTCGCGCAGCGCGAACCGCTGCTTGTCGGCGGGCTCCGTCGTGATCGGCCGGGCGCGGGCCAGCAGCGCCTCGGCCTCCGCGTCGGTCAGCTTCTTCGCCGGTGCGAGGTTCGCGCGATCGAACGCGGGCGCCCCCTGCGTGCCGTCGGAGACCCGCATGTCGAGCCCGGGCGGCAGGTCCTTGGTCTGGACCAGCACCTGATCCGAGAGCGGGGACGGCGCACCGATCGTCGGCGACTGTGGCTTCGTCCGACTGCCACACGACGTGGCCACGACCGAAAGCAGCGTCGCGAGGGCGACGCCGCGAACGAACAACGAGCGATGAGCCTTCACGGTTCCTCCGGAATGCGTGGATACCAACGCACCACCTGTGGGTTCGCGTTAGGTGGGACGGTCGCGCGCAGTCACCGACAGGTCAAGGCAACCACTCGGGATCCCGACGAGTCTCACGGTTCGTTCACGGCCAAGCTGCGCGCGCCGGGCGGTGTCGATCGGGCCGTCGCGCGCGCTCGACCGACGCCCCGGTTCTGCGCGAGCACCTCGCTCTCCGAGCTCACCGTTCGCGATCCCGCTGCACCGCGCGATGATCATCGATCAACGGCTGCAGCTCCCCGAGGGCGTCGCGATCGATGTCGTCCTCGACCTGCGCAAGGCGTCGTTTCCGCATCCCGGTCGAGCGCAACGGCTTCCTCGTCGCGACCTCGAGCTCCCCGGCCTGGTGTTCGTCGCCAGCGTCAGGTTCCTCCTCTACTCGCTGTCGCTGCGGCGCGAGAGCGCGTCCCCAGGCCGCAAATCCGTGCGCGGGGGGCGCCCGACCCTGCCGATCGACCTGTGCACGTCTTGCGCATGTGCGGGGATTTGCACAGCGATCTGGGGCCTCGATCCCCGCCCAGGACGGGAGACCCCATCTGTAATATGCTGGATTGGTTGATCTTGGGGTCACGCGTCCTCGGCGCGCGGCTTGCTGTTACGTCGACCACTTCCAAGGAGCCTGCCGAATGAACCGCCTATACCTCGCTGCTGCCTGTCTCTCCGGCGCCCTTGCCTTCGGGTGTGGCCCCAAGGAGTTTGGAAGCGTCTGCAACGAGGTGCCAGCACCCGCCGAGTGCATGACCGCCTGCGATCCGAGCCCGGGCGCAGCCGCCTCGTGCACCGCCGGCTTCCACTGCAGCCCCGATGGCAAGTGCGATGCCCAGTGCACCCCGAACGGCGGCCAGTGCGGCGACGGCTACACCTGCACCACCGACGGCTACTGCGTCGATGACGGCAGTGGCAGCGGCATGCTCCCGATCGATGCGAGCTGCCCGGCCGTGAACTTCACGCCGATGCCGACCACGCCGTCGATCAGCCTCGTGCTCGACCGCAGTGGCTCGATGGGCGGTACCGACGTCAGCCCGACGCGGTTCCAGGCGATGCGCGATGCGCTCGTGGGGACCACCGGCGTGGTGACGCAGCTCGAGACCAAGGCCTACTTTGGCTCCTCGCTCTACACCTGCAACGGCAACGCGCTCGACCTGAAGACGGTCCCGCGCGCTCTGATGAACGCGGCCGCGATCCGGACGTCGATCGATGGCAGTGGTGGCCCTGGCTCGAACACGCCGACCGCTGCCGCCATCAATGCCGCGGTCGCCGCGTTCGCCGCGTCGCCGCCGCCCGCCGGTTCTCCGCCGATCATCGTCCTCGCGACCGACGGCTCGCCCAACTCGTGCAACGGCAACCTGAACCAGGCGCAGTACAACGCCGAGTCCGAGGCCGCCGCGGCCGCCGCGTTCGCCGCGGGCTACCCCGTCTACGTCCTGGGAATCGCCACGGGGACGACCGCGCACTTCACGGCCCTCGCCGCGGCGGGTCACGGCACCTTCACCGCCGTGAGTAACGCCCCCGCGCTCCAGGCCGCGTTCCAGGCGATCATCAACGGCGTCATCTCGTGTGACCTGTCGCTGACCAGCAGCATCGACGCGACCCAGGCGATGAACGGCACGCTGACCATCAACGGCGTGCCGCAGATGTACGGCACCGACTGGATGCTCGTGGGAGGCAACATCATCCGGGTGACGGGCGCGGCCTGCAACACGCTCAAGGGCTCGGCGAACCCGGTCGTCCAGGCCACGTTCCCCTGCGGCAGCGTCATCTTCTAGCGCGCAAGCTCGAGCGGCCGCGCCATCCGTAGGGCGCGCTGGCCGCGATCGTAGGTCGCAGAACCCTCCACCATCCTGAAGCCGGCGCGCGCGTACATCCGCTGCGCGCCGGTGTTCGTTTCGGCGACCGTCAGCCGCAGGGTCTCGATGTGGCTCGACGGCGCGACGCGCTCGGCCACCTCGATGACGTGGGCGAGCAGCTTGTTGCCGATGCCACGGCGCTGTTGCGACGGCAGGACGGCCAGCGCGAGCAAGTCCGCGACGACCTGCGAGGGACCGGCGCCGGTGCCCGACGGGTCCTCCATGTAGAACCCGAGCATGGCGAAGCCGCGACCGCGGCCCTGCAGGTCGTGGTCGATCCACGCGAGCACGCCGGGCTGCTCGAGCCATGAGGGCAGGATGCGCGTGTAGTCGCCGAGGTCGGCGTACGCCTCCGCCCCGGTCGCGACGATCCAGGGATGGTCCGCGGCCTCGGCGCGACGAATCATCGGCGCCTACTATCCTACAGCTCGCGCGACGGCGGGCTAGCCAGCGAAGCCACCACCCTGAACATCGCTATCCGTGCGAGCTCGGGGGGTGGAGGTACCCGCGGCGACCGCCGGCTTGCGCTGCGGCAGGGCGCTCATCGTACGCATGTTGTCGGTGACCGAGCCCGCCGCGAGCATGCGCAGGGTGTACCGGCCGGGCGAGGTCCGCACGAACAGCGAGCTCTCACCCTTCTTCTTCAGATCCATCGAGAGGTCGCGGGCGACCACGGTGTCCGGAGTCTTTGACTTGCTGGGCAACCTCACACCTGCACGTTCCACGATCTCGCGGACCGACATCGGTACAGCGGTCTCGCGAAGAATTTCCTCAACCACAGCAAGCGTACTCATGACCGTCGTGCCTCCCTCGAGAAAATTTGCGAACTCACTACCGTCGAGACCGAAGCCATCCTAGCTCTGCCACCTTCCGGAACCAGTCTTGACATCAATTATTTTTCGGCGCCGTGAGGGTCGCGTGAACCAGCAATGATCCGGGTTGAAATTTTCCACCGCTGTGGTCCGTCTACGGCCCACGCACGTTGCGGTGAGGCGTCCGATGAGCGAATGCTCGGCCCGGGCGCGCTCGCCCCGAGAGGATGCACTCATGTCGTTCGGTATCGTCGAAGTCATCACGTTGCTGCTCGGAATGTCCGGGTTCGGTCTGCAGACCAATCCCAACGCACCCACGGCCGATCAGTCCCTTCAGTACGCCATGCCGGATGCGGATGTCGTCGTCCATTTTGACGCAGCCAGCGTCGTGCCGGGCAATTACAAGGTCCTCCAGAACCTGCCGAACCAGCCGCAGATCAAGGCCACGCCGGAGCTGGCCAAGATGGTCCGCCAGGCGATCGGCGAGGTCGAGGGTGCGCGCGGGCTCGCCAAGGGCGCGACCGGCATCGACCTGGTGACCGACCTCAGTGACGCGACGGTCTTCCTGCAGATCGTGCCGCAGCAGGAGCCGAAGTTCGTCGCCGTGGTCCACGGCAAGTTCTCGACGGCGACGGTCGACAAGATCGCGAAGATGGCCCGCGGGACGGTCACCAAGGTCGGCACCTCCGTGATGATGGAGAAGGCGAACGACCCCTCGATCGGCGTGACCAAGGACGGCGTGATGATCGTCGGCACCCCGAACCTCGTGCGCGACCGCCTCGGGGACGCCTGGAAGTCGCCGACCCGCACGCCGGGCGGAACCCTCGCGTTCGCGGCCGAGGTCCTCGGCGCCAAGCCGATCTACGCGGTCGTGCTGACGATGTCCCCGGCGGCCCGCAAGCAGGCGGTGGCGTCGATGGGCGGCGACAAGAACTTCGTGACGGACATGATCCAGCGCCACAAGGCGGCGTCGTTCTCGGTGTTCTCCGACGGCATCGGCTGGACCTGGATCGACTCGTCGAAGGCCGGCATGGACGCGATGGCGATGATGTCCGAGGGCTCGCTCGAGCTGCTGCGCGCGATGCAGATCGCGCCGCGCGGATTCGCAAAGATCGCGCTCGGCGCGATCGACTCCTACAAGGGCAAGGACAAGAAGATCGACGAGCTGATCCGCCGCAAGGGCGACGTCTTGAAGATCGTCGAGAGCTACACCGGCGACGGCAACTTCAAGACGAAGATCGACCGCGACGTGAAGGCGAACAAGCTGACGGTCCGCGCGACCGGCAAGACGCTGTCCGAGGTCGTGCCCGCGGGCTTCTTCATCCCCGCCGCCGTGGTCGGCTGGCTCACGGTCGCCCGGCGCGCCGAGGCACCGGCGCCGATGCAGATGCCCGCGCCCCCGGCCAAGTCGCCCGGCATCGGCGGCAAGAAGACCTGAGCTAGCCGGAGGCGTCGACCGAGCGCAGCTCGACCGGCCGCAGGTGGCCGACCATCTCGCGGATCGAGGTCAGACCCTCGAAGTCCAAGCCGTTGGACTCCTCCTCGACGCAGACCTCGATGATCATGTCGTCCTCGATGACCGCCGTGATCTCGCGCGTGTGGCGGCGCTGGCCGACCCGGCGCTCGTAGCGGAACACGCGGCTGTCGGGCTTGCCGAACCGGCGGTCCTTGGCCCGGCGCTCGCGGGATACCGCGAGGCGCAGCTCGGCGATCGTGGTCGGCATCGGGGTCAGGGCCAGGAGCTGCCCGGAGCAGTTGAAGCACATCGGCTTCCAGCTGCCGTAGAGCTCGACCTGCCGGAGCACCTTGCGGCGCTTCTCGGGGCAGGTGACGCACTTCGCGCCCATCCCGACCGGGCGCGAATCGACCCAGCGCGCGTAGCAGCCCCAGCAGCGTCCACGACGGAGCTCGCCGACGGTCGCATGACAGACTTCGCACTCGCTCACCCTTCGGTGCTACGGCAGCTGGATCCGGGGGACAAGTTTTCGGCTAGGCTCTGTCGGCTGTGCCGTCGACGCGTGCGCTCATCCATGCCCCGTGGTCGGCCTCCAAGGTCTCCACGGCACTGCGCTGTCCGCGGTTGTTCCACTTCAAGTACATCCAGAAGATCAAGGAGCCCGAGGTGATGCCCGAGGCGCGGATCGGCAAGGCGATCCACAAGGCGCTCGAGCAGGTGCTGATGGGGACGGCGGTCGAGGAGGCGACCGGCGCGGTGCGCGCGGAGCTGCCCTCCGAGATCGAGCAGATGCGCTACGACAACCTGGCGCCCGGGATCCCCGCGTTCGTGACGCGGATCGGCCAGTTCCGCCGCCGCCGGCGCGTGGCGCGCCAGCTGGTCGAGTACTCGCTCGCAGTGCGCGAGGATCTGACGACGACGCAGTTCTACTCCGGAGATGCGTACTTCCGCGGCGTGCTCGACCTCGGCTACCTGTTCGAGGATGACACGCTCGCGCTGGTCGATCACAAGACCGGCGCCCGGATCCCCGGCAGCTCGATCGCCGACCAGCTCGAGGGCTACGCGGTGCTCGCGGCGTCCGCGTTCCGGCACGTCAAGCGGTTCTGGCTCGGCATCCACTGGATCGCGGAGCGCGCGGTCGAGTGGAGCACGCCGGTCCCCCCCGAGGAGGTGATCGATCGCCTGGTCCCCGATCTCCTCGACAACATCGAGGCGGCGGCGCTCGCCGTCGACGATGGACCACGCCCCAACCCGGGGTCGTGGTGCGACCGCTGCAGCTATCGGGGCATCTGCCCCGCGAGCAACGAGATCCGGTACGAGCCCGTCGAGTGGTACGAGGATGACGAAGGCTGACGCCCGGCTCGCTCTCGCGCAGAAGCAGCGCCGGTTCGAGTGGGAGCTCGCGCGCGAGGCGCAGACGCGGACGGCCGCGGCGCTGGTCGCCGGGAAGACGCACGACCTGCTCAACCTCGTGCAGATCGTGCAGCTCGCCGCGCACGAGCTCGAGCGGCGCTGCGACGCGTCCGGCAAGGAGTTCATCGACGATCTGACCCGCGCCGCGAAGGACGCGCAGGTCTCGCTGCACGCCCTGATGGAGCTCGCGCGGCCCGAGGTCGTCGTCGTGCGCGGCCCCGCCGTCGGCGCCACGGTGACCCGCGTGGTCGCCGAGATCCGGACCGCGGTCGAGGTCGACCTCCACCTCGCGGTTCGCGCCGAGACCACGACCGCCCTCGCGGCCGAGCAGCTCGAGTACCTCGTGATCGGGCTCGTGCTCGACGCCGCCGAGGCGCCGCGGATCGAGCTGTTCGTCCGCGACCGCACGATCGATGGCACGGCCTGGATCGAGATCGTGCGCGGGACCGACGCGGCCCCGAATGGTGGCGATGGCGGCGACGGGTTCGACCTGCAGGGCGTCGAGCTGCTCGCGAAGGCGGTCGGCGGGGAGCTCGCGCGGTCGGAGCGCCGCGGGGGCGGGACGGAGCTCGTCGTCGCCCTGCCCGCGCTTTCTCCCTAGCGGTACTCGGCGAGGACCTTGAAGCCCTCGCGCGTCACCGACGGATCGCTGACGAACTTCAGGTAGAAGTACTGGCCGGGGAACTCGTCGGTCGCCGACGGGCCGACCGTGCCGGTGTACCGCTTCGTGCGGGTCCACGCGCCCGAGGCCCACGTCCACACCTCGAGGAAGTCGTAGTTCGCCTCGAGGTTGAACGCGCCGGCCGTGACGAGCCGCATCCGGTTCGCGCCCGTGGGGAGGTAGAGCTGCTTCCACTGCGAGACGCTGTTGGCGTACGGGTGGGCGGTCTCGAACGCAAACCCGGTGACTGCCGTCCACTGGACGCCGATCTGGTAGGTGCAGGTGTTGGCCGGGCAGGTCCAGTAGCCGATCGCGCCGGGGTGCACGAGGCCCGCGCAGTCGGTCGGCGCGTCGCAGTAGGTCTGCTCGACGCACAGGCCGCCCGCGTCGGGGAACGGCGCGTTCCAGGTGCTGTCGTCGTACCGGCACTTGAAGCCGTCCTGACAGACGAGGCCGCGGATCGTGCCGCACGGATCGCCCGCGATGCCGCACTCGCCGGCGTGCTTGACCGGCGCCTGCGCGCAGCTGGCCGCGCACGAGCTCGAGTACGTCGAGCCGTTGGTGCCGCACACCGGGTTGTAGAGCGCCGGGCACACGCAGCTCGCCTCGGCGCACTCGCCGCTGGCGTCGCACGTGCGGCCCGGATCGCAGGTCAGCGCGCCGCCACCACCGCAGGTGCCGAGCGCCTCGAACCGGGTGATCGCGTCGACGACGGCGGCCGTGTGGTCACCGGCCTGCGCGCAGTACGAGACCGACTCCTGGTCGGTGGTGATCGAGAAGCACTCGGTCCAGTTCGCCGACTCCGCGCGGCCGGCGCCGTAGAGCACGCCCGAGGCGACGAGGTGGTCGAGGTAGTCGCGCAGCTCCGCGCGATCGATCGACCCGACCTGCGTGGCGGTCTCGCCGGTCGCCGGCAGGTAGCTCGTGGTCGACAGCGTGGTGCCGACCGCCTTCTTCCCGGTGACCTGGCCAGTGAAGCCGCCTCCGACCGAGTGCGTGATCGTGACGGTCGACAGCGGCGTGCAGTGCGAGATCTCGCGGCAGCCGCAGGCCGGCGCCGGGCGGCGGAGATCGATCGTGTCGCCGGTGCAGTTGAGGTCCGGCGGGGCCGGGCACATGACCGCGCCGTCCCACTCGACCTGATCGATCGAGAAGCCGTCGCGCACGACCGAGTAGTCGGTGGTGAGCTTGACGCTCATTCGCTTGGTGCTGCTGAGCGTGACCCACTCGGTCCAGGTGTCGTCGTGGGTGCCGTCGAACCGCTGGACCAGCGTCCCCGCGCCGTCGAGCACGCTCACGAAGTCGTAGTCGGCCTCGGTGCGCAGCGTCGCGAAGTGGAGCTTGACCTGGGTGGCACACGCCGGCACGACGGCGGCGAGGTCGACCGCATACGTCTTGGCGAGGTTGTTGGTGTACGGGTGCACGGACTCGAGCTGGTACGGCAGGCGCTTGGTCGAAGCATCCGACTTGCCCGAGGACTGAACGATCGTCGGATCGCCGGACGGCTCGCTGTCGTCGACCTCACCCTTCACCGGGTCGGACTTGTCGACAGCGCAGCCTGCGAACAGGGACAGTCCCGACACCAGGGTCAGGACGCGGTGCATCATCATGAGCGCGCGCGGAGCAAGGAGGGTGCCGTCGGCCGTGGGCACCCCGCCCGGAACGAATCCACCCAGGTGGCCGCCGCGACGCCGCTCGCGTCGCAGGCTGATCGAGTAGCCAGCGCGCCAGGCGGTCACAGCTCGCTACTTGCGCCAGCGCATGATCCGCGCGGGCCACACCACGAGGCCGTCCTCGCGGCGCTTCGGCGCGTCGCGCGCGAGCAGCTTCGCGATCGTGCTCATGCGCCCGTCGAGGTCCCCGGGAGCTCCCGTCGGCGCGACCGTGGCGGTGCCGTCCTCCGCGAGGGTCGCGGTCGCGATGAACACCGCGTCCGGCGTGTAGACCGAGGCGCGGTACGTCGCGCTCGTGCCGAGATCGTCCGTCCGCTCGAGGAGGAACCGCGCTCCCTCCGTCGGGTGGAGGTTCCTACTCACCCAGGTCCGCGGCGAACCGGTTGGACACGGCCGCGGCGTTGCCCCACTGCGACTTCTTCCACTCGGCGTTCCACTGGCGGAAGATCCACAGCGGATCGAGCAGGACGCGGGTCCCGATGTGCGCCGTCCCGAACAGATCCTTCTGCTCGGCCTTGTCCTTGGCCAGGTTGTAGATCTTCGGGTCCCCCGCGGCCATCAGCGTCGCCTTCCAGTGACCGATCCGGCCCGCGTGGCCGAGCTCGTAGCGCGACTGGAACGACAGCATCGGATAGCCCGTCTGACCGTTGGCGACGGGCACGAGCGACATGCCCTGCCACTCGGGATCGTGCGCGACGCCGAGCGCGTCGGCGACCGTCGGCACGATGTCCACGCCGTCGGTGCCCGACGAGATCTTCGCCGCCGGGAACATCTTCGGGTAGTGGATGAGCAGCGGGACATGGGCGAGCGTCTCGCGCGCGGAGCCACCGTGGCCAAACCGCCCGTCCTCCCACAGCTCGTCGCCGTGATCGGCGGTGACGATCAGCATCGTCTGATCCCAGATGCCCCAGGTCTCGAGCTGCGTGACGAGCTTGCCGAGGAGGTCGTCCTGGTAGCTGACGTTGGAGTCGTAGAGCGCGCGGACGAAGTCCTTGTCGACGTCGGCGAGATCCTTGGGCACCCCGCCCGGACCGTCATCTCCGAAGTTCTTGATCCGGCCCTTGTAGCCATCGCCGTACTTCTCGATCCACGGCGACTTGCCGCGCAGCGTGACGTGCGTGTCGATCAGACCGAGGTAGAGGAACCACGGCTGATCCTTCTTCGGGGTGATGAACGACAGGCCCTTCTCGAGGACGTCGGCGCCCCGGAGCCCCATGCTGCTCTCGATGTGGTTGACGTACTTGTCCCAGCCCGCGCCGTAGCCCCGCTTCGGGCGGATGTAGCCGTTCGCCGAGACGCCGGCGACGAACTTGCCGGCCTTCTTCGCGACCTCGTCGATCGTGACGAAGCGGTCGGGAAGGATGTCCTTCATGTTCGGCGCCTTGTGCTTGGCGAGGTACATCGACGTCCACATCGACGCGTGCGAGACCTGCGATTCGTTGCCCTGCACGTAGTTCTGCAGGAACACGGTGCCGGTCTCGGCCAGCTTGTCGAAGTTCGGGACCTCGGCGCGCGCCTTGGCGTTGAACGGGCGCAGGTGATCGGCGCGCAGCGAGTCCATGATCACGAACACGACGTACTTCGGCGGCTCACCACGCTTGATCTCGGGCGCCGTGCCGGGAATGACGACCGCTGCATTCGCCAGCGCGGATTGCGCGCAGCCCGCGCCCTCGAGATCGAGGCGGACCGCCCTGCCCGACAGCGCACCGAGGTCGACGGCCGAGCCGGTGCCGGTCAGCTTTCCCTCGGCGGTCGCGCCATCCTCGGCGGTCGCGAGCACGTTGATCTGGCAGCTACCGTCCGACAGGTCGCCCGTCAGCTTCGCCTTGTCGGGGACCATCACGTACCAGGAGAGCGTCGACTCCTTGGGCAGCAGCAGCGCCTTCTTGCCCGCGTCGTAGAACGCCGCCTGACCGTCGTCCCCGACGGACGCCGCGCCGCCGACCTGGATCCAGGCGACCGCGGCCTCGCTCGGCCTGGCGAACATCGAGAGCCCGTTCTCGCCCTCCTTGAGCTGGCCCGCCGGCACCGCGATCTCGACGGTCGACCACCCCTTCACGAGGTTGGCGTTGATGTCCTTGTTGTCGTTGACCCGGAGGCTGAGCGCGCCGTCCTCCTTCGAGAACACGCGCACCCGCACCGTCGGGCGCCCGGCCTGGGCGGCGGTCAACGGCACGAACACGCTCGCGCTCTTGCCCGTCATCCGCGCGACCTTGACGTCGCCCTCGGTCTGGCGCAGCTCCCACGCCTTCTTGCCGCCATTCATCATGTTGCCGAACCGCATGTACTTCGCGAACGCCGCCGACCCCGCGGGGAGCAGCAGACCGCCGCCGCGCGTCAGGTGCGCGGACAGCCGGTTGTCGACGAGCGAGTACACCGGCCGCTCGGGCCCCCGCGCGGCCGCCTTGGCGGGCGGGGTGGTCGGCTTGTCATCGGGCCGGCCGACGGTCTTGTCTCCGGGCGTCGCGGGCGCTCCACCTTCGGTCACTTTTGCCGGCGACGACTCCTTGGTGCTCTTGCCACACCCGGCCCCGAGGAGCGCGAGCGCAAGAGTGGCGACGGTCAGACGATGACTCATCGTCGGAACGTATGTGTCCGGAGGATCGCCGTCAAGAACTAGGAGATCCGCCACCCGTGGGCATAAATATTCCCCCTGGTTTCTCGCACGAACCCGACGAGGGCGACGTTGAACCGCTCCGCCAGCTCGATCGCCAGGGAGCTCGGGGCCGACACCGAGGCCACGACCGGCACGCCGAGCATGATCGCCTTCTGCACCAGCTCGTAGCCGGCGCGGCCCGACAGCACGAGCACGTGGACCGAGGCGTCGATCCGGGCCCCGAGCGCCCAGCCGGCGACCTTGTCGACCGCGTTGTGCCGGCCGACATCTTCGCGCGCGGCGACCAGCGTCCCGGCGGTCGTGAACAGGCCGGCGCCGTGGAGCCCCCCGGTCGCCGCGAACACCGCCTGCGCGGTCCGCAGCGCCGCCGGCAGGGTCGCGATCACGCCGTGCGCGATCGTCGTGTCCGCGGTGACCTCCCGGGCGCGCAGCTCGAGGTCCGCGATCGCGACCCGCCCGCACACGCCGCACGCGGCGGAGCTGAGCAGGCCGCGCCCGGCGAAGGCCGCGCGATCGAGATCGAGATCGACCGCGTCGTCCTCGACCTGCGTCGCGGCCGCGACCAGGGACTCCGCGTGGAGGAGCCCGCGCACGAGCTCGAGATCGTGGCCCGGCGTGCGCATGATCGTCGCGACCGGCTCGCCGCGCGCGCGCAGCTGGAGCGGCGCCTCGATCACGACCGTGTCGCGATCCGTGCGGCGGTGCTCGCCATCGAGACGCTCGATCGTGACCTCGCGGATCTGGCTCACCGGGGCGAGCTTACGGGCTTCGTCCGCCATGTCGAGTGGGTACGCTCCTCCCTGGATGATAAGGTCGCCGGCGTGAAAGACCGCGTGTTCCGCGATCCGGTCCACGGCCTGATCGAGTTCAAGGGTGTCGATCGGCCGATCGCCGACCTGCTCGACACGCACGCGATGCAGCGCCTGCGCCGGATCAAGCAGATGGGCTTCGCGTGGCTCGTGTATCCGGGCGCGGAGCACTCGCGGTTCGGACACGCCCTCGGCGCCTTCCACATCGCCCAGCGCGTGACGCACCGCCTCGACCTCGACCCGGTCGTCGCGCGGCACGTCAAGGTCGCGGCCCTGCTCCACGACGTCGGCCACGGTCCGTTCTCGCACGCGTGGGAGCACGTGTTCGCGGGGCACGATCACGAGAGCTGGGGTGGCCGGATCGTGTCGGAGAACGCGGAGCTGTGCGCGGCGCTCGAGCAGCTCGAGCCCGGACTGCCGGCGACGCTGCGCGCGTTCTGGGGCAAGGGCTACAAGCCGCACTTCGCGCGCAAGCTCGTCTCGAGTCAGCTCGATGTCGATCGCCTCGACTACCTGCTGCGCGATGGTCACTACTCGGGCGCCGGCTACGCGACGTATGACCTCGACTGGATCATCCACGCGATCCAGGTCGCGAACGTTCACACCGGAGCCGAGGATCCGTCGGACCTCGTCGTCGACTATCGCCGCGGCATGTACGCGGTCGAGCAGTACCTGTTCGCGCGCTCGTACATGTACGCGCAGGTCTATCACCACAAGACCGTGCGCGCGGCCGAGTGGATGTTCATCAAGACGCTCGAGCGGTTCGCGCAGCTCGCGATCCAGGGCGCGGAGCCCGCGGGGCTGCCGATCGCCGCCGCGATGGCACGCGGTGCGACCGTCGCCGTCGACGATTACCTGCGTCTACACGACGTCTCGCTGTCGACGGCGCTCGATCAGTGGGCCGGCCACGACGGTCCCGGCGCCGCGGACCCCGTGCTGCGCGATCTCTCGGCGCGCCTCCTCGATCGCCACCTGTTCAAGACGTTCGATCTCGGCGACGACCGCGCCGCCGCGGACCGGCTGTGGCCGCAGGCGCTCGAGGTCGCGCACAAGCACTTCGGCGCGCACGCGTCGAGCTACGTGCACCTCGATACGGCGCGCCAGGTCGGGTACCTCGCGGCCGACGACGAGGAGCTCCACGTGATCGATCACCCGCGCTATGGCGCGGTGACGCTGTCGCGCCTGCTCGAGGACATGCCGCTCGGTCAACCGATGGCGGCGATCCGGCTCGTGTGCGCGCCCGAGCTCGTCGACGAGCTGCGCCCACTGGTCGAGCACGCACTCGGTCGCGGGCGCGGCCGCAAGTAGCTCACGCGCCGGGCGCTGGGCTAGTTCGCGGCCTGGAGCCAGTGCCCGTATGCCGCGTTCGCCGCCGGCAGCGTGATCGTCTGCTGCACCGCGCCGGTCGTCGAGACGCGATCGAGGTTGAGGCGATCGCTGCGGATGATCCAGATCTGACCGTCGACGACCGACAGCCCCTGCGGCACGCTCGCGTAGGTGACCGGCGACACCGCGCCAGTCGCGGGATCGAACGCGCGGATCCCGGAGGCGAACGCCATCCAGATCCGGCCATCCGGGGCGAGCGCCGCGCTGAAGCCCTTCGCGGTCGTGCTCGCGTCCTGATACAGCGTCGAGGAGAAGCCGGTCGCCGTGCGCCGGAGGATGCTCGCCTGGCCGCCGGTCCGCGAGATCACCAGCATGCCGTTGTTCCCGTCGAAGAACACCACCGAGCGTGGCCGCCCGGCGAGCCCGGTCGGGACGAGCTCGACGATCGGCGTCGCCGGCGACGGATCGATCAGCGTCATCGTGCGCGCGTCGACGAGCAGGACGCCGCCGGTCAACGGGAGCGCGAGCGTGCTGCGGTCGGCCGACAGGCCGGGGCGCCCGAACCCCTGCTCGTCGGTGTACGGCAGCGCGAGCCGCCCCGTGACGCGAAGGCCCTCGTCGATCCGCACGAGCTCGGCGTCGCCAGAGTCTCGACGCCCTGCCCGCTTGACGACCGCGATCATCTCGGCGCCGGTCGTGGTCACGCTCTGGATGTTCGCCTTCTCGCCGGTGGCGATCGCCGCCCCGCCCACGCGCATCCCCGTGACGAGGTCGAAGCGCTCGATCACGCCGTGAGTGGTCGGGAGATCGAGGTAACGCCCACCGACGAGGAGGCCGGGTCGGATCCGGCCGCCGATGCGATCGTTGGGGCCGCGCGCCGTCAGCGTCATCGGGGGCACCAGGGTGCCCGCACCGAGGTCGATCAGCGTCGGGATGTTGCTCCGGGGGTTCGCGAGCATCGTGGCGTGATGGGCGAACGTCAGGTTGATGGTCGCCGTCCCCGCGGCGACGCCCGTGAACGTCAGGTCACGCGTGACGGTCGCGCCCGGGGCGAGCATCTGCGGGCCGAGCGACCGGAACGGAAACGTGTCGGCGGTGCCATTCGAGCTCGCAAACGTCGCGTTCGTGGTCGACGTGACCTCGGCCTTCGGGTTCTGGAAGAACCGCTTCGTGTTGTTCGTGACCGACAGCCTGAGCGTCAGCGTCGTGCCCACGAGCGTCGCGGTGGACGCGGAGACGTCGAGGTTGTCGGGGGCCTGGGTGACGGCGAGCGTCGAACCGGCGGTCGTGAACGTCAGCGTCGCGGTCAGCGCGCCCAGCGGCACCTCGGTGAACGCCGCGACCGGTGCACTGTAGTTACCGAGATCGTCGAACGTCCACGCGACGTAGCGGACCGGCCCCGGCGATCGACCGGGATCACCGAACTGCGGGGTCGTGCCGACGGTCGTGACCTGCACCGAAGGCGACAGCATCGTCGCCGGCGCGATCATCTGACCGGGGGTCGGCGAGACATCGACGACGTCACCGACCCGGGCGATCACGGTCCCGGCGTAGTCGGCGTCGGGCGGGTTCGTCCACGTCACGCTCGCGGTCGTGCCGGCCATGACGACCGCCATCCCGGTCACCGGCGCCGGTGCCGTGGCATCGGAGTCGAAGATCACCGACGCAGGCGCCGCCCGGTTGCCCGCGGCATCGACCGCGATGAACTTGATCGTCATGCCCTGGACGATCCCGACGATCGTCACCGGGCTGGTCTCGCCGGGCCCCGCGGCCGGATCCGGATCGGCGCCGTCCGTCGTGTAGAAGATCTTCGCGGGCTCGTCGGTCGTCAGGGTCACGAGCTCGGGGAGCGCGTCGCGCGTGCGACCGCCGGGCGGCGAGACCGTCGTGACCGGAGCCGTCTTGTCGTTGGGGTCGAAGCCGACGCAGTCCTTGCCACTCGCGAAGGTGCCCTCGCCGCACTCGACGCCGTTACACCCCACCGCCGTCACGGTGGTCGACAGTCCGAGCAGGAGGACGAGGCATCGCCGGAGGTTCGCTGCGGGCATGGTCAAAACGGGCTCCGCCCGAGCGTGTGGCAGTCGCGATTGATGAAGCCCGGGAGGATCGCTTCCTCGGTGCCGGTCGCGTCGAGGCGCTTGATCCCCACGCTGGAGTCCGCGTAGATCTTGCCGTCGTAGACCTCGAGGATCCCGCCGCGCGCGGTCGTCGACGGGACCAGCTGGGTGACGCCCGTGTTGAGATCGATGCTCGCGAGGTCGGTCCTCCGCCCGACCCACAGCGTGTTCCCCGCACCGAACGCGGCCCGCAGCACCTTGCCGTTGGCGCCGGGGGCCGGGTACGCGACCGTGCGGACGCCAGCGGGCGTGAACACCGCGACCTGCTCGCCGACCACGACGATCGACGGGGCCGCCTCGATCGTCACCGGCGCGAACAGCGCGACCTGCGGCCGGAACTCGGTGAGGATCCGCTGCTTGATCGTGAACGTCGCCAGATCGATGACGATCACGCCCTGGGCCGTCAGCCCTGTCGCGATCAGCAGCGTCCTGCCGTCGGGTGCCATCTCCATGCTGCGGTTCTTGCTGATCCCGAGGTCGATCCGCCCGCGCTCGGTGAGCGTCGCGGTGTCGAGGCGGACGAGCGCGGTCTCGCTGCCGACTGGCCCGTTGCGGTTGAGGCTCTGTGGGTGGCCGTCCGCGACGAGCGCGTAGGCAGCCACGCCGCCGCGATCGAGGATCACCTGCATGACGTGCGCCTTCTGCTTCCGCAGCGTCGCGGTCAGGAGGCGGCCACCGGTGACGAGGTCGAAGCTGCTGACCGTGCCCGCGGTCTTGGCGCCGACGATGAACCGCCCATCGGGGGTGATCTTCCCACCCTGCGTGTGCGAGCCGCCGCCCTGCCCCGTCGGGCCGGCGGCGAGCTTGAGCACCAGCTTGCCGGTGTCCGCATCGACGACCTCACCGGCCGTGGCACCGTTGTAGTCCCACGCGTTCCCCGTCAGGATGCGACCGTCGCGGACGTCGAGGTCGAGCGTCAGCGTCGTGCCCCCCGGAACCCCGTCGAAGGTCCACGCTGCGCTCGCGGTCGTCCCCGGCATGATCGCCGCCCCGTACGCGCGATATGGCAACGTCGCGAACGTGCCGTCGGAGTTCGTCCACGTGATCCCCGCAGGAAGGGTGGTGCCGAGCAGGAGCTTGGGCGCGTAGACGACGCGCGTCGTGTCGTTGCGCACGGTCACGTTGACGGTGAGCGTCGTCCCCGAGAGCGTCGCGCTGCCGCCGAGCGTGACGAACGACGGCGCCGTCATGACGGCCACGGTCCCCGCGGTCGCGTCGACCGCGATCGTCCCCGTCTGCGCGGGGATCGCGACGAGCGCGTAGTCCCCCGCCGGCGCGCCGTAGTTGTAGAGATCATCGAACGCCCACGCCGCATACCGGACGAGCCCCGGCCGCGCCGGCATGGTCTCGGTGAACGTCCGGATCCCGGTGGCCTCGGGACCCTCGATCGCGACGACGGTGACGCCTGGGCTCAGCGTGTCTCCCACGGCGTAGGCCTGCCCCGACACCGGCGAGGAGGTGAGCTGGCCCTCGATGCGCACGACGACGGTGCCCCCGAACCGCGGATCGGGCGGCGGCGTCCACGTCACCGTGCGAGTCGAGCTCGCGATCCCGACGCGGAAATCGAGCGGCGCCCCCGGGCCGTCCCGATCGATGATCCACACCCGCAGCTCCTCGGCACTCTGGTTGCCGGCGAGATCGACGGCGAAGTACCGCAGCTGCGCGTTGTCCGGAACGTTCGAGAGCACGACCGAGTCCGGCTCGTGCGGACTGTCGAGGGTCGGTTGCGTACCGTCGATCGCGTAATAGATCGTCGCCGGCTCGTCGGTGGTGAGCCGGACGGTTCCGACCTCCCGCGTGTACCGCGGTGGATCGATCGCGATCGTCGGAGGCGTCTTGTCGAACGGATCGACCGCGAGGCAGGTATCGCCGTAGCGAACCGTCCCGATGCCGCACTCGCCCCCGGCGCACCCGACGTCGAGTGCGACGACAGCGATGCACGTCGAGATGACGAGCAAGTCCCGGATCATGCGTTACCAGGCTCTCACGCCCACCCACCGAAAGCCATGTGCTCAGTCGACGACGACCCGGGTCACGCGCCGTAGCTCGCGCGTCGGATAACGGCCGTCCACCTCCCACACGCGGAACACGTACTCGCCGCGCTGGTTCTGCTTGAGCACGACGATCTGACGCGGGTCGCGCAGCACCTGCGGATCGAGCGTCACGGTGTCGCCGGCCCCGACGATCCGGATCGTCCGGACCTCGCGCCCGGGCGCCGCGAGATCGATCACACCCGCGAGCAGCACGCCCTGAGCCCGCGACGTCCCGCGGGGCACACCGGGGAGCGCATGGAGCTGCGCGCTCGCGACCTCGACCTCGTGGCCACCGACCACCACGGTCAGCCCCGACGGTGCGACGCGGCGAGTGAGGACGTGGACGCTCGCGAGCGAGGTCAGCGATGCCGTCGGCTGGCGAGCGAGCGCCGCGACCTCCGGTGGCATGTCTGGCGTGATCGGCGGGAACACCCCGAGAGCGGGCTGTCCCTGGTCGAGGTACAGCCGCAGCTCGCTGCCCGGATAGCGGGTCGCCGGCGCCGACAGCTCGAGCCCGCGATCGTCGGTGGCGTCGGCACGCACCTCGATCCACGCGGCGGGCGCGACGTCGA
>Ga0316603_10000400_pt1 | contig 22114 bp, 18 predicted proteins | sample OWC_soil_day10_n_FD_207649 | JGI IMG/M metagenome (GOLD analysis project Ga0316603, IMG submission 207649) | Wetland soil microbial communities from Old Woman Creek delta, Ohio, United States - OWC_soil_day10_noCT | ecosystem: Environmental > Terrestrial > Soil > Wetlands | place: USA: Ohio... | reverse complement strand
GTCATCGTCAAGTGCGACAAGCCGGACCCGGCTGTAAACGATCGGTCAAAGCTGGAGGCAGCGCGGCGCATCGAGTCGCGACGAGTCGATCGCGCCACGGTCGAACTGGACCGCATCATCATCGAAGGCGATGCCGAGCGCCCGAAGTCGCCGGAACAGGCTATCGGCCGAGCGCTTTCTCGCCCGCCACTGGCGCACGGCGAACACTCGTTTTCCATCGGCGAGTCGGCCCAGTGCACTTGCATGAACATCTGCCCTCCTCCGCCCTTTCCGTGCTGCAGTTGCACGGAGCGGGTCGGTAGCCGCCTCGCACATTCGCCGGGCTGGAAGCCAACGAACTAGCGGATCGCGTTCCTCGTGTGCACGGGCACATGCGGCTCGCGCACACGAGCGAAGCTACGAAAGCTCGACCGGCACGAACACGCGCTGCCCCTCGCGCTCGATCAGCACCGCAAGCTTGCCCTTCGCGTCGCCGACCTGCTTGCGCAATTCATCAACCGTGCGTGTCGGCTGGCCATTGACTGCAACGATGACATCGCCGGCGCGCAATCCTGCCTTGGCAGCCGGACCCTTGGCCTGCTGCACCAGCAAACCGCCCTCCGACTGCAGCGTTCGCGCTTCTTCGTTCGACAACGGACGCACCGCGACGCCGAGTTTGCCCTGCGGCTTCGATGCCTCGGCCGGTGCCTGCGCGACGCGTTCATTGGGAAGTTCGCCGATCGTGACGTCGATGGATTTCTCCGAACGATCGCGCCAGACCTTGAGCGGTGCCTTGGTGCCCGGCGCCACCTGGGCGACCGCGGCGGGCAGGTCGTTCGACTTCGCGATCGGCTTGCCGTTGAACTCGAGGATGACGTCGCCCTCCTTCAGCCCCGCCCTCGCCGCCGGCGACCCTGGCTCGACACGACTGACGAGCGCACCGCGTGCCTTGTCGAGGCCGAAGGTCTCGGCGAGGGAGGGGTCGACCGACTGGATGCCGACACCGATGCGTCCGCGCGTCACCTTGCCGTGCGCGACGAGGTCGTCCTTGACCTTGAGCGCCAGGTCGATCGGGATCGCGAACGACAGTCCCATGTAGCCGCCGCTGGTGGAAAAGATCTGCGAGTTGATGCCCACGACTTCGCCGGCCATGTTGAAAAGCGGCCCGCCGGAATTGCCCGGATTCACCGCCACATCGGTCTGGATGAACGGCACCAGCGTTTCCTGCGGCAGCGCACGCGACTTTGCGGAGACAATCCCCGCGGTCACCGAGTTCTCGAGCCCAAACGGCGAGCCGATCGCCGCGACCCATTGGCCCACCTTGAGTTGCGATGGATCACCGGTCTTCACGGTCGGCAGATTCGTCGCATCTATCTTCACGACCGCAACATCGGTCAGTCGGTCAGTGCCGACGACCTTGCCCTTGAACTCGCGCTCGTCTGCCAGGCGCACCGTGAGTTCGCTCGCGCCTTCGACTACGTGCGCGTTGGTCAGGATGACGCCGTCGGCGCCGACGATGAAGCCCGAGCCCACTCCGCGGCCTTCACGGCCCTGCGGCGCACCGTCGGGCGTCGGCACGCCGAAGCGTCGCAACATCTCGCCCATCGGGCCATCCTCGTCGAACTGCGCCGACGTCATCGCGCCGCGCTTGGTGACGGCAATGTTCACAACCGTCGCGCCGTGCGCCTCGACCAGTGAACTGAAGTCCGGCAGGTCCTGAGTGCTTCGTGCCGCGGGTGCCTGAACGTGCGGCACTGTAGCCGCGGCCGCCGCGGTCGCTTCCGGGATGCCGTGGCTACGCTGTCCGATGAAGAAGGCGGCGGCGACGGCAGTCGCGATGAGGGTCGGTTTGATCAGTGACCTGCTGTTCATGCATTGCTCCCGTGGTTGAACGGGACCAATGTGTGTACCGCAACTTAGTTTCCGCTTAAGGCGCCGTACTCGTCGGATGGGCGGCGTGAATTCCGGCGTGGATGACCGCGAGGCTTAAGCCGAACTTAATCGCGACACGCTCCAATGGCATGTGCGGCGGCTCAGGGCCAAAAAAAAAGCGCCGCAGAGCGGCGCTTGAATTCGAGTGAGTGAGCGGCGACGGAATGCACCGTCGAGTCACAGTGCGAACACTAGGACGGCTTACTTAAACGTGACTTAAGGCCGTCGCCGCTGGTCGGCAGGATGAGCGTTCAAACGGTGGTCGGCCCGGGATTCGATCCGATTCAGTCTTGGCGCGATCAACGAAGACGGGCCTAAGCGTGTGAGCAAGCGCTCGCATCATGTCGAGGCTTGGTCACTGGCCCCTTGGGCCGACGGCGGCTCGGAGCCCGGCGTCGCAGCCGGCAACCGGACCCGCACTCGCAAGCCGCCCGAGCCCGCATCAGGCGCCTCGAGCGTCACGGCACCGCGATGCATTTCCACCACTTGCGAAACAATCGCCAGGCCCAGCCCGGTGCCAGTCGCCTCGGCGCTGCGGCCGCGATAGAAGCGATCGAATACGCGTTCGCGTTCTTCCTCGGGAATGCCCGGCCCGGTGTCTTCGACGATCACCTGCACGGCATCCTGATCGCGTGACACCGCGGTGATGACGCGGCCGCCTGCGGGCGTGTAACGCAGTGCGTTGTCGACGAGGTTGTTGAACAGGATGCGCAGTGCGTCCTCGCTGCCGCTGACGCACGCCGTGTCCGTGGCGCCTTCGCAATTCAGGACAATGGCGCGCTCGGCAGCGAGCGGACGCGCGTCTTCGACGACCGACGCGACCAGCTTGCCGACATCGATTGTGGCCGGCGTCGCCGTCGCGGCATCCGGATCGAGGCGCGCCATCGTCAGCAACTGCTGCACCATTCGCGTGGCGCGCCGAATGCCCTGATGCAACCGCTCGAAGGCACGTGCGCGATCCTCGTCAGTTTGGGCGCGCTCCGCGAGTTGCACCTGAAGGTTGAGCGCTGTCAGCGGTGTTCGCAGTTCGTGCGCAGCGTCCGCCGCAAAGCGGCGTTGTAGTGAGAACGATTGATCGAGCCGGCTAAGCAGGTCATTCAGTGCGTCGGCCAGAGGCCGGATCTCGGTCGGCAGGCCCACTGTCGGAACGGCCGTCAGCGCGGTCGGGCTGCGCTCTTTTACGGCGCCGGCAATGCGACCCAGTGGCGCCAGTCCGCGGCCGACGATCCACCAACCGGCCAGACCGAGGAACGGCAGCAACACCAGCACAGGAAGCAGCAGCTTCCACGCGGTCCGTGCCGCGAGCTCGGTGCGCAGCGCGGTAGGCTGGGCCACCTGGACCAGCTGCCGGCCGGTAAACAGCGTGAACACACGCCACGGGCGATCATCGTGCAGGACGGTCGCAAAGCCTTCGTCGGTGCGCGGCATCGGACTTGTGCCGACGAGCCGCGATACGTACGGCCGATCGAACGCCGGGTCCCAGATCTGCACCAACACCCGCTGCGCCGGGTTGGCGGCGACGCTCTCAAGTCGACGCAGGTCGAGCACGGCGTGGTCGCGCAACGACAGCGCAACCTGCCGCAGTTCCTCGTCGAGCAGCGCGTCGACTTCGTCTCGAGCCGATAAATAAGTCGCCGTGGCCGCGGCCAGGCCTGCGAAAGCCAGTGCGGCGAGCAGAGCAGCCAGCAGCCAGCGGCGGATCGAGGTCACGCAACCAGCTCCTGGCGAATCGGCCCGATCAGGGCGTGACTGTTCACTCGGTCGCCAGCGTGTAGCCCAAGCCGCGCACGTTGCGGATCACGTCCTCGCCGAGCTTCTTGCGAACGTTGTGGATATGCACTTCGACGGCGTTGCTGCCAACCGACTCGTTCCACCCGTACAGCTTCTCCTCGAGCTGCGCGCGCGACAGCACGACGCCGGGACGCTCGGCCAGCGCCGCGAGCAGCGCGTACTCGCGCGCCGAAAGCGACATTGATTCGCCGCGCCAGGTCACTTCGCGTGTGGCGGGATTGATCGACAGCGGGCCACGCTCGATCACCGGCTCGGAACGACCCGCCGCGCGGCGCATCAGCGCCCGCGCCCGCGCCGTCAGTTCGTCGAGATCAAAGGGCTTGATCAGGTAATCGTCCGCGCCGGCATCAAGGCCCTTGATGCGGTCGCGCACGGTGTCGCGCGCGGTCATCACCAGCACGGGCACATCGATCCGGCGCTCGCGGATGCCCTTCAGCACGTCGATGCCGTCGCGACGCGGCAGACCGAGATCGAGCACCACCAGCGAGTAAGGAGTCGCCGATACCGCGACCTCGGCTTCCTTGCCGTCGCGCACCCAGTCGACCGCATAGCCTTCGGCCTTGAGGCCGTCGGCCACGCTCTCGCCGATCATTGCATCGTCTTCAACGAGCAGTATGCGCATTGCTCTTCATCGCGCGGTTCAGGATGCGCAACGATACCGCGGCGACTGTAGGGCGCGCCGGCCTCAGAGGTCAGGACGTCGGGCTCGATGTCGCATCAGTGCGCGTAGCGCGAACGCCAGCGCGCCGGCCAGCACCACGATGATCAGCAGCAGCTTCTCCCCTGATGCCACGCTGCCGAGCAACCGCTCCACGGCGTGCCCGCCGAAATAGCCCAATACACCGATCAATGTGGCCCAGATCAGCGCGCCGGCCGCGTTGGCAGCCATGAACTCCCACGCGGGCATCGTCCCTGCTCCGATCAGCACCGGGCCCGCCATGCGCAGGCCGTACATGAAGCGCAGCCCGATGACCGCACCCCAGCGCCAACGCTTCAGCAACCGGTCGACTCGCGGTACCGCCGTAGCGACCCACGGAAAGCGGTCAGTCGCGCGCGGGCCGAAGTGCCGGCCGAGCAGGAAGAAGAAATTGTCACCAAGGAATGCGCCGACCGCGGCAACGACGACGACCCCCCGCAGGTCGAGCAGTCCGAGGTGCGCACTGGCGCCGGCGAGCAGCAGCACGGTCTCGCCTTCGAGGAAGGCACCGACAAGCACGGCGATCAGGCCGTACTGCTGTACCAGCGGGTGCAGATCGTTGAGAGACATGGGCGCAGCATCGGAGAATACGGACATGCGCAAGAGCGTGGTGTCCCGCGGAACGACGCAGCATCTGCGAGACCGCACTTCCTGGATCGACACGGTGGCCGGAGTGCTGGCCGCGCTGGTCGTGAGTTCCGCGTGCGGCGGCGAACCGTCGACAAAGCGGCGGAACTGGTTCGATACGCCGTTCGGCCCTGCGGTGGTGGGGCTGGCCGCCTGTCCGCGGCCGGAGGGACCGCTGATTACGGAAGAGGAGATGCGCCAGCTGGCGCACGCCCGCATCGAGCGCGGCACGTCCTGCTGGCTGGCGAAGAAGTGCGAGGACAGTAATGCCTATCGGCGCGATCCGGAGATCCAGCGACGCGTGATCGACGCGGTCGCCTCCACGCCTGCTTATGCGCGCTCCAGCGTGTGGGTCACGACCGAGCGGGGTTGGGTGACGCTGCAGGGGTGCCTGGAATCACCTGCGCTGCGTGAGTCGTTGATCGACCGGGTCCGGCGGGTCGCAGGCGTCGAGGCCGTGTTCGACGAACTCGTGGTCGGAACCCGCGCCCGCCCGCGCTGGAAGGCCGATCCCGCCTGGCCGGTCGATCAGCCAAAAAAAGGGCCGACGCGGTGAGCCGCGTCGGCCGGGAGGGGCGCGTACCAAGGAGACAGACGTTAGCGCGCCAAGGAGACAACCGGTTTAGACGTGGAAGGCTTGTATGCCTTGTTCAAGCTGGTGCACTCGCTGCGAGACTTCGCGGGGGTTGCGCGCCTCGGCGACATAGCGATCGTGTTCACGCATCTGTGCACGCTCAAAGGCTTCCGTCAGCCACTCAAAGAGGCGGGTGAGTTGATTGCGTTCGTCAGTTCGTTGAAGTGTCTTTTCCATAGAACCTTCCTGCTGTCCACCGTGTTTCGGTGCGTTGCGACAATCAAATAATGGGCGCTCTGGTTTAGAAAATAAAATAATGATTACGGATAGTTAGCATCACAATTCGCGATCGACCTTCGCGTATGCAAGGGCTTATGTTGCTGTTTTGCAGCATGGTCTGCTGTTCGAGCGTTTGCTCCAGTTGCCAAGCGGGGCAGCCTTGCGCGAGGTCAGAAGGTTCTAGGCACGAATCACTCCGACCAGGAGAATTGGCGGCGTCGCTGCACCTCCTGGATTCGTTGCTCGAGGTCGGCGAGATTGGCCGCTTGCGACAGGTAGCGCTCGATGACGATGGCCTGCCACAGGTCGGCACGGCGGGCATGGCGGCTGAACAGCAGCGGAAACATCGTCCGCAGTGTCGAAGCACGGCGTTCCGCCAAGGCGACGGCTTCATCGGGCGGGAGCAGGGCCGGGGTCACGGGCGCGGCGGGCGGTGCGGTCTGGATGGGCGCGGCTCGCGGACGGCGCGGCAGGAACATGGACGGCCAGGGCATGAAACGGGCAAGAATCTTCAAGGGCAGCTCCGGAGAGGGTAGAATTGCTGCATTGCACAAGGCAATAATCGGACCGCCGGGTGGAAAAATACAATCGTAATTTCAGATAATTAGGATTAATGCCACAAATCGTGGCATTCGCTCGTTGCGGCGCTGCAAAACGACCGCTAGGCTGTTGAAAGAACAGGAGTTATATGGAGCTGTACCAGCTACGCACGTTCGCGGCGGTGGCCGAAGAAGGCCATTTGACGCGTGCGGCCGAGCGGCTCCATTTGAGTCAGCCGGCGGTAAGCGGCCACATCAAGGCACTGGAGCAGGAACTCGACGTACGCCTGTTCGAGCGCGCTGCGACCGGCATGGTGCTGACGGAAGCGGGGCGGCAATTGCTCGGCCACGCGCTCAAGGTCCTGAGTGCGGCGGAAGGGGTCAAGCGCACTGCTCAACAACTTCATGCCGAAGTCGCCGGTGTGCTTCATGTCGGCACCGTGGCCGATCCTGCCGACAACCGCCTGGGCGCGGTGCTGACCGCGGCGGCCAGGAAACATCCCCTGCTGCGCATCGAACTGCATCAGGCGATGTCCGGTAACGCACTGGAAAGCGTCCGCGACGGACACCTTGATGCCACGTTCTTCTTCGGCGATGGGCCGGTGGCGCCGTTCACGGCCTTGCCACTGCGGCAGCTGATCTATCGCGTTGCGGCGCCGGCTGCCTGGAGTGCGCGCATTCGAGACGCACGCTGGCCCGAGATCGCGGCGATGCCGTGGATACGCACGCCAACGCTGAGCACCCACACGCGCCTCGTGACGCAGCTGTTTGAGTCACATGGCGTCGAGCCGCCCGAGCCGGCCGTGCTGGCCGATGACGAGACGGTGATCGCGAACCTGATTGTCGAGGGGCTGGGCGTCGCTCTGGTGCGCGATGAAGTGGCACGGGCCCGCGCCGCCGAGGGCGAACTGGTCACCTGGCCGGGCGTTGCGATCGAAACCACGTTGTGGTTCGTCTGCCTCGCGGAGCGGGCGACGGAGCCGGCGCTGGCGGCCTTGCTCGACATGGTGCGCGAGGCCTGGCACCTGCACGGCGCCCCTACCGCAACCGCAACCTGAATACGCGCTCCAACGAACGCGGAGCCTCGACCGCCTTAAGCGAGTCGTTGGTCGCGGACTCGGGGGTGTGATTGCAGCGGTCCACGTTCCGCCGCATCGAGGCGTTAACGCGCTTCTGCGAACTGCTCGGGAGACCAGCCGCCCCCGAGCGCCTTGTACAGATCCACCAGAGCCACCTGTCGTGCACGCAAGGCGAGCACGCGCTGGCGTTCGGCCTCCAGCAGATTGCGCTGGGTATCAAGGACGTCGATATAGCTCACGTAGCCGCTGCGATAGCGCGCATCCGCCAGCATGTAGGCCTGGGCATACAGGGACCGACGTTCGTCCTGGGCGATAAAGCTTTCGCGCGCACTGCGATGGGCGACCAGTGCGTCGTGGGTGTCGCGAAAGGCGGACTGCACCGCTTGCAGGTAGTCGAGTTCCACCTGCTGCCGCCGCGCGGTCGCCGCATCCACCTGCGCCGAGATGCGGCCCCCTTCAAAGATCGGCTGTAGTGCGCTGGCGGCTACCGACCAGATGAGTGCCGGACCGGAGAACAGATTGGCCAGCTCCGAGCTTTCGCTGCCGTAGCGTCCCGTGAGTATCAGCGATGGAAAATACTGGGCCCGCGCTTCGGCAATCCGCGCATTCGCTGCCGCCAGCTGAGCCTCTGACTGTCGGATATCGGGGCGGCGCGTGAGCACATCGGAGGGCAATCCGGGCGGAACGTCGGGCATCGGCATTTCCTGCAGCACGGCGCCGCGCATGATCACCGGCGTGAACACGGCGCGCGCGCTGCGTCCGGCGAGGGACGCCAGCGCCGCTTCCGTCTGCGCGCGCGATCGCTCAAGCGGCGGCACCGAGGCCGCCACGCTGGCGCGGTCGGCCTCGGCGAGCCGCAGGTCGAATTCACTGATGAGGCCGGCGTCGTAGCGCATGCGCTGCAGCGAGACACTCTCGTCACGCGACACCAGGGTGTCGCGCGAGATCTGCAATTCGGCGTCCAGCGCGAGCAGCGTGAAGTAGGTCGTGGCAACCTGGGCGGCAAGCACCGTGCGTACGGTCTCGGTGTTGTAGCGCGTCGCAAGCAGCGTCGACTGCGCGGCGTTCGCGCCGGCGCGTACACGTCCAAACAGATCGACTTCATAGGAGGCCTGCAGGCCGGCCGAGTAGAAATTGCTGGTCAGCGGACCGGGAAATGTGGGCTCGGTGGCGTTGCTGCGGCGGCTGCGGTCGGCGCCGGCATAGGCCTCGACGGCCGGATACAGACTCGAACGCACGATGCGCAGGTTTGCGCGCGCTTCCTCGATGCGCAGGACTGCGATGCCGAGATCGAGGTTCGATGCGAGCGCTTCCTCGATCAGCGCGGTCAGCTGCGGATCGTTGAACTGGGTCCACCAGCGGTCGATGCCTGCCACCGGTGCCGCGTCCAGCGCCGGTACATCGACAGCAGGCAGTTTCGTTTCGGTGGAGGCGCAGGCGGTCAGGGCAGCGGCGATGGCCGCCGCGAGCAGGGTGCGCAAAATCGTCATGTCGTGCCTTTCCGATGATGCACGTGCGTCGCTTCTTCCCTTGCGAGTTCCCGGTGACGCTCGACGGTACGGCGTTCGTCCTCGGCCACTTCTTCGCGCAACTCGGCCTCGCTGCGCGGCTCAGCGAGCCGGCGGTCCGTAATCAACTTGAAGAAGAACGGCACGAAGAAGATCGCGAGGAACGTCGCAGCCAGCATCCCGCCCATCACGCCGGTGCCGGCGGAGATGCGCGCGCCGGCGCCGGCGCCGCTGGAAAACGCCAGCGGCACGACGCCAAGGATGAACGCCATCGACGTCATCACGATCGGACGAAACCGCAGGCGCGCCGCCTCGATCGCCGCCGCCGCCGTCGAGTAGCCTTCGCCGCGCTTCAGCGACGCGTACTCGACGATCAGGATCGCGTTCTTGGCCGCCAGGCCGAGCAGCGTCACCAGGCCGATCTGGAAGTAGACGTCGTTGGTCATCCCGCGCAGCCACACCGCGGCGAGCGCGCCGAACGTGCCGAACGGCAGCGCCATCAGCACCGACAGCGGCAGCGACCACTTCTCGTACTGCGCGGCGAGGATCAGGAACACCATCACCACCGCCATGCCGAGCGCCAGGCCCGAGGTGCCGGCCGAGCGCTTCTCCTGGAACGACGCACCACCCCAGTCGAAGCTGAACTCGGGCGGCAGCACTTCGCGCGCGATCTGTTCGACACGCGCGATTGCCTGCCCCGAGCTGACGCCCGGTGCTGCCTGGCCGAAGATCTTCACCGCCGGCAGGTTGTTGAAACGGTCCAGCGAGTCGGCGCCCGAGGTGTAGCGCACGTTGACCAGCGCCGACAGCTGCACCATCTCGCCACTCGTCGATCGGACCCACATGTTGCCGACCGCGTCGGGACGGTTGCGGTACTGCGGCTCCGCACTCATCAGCACCTGCCAGGTGCGGCCGTACTTGTTGAAATCGTTGACGTAGAAACTGCCGAGCGTGGAGGACAGCGTCGCGAACACGTCGCTGATCGGCACGCCGAGCGCCTTGGCCTTGTCGCGGTCGACGTCGACGAAAAGCTGCGGCACGTTGGCGCGCCACAACGTCTGCGCGCCGCCGAGCATCGGGTCGGAGTTCAGCCGGCCGAGCAACCCCTGCAGCACCTGCTGCATCTTGGCCGGCCCGCCTTCGCCGCGATTCTGGATGTACAGCTCGTATCCACCCGCGGTGCCGAGCCCGAAGATGGCGGGCGGCGCGAACGCCAGCACCAGCCCTTCCTTGATGTGGCCGGTCTTCATGAAGAACTCGCCCACCAGCTGCTGCGTGTTGACGCTGCGCTCGTCCCACGGCTTCTGCGTGACAAAGATCGTCGCTGCGTTGTTGCGGAAGCCGCCGCCGAGGAAGTCGAAGCCGGTGAACGCCACCACGTCCTGGTTGACCGGATTGGAACGCAGGATCTCGACCACCTCGTTCACCACCTTGTCGGTGCGCTGCAGGCTGGCGCCGTCGGGCAGGATCACTGCCGAGATGTAGAAGCCCTGGTCCTCGTCCGGAACCAGCGACCCCGGCGTGATGCGCCACAGGCCGGCAGCGATCAGCACCATGCCGCCGAACAGCAGCAGCGCGATCGTGCCGCGCCGGATCATCCAGATCACGCCGCTGGTGTAATGGCGCGTGACGCGCGTGAACCAGTTGTTGAACGCGGCAAAGAAGCGGCCGGGCTGCTTGTGCTCCCGCTTCAGCATCATTACGCAAAGAGTCGGCGTCAGCGTCAGTGCCACCACGCCCGAGATCGCCACGGCGACCGAGATCGTGATCGCGAACTGTCGGTACAGCTCGCCGGTCAGCCCCCCAAGGAAGGCAATCGGGACGAACACCGACACCAGCACCAGCACGATCGCGATGATCGGGCTCGTCACCTCGCGCATCGCGATGATCGCCGCCTCGCGCGCGTTGAGCTTCTCCTCGTGCATGATGCGCTCGACGTTCTCCAGCACGACGATCGCATCGTCGACGACGATGCCGACCGCCAGCACCATGCCGAACAGCGTCAGCGTGTTGATCGAGTAGCCGAGCATCAGCAGCCCTGCGAAGGTGCCGATCAGCGATACCGGCACTGCGATGATCGGGATCAGCGTCGCCCGCCAGTTCTGCAGGAACAGGTAGACGACCAGGAACACCAGCAGCATCGCCTCTACGAGCGTGATCACCACTTCGCGGATCGACACCTCGACGAAGCGCGTGGTGTCGTAGGGCACCGCGTAGGCAAAACCCTGCGGGAAGTTCTTCGCCAGCGCGTCGACGCGGTCCTTGACGCTTTGCGCGACCTCGATCGCGTTGGCGCCCGGCTGCAGGAAGATGCCGACCAGTGTGGCGCTCTTGCCGTTGTAGCGGCCGATGAAGTCGTAGTCCTTGCTCCCGAGCTCGATTCGGGCGACGTCCTTCAGCTTCACCGCCGCGGCGCGCGGCGACGAGCGGATGATGATCTCCTCGAACTCCTTCGGATCGGCCAGCCGGCCGCGCGTCGTGACCGTGTAGACGAGCTCCTGCTCCTTGGACGCGTAGGGCGCCTGGCCGACCTTGCCGGCGGCGAACTGCGCGTTCTGCTCGTTGATCGCGCGCAGCACGTCGGTGGTCGTCAGCTGTAGCTGGGCGAGGCGGTCCGGCCGCAGCCAGATCCGCATCGCGTAGTCCTTGGCGCCGAAGATCTGCACGTTGGTCGTGCCGGGCAGCCGCTTCAGCTCGTCGAGCAGGTTCAGCGTCACGTAGTTCGACGTGTATAGGTCGTCGTAGCGGCCGTCCGGTGAGTAGAAGGCCAGCACCTGCAGGAACGCCGACGACCCCTTCTCGACCGTCACGCCCTGTCGCCGCACTTCCTCCGGCAGCCGCGCCTCAGCCTGCTTGACGCGGTTGTTGACGTTCAGCGCCGCTTGGTCGACATCGGTACCGATGTCGAACGTCACCTGGATCTGCACCAGGCCGTTGGATGACGAGTTGCTGCTCATGTAGAGCATGCGTTCGACGCCGTTGATCGCGTTCTCCAGCGGCGCGGCGACGGTCTGCTCGATGACCTGCGCCGAGGCGCCGGGATACACCGCCTGCACGGTCACGACCGGCGGCGCGATTTCCGGATACTGCGCCACCGGCAACACGCGCATCGCCGCAAGGCCGGCGAGCACGATGAAGGTCGACAGCACGACCCCGAAGATCGGCCGGTCGATGAAGAAACGGGAAAGCATCGGGAGATCCTGTTCTCGGAAAGTTGGCGCGGGCGCGCGCGCGGCGCGTTCTTCGTCGTGCGCTTACTTCTTCGGCGCTGCGCCCGGCTTTCCGGCGTCCTTGCCTGCATCAACCTTGTCCGCTCCCGGCGGGCCGCCCTTGCCGTCCATTCCGGGCGGCGGTCCGAGCATGATCGGAGTGCCTCCGGGGATCGGGAAGATCTTCGCAGTGCCCTCGACGATCACGACGTCACCAGTGGCCAGTCCCTTCTCGACGATCCACTGCGGCTGACCGTCGACGTCGACCCAGTCGCCAACGGTCACCGGCCGCGGCAGCGCCACGTCCTTGCCGTCCTGAGCCTTGCCGGTGACGAAGACGAACTTGCCCTGCGGTCCGTCCATCACGGCGCGCTGCGGCACGACGATGACGTCCGGCCGTGGTGACGCTTCGAGGACGACGCGCACGAACTGGCCCGGGCGCAGCGTGCTATCGGCGTTGGGCACTTCGGCACGGGCGTCGAAGGAGCCGGTGGCGGTGTTCACGCGTGGATCGATGAAGCCGAGCCGGCCCTTGTGCGGGTACACCGTTCCGTCCGACAGCCGCACCGTGACCGTCACAGCCTTGACGTCCTGCGGGTCTGCGGCGATGGCATTGCCGGTGCCGATCGCCTTCAGCATCTGGCGCTGCTCGGCCTCCGACACGCTGAAGTTCACGTACAGCGGGTCGACCTGTGACACGGTCGTGAGCAGGCTGTCCTGCCCCGGCGCCACCAGCGAGCCTTCGGACTTCAGCGCGCGACTGGCCAGTCCGGTCACCGGCGCGGATACCGAGGTGTAGCCGAGGTTCAGCTTCGCTTCGGTCAGTTTCGCCTGTGCTTGCTTGACCGCCGCCGCCCCGGTTTCGGCCGCCGACACCGCTTCGTCGTACTCGCGCTGGCTCAGTGCCTTGCTGCCAGCCAGCGGCTTCACGCGCTCGAAGTTGCGTTGTGCCTGGGCCGCCTGCGCCTGGGCGCGTGACAGGTCCGCCTCGGCCGCCTGCAACTGAGCGGCGTACGGCCTCGGGTCGATGACGAAGAGCAGTTGCCCGGCCTTGACGCGACTGCCTTCCTGATAGGTCCGGCGCTCCAGAATGCCTTGCACCCGGGCGCGGACCTCGGCCTCCTTGGACCCGGCGGTCTGCCCGACGAACTCGTAGCGCACCGGGACGGTGGCCGGCTTGATCGTCTGCACCGACACCAGGGCGGGCGGGAACTCGCCGCCACCAGCCGCCGCATTCTGACTGGGACCGCAGGCTGCAAGCACAGCCACAGTGGCGGCAATGGCTGCAGCGAGGGTGAGCGCCCGCACCCAAGTAGCCCGCCGCTCCGCAACATCCAAGGAAACCGGCCCGATTGCTCTGTTCTTGATCATGAATAAACCCCGCGGCGCATTTCCTCTTGCGATGCCGCATAATACATACGTTCGTGAATGTTTATATTTCAGTTGTGTAACTGCGGGGCTCCTGGGCGACGCGAGATGGCTAGAAGGACCAAGGAAGAGGCGCTGGAAACGCGCGAGCAGGTGCTCGACGCGGCAGAGCAGGTGTTCCTGCAGCGTGGTGTCGGCCACGCTTCCCTGGCTGAAGTGGCGGATGCCGCCGGCGTGACGCGCGGCGCGATCTACCACCACTTCGCGAGCAAGGCAGAACTCTTCGAAGCGATGCTGGCGCGCGCCGAGATGCCGATCGACGCCGCATTCGACACTGCGCAGGTTCCCGTTGCCGACCCCCTGGGCGCCGTGCGCGAGACCGCGCTGAAGGCCCTGCTGCACCTGACTTCGTGCGCGCGCGTGCGCACGATCTTCGAGGTTGCCTTCCTGCGCTGCGAGTACACCGACGAACTGGCACCGGTGGAGCGGCGCCATTTGCAGGAGCGTGAGCAGTGCCTGTCGTACTGCGGCGGCCTGCTCGAACAGGCGGTGTTGCGCGGCCAGCTGCCGACCGACACCGACACGCGACTGGCGTCGCACCTCCTCTACGCGTTCATCGGCGGGCTGATGCGCGACTGGGTGCAGGCGCCGGCGAGCTTTGATCTCAAGACAGCCGCGCCGCAGCTGGTCGATCTCTTCCTGGCTGGACTGCGCGCCGCGCCGCCCCGCAGGGCCCCGCAGGAAATCACCAAGTGACGAAAAGTTGACGTTAACGTCAACTTGGCTAAGCTAGCCTTCCGAGGCGCCCGCCTGTCGCCTTCGTGCAGGGTGCCGTTCTGTTGCCGGGAGTCGTGATGACCGATCTCTCCGAAATCAAGAAGCTCGCCAGCTACCGTCCGAAGCACAAGGTGCGCTTCGTCACCGCGGCATCGCTCTTCGACGGCCATGACGCCAGCATCAACATCATGCGGCGCATCCTGCAGGGCATGGGCGCGGAGGTGATCCATCTCGGGCACAACCGCTCGGTCGAGGAGATCGTCACCGCCGCGCTGCAGGAGGACGTGCAGGGCATCGCGGTGTCGAGCTACCAGGGCGGGCACGTCGAGTTCTTCAAGTACATGCTCGAGCTGCTGCGGCAACGCGGCGGCGAAGGCATTCGCGTCTATGGCGGTGGTGGCGGAGTCATCGTCCCAGCGGAAATCAGGGAACTGCAAGACTATGGCGTCGCGCGCATCTTCTCGCCGGAAGACGGGCAGAAAATGGGACTGCAGGGAATGATCGGGCTGATGGTCGCCGAGTGCGACCGCGACCTCGGGCCGGAAGCGCCGGCCTCGCTCGCCGCCATCACCGACAAGGACCTGACCAAGCGCTGGCGCGCACTGGCCCGGATGATCAGCGCGCTCGAACTGAACGTGGCTGACGCGAAACTCGTCGAGGCGCTGCACAAGGCGGCCGACACGGCCAAGGTGCCCGTGCTCGGTGTCACGGGCACCGGGGGTGCTGGGAAGAGTTCGTTGACGGATGAGCTGGTACGCCGCCTGCGGCTCGATCAGGGTGACAAGTTCAACATCGCGTTGATCTCGATCGATCCGTCGCGCCGCAAGAGCGGCGGCGCGCTGCTTGGCGATCGCATCCGCATGAACGCGATCAACCCGTGGAGCACGGGACCCCGCGTCTACATGCGGTCGCTTGCCACGCGTGAAGCCGGCAGCGAGATCAGCCAGGCGCTGCCGCACGCGATCGCCGCCTGCAAGGTCGCGGGCTTTGATATCGTCATCGTCGAGACCTCGGGCATCGGCCAGGGCGACGCGGCGATCGTGCCGCAGGTGGATCTCAGCCTTTATGTGATGACGCCGGAGTACGGCGCGGCGAGCCAGCTCGAGAAGATCGACATGCTCGACTTCGCGAACTTCGTCGCGATCAACAAGTTCGACCGCAAGGGCGCGGCGGACGCCCTTCGCGATGTTGCCAAGCAGGTGCAGCGCAACCAAGGCGACTTCAGCAAACGGCCAGACGAAATGCCGGTGTTCGGCACGATGGCCGCGCGCTTTAACGACGACGGCGTTACCGCGCTCTACCAGGCGATCCTGCCGCGACTGAAGGAACTGGGACTCAAGGCCGGCGCGTCGACGTTGCCGTCCGTCGCCACGCGTCACTCGACGCACCAGGTGCCGATCCTGCCGGCGCAGCGCACGCGTTACCTGGCTGAAATCGCCGAAACCGTGCGCGGCTACAAACGCCACGCTCGCGAGCAGGCGCGCATCGCCCGTGAGCACCAGCAACTGTCCACGGCGCGGAAGCTGCTGGCCGCCGAGTGCAAGGAGGACAACACGAACCTCGCCGCGCTGGCGTCCGCTCGCGAGGCGAAGCTCGACGCGCGCAGCCGCAAGCTTCTGGCGATGTGGCCGCAGATGCAGCAGGCCTACGCCGGCGACGAGTACGTCGTAAAGATCCGCGACCGCGAGCTGCGCACGAAGCTCACGCACACGTCGCTCTCGGGCAGCAAGATCCGCAAGGTGGCACTGCCGCACTATGAGGACCACGGCGAACTGCTGCGCTGGATGCTGCTGGAAAACGTGCCGGGCAGCTTTCCGTACACCGGCGGCGTGTTCGCGTTCAAACGCGAGAACGAGGACCCGACGCGTATGTTCGCGGGCGAGGGCGATCCGTTCCGCACCAACAAGCGCTTCAAGCTCCTTTCCGAAGGCATACCGGCCAAGCGGCTTTCCACTGCGTTCGACAGCGTGACGCTGTACGGCAACGATCCCGCGGTACGGCCGGATATCTACGGCAAGGTTGGCAACAGCGGCGTGTCGATCGCGACGCTCGATGACCTGAAGGTGCTGTACTCAGGCTTCGACCTGACCGCGCCGAACACTTCGGTCAGCATGACGATCAACGGCCCGGCGCCGACGATCCTCGCGATGTTCATGAACACCGCGATCGACCAGAACCTCGACAAGTTCCGCGCCGACAACGGCCGCGAGCCGACCGAGGACGAAGCCGCGAAGATCCGACAATGGGTGCTGGAGAACGTGCGCGGCACCGTGCAGGCAGACATCCTTAAGGAAGACCAGGGCCAGAACACCTGCATCTTCTCGACCGAGTTCTCGCTGAAGGTGATGGGCGACATCCAGGAGTACTTCGTTCACCACAACGTACGGAATTTCTACTCGGTCTCGATCAGCGGGTACCACATCGCCGAGGCCGGGGCGAACCCAATCAGCCAGCTCGCGTTCACGCTCTCCAACGGCTTCACGTTCGTCGAGGCCTATCTCGCGCGCGGCATGCACATCGACGACTTCGCGCCGAACCTGAGTTTCTTCTTCAGCAACGGCATGGACCCGGAATACACGGTGATGGGACGGGTCGCGCGCCGCATCTGGTCGGTCGCGATGCGCGACAAATATGGCGCCAACGAGCGCAGCCAGAAGCTCAAGTACCACTGCCAGACCAGCGGCCGCTCGCTGCATGCGCAGGAAATCCAGTTCAACGACATCCGCACGACGCTACAGGCACTGATCGCGACCTACGACAACGCGAACAGCCTGCACACGAACGCGTTCGACGAAGCGATCACGACGCCCACCGAGGAGAGTGTGCGGCGTGCCATGGCGATCCAGATGATCATCAACCGCGAGTGGGGCCTGGCGAAGAACGAGAATCCGAACCAGGGCAGCTTCATCATCGACGAGCTCACGGAGCTGGTCGAGGAAGCGGTACTCAAGGAGTTCGAGTCGATCAGCGAGCGCGGCGGCGTGCTGGGCGCGATGGAACTCGGCTACCAGCGCGGCAAGATCCAGGAAGAGTCACTGCACTACGAACACCTGAAGCACACCGGCGAGTACCCGATCATCGGTGTGAACACGTTCCGCAACCCGCACGGTGAGACGGTGCCCGACCACATCGAGCTGGCTCGCTCGACCGAGGAAGAAAAGCAGAGCCAGCTCGCGCGGCTGCAGGACTTTCAGAGCCGTCACGCGAAGGAAGCGCCGGCAATGCTCGCCCGGCTGCAGAAAGCGGTTATCAACAACGAGAACGTCTTTGCGGTGCTGATGGACGCGGTGCGCGTGTGCTCGCTTGGCCAGATCACGAACGCGCTGTTCGAGGTCGGGGGGCAGTACCGAAGGAGTATGTAGCGCGCATGCGGGCCTGAAGCGGCCAGTGCCCCGTCGCGCATCTGCAGCTTGTCGCCGTTGCACCCCGGCGCCACCCGTCGGTTCGGCGTGAGGCTGCTTAGCGTTCCGCCTCGCCGCGACCACCGAGGAAGAACCGCACCATCTCCAAGCTCGCGTTCGGCCCCCTTGGATCCGTGTATGACCCCGCGCGACTGCCGCCGAACCACGCATGCCCGCCGCCGTGCACCAGCCAGTGCTCGAGCAGCACGCGGCCAGCCGCGTCGCGATGCACCGCGCGGGTATACGCATGGCCACCGGGCGCCCGGCCGCGCTCGCTGGACACTTGCCCGCCCGGTCCCCCCTCGTGATGCGTTGATCGCGCGATGACGTCCGCGCCGTTGCGTGGATGCACGGTCTTGTCGTGGTCGCCGTGAAAGACGATGGTGGGTGTCGCGTGGTACGGGGCCGCACCGGGGGCGGCGGCCGGCATTCCGCGCATCGCGGCAAGCGCGGACGGCAGATCGTGGGCGCTGCAGCAGGCGAGACCCGAATGAATGCCGACGGCGGCAAAGAGCTCGGGATAGGTCACCGCCATGACCGCGGCCATTGCACCGCCGGCCGACAGCCCCGCTATGTAGACCCGCCTCGCGTCGATGCCGTAGCGTCCAGCGATCTCAAGCGTCATGCCGGCGATGATCGCGGGCTCGCCGCGGTCCCGCACCTGGTCCTCGCGCCGGAACCAGTTCCAGCAACGTGAATGGTTGGCAGCGGTTGACTGTTCCGGGTACAGCACGAAGCAGCGATGCTCTTCGGCGATCACGTTCATCTGCGTGCCGGCGGCAAAGTCATCGGGGGCCTGCGTGCAGCCGTGTAGCATCACAATCAGCGGCAACGACTGTCCGTCGACGTGGCTCGACGGAACGTACAGCTTGTAGGCGCGCGCGCCGGCGGCGTTGCTGTACTGGCCAGACACGAACGCGCCGGCTGCATTTGGATCGGCCGATGAGCTGGGAGGCTGCGCGGCGGGCGCATCGCGGCGCCACTTGCGCAGGAACACCTTCAGGCGGCCGGCATCCGGTTTCGTATGCTCCGCGGACGCGGCAGATGCTGCGGCGTTTCGCGTGTCGCGCGCGGCGTCGATCTCGACGTATTCGCCTTCGATGACCTCATCGACTGGCAGGGCTTCCGCCGTGGTCGCGGTCGTCGTCGCACTCGGTGTCGCGCCGGCGAGCGCCCCTTGGATAAGGGCCGTCGCATCGGCAAGTCGACCGGCGCGGGTGAGTTCGGTCGCACGCTTCATCCGGGCGAGGATGTCCTTGTTCATTCCCGTCCTTCCTGAGATCGGCGCGCTAGCGGATGCGGTCGGCCAGTGCCGCCTTGACGGCAGGGCTGGCACGCAGCGCACCCAGCACGGAGATCGACGCGATGGTCTGTGCGGCGAGTTTTGCCGGCACGTCGTCGTCGATCGACGCAAGGCCGAGTACCTGGACATGCACTTGCTCGCCCGCAGCGCGGAGGCGCTCAAGGTCACCGCGGGTGTAGCGCTGCAGCCCGAGCACCATGGAACGCCGGGCGACGGTCTGCTTCAACGCATCGCCGTGGCTGCCGAGCTGATTGCGGATGGCCGTCCGTATGAAGTCGGTGCGATTCGAATAGAACCCTTCCTGCACCAGCAGATCGATACCTCCCAGGTCGACATAGCCCAGGTTGATCGTGATCTTCTCGGACTCGGGCTCTTTGCGACGGGCCTCGACGAGTTCCTGCTTCGCCATCTGCTTGCCATCCTCTAACCATCCACATGGATGGCAGATAGTATCAGAAGCTTGCCGGGCGGAGGCTCACAATTGCGTCTGTTCTCACTGCCAGTTCAGGCCACGCATGACGCGCTCGCAGGTCCGAGGCGACGCCGCCGCCCGCGGCTCCGCAGTGCGCGCCGCAGTGACCGCGTGCCGCCTGCTGTGGGCATCGCCGTGCTCGGCGCTCGGGGCAGTACTCGGATGCGCGGTGATAGCGGCGGGTGGTTCGGCGCGGCGCGTCGGCCGCACCGTCGAAATCGCCCGCTATCACGGAGCGGCACCACCGGGATCACGCCTGGCCCGCGCGCCGTTTACGGCGATCACCTTCGGCCACGTGATCCTCGGCGCGAGCCATGCGGAGCTTGCGCGTTTGCGCCCGCACGAGCAGGTGCACGTCAGGCAGTACGAGCGACTCGGACCGCTGTTCCTCGTGGCCTACCCGTGCTCCAGCCTTCTCGCGTTGCTGCGCGGCGAGTGTCCGTACCGGGCGAATCGATTCGAGCGGCAGGCTTTTCGCGAGACGGACGCGGGCGAGGCGCGGCAAACCATCGCAGCCGGTGGACACGTCGCCATGCGGAAGTGAAACAACCGCATGCGTTCCGACGGTTGATCCACGCACGGTCGGCGCAAACAACCCGCCCCCGCGGTGGCGCGGATCGTTCGTGCAGCTGCGCCGGGCAAGACAGCCGGCGCCGATCCGATGCCGAGGGGTCAGTGACCGGCAACGCGGGTTCGAAGGGCGAGCAGGCCGCGGGTCCGCGCGATCAGTCCGATGATCTCGCCACGCAGAACGCTGGCGAGACGACCGATCTCCTCGTGGCGCAGCTGCATGGCTCGCGTGCGCATGAAGTCGTGGAGGTCGCGGCTGCTCGCTGCGCGCGCGTCCGCCGGTGCAACGATGTGGATGTCGGCGGACCCCTGGGTTGCGCTGACGATTAGCAGCTCGCGGCTGCGCACGTCAAAGCGTTCCCCGGCGGCCAGGATGACGTCGTCCGCCATGCGCTCCTGCGTGAGCCAGACCTTGCCGCGTACGCCAAACACCGCGGACCCGGGACGCAGGCGCAGCGCGAGCGGTTGTGAATCAAGGTTGATCGTCGTGGCTGGCTGATGCAGGGTTTTCAGATTCGGGCGCGTCATATTGACCTCCGGTGTCGATGGGGCAGACTGTCGCTCCGGCCGCCGCTGGCGACAAACGAAAATCCGGGATGCGATGCATGAGTGACGGGAATGCATAAGCGGGATCTGCCGGCATCGCTCGATCTGCTGCGCGGCTTCGAGGCTGCCGCGCGCCTGCTGTCGTTCACGGCGGCAGCGTCGGAACTGTTCCTGACGCAATCGGCAGTCAGCCGCCAGGTGCAGCAGCTCGAGGAGCAGCTCGGCGTGAAACTCTTCGAGCGCCGCACGCGCTCACTGGTGCTGACGGATGCGGGCGACCGCTATTTCCGGGATGTGTCCAAGGCGCTGAACCAGCTGCGTGAAGCGACCGCGGCCGTGCGCGTAAAGACGACGCCGGTCGTGCGCGTGACGACGACGCTGACCTTTGCCTCGCTGTGGCTGGTGCCGCGGCTCGCTTCCTTCCAGAAGGATCATGCGGAGATTTCGGTGCACGTGGTCGCTGACAACACGGTCCGCGATCTCGAGCGCAACTCGCTCGACGTGGCGCTGCGCTACTGCCCGGAGGAAATGGCGGGCCCTGGTGCGGAACGACTCTTCGGTGAACAGGTTGCGCCGGTGGCCGCACCGTCGCTGTTAAAGGCGCAGCGCATCCGCAGCGTGGAAGACCTGCTGCGCCTGCCTCTGATCGAGCTGGAGGACCCAAACGGCATCGCACTGTGGCTGTCATGGAAGGTGTGGTGCGAAGCGATGGGCGTGGCGCGACCGCGCTCGAACCATGGGCTCACGTTCAGCCACTACGACCAGGTCGTGCAGGCCGCGGTGGCGGGACAGGGGGTGGCGCTCGGACGATTTCCGCTGCTCGACCCGTTCGTGGCCGAGCGGCGCCTGGCGCTGCCGCTGAAGGGACGGCAGTACGCGACGCTCGCGCGTCGGGCGTACTGGCTCGTGGCGGCACCGGGGGCGGCTCAACGTCCCGAGGTACAGACCTTCATAGCCTGGTTGCGAAAGATGGTTGCGGCTCAGCAACCGGGCGCCCCAGCGAAGCGCTGAGGCCAATAGGCGCCCTACCAGCGGCGCACTCGCCCCGTGTCGATGTGCACGAACCGCTGACCGGGGTAGAAGCCGACGCCACCTGCCTTGAGCGATACCGCCGCGTCGCGCAGATCGGAAAGCAGTACGCCGGGCAGGCGGACGTCGATCGCGCGACCTTCCATGTGCAGGCTGTTCCTGGCGACGCCGCCACCGCGCGTCTCGCGCAGCGAAGCATTGGTCGTCGGGCAGCGGTAGCCCGATATGACCTCGAATGGCCGCGTGCTGCCCACCAGTTGCTGGACCTGGTGCAGCAGGTCGAAGAGCCGCGGATCGATGACGCCGATCTCACCGCTGTAGTGGTCCCGCAGGAAGTGGTTCAATGACGTCAGCGCGTCTGGCACGTACGTCTCGGAGACGGCGTAGACGAGCTGGATATGCTCGTGCGTGTGCGTATGGACGAATGCCAGAGC
>Ga0316603_10000386_pt1 | contig 22470 bp, 21 predicted proteins | sample OWC_soil_day10_n_FD_207649 | JGI IMG/M metagenome (GOLD analysis project Ga0316603, IMG submission 207649) | Wetland soil microbial communities from Old Woman Creek delta, Ohio, United States - OWC_soil_day10_noCT | ecosystem: Environmental > Terrestrial > Soil > Wetlands | place: USA: Ohio... | reverse complement strand
GACGAATTCCTTGCTGCCGGTATCAAGATAATGATGATGCCTGCAGCAGAGGAATGGGATGGTAAGACTCCTCTGACTACCCGGAACCTCAAGGAAGTGGACATTGAAGACCTCCTCCCACGCGACAAGATTGAGGTGAATATGGATGCCATTGGAGCATTACTCACCGGTAAGAAGATTCTTATTACTGGTGCAGCTGGTTCTATTGGTAGTGAGCTGGTTCGTCAGGTGGCGGTATATAAGCCCTCGAAGATGATTCTCATTGATCAGGCAGAGACGCCTATGCACACTGTACGTCTCATGATGGCTTGTGAGTTCGGTGACATAAATAGCGAAACCGTTGTTTCCAGCATAGCTAATCAGGTACACATGGAGAAGATCTTTGCTGAACATCAGCCGGATTATGTGTTCCATGCTGCTGCCTACAAGCATGTGCCAATGATGGAGTACAACCCTGGTATTGCTGTTCAGAACAATATCTATGGTACACGTGTAATTGCAGACCTTGCAGTGAAGTACGGCACCAGGAAATTTGTGATGATCTCCACCGATAAGGCGGTTAACCCAACTAACGTAATGGGTTGCTCAAAGAGAATCTGCGAGATTTACTGTCAGTCACTCAATCAGGCTATAGTTGAGGGGCAGGTGAAGGGGATTACTCAGTTTGTAACAACACGTTTCGGTAACGTATTGGGAAGCAATGGCTCGGTAATACCTCTGTTTCGTGAGCAGATTAAGAGGGGTGGTCCGCTTACCGTAACTCATCCAGACATCATCCGTTTCTTCATGCTTATTCCTGAGGCTTGCAAGCTGGTGCTGGAGGCTGGTACCATGGGCAAGGGTGGCGAAATTTTTGTTTTCGATATGGGTGATCCGGTGAAAATTGTTGACCTTGCTAGACGCATGATCATCCTTTCCGGAGCCAAGAACATCGACATCAAGTTTACCGGACTTCGTGAAGGTGAGAAACTCTTTGAGGAGGTACTGAACGATGAAGAGCAGACAAAGTCTACACACCATCCTAAGATTATGATTGCCAGCGTTCGTGAATACGACTATGAGACCGCTTGCCTAAACGAAACACGTTTGCTGGAAGCATCCCGTTCGTTAAACGATATGGCTATCGTGAAGATTATGAAAGAAATTGTGCCGGAGTACAAGAGCAAGTGCTCTAAGTATGAGGTGTTGGATAAAACCTTGAATGCGCAACTGATGACTGATATCTTATTAAAAACAAACTCAACCCATTGAACTCGTGTTTTTGTGGCATACTAATCAACCGTTTTTTTCGGACTGTGAGAATATTTCTATTGACTATGCAGTGATGGAGAATGCTGAGGAAATTTACGTGGTTCCTGCCGAGTTTGGATGGTCGGCTTTAGGTACATGGGGCGCTTTGCATGGCTTGCTTCCTCGGGGTGCTTCGGGTTATGCTGCCGTTGGTATAGTTAAGTTATACGATAGCTCAAACTGTATGGTGCATGTAGCCCACATCTGGTAAGTTACTTCTAATGAGTTGAATATCAGTACTACATTATAGTTGGAGGTGCTGAAAAATCCATACTTAGTACCTCGTTAGTACCATCGTTTAAGGCTAAAATCCAGATTCAAGCCCGATTTTATTCAAAAACACTCAATTTCAGGTAGTATTCACACGAATATGGGGTTCGATACCCCGTTGAGAGACAAATTAAAAATATAAGTAAAATTATGAGCAAACAGAACATAGCCCTCATTACAGGCGTTACAGGACAAGATGGTTCTTATTTGGCAGAATTGCTGCTTGAGAAGGGTTATGACGTACATGGCGTCATTCGTCGTTCATCAGTAGACTTCCGTGAGCGTATCGCTCACTTGGAAGGCAAACCTCATTTCCACTTGCACTATGCAGATATGGGCGACTCTATGTCGATCGTGGGAGTAGTATCCGAAGTACGTCCTACTGAGATCTACAACCTTGCAGCACAATCTCACGTGCAGGTATCGTTCGACTCGCCAGAGTTTACAGCCGATGTCGATGCAGTAGGCATACTTCGCATCATCGAAGCTGTTCGTAAGCTCGGCCTTATCGATACATGTAAGATTTATCAGGCTTCTACATCTGAGCTTTATGGCAAAGTTGAGGAAGTACCTCAGAATGAGAACACACCTTTCCACCCATTCAGCCCTTATGCTGTTGCCAAGCTGTATGGCTTCTGGATTATGAAGGAATATCGTGATGCCTATGGTATGTTCTGCTGCAATGGTATTCTGTTCAATCATGAGTCAGAAAGACGTGGTGAGACATTCGTAACTCGTAAGATCACATTGGCAGCAGCTCGCATTGCCCAGGGCTTGCAGGATAAACTGTTCCTCGGCAACCTTGATTCGCTTCGCGACTGGGGTTATGCCAAGGACTATGTAGAGTGCATGTGGCTCATCCTTCAGGCACCAAAGCCAGAGGATTTCGTTATCGCCACAGGTGTACAGCACAGTGTTCGTGAGTTCGCTCTGTTGGCATTCCATTATGTAGGCATTGAGCTGAAGTGGGAAGGCAAGGACGAGAACGAGAAGGGTATCTGTGTATCAGGTCCTGAGGCACTTGTTGGCAAGACCCTCGTTAAGGTATCTCCTGATTTCTACCGTCCTACCGATGTTGTCAACCTTTGGGGTGATCCTACAAAGGCAAAGGCAAAACTGGGTTGGAATCCAAACACAACAAGCTTCGAGGATCTCGTGAAGATTATGGTTGACCATGATATGGCTAAGGTAACATCTGAAGGTGCAGCAGCTAAGGTTCGTATGAATCTTGCTGAGTATTTGGAAAAAGGTGTCGTAAAATAAGATATCAGAACAGAGATAAATCTAGGTACAGATAGTTTCTGATGAAAGCTATCCAAGAGAGGAATAGACGAAAGTATTATGTCAAGAAGAATACTACTCCAGTAATACTGGATGATGTATTCAACATGACAAAGACTTTTCAAAAGAAAATGGGTTACGACCTCGAGTATGTTCAAATACTTAGTTCATGTCAGCCAGATTTCTATAAGGAATACCAAATCCCCAAGAAAAATGGCAAGAAGAGAATCATCCACGAACTATTTCCAAATCTCAAGGATTTCCAATATTGGATTCTTGACAATATTTTAAAGTCAGAAGGAGTTCTTAGAAAAGTATCATCAGTAGCCACTGCATTCATGCCCAATGTCAGCATTAAGGATAATACAGGCAAACATATTGGAAAGCACAGTCTGGTATGTATGGACTTAAAGGATTTCTTTAGCAATGTTCATCAAATAGAAGTATATTCTATTTTTAAGGTTCTCGGCTATGGCAAGGATGTTGCAGGCATGCTGTCTCATCTGTGTACATTGAATGATGTTTTGCTCCAAGGAGCACCACTAGCCCTATGCTTTCAAATTTGGCAATGATTGATATTGACTATAAGATCAGCTCCTATTGCTGCAAGAACAATATCACGTATACCCGATATGGTGATGATTTAACCTTCTCTTCTGACACGAAAATAGATTATGGCAGGCTCATGGGATATATCCGTACATTCGTATTATTGAGAGGTTATGAAATCAATGCCGAAAAAACGAAGATTTTTCGACAAAATCAATATCAAAGTGTTACAGGCATTGTTGTCAATGACCATCTTCAGGTAAGCAAGAAGTACAGAAAGAAAATACGCCAGGAAATGTATTTCCTTCTGAAATATAATCTTGGTGAGCATATGGCCAAAATCGGGTTAACAATGAGCCCAAAGACATATATCAATCATCTTCTAGGAAAGATAAACCATGTTCTTTTCATAAATGGTTATGATAAAGAAATGCTAGGCTATAGGGAGATACTAAAAGGATATCAATGTAACAATTGAAAACGATATTGGAATGAGCCACCCATTCTGATCCACACATAATATGGCAATGATTACTCTCAAAGTTGCTATGAGTGAGGGCTCACTTTAAAATAATAATTATAAATCATGAATAACATTGGTCGTTATGGCCTTTTAAATTAATACATGGCAGTAAATCAACTAAAAGCAGGTGCTGCACTTAATTATGCTGTAATAATCCTAAATACATTGGTAGGATTATTATATACACCCTATATGCTTAGAATGATGGGGCAAAGCGAATTCGGTTTGTATTCGCTGGTCGCATCCGTCATATCATATCTTACTGTGTTGGACTTAGGCTTAGGTAATGCTGTAGTAAGATATACAGCAAAATATAGAGCACAAGGTAAAGTTAAAGAACAGTATGAGATGTTTGGAATGTTCCTTGTTCTATATATTATAATAGGGTTTATAGCGATGGTAGCAGGCTTAACACTATATTATAATGTTGAGACTATGTTTGGAAGCACTATGACTTCAACTGAGCTTGAAAGGGCAAAAATCATGATGCTCATTCTTGTTTTCAATCTAGTATTTACATTTCCAATGAGTATCTTTGGATCGATAATAACAGCTTATGAAAGATTTGTCTTTCCTAAAGTAGTTAATATTATAAGGACAGTCCTTAATACAGCAATCATGATCATATTGCTTTCTATGGGCTATAAAGCCATAGCAATGGTCGTATTACTCACAGTATTTAACGTTCTTACATTTGTTATTAATTACTTCTATTGTAAGTACAAATTGCAGATTAAATTATTATATGGTAAGTTTAAATGGAATTTTCTTCGTGAGGTCGCTATTTATTCTTTCTGGATATTCCTGAATGTAATAATGGATAGAATATATTGGAGTACTGGTCAGTTTGTACTGGGAGCTGTATCTGGAACAATTGCTGTATCAATCTTTGCGGTAGCAATACAACTGGAAAATATGTACATGATGTTTTCTACTGCCCTTTCTTCTGTATTTCTGCCAAAGGTTACGGGTATGGTAACTCTCAATGACAATAGAAAGGAAATGTCAGATTTATTTATTAGAACAGGAAGAATTCAGAATATTGTAATGAGTCTGATTTTATTCGGTTTTATTGTGTTTGGTAAACCATTTGTTCAGTTGTGGGCTGGCAATAATTACTCCAGCGCATATTATATTACAATAGCTTTCTTTGCTTCATTGTACATACCATTGATTCAAAACCTCGGAATAACTATTTTGCAAGCTCGAAACCAAATGAAATTTAGAAGTCTTTTGTATTTGACAATTGCCATAATAGCTCTTCTTGCCGAAATACTTTTCTCAAAGATGTGGGGAGGAATTGGTTGTGCATTAGCAATAGCAGGTGCTTTGTTATTAGGTCAAGGCTTAGTCATGAACATTTATTATCATACTAAGCAAAAGATTAATATCATCCTTTTCTGGAAAGAAATAGTCAAAATGGATGTGGTGCCACTTGTTGTTTCCGCTTTGTTTATGTTTGCAATTAGCAGATACTTTGTAATTGATAGTTGGCTATCATTAGCCTTTGGTATACTGATTTATGCAATAGTTTACATTCCGTTATTTGTTTTCTTTAGTATGAACAAATATGAGAAAGATTTGTTTTTAACACCTGTTTTTAAAAAAAAATCGTAGATGATTCAAATAACTGATGAAAAAAAGTGCTGTGGATGTTCCGCTTGTGTACAAGCATGCCCCAAGCAATGCATATCTTTTAATGAAGATAGCAAAGGATTCAGATATCCTAATGTTGATTTGAATCTCTGTGTAGACTGTCATCTCTGTGAGAAGGTTTGCCCATGTCAGAATCAGGGAGAACCACATAAACCATTACAAGTATGGGCTGCAGTTAATCCGAATGAGGAAATACGTGAGAAATCCTCATCTGGAGGTTTTTTTACAGCTCTTGCTGAGTTGGTTATCGAACTGAAGGGAGTCGTTTTTGGTGCCAGGTTTGATAAAAAATGGGAGGTAACCCATGATTATACTGAGGTAAAAGAAGGTTTGGAAGTATTACGCGGATCTAAATATCTTCAAAGCCGTATAGGTGACACATATCGCCAGGCAAAGGAATTTCTACTTGAAGGTAGAATCGTTATGTACTCAGGAACATCTTGTCAGATTGCTGGTCTTAAAAAATACTTGCGTAAGAAATATAGTAATCTTCTTACTGTTGATGTTGTTTGCCATGGAGTTCCTAGTCCTTTAGTATGGAGGTCATATTTGGAACACTTGAAATCTGATAAGTTTGAAATATCCAAAGTTAATTTCAGAAGTAAATCTTCTGGATGGACAAAATTCTCATTATTGGTAGAAGGTAAGTCTAAATCAGATGAAAAAACTGAAACATTGGTGCAGGAACAGTACCCCATCAATGATTATATGCAGTTTTTCTTGAAGGATTATTCATTGAGACCTTCTTGCTATGATTGCCCTGCAAGATGCGGGAAATCGAATAGCGATATCACTATTGCTGACTACTGGGGCATCACAGAGTTTCATCCAGATTTAAATGATAATAAAGGAACATCATTAGTTTTAGTTAATACAGAGATTGGTCATTCTTTTGTAGAGACAATGCCAATCACAAAGGATTTATCAAGATACGAAAACGGTCTTAAAGGAAATCCACCATTAGAGACCAGTGTTGCATATAACCAAAATGTATCACTATTTTGGAATCATTTTGCATTGTATGGCATGAGTCGAAATGCGGCATTCTTCAAAAAAGTTAAGCCTTCTATTCTTGATAAAATAATTAGAAGAATAAAAACAGTTTTTAAATGAGAATTGCTATAATAACACAACCGCTTCGATACAATTATGGAGGACTCTTGCAGAATTATGCCCTTCAAACTGTACTTAAACAGGCTGGTCATTTTGTTGTTACTTTAGATACTGAAGTAAGAACAAAGAAAAACTTCAAGTATTATATTCAAGCCATCATTAGATTTGCAATTGTCCACCTTCGTAACCACGATAATAAAATATTGGGGCAGTGGAAATACTGCTTTACAAGTGAGTTGTTAGCTGCGAACACTAGCCGTTTCATTAAAGATCATATTGAAGTTAAAAAGTATTCTACCCCCCAAGAGTCTGAATATGATGCATTGATTGTAGGAAGCGATCAGGTTTGGAGACCAATGTATTCAGATCTTAAAATAGCATTCCTTGATTTTGCAAAGACCTGGAAAAAAGTGAAGCGCTTGTCATATGCTGCGTCTTTTGGATCTGATAAATGGGAGTTTAATGAAGACGAGAAAGAAACATGTTCACATTTGGCATCACTTTTCGATGGAATATCCGTACGAGAAGAGACAGGCATTAAGTTGTGTAAGGATTATCTTAACATTAAAGCAACTCATGTTTTGGATCCTACAATGCTCCTCACTAAAAATGATTATGTAGATGGTCTTCATATCAAAGATCAGGAAAAAAGCGCAGGAAAATTATTTTATTACTTATTGGATGAGAGCCCAGAAAAAATGGCTTTTGTTGAAAAAGCAGTAGGAATTCTAGGCAAAAGTAAGTTTACAGTAAATTCAAAAGTTGAAAATCCCAATGCACCTATAGCTCAAAGGATACAACCGCCTGTTGAGCAGTGGTTAAGAGCATTTTATGATGCGGAATTTATAATCACAGACTCTTTTCATGGTTGTGTATTCTCACTTATATTCAATAAGCCCTTTATTGTCTTCGGAAATGAAAAGCGTGGTAATGCACGTTTCCATTCGTTATTGAAGCTGTTTGACCAGGAACACAGACTTTGCTCAATCAGTACTATTGATTCAATTAAGCTGAAAGATTTTTCCCAAAAACCTGCCCCTGATTTTACACCTATCAGAAAAGTCTCTATTGAATTTTTAAAAGAACACTTAAGATAAGTAAATGAAATTTTCTATAATTATCCCAGTCTATAATAAGGAAGCCGGCATATCTTCCACTTTAAGTTCTGTTCTCAGTCAGAGTTTTCATGATTATGAAATTGTCATTGTGGATGACGGCTCAACCGACAGTAGTTTAGCAATAATTCGTCAGTTTGATGATAAAAGAATAAAGATTATCCAGCAAGTTAATTCTGGACCATCTGTAGCACGTAATAATGGAGTAAGGCATGCAAATGGTGAATGGATATTCTATATTGATGCAGATGACGAATTAGAACCAAATGCATTAAGCTTGTTCGCTTCTCTTTCCGAGCAGAAGACTGGCATTAATTTTATTGCTTGTAATTATTATGTAGAATGTAATGGTGTAAGAGCAAAGCGGTCAAATCTATTCACTGATGGTATTGTTGGGAATAATTTTAGAGCATGGTTTTTTAGTAGGTTGCTTCCATGCCAGGGATCATATATATTAAAACGCGAAGTTGCCTTAAAGCATCCATTCCCAACAACGTTAAAACGATGGGAAGACGCGTCTATGTTATTTGATATCTTTAAGGAAGAACAGGTATTGCGTAATAATACTCCTGTTTTTACATATCATAGAGATTATTCTCAAGCAAGCCGAAAGTGCAAGGATCCTAAACTTGATTTTTTGTGCAATCTCGATCCTGCTAACAAAAGTTTCTGGGAAAGAATTTGTCTTTATCGTTTCTTTGTACAAAGCACAAAATTGTATCCAGAAGAATCGAAGAAAAGATATAACGATAATTTTGATAATATGTATATTAAATTATCATACAATATGATTGAAGGTTTTAGCGACCTTTTAATCTCAATAAAACATAAATTACTTGGTTAATTATATGAGTATATTAAAAAAGAATATTTTTATTGAGAACCTATATTTCTTGCTCATGGGTATATTGGTTTTCTCAAGTTTAGGTAGCTTTATTACTATCAAAATCTTGCATATGCCTATGTCCCTCAACGAGATTCTATTAGTGCCCTTTGTTTTCCTCTTGCGGTATAAATTTAAGCAATTCACATTTAATGGAAGTTTCGGTTCTATTATCGGCTTGGTTTGTATTCTCCTTGTTTTGGCTTTAGCTGCTGCTACTTTTTCGGCCTATGCAATTTTATCAAATGCACGAGCGTGGCTATATCTATTTATAGGCTATGTACTCTTTAAAAATAGGAATGCCATTACAACAGATAATCTTCTTTACACATCCCTTGGTATAATAATAGCTTGGGCGCTGATGGCCTTGTATAATATTATGTTTGTGATGCCTAATATGACATATATGGAGGTGAATGAGACCGCAGCAGAAGCTGAGGGCGTAATGATAGGAGTTCCAATATTTTTTTCATTAGCATTCTCTAAGAACAACAAACTTCTTATATTGCTAGGTATATCACTTTTTATATTCATTAGTGTGTTTGGTGGCCAAAGACGAATTATCGTTGTTGGTGTTGTTTCAATATTTGCATCTCTATTTTTGAGTATTAAAAAGAATAATGGTAGAGTATTTACTTATCTTGTTATATTGACAGTTGTTATATTTGTTTTCATTGCATTATTGCCTATGATTGAAGATTTTGTTAACGACATTTCTCCAATGCTACACCATAGAATATTTGTAAGAACAAGAAATTTATTGGAAGGAGGATTTAATGCATCAAATGATGACGCAAGAACTGGCAATATTTCTTTGTTTATTAATAACTTCATAGAGTACACAATACCTAGAGGATTTGTTAGTTTGCAAACTGGTATTGATAAAGGTACGGGGTTGTTTAATGATCTCCCAATTGTTGAACTCTGTTGGATTTTCAGTTGGCCAGCTGCTTTCTGTATAGTAGGTCGCTACTTTTCTGTTCTTGTTAAGAATTATAAGTGTTTTGTTAGATATAATCATATAGAATCTTCTCTTTCTGTTGTTTGCCTTTTAATCATGTTCGTATTGTTATTTCTTGAAGGTACATACTTAAATTATCCTGAATCATCAATAATCACAGGATCAATGTTAGGAAGAGCAGTCTGGAACTCTAAAAATGCTCAACTATTATAGCATATGAATATAGCTTTTTTTACACCTTCTGTAGCGGGGCATCGCATAGAGTATATTCATCATGAATATATTTATGCTTCTAAAGATACCAGCAATAAGTATCTATTTATTCTGCCTGAGTCTTTCTCTAAAGTTAAAGACCTGTTTTTGTGGCCTGAATCTTCAAATATAATATTTGATTTCATCTCAGATGAAGATGGTCAGAAATGTATTCAATCTAATCCTCTTAAATGCTCTTATAAAATATCTGTACTTTTGAGGAAATATGCGATTACCCGAAAACTTGATCATATATTTTTAAATACCCTCATAGACGGGATGCCATTCTTACCTTTTATGCTACCATCTTCAACCAAAGTCTCTGGTATTATCTATGGTATATATTTGTGGCAAGAGAAAGAGCTATCTTTCTTAAAAAGATTATATAATAAATATTGTTTTTGGAATTTCATACATTCTTCCATTTTTTCTAATATTTTATTATTGAATGATGATATTACGACGGAGAAGTTAAATCGCAAACATAATATTCCAAGGTTTGTGTGTTTGCCTGATCCTATTCCTTCAATTGATAAAAATGATCTTAGAAATATTAGGGAGCAATACAATATTAAATCAGATAATATAGTATACCTTCAGTTCCCTGTCCAAAAGAGAAAGCATTCATTAGAACTTTTACAGGCAATTGATGTTATGGACAAGAAAGACTTATCTAATAAGACCTTTTTGTTTGTTGGTAAAATAGAGAATAGCATAAAGAATGAATTTCTTGTAAAGGTACATCAATTATCTGATAAGTGTCAGATTATAGTAGAGCAAGGCTTTATTCCTTATGAAGCGCTATTTAATTTTTGCTATAGCTCTGATTTTCTTATTACTCTGTATGACAATTACCATATGAGTAGTGGGGTATTAGGTTATTCAGCTTTCTTCAACAAGTGTTTGATATCAACAAATAATGGATTGTTAGGCCATCTGGTTAATAAATATAATCTAGGTTATTGCATTAATCAAAACAAATTAGAAAATTTGATATGTGTGCTGAACAAAGGCGTTAGGGAATGTAAATCAGATTATTTGAAGAATCATAATGTAGTAAATTTCACTGAAGCTGTATTTTCTTGTTTTAAATAAAAATATATCATCAAATTACGTAAATAAGATAAATGAGGATTTTAAATATATATAACAACGTACCATTTTATCGTCAGGGAATTTTTACTCTCATGGATAGAGAATTCGATTGCGATTGGATTTTTGGGGAAGCTCTGGGTGATATCAAGCAAATGGAGCTTTCTAAGTTGAGAGGGAAGGCTAAAGTGGTTAAGAATGTCTCTTTGCTTGGAGGAAGGGCATATTGGCAAAAAGGTGTTTTATTACAGGTTTTTAACAAATATACGCATTATATATTTCTTGGTGAGGAGCGCTGTATCAGTACTTGGTTTTTTTTACTGTTAGCACTATTCTTTCCTAAAAAAAAGGTATTCTTTTGGAGTCATGGCCCATATGGCAAGGAAGGGCAGATCAAAAGAATGATTCAAAAAGTATTCTATAATTTAGTGGATGGTACTTTCTTATACGGTAATTACGCTCGTGATGTTATGATAAAGCGAGGATTCGATCCGAAGAATTTGCACATTATTCATAATTCTCTAAATTACGACAGACAGTTAGAATTGCGTAACTCTGGTTTACAATCAGATATTTATAAGGATCATTTTGGAAATGATAATCATGTTTTGCTTTTTATCGGCAGACTTACCAAGGTAAAACAGCTTGATAGGATTATCGATGCTATGGCCCTATTAAAAGAAAAAGAAGATAAATATAATCTGGTCTTCGTTGGTGATGGAGTTGAACGAGATAATCTGCTAAAGAAGGTAAATGATAACGATTTGAAGAATAATGTTTGGTTCTATGGAGCATGCTATGATGAGAATGAAAATGCAAAGCTTATATACAATGCCGATTTATGTGTAGCTCCTGGCAATGTTGGGCTTACAGCAATGCATTCCTTGGTTTTTGGAACGCCTGTGATTACTCATAATAATTTTGCTTGGCAGATGCCGGAATTTGAGGCAATAGTGTCTGGTAAAACAGGTGATTATTTTGAATATGAAAACAATGAATCGTTAGCTAAATGTATTTCACAATGGTTTGTGGATGAAAATTATAATAGAGAGGCTAACCGTCAATCATGCTTTACCCAGATTGATGAAAATTGGACTCCAAAATTTCAGATTAATGTTCTTAATAATAATCTATAAGAAATGGGATTCTTTAATCAGATAAAATTTTTATGGTCAAAAGCCTTTCTGAAAATTCATGGCACTTCTGTTCGAAGATCAGTAGTTGATAAAAGTTCTTCCATTGATATTGGTTGCAATGTTATTGATTGTGAGATAGGAAAATACTCATATATAGCTATGTTTAGTTGGGTAATTAATGCTGAAATAGGTGCATTTTGTAGTATAGGGGATAATGTTTACATAGGTGGGGCTGAACATCCGATTAATTGGGCATCAACATCACCAGCTTTCGAAGGTGTAAAGAATAGTTACCCCAAAGAAAGATTTGCTAGTTTAACATTACCTCCATATAAGCGTACCATAATTGGAAATGATGTTTGGATAGGTCATGGAGCTGTTATTAAACAGGGCGTGAGAATTGGCGATGGCGCAATTGTGGGTAGTAATGCTGTCGTTACTAAAGATGTACCACCATATGCTATCGTTGGTGGAGTTCCGGCAAAAATTTTGAGATACAGATTTAGTCAAGATATTATTCAGCAAATGCTCAAATCTAAATGGTGGTTGCTACCAGTATCTGTATTAAAGAAGGTTGGTCCCTATGCAGAAGATCCCGAAAAGTTTTTATATCAAATAACAAGTTTATGCAATAAATGAAACATGGTTAAAATATCAATTATAACAGTAACTTTCAATCGTGCTCATATCATAAAGGATGCGATTGAAGGTGTATTAAAACAGAAATACAAAAACTATGAGTACATCATAGTTGATGGAGTTTCCATGGATAATACCGTTGAACTTCTGAAGGAATATGAGCCTAAGTTTGAAGGACGCATGCGTTGGATCTCAGAGCCAGACAACGGTCTTTATGATGCTATCAATAAAGGTATCAAGATGGCGACTGGGGATGTTGTAGGAATTATCAATTCTGATGATTTCTTTCATTGTGATGATATTTTTGATGCTATCGCAAATGGATTTGAAGATCCAACGATTCAAGTGACATACGGTAATGAACGCATTATCAATCCTGAGAACCCAGATGTAAACTATCGCTATGAAAAGCCATGGTATTTCCGACCATGGATGTTTAGAATTGGTTTGGAACCACCACACCCTTCATTTTATGCTCGTAGAGAGCTATTTGAGAAGTGGGGATATTACAAAATGGGGTATGTAATCAGTGCCGATTTTGAGTTGATGATGAGATTTATGCTGGTTCATAAAGCAAAATCAAAATATCTTAATCACACGATACTTACTTTCCGTAATAGCGGAATCAGTACAGATAGTTCAAATCGCTTGATGATGAACAAGGAGATTGTAAGAGCGTGTTCGGTTAATAATATATGGACATGTCTTCCAATGGTATATTTGAAGTATTTTTTCAAGATACCTGAGTTGTGGTTCTTTAAGCATAGAAAATAACATCATGTATAAGCATTTTTTAAAGAGGCTAATAGATACATCTTTGGCAATGATTGGCTTGATCGTATTCTGCATCACAATATTGATTATTGCTATATGCATAAAGATGGATAGCAAAGGTCCTATTTTCTTCATTCAGAACAGATTGGGTAAGGGTATGAAGACGATTAGAGTGTTTAAATTCCGAACAATGTGTGATCACGCTTATGAGATTGGTGGAATTGCAACTAGCTCTTCTGATAGCCGTATAACAAAGGTAGGTGCATTCCTGAGAAGAACAAGTCTTGATGAACTTCCACAGATGTTTAATATCATCAATGGAACCATGGCAATCATTGGCCCTCGTCCCATTTTGGATTGGGAGTTTGAACCATACAAGAGTAACGCATTTTATTGCAAGCGCTATGATGTGAAGGCTGGAATGTTCTGTACAGTCGATATTAACTATAGAGCATCTGCTGATCGTGATTTGCAGTTCCAGATGGATGGTGAATATGCCAAGAATGTTTCATTTATACTTGATGTTAAGACATTCTTCAGCATCATTAAAACTGTCGTGAAAGGAGATAACGTATACAAAGAAGAAAATTAAAATATTATATAATCATGAATAATTCCTATAATGGGCATCTGTGTATTGTTTTTGCCCTTGAGCACTATAATCCATTGAATATGATTCGCGATTTGGGCGAGAATGGTGTCAATCCTGTTTATATCTCTGTTAAGAGACGCTACGAGGTGGCTTCAAAGAGTAAGTATATCTCAGAGCTTCATCGTGTAGATAATGTGGAGGAGGGGCTCAAGCTGCTGATAGAGAAGTATGGTCATCTGGCAGAAGAGACAGGCAAGAAGCCTTATATCGTATTCTCTGATGATAAGTCGGTAGGTTATTTCGACTTGCATTATGATGAGTGGAAGGATAAGTTCATCACTTATAATGCTGGTCGCAATGGTCGCATCAATGAGTTCATGGATAAGTACAATATCCAGCAGCTGGCTAAGAAGCATGGATTCAATGTGCTTGATTCTTATGTGATCAGTAAGGAAGATCAGTTGCCAGAGAATCTTTGGTATCCTATCATCACCAAGGATATTTCACCAAACTTAGGTAGCTGGAAGGGTGATGTATATATCTGTCAGGACGAGAAGGAACTGAAGGACGCTATCCAGAAGATCGAAAGCCCTCTGATTATGATTCAGCACTTTGTTGATAAGCAAAATGAAATGGCTCTTGAGGGTTATACCATCAATCAGGGTAAGGAGATGCAGATCATTACTCAGATGAAATGGAAGTATCTCATCCAGGGTTACTATAGCCCATTCCATGATGTATGCATGTTTACCGACAAGGAGATAGAGAAAAAACTTCAGGCAATGTTCGAAGAGATTGGCTTCGAGGGCGTATTTGAGGTTGAATTCCTGATCGATAAGGATGGTACCAATTATTTCATGGAGACTAATTTCCGTGCTTCTGCTTGGAATCCTACCTGTAAGTTTGCAGGTATGCCACTCGACTACTTTTGGATTAAGGGTATGGAGAATGGCTATATCGATCCTGCTGACCGCAAGGAGTTTGAACCATTCACTTCTATGAGTGAGATCATCGACTATGGTAAGCGAGTTGAAGGTGGCATGTGTTCATTTGCTGAATGGCTGCGTGATTTTAAGGACGCTAAGTGCGTATATATCTACGACAAGGAAGATAGAGGTCCTTGGGATGAGGTAATTAAGAATTTTGATAATTTCAAATAAGATAATGGAAAAGTTATTGTTTACAGGAGGAACCGGATTCCTTGGTAGAAATATCAAACCTATCCTTGATAAGACCTATGAGGTAACAACCATAGGTATCATGGATGCTGATATGATCAAGGCAAACTTTGTAACTGAAGCTCCTGAACTTCCTGAAAGATATGATGTAGTGCTTCATGCAGCTGGTAAAGCTCATATCTATCCTAAGACAGAAGCAGAGCGTCAGTCATTCTATGATGTTAATCTGACAGGTACAATCCATCTCTGTGATGCTTTGGAAAAGATTGGTGTTCCAAAGGCTTTCATCTTTATTTCCTCACTTAATGTCTATGGTGATGAACCTGGAAATATGGAAACCGAAGATAGTAGGCCATTATCAGGAACAAGCCCATATGCAGACAGCAAGAGGCTAGCTGAGGAGTACCTAACTACATGGTGCAATAGGAATAATGTAAAGCTTGGAATTCTTCGACCTTCTCTTCTGGCAGGCAAGGGTGCATCTGGTAACCTTGGTGCTATGATCAAAGGAATTAAATCCGGAGCTTATCTTAGTATTGACCATGGCAAGGCCAAGAAGAGTGTCTTAATGGTAGATGATATTGCTCGTTTGGTACCTCTTGCAGCAGAAAAGGGAGGGACTTACAATGTTTGTGATGACCATAATCCTTCTTTCGGAGAACTTGAAGCAACTATAGCAAATCAATTAGGTAAAAGAAAACCTATATCCATACCATATTGGATGGCAAAATGTCTTGCTTTGATAGGCGACAAAATTAGCGCCTTCCCAATAAATTCTTCTCGTTTGGAGAAAATTGTTACTTCTGATACTTGGAGTAATGAAAAAGCAAAGCGAGAATTAGGCTGGAAGCCAATGGATGTATTGGAAAACTACAAGATTTGATTATTCTAAACTGAAGCTATTTTGGATATCACTTCTAAAACAAATCTTGATTTAATAAAGGTTGCTGTAGGTCATTCTGAGAGATGCGATTTATCGAAAGATATTGATTGGAAAGCAATCATAAGTTTCGGTCGAAAATCATTATGATTTCATAGATGATTACGCACATTTGTCGAATAAGAGAATAGAAAAGATTCTGAAAGAACTTGCGGATAAGGGGTGCGAAAATATTTCTATAAATGGGCAATCGGTTTATCTACCTAATCCCAATTTTAATGCTTTATTCATATTGAATCATTGTTCTGGTCATTTTGCATCTACAGAAATGAATCTGAGGCAATTACTAGATTGGCTGTTGTTCGTTAAAAAGTATCATGAGAAGATTGATTGGGATTGGTTATATAAGATCTTGGTTCGCGAACATTTAGATAGATTTACAAATTCGTTAAGTACGATAGGCGTTAAATACCTTGGTTTCCCAAAAGACATTTTCCGTTCTTTGGAAAAAGATGATGTCCTTGTTGATAGAATACTCAATGATATTTGTTCACCAGAATTTAGTGAGAAAGAAGATGGATCACTTTTATCAGGTTTATGGGTAAAATCTAGAAGATGGTGGCATAACAGATGGAAGCACAAATTATGTTTTGCAGACAATCTGTGGATTGATTTTATGTCCAATGTCTATTCAAAAATATTAAAGCCAAGTCATTTTAAATTCTAATCGATGGATGGACTAGATTTATATTTGACAAAAGAAACCCCAAATTTTGTATTGCTCATCTCATTTATCTTGATGGTCCTAGCTATTGCTATAATTATGATAATAAGTAAAGAAAGCAAGCAAACACGTAAATGGGTCGTTTGTACTCTGTTGGTGGAGTATACATTTCTTGTATTAAGTGAGACGGTTATCTTTAGATCAAAACTTGGTGACTATAAGATTAATTTAGAGCCATTATGGAGTTATAAGCATATTCTTGGTGAGTCATCTATGATTATGACATGGGAGGTCTTGCTAAATATATTCCTCTTTATTCCTATCGGTTTGATGATTGGAATGTTGTCATCTCATGTTCAATGGTGGAAAGTGCTTATTTTTAGCGTCATTCTGTCATCATCAATCGAAATATCTCAATACATATTTAGGAAGGGATTGTGTGAGACTGATGATGTAATACATAATGTACTAGGAGCTTTGCTGGGTTATGGTATATATAATACTATCAAGTACGAAGTAAAGCATTTTAAAAAGCAAGTCCACTAGGGCTGTACGATATTATTTATAAAGATTTAATGAATAAAGAACTACAAATTAGTCAAAGGGGTATCGAAATGCCTCAATCACCAATTCGCAAACTTGCTCCACTTGCTTATGAAGCTGAGAGCATGGGCGTGAAGATATACTGATTGAATATCGACCAGCCAGATCTGCCGACTCCCAAGAAGGCGTTGGATTGCCTTAAGGAGATAGATCGAACTACATTGGAGTATAGCCCATCGCAAGGCTATCTGTCTCTTCGTGAGGCATTGGTGGGGTATTGCAACCGCTATCAGATCAAACTGACGCCACAAGATATCATCATCACGAGTGGTGGTTCGGAGGCGGTATTGTTCGCCTTTATGAGTTGTCTGAATCCTGGTGATGAGATTATCGTGCCTGAGCCTGCTTATGCCAATTACATGAACTTCGCGATCTCAGCTGGTGCTGTGATCCGTACAGTTACGACCACCATCGAGGAGGGTTTCTGTCTGCCGAAGGTGGAGAAGTTTGAGGAGCTGATCAATGAGCGCACAAAGGCTATTTTGATTTGTAATCCGAACAATCCAACGGGTTATCTCTACACCCAGAAAGAGATGAACCAGATTTGCGATCTAGTGAAGAAATATAACCTCTATCTGTTCTCGGATGAGGTGTACCGCGAGTTCATTTACACGGGTTCGCCTTACATCTCGGCTATGCATCTGGAGGGCATTGAGCAGAATGTGGTGCTGATTGACTCTGTATCAAAATGATATTCTGAGTGCGGCATCCGCATTGGTGCATTGATTACGAAGAACGAGAAGGTACGCCAGACTGTGATGAAGTTCTGTCAGGCGAGATTGAGTTCACCATTGATTGGGCAGATCATTGCGGAGGCGAGTATTGAAGGTACCGAGGAGTATTCGCGCGAAGTGTATGAGGAGTATACCGAGCGAAGAAAGACGCTTATTGATGGCGTGAACCAGATTCCAGGATGCTATACGCCTATTCCTATGGGTGCATTCTATACAGTGGCGAAGTTGCCTGTAGATGATGCAGAGAAGTTCTGCGTTTGGTGCCTGAATGAGTTTGTGTGGAAGGATGAGGAAACTCCTGCTTCTACCAATACTGGATTAGGCCCTAAAAAGGAATGCATTGGCGAAACCATTATGATGGCGCCAGCAGCAGGATTCTATACTGATCCGGAATTGGGTAAGAATCAAGTGAGATTGGCTTATGTGCTGAATAAACATGATTTGAAACGTGCACTTTTCATTCTTGAAAAGGCACTTGAAGAATATAATAAGAAAGATAACAAATAAAATATGATGAAATATTTAATTGTTGTAGCTCATCCAGATGATGAGGTATTGGGAGCAGGTGCTTCCATGTATAAGTGGACTAAGGAAGGTGATGAAGTAGAGGTAGTTATTATGTGCACTGAAGCTAAAGCACGTGCTTTTCGTCCTGAGGATAATGAACTTGAGGATGATACAAATGCAAGTACAGAGTTCTTGGGAGTTAAGAAGAAGTATGAGGCTACATTCCCTAATATTGAGATGAATACAGTTCCTCATTTGAAGCTTGTACAGTTCATTGAATCTGCTATTCGTGAGAGTGAGCCAGATATCATTATTACCCATCATCCTGCTGACACCAACAATGATCACCTTATGACAAGTATGGCATGTCAGGAAGCAATCCGTTTGTTCCAACGTCAGCCACAGGTAAAGCGTGTGAAGGAGTTCTGGTATATGGAAGTTCCATCTTGCACAGAGTGGAAAATTAATAATTCTATGAATACATTTAATCCTAACTGCTATGTAGAAGTAGGCAAGGAAGGAGTAGATGCAAAGATTAAGGCTTTGAGTATGTATCGTGGCGTTATGCGTCCCTATCCGCATTCAAGATCAGCTGAATATATCTCAGGCCTTGCTGCTGTGAGAGGCAGTCAGTGGGGCTTGAACTATGCAGAGAGCTTTGAAGTGGTGCTTCGTGCATATTAATAGGATGGATTTGTGAGTATAATAGCTGGGAAGTCTAATTTTTAGATTCCCAATTTATGCCCCAAAAAAATATATTATTAACCTGAATTCGATATAAGCAATTAAGAAAAGAAAGTATTGAAAAATAGGTATATAGCAGTAAAATTTGTAAATTTATAGTGTCTAATCATAATATTTACAAAAGATTACTCTATGCTACCTACATCCAAAGTTATAGAAATATTTTATTCTATAGATGAATTTTCCAAAGTATTTAATTCATCCATTAAAGAAAAGTCCGTTCCTGATGGAAAACTTCATCGTAATAAACCCTGTAAAATGTCAGAAAGTGAAGTTGCCACGATTCTGGTGCTCTTTCATCTGGGTGGTTATCGCTGTTTGAAACATTTTTATCTTCAGTATGTAAATCAGCGTATGAAAGATGATTTTCCTGATCTGGTCTCTTATAACCGGTTTGTGGAACTTCAGGAAAAGATATCCTTTATGTTAGTCTGTTTCCTAAAAATGTGTCAGTTGGGCCAATGTACAGGTATTTCTTTCGTTGATAGCACGAAGCTTCATGTATGTAACAACAAACGAATACCTCGTCATAAAGTTTTCGCTGGTATCGCCCAACGTGGGAAATCTACGATGGGGTGGTTTTATGGTTTTAAACTTCATTTGGTGTGCAATGACAAAGGGGAATTGCTAAATTTCATTATTACCCCGGGTAATGTCGATGACCGGGAGCCCTTGACAGAAAGTAATCTGCTTAAGGGCGTTTTGGGCAAGTTATTTGCTGATAAAGGATACATTTCAGAGAAATTGTTTAACCATCTGTTCTTTGATGGGATAAACTTAATTACAACCGTAAGAAAGAATATGCAGCAGAGGTACATGACTGCCAATGATAGGATAATTCTAAGAAAACGAGCTATTATTGAGACGGTTAACGATGAACTTAAAAATATCTGTCAGATCGAACACACACGTCATCGAAGCTTTGCTAATTTCATATCTACCTTGATTGGCGGGTTAACGGCATATACCTTTCTGCCAAAGAAACCATCTATCAATGTTGAATTTGAAAAGAACGCGCAGATGTTTCTACCATTCTAATTTTTATATCGAACTCAGGTTATTTATATTTATTACATCATCTAGTTTCGCACAAGAATATAACGGAACTGTTGGCCTAATGCACATACCCTCGGTAGAAACTGATTCTGCAGGAACAATTAAAGTAAATATGGAATTCCTTCATAAGGATTTTTTGCCAGATCAGTTTGTTAGTTATAAATCTTGGAAGCGTTTTAATACCTTCAATTATGGAATTGCAGTAACAATTTTCTCATGGTTTGAGGCGAGTTATACGCTTACGCTTTTCTATATGCATAAGAATTATGATGTATTACAACCTGAAGGATATTACAATCAAGACAGAAGGTTTAATATTAAATTTCGTCCTTTAAATGAAGGTAAATATTGGCCAGCTATAGCAATAGGTGTGGACGATGTGGGACGGTTTAATAAAATAAATGATGGGAACAATAATAACAATTATTTCCAAAATATTTATGGCGTCATCTCAAAAAACTTCATTGTGCATGATCATGAATTAGGTGTTCACATCGGCTATCGCTATTATCCTTCAAATAAGAATGAGAATCGCACAGGAGCATTTGCAGGTCTCACTTATCGACCAGCATTCTATTATCCTCTTCGTTTTATGGCTGAATATGATGGCATCAATACAAGCATAGGTGCAGATGTTTTGTTATGGAAGCAGTATTTTATTCAAGTTGGCTTGATTCATAGGGAAGGCTTCTTTGGAGATTTGAGTTATCATTATAAGATTCCATTTTAATCTAAAAATATTATCCATTATAGAAACATTAAACAACTACAATATGAAAGAGCTTAAAGATATTAAGGTTGTCGTTGCAGGCACCGGTTATGTAGGATTGAGTATCGCCACACTTTTAAGCCAGCATCATCACGTTACAGCTGTTGACGTGATCCCTGAAAAGGTGGAGATGCTGAACAACAAGAAGAGTCCAATCCAGGACGATTACATCGAGAAGTACTTGGTTGAGAAAAATCTCAACATCACTGCTACTCTCGATGGTGCAGCTGCTTACAAGAATGCAGATTATGTTGTGATTGCAGCTCCTACTAATTACGATCCTCAGAAGAATTTCTTTGATACACATCATATCGAGGACGTAATTGATCTCGTTTTGAGCGTTAATCCAGATGCAGTGATGGTGATTAAGTCTACCATTCCTGTAGGTTACTGTCGTTCGCTCTATGTGAAATATGCACTCAAGTTCCTGACTGATCCTTCACTCAAGGGTAAGAAGTTCAATCTGCTCTTCTCTCCTGAGTTTCTTCGTGAGAGTAAGGCATTGTATGATAACTTGTATCCAAGTCGTATCATCGTTGGCTATCCTAAGGTATTGCCAGCTGATCGTAACAAGAAATGGGACGAGGAGAATGCGGCTATTGAGGCAATCAGCAATCCTAATTCTGAGGAGAATGCAAAGACCTTTGCTACTTTGCTGCAGGAAGGAGCTATCAAGGAGAATATCGATACCTTAATTATGGGTATGACAGAGGCAGAAGCTGTTAAGCTGTTTGCTAATACCTATCTCGCATTGCGTGTAAGTTACTTCAATGAGCTCGATACTTATGCTGAGGTGAAGGGATTGGACAGTCAGGCAATCATCTCTGGTGTAGGTCTCGATCCTCGTATCGGTACACACTACAACAATCCTTCATTCGGATATGGTGGTTACTGTCTACCAAAGGACACCAAGCAGTTGCTGGCCAACTATGCTGATGTTCCTCAGAACATGATGAGTGCTATTGTGGAGAGTAATCGCACTCGTAAGGACTTCATTGCAGATGAGGTACTTCGCAAAGCTGGCTATTATTCTGCTAATAGCTCATGGGATGAGAGTGCTGAGAAGAATGTCACCATAGGTGTTTATCGTCTCACTATGAAGTCTAATTCGGATAATTTCCGTCAGAGTGCTATCCAAGGCATCATGAA